>Ga0315280_10010069_pt1 | contig 11934 bp, 8 predicted proteins | sample YL17G06_40_MG_FD_203697 | JGI IMG/M metagenome (GOLD analysis project Ga0315280, IMG submission 203697) | Sediment microbial communities from Yellowstone Lake, YNP, Wyoming, USA - YL17G06_40 | ecosystem: Environmental > Aquatic > Freshwater > Lake > Sediment | place: USA: Wyoming | collected... | reverse complement strand
ATTACACCAAGTGGCCGCATCCTACAGACGCGCTTAGAGATGCCGGCATTAGCCACCACATCCACCACTTCATTTACGTCTTTATAGGCCGCGGGTGCTTCTTCTACAATCGTTCCCCGGCCAGAGGCCTTAACCATTATACCCTTAGATTCTAATTCTTTCAATAATGCATCTAGATTTATAGATTTTGTAGCCGCAGTACGAGACATCAGCCGACCGGCCCCATGACAATTTTTTACTAAAACAGGAACAAAAGTTTTTGTAAATACGAAATAATTGTGATTATCTCGAACTTCCATATTATACAATTCATTTATTCCTAAATCGGCTATCTTCCTTACTCGTTGCATTCTTAAGGGTGAGTTAATTACATTTATAATTTTTTCTCTATTATAACGAGAGCTAGACTGCCAAGTTAGAAACTCTAAGATCTTCTGTCCTTCCATTAAATTATTTCTATCTGCCTTTCGTGTAAAAGGCCATTTTATATTACCCGATCTCCAATTTTCAGTAAATAATTGGCGAACAGAAAACAATTTACTTCCGTATTTTTGCTTATGGGTAATACCATTTACCCTCTTTGTAAATCTTAAGATTTCTTCTATTCTCTCGGATATTTGAATTATATAGCAATTATCTCTCTGAATTGAGATATAGGGCAAAATTCCTAACTTTAAACATGCCAAAACAACTGCACCAATGACTTTGTCTTTGCCAGCAAAAATATCTATAACACCATGCTTAGGATTCCAGGTGCCATCGCCATCTATAATGCCGGCTAAAAAATTAAAAGTGCTTTCACAACTTAAGCCTAAAACCCATGTTTCTAAATTATCAAATATAGAGACCATTTCTTCTACGGTATGCTTTCGCCCAGTTGTAAAATCAGATGCTATGCCTACTATTTTCCTCCCTCTTATAATACCAGTTGTGTATTTAATTCTTCCTGCGGTTAAACCGTGCTCAAATACTTCTTCAAAAGAAGATTTTACATAATTTATAAAATTCAACTTTTCATCTGTTTCTTTTTGAGTAAAAATAATCCTTTTTTGCTTCCTATCGATATAACCGTCGGTAGCAAGCACGCCCGCTAAGAATGCTAACCTTGGATGATGAAGCGACCAAGGAATAGCTATTTTATCTAATACACAAACCATCTTTTGGTTCTCTATTACTTTTCCAATCTCTTCAAATCCTAAATCTGCGTTATCAAGAATAGAAAATTTATGATCTAAAGTTGTATCTAATGTGCTGAATCTGGATCTGTTGGTCTGCGAAACAGATATTCTCACTGTTTGTCCTAATCGTCTACTTACACCTAAAATTGGTTTCCACTCAATAGATAAGGTATCCTTATTAATCGATATTGCATTGTAAGTTAACCCTAATTTATTAAATTCGTATATCTCTTTTAAGGTAACAATACCTTTATCAGTTAATATTCTTGTATCACCCGTAAAACAGGTACTCCCGAACGTCTCCTCCATCGCCTTTTGGGTACCCAGGAGTAAATATGAATTACGACCCATATCTCCCGGGATAATCACGGGTTGACCGGTCTTTTTATACCTATCAGGCAATGCAGGATGGCCTGGTGGAAAGGCTCGGGTTGCACCTTTTCGATGGATACATAAGGTTTTTTCTTTACCATTAATAACATGCTTTTCTATTTTTGCGATATTATGGGCGACATCATAAATCAAATCCATCCCCATCTTCTGCCAGGACATACCAAAAACCCTTTCAAAAACTTGACGGGTTAGATACATCAGGCACTGCCGATTTGCCCAAGCATAGTTAGCCGCACATTTCATTGCTCCCAAATAGGCTTTGCCTTCCGGCGAATTAACCGGTGCGCAGGCAAGCTGCCGGTCAGGAACATTGATATTGTATTTTTGTAAGCAATGGATCATACTTCTTGTGTAATCATCGCAAACCTGATAACCAAAACCTCTTGAACCGGAATGTATCATTACTGTGACTTGTCCTAAGTTTAAGCCGAATTCATCACAGATATCCCGGCCGTAAAGCTGGTCAATAACCTGCACCTCCAAAAAATGATTACCTGAACCGAGTGTACCTGACTGAGCCTTACCGCGTTCGTAGGCGCGGTCAGAAACTGCATCAGGATCTGCGCCTTGTATTGCACCGAATTCTTCCGTGCACTCCAGGTCATCTGCCGTGCCATACCCTTTTTCAACCGCCCACTTGGCACCCTTAACTAAAATCTCTTTTTCTTCCTTTGCACTTACCCTGATATCGCCCTTGGAACCCAAACCGGCAGGGATATCAGAGAACAAAGCATAAACCAAATCTTTAAGCTTATCTTTGATATCTTCGTATTGAAAATTTGTTTTTAATAATCTGATCCCGCAGTTGATATCGAATCCTACTCCGCCGGGAGAAATAACACCACCTGCTTCTATATCTGTAGCTGCCACACCACCGATAGGAAAACCATAGCCCCAATGAATATCCGGCATAGCCAAAGAGGCATTGACAATACCCGGCAGAAACGCAACATTGGCTACCTGTTCTGCTGCTTTATCCTGGCGGATATCCTTTAAGAGTTTTTCGTCGGCATAAATGATGCCGGGCACACGCATCCCCGGTTTATATGACTTGGGGATACGCCAACGATAATTATCAATCTTCTCCAACGGAACCTGTGCGATTTCAGACATCGAAGATTACCTCTGCCTGCCAGCCTGATTCGTCATTTTTTAATTTCAGTTGGTGATAAGTGGCAGCTTTTATCTCGGTGTTAATTTTATAATTTTTCATACTTTCGCCTATCACATTTGCCTCTAATGAATTTCTCTCTAATTTATTTATTTGGAAATCAGAGAATATTAATTCTTTTGTCGAGGATAAAGAAAGCAACTCATTCAGCCAGTTTACAAAAAGCTCCTCTAAATCATCCGCCTTTTGTTTTATGATTATTTTTTCTTGTTTTTTTGTTACTGGCTGTTTTTTCTGGGCAGTAATATCAAACATCGCTAGGGCAGAATTTTTAAATAAATCCTTTAGGTCGCATCCTTTTACTCGAATACCTATATCTGCAGTATGTTCAATAAGTTCATAGTCTTTCATTTAAAGGTTAAAGTGAAGTGAGCCGCGAAGGAATCGAACCTTCAACCCCCAGATTAAGAATCTGATGCTCTACCAATTGAGCTAGCGGCCCGTTTTTTTGTTACTTGTTGTCGGTTAATCGTTATTTGTAGGTAGTATTTTAACCTAAAATAACCTCATTTGCAATATGAAATCATAAAAAAACGCGCCTGGGAGGAGTCGAACCTCCAACGCCTAGCTCCGAAGGCTAGCGTCCTCCTGCGCTCTCCAATAAGTATTATATGGTAGAGCTTCGAAGGACAGTCCCCCGTAGCCTAAAGGGCGAAGGGGGACGCTCTATCCAATTGTCCCGCCACAATATTTTTTAAATATCAGTGGCGGGATCCCGCCTCGAATAAATTACATAATATGGGCGGGAAGCTACATTCACAAAACGCGCCCGAGTGGAGTCGAACCACCAATAGCCAGTTCCGAAGACTGGTGCCTTATCCATTAGGCGACGGGCGCAATCTATATTATCTCACACTTATCGCCTAAGATTTCTTTTATTCTTTCTAACGCCTTCCTCTCCAGCGGCTTCACCCACTCTTCGACGGTTGTGCGTACCGGAGAATTAAGGTGTATTTTATCGGGATTTATTCTATCTATTGCCTCTTTTAATTTTTTTATCTGGCCGGGGCTATCATTTAAGCCTTTAACCAGCATCACCTCAAGCCAAATTTTTCCCTTGAACTCTCTTCTTAATTTTATCAGACCTTCAATTATATCCGCAACGCGCAAATTGTCTACTGGTTGATTTATTTTTTCAAATATACTTTGTTTTACTGCATCCAGAGAAGGCACAATGAGGTCGGCTTCAAGCAAGGACTTCCTTGCTACATCATCCATTAATAAGGAACTGTTAGTTATAACTGCGATAGAGCAAGTTGATATTTTTTTTATTTCTGGTATTAATTCTCCGATTTTTGAATTAAGCGTGGGTTCTCCCGAACCTGATAGAGTAATATAATTAATCTTAGTAAAAAGTTCGCTATCCTTTAAAATAAATTCCTTTAACTCCGTTAATATATCCTCTATTTTTATATATTCTTGAGGCGCTTTTGTTTTTTCTATAGTTCCCCCCAATTGGCAATATACGCAATCAAAATTACAAGTCTTGCGAGGAATTATCGACACCCCTAAAGATAATCCCAGACGTCTCGATCTTACCGGTCCATAGATATATTTCATTTTAAATGAGCACGTGACTTATGTTCGCTTACGCTCCATAAGTTTGGGCTTCACTCAAATAAAAAGGGACCCCTTTTTAGAGAATTACTTTCTTATCCAGGATCCCTCTAAATATTCTATTTTTTATCGGTTATTATTTTATGTCTATGACACAATTCTGTGTTCCGAACGTGTTAGGCACCCGCCAGGTGCAATGAGGATCATCCATCCAATTTCCGTCAGCAAAGAATTTATATTCGTGCCTGCCCGAGCTTAAATCTGCCTTAACCGTCCAATTGCCATTGGCATCTTTTCTGGCATTGAGCGTTCTTGTATTCCATTTATTAAAATCACCCGCTAAAGAAACTTTTTTTGCATTCGGAGCATACAATTTAAACTCCATAGTTTTCGTTGACCTACCGCACATCCTTGCCATCGTCCTACCTCCTTTTTAGTTCGTTAGTATTTTCTTCTGAGCCGTTAACTGCGTCCTTAACAATTACAGTATTATAATCCCTAATTATAAAACGGTCAAGAAAAATTTTATTTATATTGCAACTATTGAAATATTCTTTCTATCCGCTAAACGCAGAGCGGCTTCCCTATCGATGAAAAGCGTCTTATCGGCCTCTATGGCGAGAACGCCAGCGCCTGCCTTTATCAGATTGTCAATAGTCTTAAGCCCAACTACCGGAATATCAAACCGCATATCCTGCTTAGGCTTACTTACCTTTACTATAACGATACCGGTACCCGCTATCCGAGGCGCGCGCCTGATCAGGGCATCTGTGCCTTCAAGTGCTTCCACGGCAACCACGGCCTTATTCTTAATTGCCACGGTCTGGCCGATATCCATAAGTCCAACTCCTTTGGCTATCTCCAAACCAAAATATATGTCTTGCCATTCCCGAGAATCCGGCTGCCTTTGGGTAAGGACACCTTTCTTAGGCAATAATTCTTTGATAAAGGTAGTGGAATCCAATAATTCAAAGCCGCTATCCTCTAACCTATCCGCTATATAGCCAAATACGGTATCTGCTTTTTTATCTTTGATGCTTTCCAATATAATTTTAATGTCGGGGCTCTCGGTAACCCGGCGATTAAAAAGATGACGGGGGTTAATCTGACCCGCCATTACAATTTTAGTTACCCCTTCGTGTTTAAATACATCAATTATCTTCCTGAATTCTTCAACCTTTATCCAATAGATCTTATCGGTATAATTTCTAAACCTCGGGGAGGTATCGCCCTTTATGGCGATACCTATAATATAATAACCTAACTGTTTGGCTTTTTCTGCGAAGATTAAAGGAAACTTGCAGTTACCTGCGATTAAACCGATTTTTTCCATTTATCGTCGGGGACGGCGACAGATTCCTCTCTGGGAATTCGTTATAAAATTAATCAGGTTTGCGATTTCTGAAGAAGAACCTATCTCTGATTGGATTTTCTCCAAGGCGTGTTTAATCGCAAGGCCGGAATTGAATAATATCTTAAAGGCCGCTCCCAGTTGCGCTATTGTTTCTTTCGAAATTCCTGCGCGTTCCAAGCCGGTTATATTTAAACCGTATACTTTAGCAGGATGGCCGTCGCAGGTCGAGTAAGGGGGGATATCCTGGACCACCTTGGAACATCCTCCGATTATAGAAAGTGTGCCTACTCTTACAAATTGATGTATGGCAACCAAACCGCCCAGCACAGCTCTATCTTCTATAGTTACATACCCTGCGAGAGTGCCGTTGTTGGCAATTACACAATAGTTTCCCACTAAGCAATCATGGGCGATATGAGAATAGGCCATAAAAAGATTATTGTTTCCTACTTTTGTCCCGCCGCCGTCACCCGTGCCTGGATTAAAAGTGCAATATTCTCTGATAATATTATCGTCGCCGATTTCTAAAAAAGTCTTTTCATTTTTATATTTTAAGTCCTGCGGTATGCTTCCGATGACTGCTCCGGTAAATATCTGACAACGCTTGCCTATAGTGGTATTGCCTTCGATATTACAAAAAGCGCCGATTATAGTTGCCGGCCCAATCTTTACGTTTTCCCCGATTATAGCATAAGGGCCGACTTCTACATCGTCGGCCAGTTTGGCCTTTTTAGCAACTATTGCTGTGGGATGGATTGACATATTTAATGAGCGCATAACTTACGAGCGCGAAGTGCGAGTAAGTTATGTGCGCGAATTAATCCCCGCCGCTTTGCGAAGCAAAGCGGCGGGGATAAGTTCGACCAGACAACTTAGCTTCACTATTGTTCGCTAAGTTGTGGCCTCACTTAAGATTCGGCGATGGCAAACATCAAATCCGCCTCGGCTACCACTTTACTGTCCACCAGCGCTCTGCTGTGCACAAGGCCAGTTTTTGATTTTAATTTACCCACCTCTACTTCTAAAACAAGCTTATCGCCGGGCAATACCGTCTTTCTGAATTTAACGTTATTAGCCGCTAAAAAATAGGCGAGTTTTCCTCTGTTCTGCGCTAAGGAAAGCATCATTACACCGCCTACCTGCGCCATTGCTTCGATAATCAAAACCCCGGGCATAACCGGCTTTCCGGGAAAATGCCCCTTAAAATAATAGTCGTCTTCGTTTACGTTCTTTAATCCTATCGCGCGCTTGCCTTTTTCCAAGTGCAGAATTTTATCGACAAATAAAAAAGGAAAACGGTGAGGTAATATCTTCTTGATTTCCTCAACGTCCAGTTCGCCTTCTTTTATATAATCACCGTGACTTTCGACGCCGCCTATATTGAATCTCGCTCTCTGCTCAATGATTTTTCCCAGAAGTTTTATATTTAATGAGTGCCCGCTCCTTAAGGCAATTATATGCCCTTTAAGCGAAGCGCCCATTAGATATAAATCACCGATGATGTCTAACATCTTGTGCCTTACATATTCATCTTCGTATCGCAGTTTATTTTTTATAACCCCGCTTTTTCCTACGACCAGCGTATTTTCATAATTGGCCCCCCGGCCTAAGCCCTGCCGCTTGAGATCCTCTGCTTCTTCCTCAAGGCAGAACGTCCTCGATTTAACCAACTCTTTCCGAAAGGATTCGGCGTTTATATTTAAATCTAAAAATTGCGTATCGATCCTGGGATGGTCATACTTTAAGGTATAGTAAATCTTAAACTCCGATGAAGGCAACGCTATTATAGCGGAATCATCCTCTTCCATGCATATCGCTTCTTTTATTTGATAAATATTTCGCGGTTTTGATTGTTCAACGATACCTGCGTTGGTTAAGATTTCTAAAAAGGCCTCCCCGCTCCCATCCAAACCCGGGACTTCGTTATTATCAATCTCTATATTTATATTATCTATGGATAGGCCGAATAAGACCGCCATCAGGTGTTCAATCGTATGTATCTCGACACCGCCTCGCCCTATGGATGTCCTGCGGGGATTTCGGGAGATGGGCAGAAGATTATCGGCCACCGCTAAAATATTTTCTTTTTTTGGAAGATCGGCGCGGATAAAATTTATCCCGCTATCAATGTCGGCCGGTTTAAATTTTATATTTACTTTATTGCCTGTGTGTAAACCAATTCCGCTTAAGCTAACTTCCTTCGTGATTGTTTTTTGATTTTCCATGGCAATATACAGAATTACTTTTTAAGTTGGGATTCTAATGCCGCAATCCGTAGAATTTCAAGATCGGGTCTTGTAACTTATTGCTATACATATAGTTTCAAGACCCGATCTTAATTTATTTTTTATTGATTTTGCTTTCTAATTCTTCAATCTTTTTTTTAAGTTTGGCTATTGTATCAAATAAATCCGGCAACTTCTGCACACAGGCATTGATTTTTTTTGCCAGGCTCATTGGTTTCGCCGGATACCCCCAAACCGTAGTACCGGCAGGCACAGACTTGCTTACTCCGGACTGTGCCGCCACAATAGCGCCATCTCCTATATTGATATGCCCCACCAACCCCACCTGACCCGCTAACACAACGCCGCGACCAAGCTGCGTGCTGCCGGAAATACCTGCCTGAGCAACGATAATCGAACCTTCGCCGATTACCACATTATGGGCAATCTGAACAAGATTATCTATCTTAGTGCCCTTGCCCACGATTGTCTTATCAAAGCGTGCCCTGTCTATTGTGACATTAGCGCCGATTTCTACGTCATCTTCAATCTGCACTATGCCGATCTGGGGAATCTTCTGGTGAACACCTCCCACCTTCACGAAACCAAAGCCGTCCGACCCGATAACTGCGCCGCTGTGGATGATTACACGGTTACCTATACTGATGCGTTCTCGTATAGAAACATGCGAATAAATCAAACAGCCGGAACCTATGGAAGTGTTATAGCCGATAAAAGAATTGGGATAGATTATCGTCTCATTTCCGATGGATACGCCGTCCTCTGCAACGACGTACGCACCAATACCTACCTTCTTGCCCAATGTTACGTCTTTACCTAAAATAGCCGTGGGATGAATTCCCGCCGGCCGCTTTAGTTCGTCTGGCGCGACCAGAGAAACAATCTTTACAAAAGCCAAAGAAGGATTGTCGGTTCGGATTATCGGTTTATTTAGGGGCTTGACTTCCCGGGAGGTAATAATTGCCGAGGCCTTTGTGGTCTCCATAAGAGGTGCATACCTAGGATTGGCGAGAAAGGTAATATCCCCCGGCCCGGCTTCTTTTATTCCGCAAACGCCCGTAATGACCGTATTTTCATCGCCCACAACTTCTCCGTTGATAGTCCGGGCGATTTCTTTTAAGGTCTTACGAATTTGCATATTTAATGAGCACATAACTTACGGAACGTCAGTGAACGTAAGTTATAAGTGCGAATTTAACCCCGCCCTCTATGCACCTTGATTTTGGCTTAAACCAATATAAATACTGGTTGCTATATTTACCCCCTTACCAATGCAAACGGCTTAGAGGGCGGGGTAAGTTCAGACTGATAAGTTATGTCGTTTAGACTATTTTTAATATATTGCTCCATAACTTATGTCTTCACTTATTTCTTATAGTAACCCTGCAGAATCTTGGATACGCCGTCCGTTGCGTCTAAACTCTTGTCTTGATATACCAACACGCGGTCATTAAAAATTAAGGTATAACCGTTGCTCTTTGCGTACTCAGCAACCGCTCTTTCGATATCTTTTAAAATTTCCTTCATCTTCTCGTCTCTTTCCTTGCTTAGATCCGTCTTCTCTATCCTGTCGAATTCCTGCAAGGCCTTTATCTTCTCCTCTAAATCTGCCTTCTTTTTTTCCTTCTCTTTCTCGTTTAATAAATTCATTTTATCCTGAATTTGCTTGACTTCATTTACTTTTTTATCTCTTTCCGATTCGTAAGATTTCTGCTTGTCTTCTAATACCTTATCGTATTCTTTGGTTTTACTATACTCATCGAATAACCGAGTTAAATCCACAAATCCTAATTTCTCCGCAGCAAGTGCTCCTGATGCAAACATTGCCACGAAGATAATACTTGCTGCCACTACCGGATACTTTCTCATCGCTTTCCTCCTTTAATGAGCACATAACCCAGCACTTATTTGAATTATACATTAACCCAACAAATAAGTGCTGGGTTATAAGTGCGAGATCCTTCACTTCGTTTAAGGATCGTCCATCGAGTCCTAAAGCGAAGCGTAGGACGAATTAAATCCTTGACATCAAAGATGTCAAGGATAAGTTCAGCCAACAAACTTACGTTCACTTCGTTCCGTAAGTTTGGGCTTCACTTAGAAACCGTGGCTTACGCTGAAATGAAATCTTCCCGAGGATTTATCTTCTTCTCCCGGCGCCTTATTCAAAGGAATACCGTAATCAAGTCTGATCGGGCCAATCGGCGTTTTAATCCTTGCACCCAGGCCAAAGGAAGACTTGAGACCGCCGGTGCCGATATCGCTAAATCTTTTCCAGACATTTCCCGTGTCAAAAAATACCGCTGCTTTTAGAAAATCGTATAAGGGATAGGTGTATTCAATGTTAGCAATCAACATCGATTCTCCGCCGAGGGGGTCCTTGGTTGCCGTATCTATCGGGCCGATCTTCCTCTCTTCGTAACCCCTGATAGTATAAGCACCTCCCGCAAAGAACCTCTCATAGATAGGAATCTCTTCTGAATTTCCGTAATTATTGGCAAGGCCGATGCGGCCCATAAATTCCAGAACCGAGCCTCTAAACAGCGGAAAATATTTAGAAGCCCTGCCAAAAAACTTATAAAAATCTTTGCCCCCCCCGAAAGGCCCGCCAGCGTTCTGGAGAGAACCGCTTAATAAATAGCCCTTGGTAGGATCAAAAACATTGTCACGGGTATCATAACTCATACCGAATTCCATGCTGCTGATAGAATTCTTACCCTCTTCTTTCCTAAGGTCATCTGTGGCTTCTGCCGTTATATTACTGATATCTATTTGTTCGTACTTATACATTAGATTTGCACTTACGTACTCAGAAATCTCTTTCCCTAAACGGATGTCGCCTCCGGTTCTTTTCTCATCGTAACCATAACCGACATCGGACTCTCTCGTATGGGAAGACTTAAAAACATCAAAACCGAAGGATAAGGGGTAATCGAATACCCACGGTTCGGTAAAACTCAATTCGTAAGTATCGCTAACCGTGCCAAAACTCGCACGTAATCTTAAATCTTGCCCGTCCCCGGTAAAATAGGGGAAATTTTTCCAATCGAAATTTTTCTGTTCTATTTCGATAAAACCTACAAGTTGGTCAACGGTCGAATAACCGCCGCCAAAACTAAATGCCCCGGTTTTGGATTCCTTTACCTGGACAATAAGGTCTCTCTTATCAGGGGCATCCGCAGGCTCGGTATCATAACTTATCTCTTCAAAAAATCCTAAATTCTGCAGCCGCTCTTTGCTGCGCCGCAGTTTCTCGCCGTCAAATTTATCGCCCGGATGAATTCTTAATTCCCTCCTGATTACGATATCTTTTGTCTTGATGTTGCCGCGTATCTTTATTTTATCCACATAGGCAATTTCATTCTCAACGATGGTATAAACGATGTCAACGCGGTCTGTGGCAGGGTTTAAAGAAGTAACCTCATCCGCCCGCGCAAATATATATCCGCGGTCAAAATAAATCCCCTGGATATTTGCTACATCCTGCTTCAGGGCCTCCTGGCTAAACACCTTACCGGTTGTGCATTCTTTAAGTTTCGCCCGGATATCTTTTTCTGGCACCGCGCTATTTCCCTGAATTTTAACATCGCCTACCAAATATTTTCTTCCTTCCTCAATCTTAATGGTGAGAGTTAAATTCGACCTTTTGGGATCGCGCGCGACGCTTTGTTCAACCTTCACGTCGGAGAAACCTTCTCTTTTATAAAAAGAACTTATCCGCTCAATATCTTCCAGGAGTACTTCTTCCTTTAATATGCCCGGATTTAAAAGCCAGGCGCGCTTGGTTTTCATTAATCTTAAGATGCGCCTCTGGGGATAATGTTTATTGCCCTCTACGATAATTTTCGTAACCCTTACCCTTTTGCCCTCTTCAACTACAAATTTAACAAATGCCTTATTTTCTTTATTAATGTCCAACTTATAATCTACCTTGCAATCGCTAAAACCTTTTTTCTCGTATAAATTCTTAAGGGAGGCGCAATCCTCTTTTAATTTGGGATAATCCAGAAAATCCTTTTCTTTGGATTTTAAGTT
>Ga0315280_10010068_pt1 | contig 11935 bp, 11 predicted proteins | sample YL17G06_40_MG_FD_203697 | JGI IMG/M metagenome (GOLD analysis project Ga0315280, IMG submission 203697) | Sediment microbial communities from Yellowstone Lake, YNP, Wyoming, USA - YL17G06_40 | ecosystem: Environmental > Aquatic > Freshwater > Lake > Sediment | place: USA: Wyoming | collected... | reverse complement strand
TGGTGTGCGGGTTTCTACCTGGGTGCCATGGCTACGCTTGCGTAGCCATGTTCCAAGCCAAGAAGAGAAACATGCTTACGCGAGCGTAAGCATGGCACCCACCCACAAGTTTAGAGTGGTCGGAGTAGCACCATCTATAGGTGAGGGCAGGGCTCCATAGGCGCACATGCGATAGCCCTGGCATTTTTTCACTGCGAACCAAGATATCGAAGATGCTCCGCGGCCCAGTCGGTCATTGCGTCAGCCGGGATGCTCGGCGCGTCCAAAACCCCAGTGGAGCGACAGGTGAGGACGGCGCGGCAATATTCGCGCCGCGTGCTCAAGGACTCTGGAAACAGGCGATTGGGGTGGTCTCTTGGTGTGGGGTCGTCGGCGAGAGAGGGTGGGACGGGCGATTTCGGCCGCTTTCTCCGGCCCGTTCATCGCGACGAGCAGGGCACCCGCCGAAGCTCCGGCGGAGTAACACACGGCCAGGACCCAGTTGTTAGTCCGGATAAAACTCGACAGCACCCACAGTCCCAAGAGATTTTCGATAAAGACAATGAAGACGAGGGCCGCCTTCTCCCCCCGGGCGCACGCTAAGGTACGCCGCAAGGCGAGATACCATTCGCCGCAGCCGACCGTCAGGTAAAGGAGCATCGTCGGGAGGAGGTTCATAGTCGTCCTCCTTCCCGATGTCCCACCAGACCGGGTCCCCTAACCCAATGCATCGGGTTTGGGAGCCCCTCATGATGTTCTGCATCGTCTCCATACTCTCAGTGTACCAAATGGCCGGCCCCAGTGCAATCCCTAAGGTCGTCGGCCCGCCCCGTTGATCGTAACTCCCGGCACCAAAAGAGATTACGAGACATTTTTTGGGCGCCATCACAGTTCCACGTTCCGCGCGTATTCGCGGCCGCCAATCCTGGCAAGGTAACTGCTTTTGCCACGTTGTTCTACGCCGGCATGGGGCGACGTGTTCTTCGCGGCAGTCTCGCCTTCTTGGGTCGGCGTGACCCGAACCTTGCCAGGATAGGCCCAAAAAAAGCTGTATACCCCCTGAAATTCGCGTAACATTCTGGTGGCTCCATCACCATAAGAATAGCCGGATGAGCGAATCCAAAGACCACATTCAGTTGGTGCGACGGGCACAACAGGGGCATCCCGAGGCGCGCGGCGATCTGCTTCGGATCGTCGAGCCCCGGCTGGCGGAGTACGTCGGCCGCCTGACCCTGGATCGGGATCTGACTACAGACATCGTGCAGGAGAGCCTCACCGAAATGCTGAAGATCTTCGACACCCTCAAGGACCCGGAACGTTTCTGGTGTTGGCTGTATACAATCGCGCTGAACAAGGTGCGAATGCACTACCGCCAGCGATGGCGACACCGAGAGACCTCGCTGTCCGACGTGCAGGAGGAGTGGGTCCAGGCCAAGAACCAGGATGCGCTGGCCGAGCTTGTGACGCAGGAGTTAAAGGAGATCGTGCTGCGGTCGGTCGGTCAGTTGGAGCCGCGGCAACGGGCGGTCCTGACCATGCGATGCTACGATCAAATGTCATATGAACAGATCAGCGCTGCCTTGAGCTGCTCCCAACTGGGAGCACGGGCCCTGTTCCACCGGGCCAAGAAGACTTTGATGCGTCTGCTGCGAGCACACGGGATTGACAAGGGTGCACTGCCGGTGGCCCTCCTGGTCTTTGGCAAATTCAGCGCCACCAGCGAAGCGGCGGCCATGGGGCTGTCGATCTCGGCCTCGACGTTGCGGGTCGGGTTCTGGGGGGTACTGGCGGGCGCAGCCGCTGCGCCAGGGGTGGCGGCGCTTTTGGTGGGCGTGACGCTGATTGGGGCCGGTGGAGCCTTTCTGGCCAGAGCGGACCGTTGGAGAGCCTCGTCGCCACCGGCCGTGATCCGGGCGGAAGTCTCACCGGCCCGGGCGGTCTCCCAGGACAGTTCGTGCTGGTACTATTATCCTCCCGGCGGGACGGATACCGTGATGATTCGGACCACGGATCAGGCCGTGGCTTACAGCCAATGGGTGCAGAAAGAGCAAGCCAACTACTACCGGCGGGGGGACACGATCTACATCCGGAATCACCGGCAGTTCGCTTCCGATCTTTCGGTCTGGCGCTTGCCAGCGGACTCTCGCGCCCTGGGGGCCTTCCTGAAGGCTCAGGATGGGCGCGACCCTGATCTGGAATACGTGGCCCCCAGTCCCCGCGGGCTGCTGGTGGCCGTGGAGCAGGCTGCGGCGGGCGGACGCCGGCAAGCGACCCTGCATCATGATGTGTCGATGGAGGACTATTTCCGGCACGACTGGGCCATGAACGCTGTGGTCGTGGACCAGCGGGACAACCAGCATCGCGCCGGGTGGACCTACTTCACGGTGAGTGGGCATCTCGGTCCCCGGCCTATTGCTGGCGAGGGCCGGCTGCCTCTGGTGGCAGCCGCCGTCGGGGACCGCGGTCCATGGCTGAGACTGACCGTGGGAGATGGCCTGGAGCTGGTGGATATGCCGCTCGCGGCCCAGGTGCGAAATCGCTCCGGCGCAGGTCTGGCGTCCTATCCGGGCGGCAGTCTCTTCCGGGGCCTGGGCCGGCCGTGGAGCGGACTGCATACGATCGACACAATCCGCCGGGATGCCGCCTTGGCGGGTATTGCCTTCACCACCCGGCTTTTGCCCGACGGCCAGCGCGTGGAGATCGTGCTCGACGGTCCCTCGGTCCGGCTCGCCTATCGTGTTCACCTATACCAGGATTGGATCGAGACCATCGTTTTCAGTAGAGACGACATGACCATAGGAGAATGGACGTTCAGCTACCCGAAGCCCGACGAGGCGGACCCGCGCCGGTTCACGGTCGCCTCGCCGCCGCACAGCCGCGGGCCGGTATCCGGGCCCAACGGCCTGTGGCTGATGCGCCTGGCACAGGGAAATCTGGTACAATAGGGAAAGCGATTGTCAGGAGTTCAGTCATGAAAAGCGAATGGGTTGCCTTATTGCTCGTACTGGCCCTGTGTGCCGGGGCCCGGCCTGCCACGATCTACGTGGACGATAACGCCCCCGGGGATTTGGCGCCGTCCGATCCCAACATCAGCGACCCGCAGCAGGATGGCTCCCGCCAGCACCCGTTCGACAGCATTCAGGAGGCGATTGACGCGGCGGTCAACCGGGACACCATCATCGTGGCGCCGGGACATTACCTGTCGCCCGATCCCTGGGCCTACGCCGAACTCAAATTCAAAGGCAAGAGCATCCGCCTGGTTAGCTCAGCGCCTACGAGCCTCAGCATGGCCGAGCGGACCGTGCTGTGCGGCGTGGTCATCTTCCAGGGCAATGAAGATCCCAATTGCCTCCTGAAAGGCTTCAAGATCCAGAACCACGACTGCGGCGGCATCCTCGGCAACAAGACCCAGGCCACGATCAGCCACTGCATCATTAGCGGCAACGGGCCCTGCGGCGCCACCGTCCTCAAGGACGTGCGCGGGCGGATCGCCAACTGCCTGATCGTGGACAACACAACGTTCCACGACTGCGGCGTGCTGCCGGTCGTGTCCGGGTGTCCCATACTTGTCAACTGCACGATTGCCAACAATGCTTCCGGCATCGCCCTCAACTGCGCCGATCCTCCCAGGATTGACCAAATCGTGATCCGCAATTGCATCATCTGGAACAATCAAGGCTACGAGCAGATCCAGCTCTTGAATCGCTGGCAGGCGACGATCACGCAGATTGAATACGATCTGATCGAGAACTGGAGGGCGACGGCTGCATTGGCGGGCCTCTCCGGCGAGTCCACACTGCTCGAGGACGACCCCTCTTTTGTGCAGCCGGGCTTGTGGGCAGGGGCACCCACGAGGGCCGTGAGAGGGCCAGGCATCTGGATCACGCCCAAGAAGGTCCTGGTCGAAGGTGATTATCATCTCAAAAGCGAGGGCTGGCGCTGGAACGGCGACGAGCCGGTGCATGGGTCGCCGTGGTACTTCGACACGTCGACCAGTCCCGCCGTCGATGCCGGCGACCCGATGGACAGTCTGGGCGAAGAACTCGAGCGGGTCCCGGGCGACCCTCAGGGCGAGTGGGGCTTCAACCACGCCATCGACCTCGGCGCGTACGGCGGCACCAAGGAGGCGAGCCTGTCCCCGACCTGGGTCTCGCCAGCCCCGGGCGTCGGGGCGGTGGACCTACAGGATTATTGGCCTTTTGGTGAGAGCGTTCGGGCCGGAGGCACCGGAGCCAGTCGATGGTTCGTGCACAACCCCCAAGGGACGGCCCACGGGTTCTATGTGTCGGGCGCAGCGAGTGTCCGTGGGGACGACGTCTACCGCGTAGTCTATCATGTCTCGACTACCAACGCTCCCGATTGGCTGACGAAGGTCAATTGTTACTATGCCGATCGTACTTTGTACATTACCCAGGAGATCCCCGGGTTGAATCTTTCACTGCCGCTGCAGCCCCCCGAGCAAGTCCAAGCCCGGTACCCTCAATATCTCATCGCCGGCGCGACGGTTCAGGTGCCCTATGATCCGTTCACAAAAACGCCGGTGGAGTATCAGTCTGTCGTCGTCGCTCGCGGCACGCTGGCGCAAGTGCTGGCCGGCACGAGCATGAGCCCGGCCCAGTTCCTGGCCGGCGCCTGGCCGGACGTGATTGCCCTGCGCGGCATCGACGAAGACGGCACGACCGGCGACCCCATCGCGATTTTCGCCCGCGGGTTCGGACCGCTGCTGCTCGCCGGCCAACCTGTGGAAGGGGCAGAAGTCAACGGTAAGACGTTCGGTAACGTGGAGATTCCATCTGCTGCAAGGCCTGCAACGCGTGGATAGATTCATATAGGATATCGAGGGAGGAATCTATACAGGGGATAACGGCGACATGGCGAATCCGAACAGGGGGCATGACGCTGATCGAATTGCTCGTCGCGGTCAGCGTCGTGATCCTTCTGGTGGGGGTACTGTTGCCTGCGCTGGGCCACGCCCGGCGCGCCGCCCGCGCGCTGGCGGGAGGCAGCCGTCAACGCCAGATCGTGCTGGCAGTCAGTCTCTACGCCGCCGATCAGGAGGGCTGCTATCCCCAGTCCGTGGCGACCGCCGTGATGCTGGGCCGCACCTGGCGCTGGCAGGAACCGCGAATGCTCAAGGCCTGTCAACCACGGGCCGCCGGCTACCGGTCCGCTCTGGCCAGCTATCTGCGTGCCTACCTCCCAAAGGCCGAGATTCTGTCGTGTCCGAGCAGCCCTCGGCCCTATCCGTACCTGGAGGAGGCTTGGCAGGCCGGGGAGCAGTGGGATAACCCCAACACCAGCTTCACGGACGATAGCGTGCTGGGCAGCTACTGCCTCTATTGGAACTACGTGGGGCACCTCACCGAGCAGAACCGTCCTTTTCGCGGCCCACAGACCGACGCCGGCCGACCGGGCTGCAGCCGCCTGCTGATCAGCGACTACTTTGGCTTCAACCATTGGCGCACCCCCGAGGCCTTCGGAAGCTGCGAGCGCCTGGCCGGCGCCGAAATCACGGCCGAGACGCACGAGGCCCCAACCTACTGGTTCCACATTCCCCGGGGCCGGCCGGACCGGACCAGCATCCCCCTCAAACTCCAAGCCGGCTTTGTCGATGGGCACGTGGAAGCCTATCGCCCCTCTGAAACTGCCGTTCTTGAGGTGGCGGATGCCTTGGACGGCACCACGCCCGCCCTCAGCGGCTTCGGCCTGGGCGCGGGCCAGTTCTACATTCCTCAGAACGCCGTGGCTTCACGGCCCTGAAGCGTGGAGGCTCTGAGCCACGCGACGAAGTGGGCGAGACCTGCCTGGATGCTGGTCGAGGGCTTGTAGCCGAGCTGGATCTCGGCCTTGGTGACATCGGCGTAGGTCCGCTCGACGTCGCCCGGCTGGGGCGGCAGGTACTTGCGAATCGCCTTTTTGCCAAGGGCATTCTCCAACTCCGTGATGAGATCGGTGACGCTGATCGGCTGGGACTCGCCCAGGTTATAGATCTGGTAGTCGGCGCACCGGTCGATTGCCGCGACGACGCCGTTGATGATGTCGTCAATGTACGTAAAGTCCCGCATCATCGTGCCGTCGCCGAAGACCGGGATCGGCTTACCTTCCTCAATGAGTCGGGCGAACTTGTGGATCGCCAGGTCCGGCCGCTGGCGTGGGCCGTAGACGGTGAAGAACCTCAGGCAGTTGATCGCGATGCCGTAGAGATGATGATAGGTGTGACAGATCAACTCACCCGCCTTTTTGGTGGCGGCGTAGGGCGAGATGGGAAAATCGACGTTGTCCTCCTCCGAAAAGGGGACCTTCTCGTTATTGCCGTAGACACTGGAACTCGAGGCAAAGACGAATCGGCCAACGTGACGCTGCCGGGCGATTTCCAGCAGGACGACGGTCCCATTGATGTTGACATCCATGTAGAGCAGCGGCTCCGCGATGGAAGGCCGGACGCCGGCCCGTGCGGCCAAGTGGACCAACACGTCGGTGCCATCCTCAATGGCCTTTTCCATCGCGGCTTGGTCACGAATATCAGCCTCGATGAGTCGGAAATTGGCGTGCGCGAGACAACCGGCGATGTTGCGGCGCTTGACGCGCGGGTCATAGAATCCGTCGAAGTTGTCTACACCCGTCACCGTCCAGCCGTCCCGCAGAAGCCGCTCGCTCAAATGAGAGCCGATGAATCCCGCCGCGCCGGTTACCACTGCTTTCATGTCTTCTCTCTCCGCATCGCTTACAGCCCTTGAGCCAACTGCTTGATGAATTGCCGCAGGTCGTCCGCCATGTCTTCACGTTTCAGGGCAAACTCGATGTTCGTTCGGATGAACCCTTCCTTGTTGCCGATGTCGCAGCGCTTGCCTTCGAGCTTGAGGCCGTACATCGGCCGGGTTCGCACCAGAGCTCGGAGCGCCTCCGTGAGTTGGATCTCCCCGTTCTTGCCTGGCGGTGTCTGCGGAATGAAACGGAAGACGTCGGGCGTGAGCAAGTATCGGCCGGCGATCACGAGATTGGAGGGGGCTTCCTCGGGCCGGGGTTTTTCCACGAAGTCCCGGATCCGATACACGCCGGGTCGAATCTCCTCGCCGTCAATGACGCCGTAGAGACTCACTTTTCTTCGCTCCACCTGCTCGAGCAGGATCACCGGCTGTTGCAGCTCATCATACAACTCGACAAGCTGCTGGGCGGCGGGCTTGGCCGCGTCGATGACCGTATCGCCGAGCAGGATGACGAAAGGTTCGTCGTGGATATGGTGCCGGGCGCAGTTGACGGCATCGCCCAGCCCCCGCATCTCTTTCTGCCAGACGAAATGAATGTCGGCCAGCTCCGAGATGCGGCGCATGGCCTGCAATTCGGCGGTCTTGCCCTGCGCTTCGAGCTGGCTCTCCAACTGGAAGCTGCGGTCGAAATGCTCCTCGATGGAGCGCTTGCCCTTGCCGATGATCATGAGCAGATCGGTGATGCCCGCCTGGACCGCCTCTTCCACGACGTATTGGATCACCGGGGTATCGACAATCGGCAGCATCTCCTTCGGCTGGGACTTGGTGGCCGGGAGAAAGCGGGTGCCGAATCCGGCGGCGGGGATGACGGCCTTGCGAATCATGTTTTGGCGTTTCCTGTCCCGGGAGCGATTTTGGGCTTGAGCACCATGATCTTGAGCTTGCCGAGCGTCCGGCGCAGCTCGGTGAACATGCGCTCGTCCCGGTAGGTCCCGACGATAGCACCGCCGGAGCCGGTGAAGGTGGCGCTGGCGCCGGTGGAACGGGCGGTTTCGACCATCCGGATATTGTCGTTGCTAATGCGATAAATCTGTCTCCGCTTGTCGAAACCGGCATTGAGCAGGCTGTCGATCTTGTCGAGGTGCCCGTCGAGCAGGCAGTGCTTGACCTTGTCGGTCAGCTCGGCCCAGTAACGCATCGCGTTGACGACTTCCCGTTCCCCCTGCTCGAAGCGTTGGCGGATGTTATTGTGAAATACCTCCGTCGGCTCGCTCAGGTCGTCGCGGTACGCGACGTACAACTTGGGCAGCAAGTGAGGATCTAATGGCTCGTAATTGCCGTATCCCTGCTTGTCCATGATCGCTTTAGCGAAATCCATGTAGACCACGCCCTCGTAGACTTGAATGACGCGGTCCTGGAGTCCGGCGGGAATGCGCAATTCGCCGGCTTCGGCGCCGAGGACCAGATTGGCCTGCACGTACTTCGGGATGCTGACACCGTAAAAGGCCATCAGGGCCCGCAGGCAAGCGGTGATGATGGCGCTGGAGCCGGCCAGGCCTACGCCGTGCGGTATGTCCGAGTTGTACCGGATCGTGAAGTTCTTGCTATGCAACTCGATCTGGTTTTCCTGGCAGTAGTCGTAGAATTTCCTGACGGTGGCCTTCAAGAGACGGACCCCGCCGTAATAGCCGTGCAGGCGCACGTCCTTTACAAGGGCCCCAATGCTGTCAAAGTAGGAGCGGTCCTTCTCGCTGGGCAGGATCTCCAACTCCGGCGTTTCGTACAGGACCACCTCCGCGTGGAAGTTGCTGAAGGCGAGGGAGATCGTCTTGCCGAAGTATCCATCCGACGGATTTCCCACCAGTCCGGCTCTCGGATATGCCTTGGTTCGAATGATCACGTCAGGACCCTCTGCCTGTGCAACTCACAACTCCCGGCTCCGACAGAAAACGACCCTGTCGGCCCTGCTCGACGGATTTCCGGGCCACAGTTTAGATTGGTCGCCCGCCGAGTGCAAGAGCTACTTGGGGTTCTCGGGCCCCTCGGGCGACGGCCCTTTAGGGGCCTCAATCGGCTCCACCATATCTATATCGATTTCGACACTCGCCGCCTGGCCCAGCAGGTTGATCTGGAGGACCAGGCGCGTATCGCCCTTCGTCAGCACGATGATTCCCTCCAGCCCGAGCAGGGGGCCGGCAATGACGCGGCACCATTGTCCCTTGTTGAGATATTTATGGGGCGTTAGCGGCGCGCCGGCCCGCAGAGCCTGGTCGAACCGCACCAGCTCATGGATGAGGCTATCCTGGTTCTTTACCTCGATGAGATTCGCCACGCGATTGGTCTTGAGCAACTCCACCCGCTCGCTCTCATTGCCACAGAAGAACAGATAGCCCGTGAACAGCGGCAACAGTGCTTTGATGGTCCGGTGGCTGTGGTGATGGACTCTCCACGTCATCGGCAGAAAATAACTGATGTTCTTGGCCATCAGATCGTGAGCCAGGGCCTTCTCATTTCTGCTTTTGGTATGGGCAACCCACCACAGGCCGTTGAACTGCCGGACCGACTCCACTTGCGGCCAGATCAGCGGCGGGTTTTCGGTTATCTTCAGCAATTGCACTCTCCCGAATTCAAGCAAGGTCGCGGTTCTTGGGCTCCGGGCGCCTCGTGCTCCCCGCATCCCCTAATCAGTGAATCAACACTTGTCCTCGGCCGATCTATTCGACCGAGGGCATACTATATTCGTGTTCGCCCGGAAAGTCAAAGCAAATGGTGCCGGATCGGCGGAACCTACGGCTTGACCGCTATTGGCGTGCTCCTTACGATGGAAGGTGGGTACGGCAAGAAGGCCGGGGTTTGCTGGAGAGATTATGGGACAATCGCAGGTTCGTGCGGCCAAGATCGTTGCCGCCCAGCGGGGACGCCAAGGCCATTTTCACCCCAAGGTGGCCGTGCTGTTTACGTGCATTGGCCGGAGGGTATCGCTTCTTCGCAGCTTCCAGAATGCGGCGCGGAAACTGGGTCTGGACGCCTCGTTCTGCGGCGCCGACACCAATAGGCTGAGCCCTGCCCTGCAGTTGTGCGACGAGGCCTTCCTGGTCGAGCCGACGACCCATGCCAAGTACATTGAACAGCTCTTATCTATTGTCCGGCGCCGTGCGGTGCGCTTGATCGTGCCTACGGTGGACCTGGACCTGGGGCTGTTGGCCCGGCACAAGCCGCAATTCGAGGAACTGGGTTGTCACGTGCTCGTCTCCGATCCTGATGTGATCGACACCTGCCAGGACAAGCGGCGGACGTTTGGATTTCTGATGAAGAACGGGTTCGGCACGCCCGCGACGATGAGCGTCCGCACGGCCCTGGCGGCCGATCGGCGCGGGGAATTGGCGTGGCCGTGCTTTCTCAAGCGGTGGGATGGCTCTGCCAGCCGGGACAATGCCGTCGTGCACGACCCCGGCGAACTGCGTTTCTTTGCCCGCAGGATTCCCAACGCCCTCTGCCAGGAATTCATCGAGGGAACCGAGTACACGTGCGACGCCTATGTTGATTCTAAACTGAGCGTACGGTGTATCGTTCCCCGCCGGCGGATGGAGGTTCGCTCGGGCGAGGTGAGCAAGGGACAGGTCATCAAGCACCGCCCGATCATGGCGCAGGCCAAAAGGGTGGTCGAGCTCCTTGGGGCGGGTCCGGGGGTCATCACACTGCAACTTTTCGTCACCAAGGGTGGCCGGATCAAGTTCACCGAGATCAACCCTCGCTTCGGCGGGGGGGCGCCACTGTCGATTCGGGCCGGGGCTGATTTCCCCCAGTGGATTCTGCAGGAGTTGACCGGGAGGCGGCCGCGTATCCGCTTTGACGGTTTCACGGATGGCTTGATGATGCTGCGCTATGACGCCGAGGTTTGGCTCACAGATAGGGACATCAGAGGCACGAAGGTCGATGTTTGACGCGTTGATTGGGGACAAAAGGCCGCTGGGTTGGGTTCTTCGATTCTGGCCCGTGCTGCCCGCGGCATTCTTCAGCTCGCTGGTCGCGACGGTCGTGTGCCAGCGGGTCGCCCTGCGTTGGGGGATCGTGGACCGGCCCGACAACCGCGTCAAGACGCACCAGAAGCCTATCGCGTACCTCGGCGGTGTGGGCATGCTGATCGGTCTGACAGCCGGCGTTCTGACCGGGGTCTACCTCCTACGAACCGATGCAGTATTCCCACACGAGCTTCGATGGCTTCTGGGAGTGCTGGCCGGCGCCGTGCTGGCATGTTCCGTGGGTCTGGCGGACGACATCCTGGACCTGCGGCCGTGGCACAAGATGCTGGGCCAGGCGCTGGCGGGCGTCGTTCTGCTGTTGGTGGGCATCAACCCAAACCTGCAGCAGGTCGCGAGACCGCTGGGTTTGTCCCTGCCGGCGTCCGCGGAGGCCATTCTGGATGTCCTGGTCGTCATCTTCTTTGTGCTTGGCGCGACGAACTCGCTCAATCTGCTCGACGGGCTGGACGGCCTCTGTGCCGGCGTCACGGCTATCATCACAGTCGCGCTGCTGCTGCTGGCGACGCACCTGGCGACCTGGGGCTTCAGCGACTTCGGCGATCCGGTGCGGATCGTGATCTGCCTGGGCCTGGTGGGGGGCGTTTGCGGATTCCTGCCGTTCAATCGGCATCCGGCCCGAATCTTCATGGGCGACGCCGGCAGTATGCTTCTGGGCTTCGTGGCGGCGGCTCTGATGATCCTGTTTGCCGAACGGGTGCCGCGCTGGTGGCTGGCCTCGGTTGTCGTGTTCGGCCTGCCCATCCTCGACACCGCCGTGGCAGTCGTCCGGCGTCTGCTCCATCATCGGCCGCTCTTCGTTTCCGACCGGGGACACATCTACGATCAGATGATCGATCGCGGCATCCCGCTGAAGAGGACCGTGGCGATCTGCTACGGCTTGGCAGGTTTCTACGCTCTGACCGGTGTGGTCATGAGCCAGATCCGGACCCGCCATGCGGTGGTCGTTTACCTTCTCGTTGCCACCGCCTCCGCCCTGATCGTGTGGCGCAAAGGCTACCACCGGGGATGATTTACGATCCGCTATTTACGATTTGCGGTCCGTCATTGGTAAATCTGAAATCGCAAATAGCAGAGTTCACATCTTGAGAGTACCGACTTGCGTTGTGTGAGTTCATGCCACAAGTCGTATTCCTTCGGCCCTGGACAGATCGATGCGAGCTTGCAGGAATTTCGCGAAGGTTGCAGCCGTATCGGGAGCTGTGAGAA
>Ga0315280_10010067_pt1 | contig 11936 bp, 12 predicted proteins | sample YL17G06_40_MG_FD_203697 | JGI IMG/M metagenome (GOLD analysis project Ga0315280, IMG submission 203697) | Sediment microbial communities from Yellowstone Lake, YNP, Wyoming, USA - YL17G06_40 | ecosystem: Environmental > Aquatic > Freshwater > Lake > Sediment | place: USA: Wyoming | collected... | reverse complement strand
CGTTCAGCTCTTGTTCCGGCGGTTTCTTCGCGGCCAACGAAGCTGAAATTTTCGCTGCTGCGCTCGGTTTCTCGCATATAATTAGAGTCTTTACCATTTTCCCCGCCCACGCTTAGGAAAATTAAGGAGTTGATTACTATATAGTTTCGGATACAAAAATCTATTTTGTGACTCAGATGAACGTGTTTGAGCTACTGCATGAATCAGTCGGGCGCGCGCTCAGGGAGTTCGGGTTGGGCGAGCCGACCAAGCCGCAGGAGCTGGCAATCCCGGCGATACTCGCTGGTGAAAAAGTCCTACTCATCGCTCCAACTGGCACCGGCAAGACAGAAGCTGCGCTGCTGCCTGTATTCAGCTCGTATCTGAAGCTGGAATGGCGGCAGGGAATCAAGATCCTATACATCGCTCCTCTTCGAGCACTCAACCGTGACATGCTGGCCAGACTGACGCGCTGGGGAGAGTACCTCGGGCTGACAATCGCCGTGAGACATGGCGACACCTCTACGACGGAGAGGCGCAAGCAACTCGCGCACCCTCCGGATATGCTCATAACGACACCAGAAACACTCCAAGCAATCTTGCCGGGCCGAAAGATTCGGGAACATCTGCGGACGGTGCGCTGGGTAATCGTCGACGAAATTCACGAACTCGCGGAGGACGAACGCGGGGCACAGCTGAGCATTGCGTTGGAGCGCCTGGTGGAATTGGCTGGCGAGTTTCAACGCATCGGCCTCTCTGCGACGATAGGCAGCCCAGCAACCGTCGCACAGTTCCTCGTCGGCACCAAGCGTCAGGTGAAAATTATCGATGCCTCAGTGGCAAAGCAGATGAAGGTTCGCGTGGAAAGTCCGATGCCGACCAAAGACGATGTGGAACTCGCTGACAAGCTTTTCGCAGAACCGACGATGGTCGCGAGGCTCAGGCGGCTCAGGGGACTCATGGACAAGCATACCTCTGTGCTGACGTTCGTCAACACCCGCGAGGCTGCAGAAACGCTCGGCTCGAGGATGCGCATGTGGGACGCTGGCTATCCTGTAGCCGTACACCACGGCTCTCTTGCAAAGGAGGTGCGCATCGAAGCGGAGAAAAAATTTAGGGCCGCAAAACTCAAGGGCCTGATCTGCACTTCATCGATGGAGCTGGGCATCGATATCGGCGCTGTGGACTTGGTGGTGCAATACATGTCTCCCCGCCAAGTCACGAGGCTCGTCCAGAGAGTCGGACGCTCCGGCCACAAAATAGGAGAACTTTCGCAGGGCATCGTACTCGCCGCGAATCCAGACGATGTTGTGGAGGCCGCCGTCATCGCCAAGCGGGTGCTGGCGGTAAAACTTGAACAAACAAAAGTTCAAGAAAAATCTCTGGATGTCTTAGCTCACCAGCTGGCTGGGCTTTCTTTAGACGCGAGCGACGTTAGCTTGGATGCCGCCCACGCATTGATAACCCGTGCATATCCATATCGCAATTTATCCAAAGATGAACTCCTCAGCGTGCTCCAGCAGCTCAAGGTGATGGGGCTCGTTTGGATTAAAGATGGAAAATTCGAACGGAGAAGACCTGGATGGGAGTACTACTTCACGAACCTCTCGATGATCCCCGACACGAAGCGCTACCGCATCTACGACATTGCCTCAAGAAAATCGATTGGCACCCTCGATGAGGAGTTCGTTGCAGGTGCCGCGGAGCCCGAGATGAGCTTCATATGTAAAGGTGAGGCTTGGAAAATCGTGTCGATCGAAGAGGACCGCGTACTCGTCGAACCGGCAGGCGACCCACTCGGCGCAATACCCGCGTGGGAGGGCGAACTCATCCCGGTGCCTTTCGAAGTCGCGCAGGAAGTGGGAAAGGTTAGGGGTGAAATCGGGAAACGTCTTAAGGCCGGAGCCAGCGCCGAGCAGGCGGCGAGCGAGATGTGCAGGGAGTATCCGCTGGAAGAAGGAGCTGCGGCTTGGTTCGTGAGGCAGATGGAAGAGCAGTCGAAGGAGAGCCAACAACTGCCGACCGATAACCAACTCGTGGTCGAGGCGTATGAGCAGTTCGCGGTTCTGCACGCCTGCTTCGGTTCCCTCGTCAATGAGACTCTCGCGCGGGTACTAGCGGCGCTGCTCTCATCGAAGTTCGGGGCGAGCGTCGGGGTGAAAATAGACCCATATCGGATAGCTTTCAAATTCCCCATCATCGCCAAACCGGAACTCGTGGAGCAATCGCTCATGGAACTCAAACCGGAACACGTCGAAGGGATTCTGCAGCTGACGCTGGGAGACAGCTCGATGTTCAGGTGGCGCCTTGTCCACGTCGCCAAACGGTTCGGAGCGATAAAAAGGGATGCCGACATGTCGCGGATAAACCTGCGGAGAGTGGCGAGGGCATTCGAGGACACCCCCGTGCACGCAGAAACCATGCGCGAGATATACTTAGAGAAGCTCGACGTCGACAATGCCAAAAAAATCGTCGGGCGCATTCAAGACGGAGCCATCAAGCTGTCCACGATTACGAGGTCGCGCGACGAGGGCCCCACTCCACTCGGCTGGCCGGTGCTGAACGAACTCGCGAGCGCGGGGGAACTCGTGGTGCCGAAGCGCGCCGAACGGGAAATACTCCTGGCGCTCAAGGCGAGGCTCCACCACAAGGAGGTGAAGCTGTTCTGCATGAACTGCTATAAATGGTCTACAACTACAAGAATCGAGCGGCTGCCGGAACCGCCGACATGCGGCAACTGCGGCGCGCGCCGGCTCACGCTGCTACCATACGAGTCGCGGGAGATGCTCGCCGCGATAAAGAAACACGCGGCAGGCAAGCGCATGAAAGAGGGCGAACGGAAGCTCGTCGCGCAGGCCGAGAAGGCCGCCGCGCTCATCCTCGCCAGCGGCAAGCGGGCCCTAGTCGTTCTTGCGGGGCGCGGGGTCGGGCCGAGAACCGCGTCGAGGATTCTAGCGTACCAGTTCAGGGACGAGGACGACTTCTACCGCGCGATTCTGCAGGCGGAGCGGCTGTACGCCCGGACGCGGCAGTTCTGGGGCGACTGATCAGTACGCCCAAACGGGAGTTTCCTTCCATCTCGCACCGTGCACTTCCAGAGTTTTGGTAATCGCAGGTGCCTTCTCACGGGACATCAACAACACGGCTTTTCCAATTTTTATGATGCCCGGCTGCGCCGCAAGCCCTTTGTATTTATGGATGTAGCGCTTCTCCCCGCGCTTGGCCGTGGAAGCCCTACCATACAGCGCGTGGCTCAATTTATTTCGAGTATTCACGTCGAGATCCTTTGTGTCGAATGTGATTATCACCATCGGTTTGAGTTTGAGCTTCTGGGCCTGTAACATTACCGGCTTGCCAAACAACAGGAGCCCCTCCCCGCTCAACGCGCCCGCCAAGGACACGTTTTTTTCGAGCTCCGAGGGCGTAACGTGCACGATATGGACACGCGGCGGAGCTAGCTCCTCGACTTTCTTCATGATTGCCTCATTTTTCCTCGCGTAAATTACCGCGACATCTATATCGCTTTCGATTGTCGTTTCGCCTCGAGCGGCACTGCCAAACAGCGTTGCCGCTAGCACACCCGGTAACTTGCCAACCTCATCGCCAAAATTAAACAGCTCTTTCAACCGAGTACCCGCAAACATGCCTCTCGCACCCTCGCTACGGCATCTAACGCTCGCTTGGCCACCTTCCCATCGCTACCCCTGCCGTAAACGTGCCTGGGTCTGAGCTTCTCCAACGCATCGATGGCCTCGCAAACCGTGAGAAGCTCCCCGGCGCGCCGCCGCTTGATCTCGCCAGCCAGCATGGTGTGTTTGATGTCACGATCGGCGGGGGTTATCCTAAGCCTATGTAATGCTGCGTTCGTGTAGTGGGCTGAAACCAACATGCAAAGTTCGACGATAGCTTCGTAGTCGGCGGCTTCGTCTAGTTTGTGAAGCGTCTCCTCCATGCCCTTTAACTTGTGTAGGTGATCCTCGACTTTCATGTAATCATATTGATATACTAAAAAAGGTAGATTTAAGCTTTTCGTTATATTGGTATACAACACGGTTTTTGTGTATATTGAGATACAAAAAAGCAATAATCCGGCGTTTTTGTATATTGATATAAAGTGCCGAAAACCGCGTCGAGAATCCTCGCGTACCAGTTCAGGAACGAAGACGAGTTTTACCGCGCGATCCTGCAGGCCGAGCGGCTGTACGCTCGAACGCGGCAGTTCTAGGGAGATTAAGCGCGGTGACCTACCACGACTTTACCTCTAACGCCTTGATTTGAGAGAAATGTTTGTCGCGGGTCATGATGGGGCAATCGTACCTCTTCGCTATCGCCGCAGTCATGAGGTCCCCTAGCTTGACTGGCACCCTTTTGGATTGCAGCTCAGCTCCCAGCTCCCCCGCAGTTCTGGCAGCCTCCTCATCGTAGGTGAGCTGAACGAGCGAGGAGAGAAGCCCCCCAACCGCCTTGACGTTTTCACTTGCCCTCTCGGACAGGTAGGCGCCAAGATAAAGCTCGAACATGTTGACGGGGGTCGTGCATTTCACCTCGCCAGTTGCGTCGAGCTCTTTCGCCTTCTCGACCGCGGCCGGGATGCCATGGAGGAGCGCGATGAGAAAATCCGTGTCCAGGCAAATCATAAGCTTGCCCCGTGATCGCTCACGCTCTGCTTCGAGTCTCTTTGACCCCACCCTTGATTCGAGCGGGTTCGAACGCGCGGTTCAGCTTTCTTCCCAAATCAGACCTGTATTCTCCCCACATCCGATCTATCCGGCCGAAGATTTCTTTCGTTTCTTCCGTGCTGCCGTGCCACTTCCCGGCGAAGCTCGACAACGGGCGGGCGCTTCGCGCTTTCGACAGCCGTAGGATTGCGTCTGTGAAACTCTCGTCTTCGGCTTTTAGGCTAGACAGGGCCGAGTAAGCCTCCTCTGAGATAGTTAACGTTTTGTGCGCTAATCCCATCCCTAATTTAAGTGTATTTATACGTGTATTTAAATCTAATGATTGGCGTGCCTATCATTCTGGCTGCACGGGGGGTCGGGCCGAGAACCGCGTCGAGGATTCTCACGTACCAGTTCAGGGACGAGGACGACTTCTACCGCGCGATTTTGCAGGCTGAGCGGCTGTACGCTAGAACGCGGCAGTTCTGGGGAGACTGATCAATATGTCCAAACGGGGATTTCCTTCCATATCGCGCCGTGCATTTCAAGAGTTTTGGTAATTATCGATGTCTTTTCGCAGGGCATTGCCGAGGCCTTCTTCGGAAGTATCGAGAACCACTACGACGCTCAAACGAGATGTAAACTGCCTACCACAAAGACCGCGAGCGCCCTGCTCATGGCTGTGGCACACAACCTGCGCACCCTCGCGCGTCCGCGCGGCGAATGAAATGGAGATTTTTTGTTACCTTATTAATTTATTCAACAAACAACAAACTCCACGCGCGCCTATCATTTTTAAGTGGTCTCTCCATAGTTATTATGCTCCGTTGGAGGCAAAACGTGATTTACAGTAGCGCCAAGAAGAAAATCAAAATTACAATTGCCGTTGCGGTTGTTATTGTAGTTATGTTGATGGTTTTTATGTTGCTTTTGAGCAGGGAAATATCCCCCAAAGACCCTGCCGATGTGGTGCTGAAGCTGAGCGACCAGCCTTACCCCACCGCCATTATATCAGAGGAGAATAAAATAACCGCGGACGCTTTCCAAAATGAGCTTTCTAAAATAGGTCTGCAGGAGGTGCAAGGATACGAAACGGGAAACCTCATGGAGTTTAAGATACTAGGTGTGGACAACGGGCTGTGTGCCAGAATTGCCTCGACGGCGTTTAGGTTTTCATCGGCGGTCAGCGCGAAGGAATACTATGACATCGGGAGAAATGCGTTTGCTACTGGTGTGGGGATGGCGGGGCCAGCCACTTTTAAATCATGCCCCACGATTGGCGACGAAGCCTTTTTGGCTTTGTATTACAGACAAGTTACATACACACCTTGCACGACTCTTGTTTTTAGAAAACAAAACTTTGTTGCTGCGGTAGAATACAGTACGTATGCTCCGGTGTCCCCGCCCCTCTCGGAGGACATGGCAATCAGCTGGGCCAGAACAATGGAAAGCAGAATTTAGTTTTCTATTTTCACGTATAGCCACCAACCACAGAACCTTAAAGGGATCGAGAAACAACAATTAAATTAGTATCGGAGTGGTGGAATACAAATGAACGGTGGAATAAAAATCGGAAAGATTCTAGAAGCAGGTACTGATATCTGGTTACAGCTTGTCTTAGGTTGTTGGGTTGTGATTTTAGTCACGCCATTTTTGTCTACAGATATTGCATTTGCAGCAAGTACATTTATCGTTGCGGCACTAATGAAAGTTTTAGATGCTAAAGCAAGAACAGCGACTCATTAGCAGACCAACTTGGCACGCACCTGACAAGCTCGAAAACGTTGCTACACACATTAAAACCCCGACAGTTGGCTTCATCGCCACGATTTCGCCATCGGCCTCTCGATTCTAAATCTAATGATCAGCAATGACACCGGATCAACCCCGAAAAAGCCAGCTAGGAAGTTGTCACGATTTTGCCAAGCAAAGGGTTTTACCCGCCAGTACCTACAAAAGCTTGGTAATCGCATGAAGGTAAAATTCAAATCTGGGGGCGTGTTTCAAGAGATTTTTCCGCCGGCTGGTGGTGGTTAGTTGGTTGATGAAAAAACCATCCACGACCCGGTGCACGGGAGCATGCGCCTCGGCGGCATCGTGCTTGACCTCGTCGACACGCCCGAGGTGCAGCGCCTTCGAAGCATACGCCAGCTCGGGCTCGCGAACATGGTCTTCCCCGGCGCAAATCACACCCGGTTCGAGCACGCGCTCGGCGTGGCCCACCTGGCCGAGCGGCTGGGCTCCGAACTCAAACTCCCCAAGGGCGAGTTCAACTCGCTGTTGGCAGCCGCGATGCTTCATGACATCGGCCACGCCCCCTATTCGCACACGCTCGAGTACCTGATGACGGAGTACCTCGAGCAGGACCACATGGAGCTGACCGGCGATATCATACGAGGCAAGGCGAGCGTTTGCGAGCGCGATGCACTCCAACGGTTCCGCAAACTAGGGGTGCCTACGGCGCACGAAGTTCTGGTAAAGAACCAAATCTCGTCCGATGAAGTTGCCCGCTTGTTGCTGGGCAAGCACCGCAAGCCGTACCTCGGGCAGATGATACACGGCGAGATCGATGTCGACCAAATTGATTTCCTACTCCGCGATGCCCACTTCACGGGTGTCGCGCTCGGCATGGTCGATGTCGATCGGCTGCTGCAGACGTTCATCGTGCACCGCAACCGCCTGGCGATCACTAGCAAGGGAATCGAAGCCGTCGAGGGGCTACTCACCGCGCGCGCCCTAATGTACACCTCCGTCTACTACCACCACGCAGTTCGGGCGGCGGAGCTCATGCTCGCCAACGCCGTCGACTTCGCAATCAAGCGCGGCGGCGGGCGGGTCAACAGAGAGAACTTTTACCGTCTTACCGACTCCGAGCTTATGGAGCGCTTGCACGAGATGGGCGGGTACCCGCGCGAAATCGTCGCTCGCCTCCGCTACCGCCAGCTCTTCAAGACCGCATACGTCGAGGAACGCCGCGAGCTCGCCCCTGCTGAAAAAAAGCGTGTCCTGAAAATTTACGGCAGGTGGAGCCACGTCCACGAGCTACAAGATGAAATCGCCGAAAGAGCGGGGGTGCCGCGAGGATACGTGATTTTGGATGTGCCGATAGTTGACATTCTGATTTCCGAGCCGCGACTTGAAAAGGTCGAGGTGCCAGTACTATCCGGAAAAAAACTTGTCGGGCTCTCCGAACTCTCACCAATCGCGTCGGCGCTGAAAAAGAGACAGGCCCCGCGCTACATGTTGCGGGTCGTGACCTCGGCTGAATACGTTAACAAAGTCAGAAAAGTTGTACCGAAGCTCCTACAATAGCGCGCGCCGCCCTTTTTCGGTGGGCTTAAGTCGCGTATCAAGGTACCCTAAAATCCGCATCGCCACTATTTGACTCCTGGCCACGGTCGGAGGCAAGCCCGCGTCAATCGCCACTCTGTCCATGGCCGCACCCGCATCCAAACTCTTGAGGACCGCCTTCCCTGTTTCACCGACGAATATCTCGTCCGCGAGCCGCTCCTTCGTCGCGGGGTCAATCCTAGTGCTGCGCTCGAAGATGCGGTCGACGAGTTCTGGGCTGATTTCGACGCCGTACTTCTCCGCCAGCCTCCGCCCGAGCGACGACGAGCCGGCGAGCGCCATCTCAACGTTCTCAAGCTCGTGCACGAGCGAGCAGATTTCCGAGAAATCCTTTGCCTGTTTCTCACCAGCTCCCTCGATGTTGCTGCGCAGGGACGTGTTCAGACTTTTGAGCTGTTCGATTTCCTCCGACATGCGCGATATCTGTGCAGAAAGTTGTCGCATCTTGAACACGCCACCTCCTGAGAACATCATCACGGCAAGCAGGATGAAGATTATCAGCACGAGAATTGCAATGACCACTGTGATTTCAATACTCACCACACCACCGCTTGACGTTTACGTGCGAGGGGATTTAAGGTTCTCCCCGCCCTCTCGCCGCCGAATGACACACGTGTGTCTTGTTCACCGAGACTAGAATCTCATCGCCCGGGATGGGCAAACCGAAACGCAGAGGCCGCAACCGTAACATTTCCCTGGGTCGATTCTCGCCTTTCCGCCTATCACGCGGGCGGCACCGTAAACGCAATGCTTCTCGCACAGCCCGCAGCCCGTGCACCTCGTTATCAAAACTTCCGGCGGCTTCGCTTTCGTGCGCATGGGTTGCTCTGGCAGATGTCTTAGCGCCGCACCACGGAAGCTCTCGATAGACTCGTAGGTTCTCGCCTTCATGAACCGCGCGATCTCATCTGCGATTAGTCCATAAATTTTTGGCCCCCGCGTGATCGCCGCCGTGCAGATTTGAACAGCAGATGCCCCCGCCATGATGAACTCGATAGCGTCCCGCCCATCGGTGATGCCGCCCACGCCGATGACTGGGATTTTCACCGCACGACAGATGTCCGCGACGCACCGCACCGCGAGCGGTTTGATTGCCGGGCCAGAAAGCCACCCGTAACCGCTTGTACTGCCGAGCACTGGCATTGCATTTTCGATGTCTATCGCCAAACACGCGCCCAGCGTGTTGATTGCCACTATGCCGTCCGCGCCTGCGCTCTCGGCGGCCTTGGCGAAGTCGGCAATGTTCAGCACGTTCGGACTCAGTTTGACGAACACCGGAACCTTGACAACTTCCTTCGCCGCCTTCGTCGCTTCGACAACGGGCGTCGGGTCGTTGCCGAGGTAGTGCGTGGAGAGTTCAAGCGCATCCGCGCCAGCGCTCACGACTTTCGGCGCCAACTCCCTGATCTCCTCCGCTTTGTAACCTATGCTCGCGATCAGTGGCAAGCCGGTCTTCTTCGCCTTTGGATACTCTGTCTTCAACCAACGCTCGACGGATAAGTCGGACCAAAGCTCGGCGTTCAAAAGTCCCTCTTTCACTTTCGCCATGCACGGACGCGGTACCTCAGCCGGAGAAACGCTCAGAGTTTTTGACACGAGGGCTCCGGCACCGCCCTTAGCCGCGGCCACCATCGCATCGCCGTCGTGCACCGTCGGGCCGGCTGCGGGCATAACCGGATTGCGCAATTTTAGTCCACATATTTCCAATGCCAAGTTAACCATCTCATTACCTCCTTATCGCGCCGAGTTTCATCCAGAGCTTCTCGGCCGCCTTTTTTGAAATTTTGATAACCTCGTCCTCATCCAGCGTCAACACCTTTCGGTTGCGCATTACAATGCTCCCGCCGACAATGACGGTCTCGACATCGCTGCCGTGAACCGTGTTAACGATGTGGCCGACAACGCTCTCTGGGCGCACGGGTGTTGGTGCGATCGACGGGTCTATGATTATTACGTCCGCGAGTTTTCCGGGCTCGAGCGAACCGAGTTCGTTCTCCATCCCGTAAAGCTCGGCCCCTCGGATGGTCGCCATTTCCAGCACCTCCATCGGCGAAATCACCCTCGGGTCTCGATGCGCGACTTTATGAAGCAGGAAGGCAGCCCGGATGTTTTCAAACCCATCGAAGATGTATCCGTCGTTGCCAAGCCCAACCGGAATGCCCATCTTCAACATCTTGACAACCGGCGCAACACCAACGGCGTTCAGCATGTTGCTCATCGGGTTGTGGGCGACTTTCGCACCGGTCGACTTGATTATCGCCAGCTCGTCATCGTTGACGTTGACGCAGTGGGCCAGCACCACATCCGGGGCGAGCAGGTCGACGTCGCGAAGGCGTTCAATCGTGCGCTTGCCGTATTTTTGGTAATTGTGTAGCGGATCGATCAAACCCTCGGAAACGTGAATGGTAATCGGCGCCTTGTACTGACTCGCACGTTCCCGGACATGGCGCATGAGTTCGTCGGAAACTGTGAAAGAGGCGTGGATGCTGAACATCCCCCGCACGCGGCGCATCCGCTCTTTCTTGACTTTTTTGATGAAGCGCTCGTTCTCCCGCACGCCCTTCGCCCCCTCGGCGTACGTATGCCGCTCGGTCGCCTCGAAGGCGATGATGCCGCGGATGCCCGATTTGTCGACCGCCTCCGCAATCCGATCAAGTACGCCGGTGATGGAACTCGGGCCGGAGTAAGTGTCAGCAAACAAAGTGGTGCCAGTCTTGATGAATTCGAGGCAGGAGATTAGAGCGCTCGCGTAAGCATCGTCGCGCGTCATCGCTTCGTCCATCGGCCACCAGACGCGCTGCAAAATCTGTGAAAAGTCCGACGGAGGCTCGATCTTCAGTGGGGCGCCGCGCAGAAGCATGGCATAAAGGTGAGTATGAGAACATATTAGACCCGGCATAACGATTTTGCCCTTCGCATCAATCGTCTCCTCCGGCTTCTCCTTGATTTTTATCCCGCGGCCAACCGATGTGATGCGTCCGTTTTCAACTGCAACCGTGCCCTCCTTCAAAATTCTGCGGTCTTTGTCCATCGTCACGACCAAACCGTTCTTTATCAAAAGGTCGACCACCCAATTACCTCCTTGGCACAACTTGGCGTGGTGCATTTTTAAGGCTTCGGTGCAACAAAAAAGCAAATAAACCCCTCCGTCGTACTCTTGTTAGAGGTGGAGGATGCCAGAATTTCCGTTGGCTGCCATGGACCGAATAGTCCGCAAGGTTGGAAAAGTTCGCGTTTCTCACAGCGCCGCTCTCGAGTTGAGCTCTATCCTTGAAGCGTACACAACAGAGATCTCCAGAGAAGCAATCAAATTGGCGGAGCACAGAAAAGCCAAGACAGTCGGTGAAATCGATGTCCGAGCGGCCGCATCAAGAGTACGGATGTAGCGCTCGGTGACTCTTTTGGCCGAGCTGGTTATAAAAAACGCGCGGCTAGTCTTGCCAGAAGGAATAGTCGAAGGCGGGCTCGCCATCGATGGGGGACGCATCACCGAAATTTCTAAAGCGAATTTGCCGAGCGGCGAGCGCGAAATAAACGCGGGGGGGAAGCTCGTCATACCCGGCGTGATCGATGCGCACGCTCACATATACGACCCGAACTACACTCATCGAGAGGACTTTCAAACCGGCACGACCGCAGCTGCCGTTGGAGGCGTGACGAGCGTCATCGTGATGCCGCTCGATTCTCCCGTGCTCACCCCAAAGGAGATGCAAAACGTCATCGATGCCGGTCACAAGCAGAGCCTAATCGATTTCGCTCTCCATGCGGGAAACATGACCGCCGATGGAATCAAGAATATCGCCTCGCTCGCCTCGCGGGGGGTCAAATCGTTCAAGGCTTTCACATGCGTCCCTTACCAAATGGGCGAGGGTGCGCTTGAGGAGATGATGGCGGCGGTTAAGAACGTCGATGGCGTCGCGTTTGTGCACGCGGAAGACGATAAAACGA
>Ga0315280_10010066_pt1 | contig 11937 bp, 12 predicted proteins | sample YL17G06_40_MG_FD_203697 | JGI IMG/M metagenome (GOLD analysis project Ga0315280, IMG submission 203697) | Sediment microbial communities from Yellowstone Lake, YNP, Wyoming, USA - YL17G06_40 | ecosystem: Environmental > Aquatic > Freshwater > Lake > Sediment | place: USA: Wyoming | collected... | reverse complement strand
CGACAACGGAGACCTTGGAGAGGTTTCCGCTTGATGAAAAGGCTATTGCTTATCGTTATGCTGAGGGTGCTTTTACAAGATTAAGTGGAAAGAAAATCAGCACAGTCGATGTGTACACTAACATTATTGCTGACGCCTCTGAAGAGTGGACTCGTGAGTTCTTGGAAGATGCTACATGGAATGTTATGGATAACATGGCTGAGAAAGTTGGCAGAGCCCTAGGGGAAAGTGAAACAAACAGAATATTGGCTTTGTATGCAGCCATTGCAAACGCAGACTTGGCCGGTGGAGCGCCAATCGACAATGCAGGAGCAGCTGTAAATTGGTCTGGATTACTCAAACTTCACAATGCTGTCAGAGGTGAAAACTGGCGTCCTACAGTTCTGGCTATCAACGAAATTCAGTTACACCAACTTTTAAGCGACGACAAATTTATCCATGCACAATACCTGCCCGCAGAACAAGTAGACTTGGAGCGCGGCGTTATCGGTAGCGTCCTTGGCATGAGGGTGATGGCTAGTACTTTGGTGCCTAATGGAACAGCCTATGCCATAGATACTCGTGTTGCTGCGGTTATGCTTTTGCGGAGAGACGTAACGGTTGAAGACTGGGAAGACCCGAAAACGGGCGAATTCGGCGTTAGAGCAACAACGAGATTTGGCTTGGGGATTCTGCGAAGTAAAGCAGTTGCCAAGATGACTAACATAAGCACGTCCTTGTAAGCACAGCTTGTTCAGGTTAGATTGAAATGGCAAAATATGAAGGCAAATGTCCCCAATGCGGGAAGGCTCACCGTTCCGAACGCAAGGGTGATATTGTTGTCTGTGATTGCTGGCGCTACTGCCCTTTATGCGGAGCCGAAATGACGCCCTACACGCCTGATTTGGCGCCCAACGTTTACGGCATTGATGGCAAAAGAGAACTTGCCGTTCTAATGGTGTGCACGCATCATTCTCCCCCATTTTTTAGCACTCAAAAACCAATCGAGGTTGTTTGCACATGAGACGTTTGAATGAAAGATTACGCCTCGCCAAAACTGTGTTATACGAGCTTAGCAGACAGCCTAGATGCAGAACAGAGCTTGAGAAAAGAACTGTTAAAAAGCTTGGCACCCACGCGACATTTGAAGGAATATTTCACTATCTTGTGCAGAATGGTTACGTGCGGAAAAGCGAACAGAAACACCGCGCTCCATACGTGATTACGGAGAAGGGGCTCAAACTTTTGGAGGGCTTGTAATGAGCAACATTTTGAAACGCTTAATTGAGGCTTTTTCGCTTAAAAGCCGAAGTGGATACGCCTTTCCACAGCCAGCAACAGTTTATGAAACGCCAGACATTCCGCTGGCTGACGTGATGAGGCTTTATGAAAGAGATCCCACATGCAAGGCAAGTGTTGATTTGTTGGCGGCTTCAGCTGTTGGCATGGGCTTCTACACAACATTCAACGAAAGATATAGTAGAGCTGAAGAGGCGAAAAAGGCTGTAGACCAATTCAACGAAAGTGTCAACTTTGATGCTTTACTTTGTGACATGGCTCGTGCGCTGATTGCATGCGGAAATGAATTTTGGCTTAAAATCACGCCTGAAAGACTAACGGAGCTGCATAGGCTTCCAATAGACGCAGTTGAACGTATTGAGCAGAGCTACTTACAAAACAGCGGCTTAAAAATTCCCTACAAAGTTGAAAGCTATAAGCTAAGGCAAAATTACGGCGGCGAAAGCCTCAGAACAGAAGCCTTAATCCACTGGCGAATAAACTGTATAGGCTTGTCGGGTTTTGGGACAGGCGTTTTGCAAGTGCTGCTGCATTCGCTCACCTTCCAGTCTGATACGCGGCCTGCCTATGCTTGGATGAAAGCAAAAATAGAGCGCATAATGCCAAAGATTTTCGAAAAGTATGCTGGACCCGACGTTTTGGCTTTGTTGGAGAAGGCAGATGAGGCGACTATTCAAAAGTTTGAAAGAGCCATAAAAAACCGCTCTGAAGAGGGCGCATGGTTGTTCTACAGCGGGAAGGGCGACATAAAACCCATAACGCTTGACCCAAGAGCCCGCTTCGAATATTACGTTGATCACATCATAAACCAGTTTTACCTCGGATGCGAAACCCCATTACCGCGCTTGTTTAGTACTCCAGGCTTCACGGAAGCCTCTGCAAAGGCAGCACTTGACCTTCAAACTATGCTGATTAAGCCTATTCAGCGATATATCAAGCGGCAAGTTGAACGCGACATTTTCGATGTTGTCTTGACTCAAGCGGGCTTGAACCCTTCAGAGGCTCAGGTTAGGCTAAACTGGGGTAGCGAAAAAGTGCCCGAAATCGTTATGGCTGACATGTTGAAGGCTGCGGAGTTGGGTTTAATTCGCCAGGAAGAGTTCCGTAAAAATGCTGTCAAATTTGGATGGCAGCTTTGGGAGAAAACGCAACCCGAAACCTTCATGGAAGGTGCAAGAAAATGACGCTGTTTTGGCTTCTCCTTTCTCCTCTCGTCAAAAGGCTAAATGCACTTTTCATGGAGGCGGGAAATGCGCTGGTAGGAGGTGAAAACTGAAAATGAATTTGTTGAATATAGGTTTGGGAGTTTGTGCGGCTTTGGTCTATGCTTTCTTGGGGTATGCAGCGCAAGATAAAGCTTTCAGTTGGAAAAAGTTTCTGCGGACAGTGGCTATTGGTGCTTTCTCAGCGTTAGGTTTGGATATGGCGGGTATAACTTTTGATGTTTACACGGCGCTTGTAGGTCCTACCGCTATAACAGTTTGGTTGCAGAAACTGGTTGACACAGCGAAGCCATAACAACACTCTTTTTTTCTTTATAGCTATTCGGAATCGGAAGGTTCTTTCGAAAGTTATAAAAACTGAAGCAGAAGAAATAATGGGCGATGCATATGAAAAGAAAATTTGTGTTAATTCTAAGCCTATTTGCATTGCTGTCTACTATGCTATATGTTAGGTTCAATACTGTTGAAGTGAAAGCCTCGGACGATATAGACCCGTCAAAAATTTATGGAATAGAAACGCTGTGGAACAATTCTATGAGTGTGTATGATGTGGCGGTTTCAGGAGACGGCAACTATTTAGCAGCTGTGAACGATACGGGCATATTCTATTTTGCGTCGGACAATTCAATTCCAAAATGGTGGTACCTGTGGCAAAACATGTTTCGTTCTGTTGCAATATCGGCTGACGGAGGATACGTAGTTGCTGGCGACAACACCGGACACTTATGTTACTTTAATGATTCAAGGACAGCAACTAACGATCGCTCAGCTCCAATGTGGATGAGTATAGATCTTTGGGGACCAGTTGAGAGAGGAACATTGGACATGTCTGATGATGGAGAATACGTTGTTGTAGGTGGAACAGGCGTGGGTTTATATTACTTTGCTGGATGCACATCAAGATCAAGCTTTGATGAAAGCCCGACTTGGCAGAGAATTTTCGGCGTAAGCGACTTTCTTACAGTACACATATCATCAGATGGCAAATACGTGGCTGCAGGAGGAAGAAATTATACTTCGAATGGTTTTGTTATGTTTTATAAAGATGCAAATGATGCAGGTGCAAATCCTCCACCAGATTGGTTCTCTTGGAGTTCAATAAGCAGTCAAATAACAGATTTGGCGGTGTCTGATGATGGTTATACTGTTGTTGCAATAGACGAGGGTCCCATTCCATCCACTCTCTACTATTGGGCAAACGCCACAAACCTTACAGGAGACCCCAACGCTACGTGGACCAGGAATTGGCCATTCCATTGTGTGGACATGAGCGCTGACGGCGACGAAGTTATAGCTGGCACGGCTCTGTACCCATGCGGCTTGCACTTTTGGGCTGATGCTAGGGAACGTTCTGGCTCTGATCAAGTTGAAAACTGGACCAGACGTGAAGGTGAAGTTATATTCGACGTGGCAATGAGCGATGACGGCGGGATAATAACTGCATCTGCTCAAGCCCCAGATCAGTCCAACTACACAGCTTACTTCTTCAAATCCGATGGCAACATGATAGACAAGTTTGACTTGCCTCAATACAGCCCATTGGTTTCAATGTCAGGAAACGGCCTCATAACAGCTGTGGCAGGTCCTGGTTTTGATAGCCTCTACGTGTTCAAAACGATAACAGATACAATGCCGCCTTTAATAGAAAACGTGCATCAGCAACCAACCAGTGAAAACGTTCACCCAGAAGACGACGTTATGGTTTACGCCAACGTCACCGACGACCTGAGCGGAGTAAAACAGGTGATTCTAAACTACACTTACACTAATAGCACAGGAACATGGCACGGAACCATTACCATGGACAATCCTGAAGGAAACCTCTACAACGGCACAATTCCAAGATTACCATACTGCACAAACGTAACATACGTAATCATAGCAGAAGACAACTTCAACAACACCGTCACAACTGAAGAAATGGGACGCGAATACACATATCATGTAATCCCAGAATTTCCGCCACAGTTCGTTCTTCCACTACTTGTCACAGCTACACTACTAGCGATGCTACTTCGCAAAAGAAAATTAATTCACCAAGCAAAAACTTCAACAACTTCAAAAACACCAAAACGCACTTTTTTCTATAGACTACGACTACTTATAATGTTGCTATAATGGATAATAGCATAAAAAAGCGATGATGTAAAACATTTTCTGCAGAAGCATTTTCAGCTTTTACGCCTTGACTCTCTTATTGCTGTTTTGGTTCTTCTGGTTCTTTCCATTTCTCTATGAGCAGTTTGTTGTCTCCAAGTTTGAAGCTCACTTTTACGAGTATGGAGTCTGAGCCTCTAAATGGGAACATGCTGTCTTCAGCGAAGTCTAATGGCAGATAAATCAAGTATTTGCCGTCTTTCCTTCTGAAAATGCGTCCTCTTCCTTCATTAACCATGCATCATACACTCCAATTAAATTCCATATTTAATAACTAGGCTAATAACACTGATAATATATAAGCCTTATCTTCATTAACACTTATTGCCCTTTCATTCAGCGAAACATGTTTATCAACAAAGTTTGCAATATGATTAACAAAGGCGTCTATCTTAAATGACCCACACAGAATCAGACTAAGAAACTTGGAACAAGAGCGATCTAATGGGAAATCCAAAGTTTTATCTGAAACAGAAACTATCTAGTGCTGAGGAAAGACAATGTTGAAAAAGATCGCTGTCCTAATTATGGTTCTTCTTCTCAGTTTTTTGATTGTTAGCATGGCGCTGTTTTCTGTTTCTGGTTGGAGTAATGGCGGTTATACTGATGACCCGTCTAATCCAAAGTATGGGACGCACGACTGGATTGCACAGCATGCACTAGATTGGTTGCCGTCGAATGAAAAAAACTTCATTGTTAACAATATTGCTAGCTATCTATATGGAACTGAACTGCCTGATAATGGGACAGTTCCAGGCGGTATAGGTGACAAGACCAAACATCACGTTTACTATTTTGCTGATGGTTCTTTACAAGATAATGCCTCCGCTGTAAGGGCGCAAGAGGAATATGGTGAGGTCGTCGAATTTTTCAAGGTTGGAAACTTGGCCGATGCCGCCGAAAAGCTTGGGGTCGTGAGTCACTATATTTCTGACTTGGCAGTTTTTGGACACGTAATGGGTAACAAAACAGAATGGGGGAATGTTACACATCATAGCGACTATGAAAATTATGTGAACGCAAGAACAAACAGCTATGAGGATGAATTCAACAATTTTCTCGTTTTTGATGGTATTTTAAGCAACATTACCGCATACAACGCCGCGCTTGAACTTGCTAACGACACAACGTTTGATACAGACGGCGATTTAACATGTGTTTGGATGGATCAAAACTACAACTGGAGCGATCCAACTTTTAAGAATCGCTGCGCTGAATCGCTTAACTTGGCAGTAAACCTAATCACAGATGTTCTGCATGCATTTTTCCTAGAAATGGACGGCTTAGCACATTATATTGCTGTTCCTTTCCACTACCAAGATATAGACTATTATTGTGGTCCTGCTTGTCTTGAGATGGTTTTTGACTATTACGGCGAAGACATTAACCAGCCTGAAATTGCAGATGTTGCAAGAACCATAGGCGAGCCTATCTATTCGACTTTTACTGATGAGTTGCGTAGAGCCGCCCATTTCAGCAATATCAGCACTTCCAAGGGTGCAGAAATTCCAGACGAAAACATTACAGGCTACACCTTACGCAAGTTAGGCTATGCTGCCTTTGAAAATCACGCCATGACTTTAACGCAACTTAAGAGTTACATAGACGAAGACAAACCGCTCATTCTGCTTATGTATTACAGCAGCTTTCATGTTTCAACGCATTATCGTGTTGTAACAGGCTACAATGAAACGCACATTTTTGTCCACGATCCGTGGAACAATATAACCTGGGGTGGAAGATATGGCGGTCCCAACATAGCTTTCAATTACTCTGCATTTTTGGACCTTTGGTCCTACTATGGCAACTGGGCGCTTTATACTTCGCCATGGACAATAGACGTTTCAGCGCCATCTTACATCAAGCCTGAAACACCATTCCAAATAAACGCTACAATTGCTTATCCACAATCACTTCCAAACGCACTTGACAACTATCCTGCCTCATCATGCAATGCAAGCATAACCTTACCTGACAATTTAACCTTAGCCCAAAGTGAAACTCTAAAGAAAACGGTAGGCACGGGCTTTTTGAATGCTGGAGCCAATTCGACACTAAGTTGGATGGTTATAGCAAACTCTTCCATGTCATGCAATGTAACTATAGAGGTTGAAGGATTGATCTCAGGCTCAGTTTGGCCTCACAGTATAAATTATACTGCTTACGATTACAGTGATAGAATAGGCGCAACAATCAACTTTACAATAAAACTCGATGAAGACAGCAACAGCCCAATAATAGGCATACCCTCTCGAGTGCCGGGAGGTACTGTTCAGCCAAACCAAAATGTGAAAGTCTTTGTTAACGTCACCGACGAGGAAAGCGGAGTAAAAAACGTGACCCTATACTACAATTTGAATGACAGCCAAACGTGGACTGCCAAACCTATGAGCTACAATTCAACATCGCATGTTTGCAACGCGACAATTCCGGAACAACCAGCAGGGACGTATGTGAGATTCAAAATAGTTGCCTATGACTGCATGGAAAACAACGCAACCATGGATGGAACAGCACCGTACTGCACATACATAGTGATCCCAGAATTCCCATCAAACCTAATCCTGCCACTATTCATGGTTCTCGCCATACCAGCAATTCTATACGCGAAGAAAAAAGCCCTAAGAAAAACGAAAATATAATCCACAATCATGTTTCCCCTTTTTATTTCTAGGAACTTTCATGCAGTTCCGCGTCAAATGTATGATAAAGAAAAAGTGAACGTGAATGAAACAAAACTTATTTGTTCGTGATGGTCGCCCCCTTGTTAGTAAAGTTGCTTACAAGAAAAACTTGAAAGAGTCAATTGAACTTTCTGTGTCGCTTATTGGCGGAATCAAAAAACTCGTGAATAAAGGTGACACAATCCTTCTAAAACCTAACTACAATACCGCTGATCCATTTCCAGGCTCAAGCGACCCAGGGTTCATAGAAGCTGTAATAGACATGCTTTACGAGTCTGGAGCTGGAAAAGTAATTTTAGGAGAGAGAACCGCCTTTCTTCACAGTCGCAAAGTTTTGGAACAAGCAGGCATCGTCAAAGTTGCTGAAGAAGCAGGCGCCGAGGTCAGAGTTTTCGGAAAAGACGGTTGGCATGCAATATTTGATAGAAAAGGTTGGCGGCGCACTAAGGTTCCTGGAGGCCAATATTTGCGCAGAGTTTCGCTTGCCAAAGAAGCCCTAGAAATAGAGAAAATCGTTTACGTTCCACTCATAAAAACACATCATGCAGCAGATTTTACAGGAGCCATCAAACTCTCAATGGGATTTGTCAAACCCTTTTTCGACCAAATCACGTTTCACGCTCGGCATCTTCGTGAGAAGCTCGCAGAATTATGCCTAGTAGTCCAACCCGACTTAATCATAATGGATGCAAGGAAAGTATTCATTACTGGCGGTCCGGCGAAAGGCGAACTGCGTGAGCCTAACATAATTCTAGCTTCAGGTAACCAAGTTGCAATAGATGTGGAAGGTGTGAAGATACTTCAAGGCTATCCTGGCAATGGTTTGGCGGGTAAAAACGTGTGGGATTTAATGCAAATAAGACATGCAGTGAAGCTGGGACTTGGTCCTCATAGTGAAGGAGAATACGAGGTTATAATGTCTTAAATATATAGAGTATAGTTCTCGTAGAAAGTTCTATGTTTGTTTTCGTCACGGGTTTATAAGTTTCGGGGAGAATATTTTGATGGAGAGAGTTGAAGAATGCGAGTTAAATTTCATGCAATATTTATTGCATTCTTGATGCTGCTGTTCATCTCTAGCGCCAATGCAGGCTGGAGTGCTCTGGGCTCTGGATATGCTGTAACTACTGATTATCATGGTATAGATGTGCCTCTAGAAACATTAGTCACAGCTACTGCTGGCACGACTGACTCTAACATCATGAACGTTACGTTTGTATGGAAGTTTCCCAACGAAACGGTTGCATTCGAGGATGTTGACGTTACAGTTTGGAGTAACGGTACAAAGTATCAGGATGAAAATGGTAGTCTTATCTATTATGCTCAAAGTTGCTTTACACCAACTGTAGAAGGCGAATGGGGTTTACAGGCTTTCTTTAAAGGTCTTGGAGGACATCTACGCGGAAATGGAACCGACATAATTGCCATCAGGGCGACCTCTCCTGAAGTCATCTCTGAATTTTCAGTTGTAGGAGCTGTAGGAACAGTTGTTGCAGTGTCTCTGCTACTAGTATTGCTCCGTGATAAGAGGAAAAGGGCAACGTCAGTATAAATTATAAAGTTTGGTAGCCTGGTTTAGGTTCAAATATCGGTTTCCCAATAACAAGAATCACTTTTCAAAAATAGGCTTTTCTGTTAAACAGTTTTGAATTCGCCTTTTTTATTGTGAAAATTGTTTAAATTTGGCTTCTTTTCCTTTTTTGTTTGAGGTCAGAGCTCTTTGGTAAGCGTGTCTGTTGATGATGTTCGCGACGTGATTAACATTAATTCTGCGGATATTCCAGACACAAAGGTTTTGAAGATGGTTAAGAGGGCTGAGGTTACTCTTGAGCTTGAACTTGGCAAGGAAATTGACTACAACGATTGCACAGACGCCGAAAAAGAGTTCATAACGGTTCTGGCAGCAGTCTACGCAATTTGCTATCTTACTGGCGGTTCAGCTGTTGGCTTGAGCTTCTCTATTGGAGACCAAAACGTAAGCGTACTGAGTAAGGCTCCACCGTTGGATGTTTTGCAGGCTGAGCTTGAGCGGATTCTAGGCGGATTGAAAGCGCCCTATGTTGGGAGAGTGTAGAACTTGGATACTGTTCCATCCGCCTATTATCAGTTTGTCATTGATTATGCGCCGTATGTTTATGTCATTCCAGAATCTGGACCAGATTTAACCACGGGTAAAGCAGTTTTGGCGGCCTCCTTCGCAATTGACTTCTTATGTGAAGCCTATTCCGCTAAACAGTTTGAAAGCAACAAAATAGCCATTTACAACAAAATTGTGGAGCTTGCTGATTGGATTTTGACTCAGCAATGCACAGATCCAGCAAAGAAGGCTTATGGCGGGTTCAAAAGTGCAGAAACAGGCACGTATTATTACAGTGTCGACGCTTGCAGGGTTATTCCTTCGCTTCTAAGAGCCTATGAACTCACAAGTGAGGCTGATTATTTGAATGCGGCTAAGCTTGCTGGCTACATTTTCCTTAAAGCAATGCAGAATAAGCAGACTTATGGCGGATTTGCCAGAAGTGCCACTTTTGCCGACGTTTTCGCCCTTCAAATGGACGTTGAATGCCTCTATGGACTTATAGGCTTGCGGATGCTTGCTGAAACGTATGATACGGCTAATGCTGCGACGTACCAGAGCATGATGTCCAAGGCTGTGGACTTTTTATGTGAAGGTTTCGAGAATCTTTGGCTGTACTATGACCCTGCAGATTCAAGCTGGCATCGTGTAGGCTTGTCAGAAAATGAGGTTTATGATGATCCGTTGGCTTATGCCCTTTTGGGCCTTTACGATTATGAAGGCTGGAGCCTTTCGTGTCAGAAAGTCTACAACTTCATCAATAGCATTAAAGCTTCTGCGCAGTATCCAGCCTACAACCCAGCCATCTGTTGGGCAGGCTACATAGATGTTGTTTCGCGTTTTCCAGCATGCGACTACTATGATGCTGTTACCACGGGAATCTTGTGGAAGATTCGAAGAGACCGCGATAAGCCCTGTTTTGCTTTCAGCATGAAAATTGTGGATAAGCATCAGAGCGAGTTCATGTTCTGGGGCGTGAAACATTCGGATTACAGTTGCGTTGAGAACAAGCAGGCTATGGCTACGGTTTGTTGGCTTGCCCAGCTATTCTTTAACTATCAAGAGCCTCTAACCCCCTTCACACGTTTTCTTAGGGCTAAAGGCGAAAATCTGGAAATGTACTCTGTGAGGGAAGCCTCTGAACAGGTAACCTATGGTGAAGCCGTTGACATTTTGGCTGTTGTTTCACCCGTGCGTGTTGAGGAAGTTTTAGTCGAGCCAGGCTATTTGATTAACGATTACATAACGGTTTACACTTTTGCTCCCTTGAGGCATCATGACAAGATACGTCGCAAAGGCGAAGATTACGAGGTTTTAGGAGTTCAAACCTTCAATTTTGCTGGAGAAACAGCTTACTTTAAAGCGAACTGCAGGAGGCTTATTGGACATTGAGCGAATTTGAAAACCCCGTGGCTACTGTTGTTAGGCTGCTAAGCAAGAACATGCATGTGGTTAAAGATGATGGCGCAATAGCAAGCATTAAGGTTAGCAGTGAATGGTATGACCGAGAGCTTTTCAAAAACTATGATGGACAAATCACTGTTGGCTTGGCGGGAAGCCAAGACCAGAAGATTGAGATGTCAGGAAGGACACGCAGGCGTTTAGGCTCTTTACGGGTAAATGTTTGGGCTGCAGATAAGCCTGCATCGTCTGATTCTGGCAAGCTTGTGCGAAACAAGATTGTTGAGGAGGTTAATCGCATCGTGAGGCAAAACCGCAACGAGCCAAACGTGACGGAATACAGTTTCGCTGGTTTAGGCTATCCGGCGGGCGACCCGCACAAGGCGTTTCAAACTGGCGCCTCAGCAGAGCCGTCTCCAGGGCATAGCGGTTGGGCTGAATTGGTAAGTGCTGAATATGAGACAATCTGGTATAGCGACGACAACCGCTATTCCAAAAGCCACAACGTCAATGGCGAATATCCCTTAGCGCTTTTTCGCTTCAAAATCGATTCGCGAGAAAAAACTGTGAAACAGATTGTCTTGGTCTTTGAAGGTTATGGCACTGCTCCGGCTGGTAATGGTGTCACCGTGAAAGTTTGGAATCACGTAAGTCAAACGTGGCAGCACGCTCAAACTGGAACAGGCGGAGCAGATGAGACGATAACTATCGCGATTACCTCGAATCTGACGGATTATGTTGACGATGACGATTATGTTTGGCTTCTCGCAAGAACCACAAACCCCAGCGACGGCACAACCCCAGCCATACTTTATTGCAATTATGTAAACTGCACAATCACAGTTAACGGAATCACATACTTGGACGTTGTCGGTTTTCAGGATGCAGACGTTGTTGATGTTAAACCCTTCATCTTTCGCACTGAGTTCACCTTAAAATCATGGTCCTTCGAGGATATCGGGGGCGCGTTTTAAAGGAGTGTGAGAAAATATGCCAGACACGTATGGAGCGCATGAATGTCGCGTCTATTTTGTCCAAGAAACAAACTATGGAGAAACGCCTGCAAACCCGTCCATGCTCAGCATAAACGCGGAAAACGTGGAACCTTCTTTAGACC
>Ga0315280_10010065_pt1 | contig 11938 bp, 11 predicted proteins | sample YL17G06_40_MG_FD_203697 | JGI IMG/M metagenome (GOLD analysis project Ga0315280, IMG submission 203697) | Sediment microbial communities from Yellowstone Lake, YNP, Wyoming, USA - YL17G06_40 | ecosystem: Environmental > Aquatic > Freshwater > Lake > Sediment | place: USA: Wyoming | collected... | reverse complement strand
GAAGTTCCGCTTCGGCGGACGAAGGCGTCCCCTATCGCCCCTTCAGCAACCCCGGTAGGGGACCCCTCGCGTTGCTCGGGGTGACATCACCCGTTGGGTGAGCGTGTCACGCTCGATATGCATAATCTCGGTTAGTCCGTGCTCCTCCGCGGCGGACGTATTCGTCAGGGTTCGGTTAGCTCGCCGCGAAAGCGGCGGAGAAGCGGATCATCAATCATGCCTCAACAACTCGGCTATGGTTATGTGCTCGTCTTCCTGGGCGTCGGGATCATCTTCCTGGTCCTGACGCTGGTGGCGGCGCGCATCGTGCGGCCATCGCGCCCCTACGCCGCCAAGCTCGAGACCTACGAATGCGGCCCCGAGGTCTTCATGACCGCGTGGCGGCAGTTCAACGTCCGCTACTACCTGTTTGCGCTGCTGTTCGTGCTATTCGATGTCGAAATGGCTTTCCTCTACCCGTGGGCGGTGGCCTATCGGCGGCCCGGGCTGGGCATCATCGCGGTGGTTGACATGATCGTGTTTGTGGCAATCCTGGCGGTGGGCCTGGTTTACGCGTGGCGCAAGGGGGCCCTCGAATGGGAGTAGTGCCTAGGCCAGATGCCGCGACGGCGATGCCAAAGCCGGCCACAGCGGCCCCGACCAGTCGCGGCCCCATCGCCAAGCGCGCGCTGGAGGCGATCGTCAAGCTCCCCGGTGGCAACCTCATCCTCACCACCACCGATTTCCTCTTCAACTGGGCGCGCGAGAGCAGCATGTGGCCGCTGGGATTCGGGCTGGCCTGCTGCGCCATCGAGATGATGTGCACCGCCGCTTCGCGCTATGACCTCGATCGCCTGGGCGTGTTCTTCCGCGGCACGCCGCGCCAGGCCGATGTCATGATCGTCGCCGGCACGGTGACGCGCAAGATGGCGCCGCTGCTGCGACGGCTGTATGACCAGATGGCCGAGCCGCGCTATGTCATCGCCATGGGCGGGTGCGCGGCGGCGGGCGGGCCGTTTCGCGACTCCTACTCGGTGGTGCAGGGGGTGGACGAGATCGTGCCGGTGGATGTTTACGTCGCCGGCTGCCCGCCGCGGCCGGAGAACCTCATCCACGGCATCCTGCAATTGCAGCAGAAGATCCACGGCCACTCGATCCTCGACGAGGCGCCGGCGGGGGAGAAGAAGGCGTGAGCGAGCAGCGCGCCGCGCATACCTCGCCGCCCGACGCCCAGGCCATCGCCAAGCGCTTTGCGGCGGTCGAGTCGGCGCAGCAACAGCCGCGCGAGATCATCCTTCGCTGCCGGCCCGACGGCGTGCGGGAGCTGTGCGCGGCCCTGCGCAATGAGTACGGTTTCGATTACCTGGCCGACCTTTGCGGCGCGGATTGCCCCGAGCTGCGCGTGGTGATTCGCCTCTACTGCACGGCGCGCAAGGACTATGTCCGCATCAGCGTGCCGCTCGACCGCGCGGCGCCGGTCGCTCCGTCGCTGACATCGCTGTGGCCGGCGGCCAACTGGCAGGAGCGCGAGGCGTACGACCTGTTCGGCATCCGCTTCGAGGGGCATCCCGACCTGCGCCGCATCCTGCTGCCCCTCGATTGGCAGGGACATCCGCTGCTGCGCGAGCCGAAAGCCGCCGCCGAGCAGCCGGCGCAGTCCGAGACCGCACCCGTGCCGCCGGCGCAATCGGAGGCCGCGGCGTGAGCGCCACCGATACCTCCCGCTACACTGGCCCTGTTGGCGATAGCCCCATCGGCGCCGGCTTGCCCACCGAGGAGATGATCATCAACATGGGGCCGCAGCACCCCAGCACCCACGGCGTGCTGCGGCTGATCCTGACGCTGGAGGGCGAGGTCGTCGCCGACGTCGATCCCGACATCGGCTACCTGCATCGCGGCATGGAGAAGATCGCCGAGAACCGCACCTACGCGCAGTACCTGCCCTACACCGACCGCTTCGATTACCTCTCCGCGATCAACAACAACCTCGCCTATTGCCTGGCGGTGGAGAAGCTGGCGGGCATTGAGGTGCCTGAGCGCGCGCAGTATATCCGCGTCGTCTTCGCCGAGCTGAACCGCATCGCCAGCCACCTGCTGTTTCTCGCCAGCTTCGGCAACGACGTCGGCGCGACGACGGTTTTTCTCTATGGCCTGCGCGAGCGCGAGCTGATCGTGGACCTGTTCGAGATGGCGCTGGGGGCGCGCCTGACTTACAGCGGGCTGCGCATCGGCGGCCTGCCGTACGATCTGCCTGAGGGGTTTGCCCAGGCGTGTCGCACGGCGCTGCCGCAAATCAGCGAGCGGCTGGCAGAGAACGACCGCTTGCTTACCGGCAATCGCATCTTCGAGGCGCGCACCAGGGGCGTCGGCGTCATGTCGCGCGAGAAGGCCATTGCGTGGGGCCTGAGCGGCCCGACGCTGCGCGGGTCGGGCGCCGCGATGGATGTGCGGCGCGACGATCCATACTGCGTTTATGACCGCCTGGATTTCGACGTGCCGACGTTTGAGGAAGGCGACTGCCTCGCGCGCTACCTGGTGCGCATCGAGGAGATGCGCCAGAGCATGCGCATCGTCGAGCAGTGTCTGAAGCAGATGCCCCAGGGCGAGGTGCGTGCCAAGCTCCCGCGCGTGTTCAAGCCGCCGGCGGGCGAGGCCTATGGGCGCACCGAGGCGCCGCGCGGCGACCTGAGCATGTTCGTCGTTTCTGATGGCTCGACCAACCCCTGCCGGCTGCGAGTGCGCGCGCCGTCGTTTGCCAACCTGCAAGCGCTGCGCGAGATGGCGCGCGGGCACAAGATCGGTGACATCGTCGCCATCCTGGGCAGCATTGACATCGTGCTGGGAGATATTGACCGGTGATCGCCGCCGCGACATCGCCGAGCGAGCTCTACGTCTGGCTGCACGGCCTGTGGCAGCGCACCGGCCTGCCCGAGGGCTGGTGGCTCGTGCTGTGGGCGGTGCTCGTCGCCGCGGTGACCATGGCGTTCGTGCTGCTGACGGTGATGATCCTGGTGTGGCTGGAGCGCAAGGTCGCGGGGGACATTCAAAGCCGGGTCGGGCCGTCGCGGGTGGGCACGCGGTTCGGCGTGCTGCAGTCCGGCGCGGACGCCCTGAAGCTGCTGCTGAAGGAAGACATCATCCCCGCCTGCGCCGACAAGCCGCTGTTCATCATCGCGCCCTTCATCGTATTCGTGCCCGCGTTCATGGTCTACACGGTGCTGCCGTTCGGCCGCGGGCTGGTGGCGGAGAACCTGAATCTCGGGCTGCTGTACGTGGTGGCGGTATCGGCGCTGCCGGCGGTGGGGTTCATCATGGCGGGCTGGGGGTCGAACAACAAGTACGCCATCCTGGGCGCGGTGCGGGCGGTGGCGCAGCTCATGACCTACGAGGTGCCGCTGGGGCTGGCGCTGCTGACGGTGGTGATGGCCGCGGGGTCGCTGAGCACGGTGGACATCGTCAAGTACCAGGGCGGGCTGTGGAACATCGCGCGCCCGCCGCTGCTGCTGGCGTTTGTCGTCTATTTCATCTGCGCCATGGCGGAGGTAAACCGCATCCCGTTCGACCTGCCCGAGGCGGAGGCGGAGCTGGTGGCGGGCTATCACGTCGAATACAGCGGTATGCGGTTCGCGATGTTTTTCATGGGCGAGTACGCGTACCTTTTTTTCGTCAGCGGGTTCGCGACGACGCTGTTTCTCGGCGGGTGGCACGGCCCGTTCCTGCCGCCGATCCTGTGGTTCCTCATCAAGACCTACGCGATTATCCTGCTGATGATGTGGATTCGCTGGACCTACCCGCGGCTGCGCATCGACCAGGTGATGCGCTTCGGCTGGAAGGTGCTGGTGCCGGTGGCGCTGGTCAACCTGCTGTGGGCGGCGTTTGCGTTCGCGCGGTGAGGGGGATCACTATCTCCTCTCCCTGCGGGAGAGGATTAAGGTGAGGGCGGGCCTCTCCCTGGAAGGGAGAGGGGTTTGGATTCGATGGCTTTCATTCGCAACATCCTGACCGGCATCGCGAGCCTGTTCAAGGGGCTGTCGGTCACCCTCGTCAACTGGGTGCGGCCGAAGACGACGCTTGTTTACCCGTGGCGCAAGCGCCAGGTATTTCCGCGCTACCGGGGGCTGCTGGTGCTGCGGCGCGACCCGGAGTCGGGGCTGCGCTGCACCGCCTGCGGCATCTGCGAGCGCACCTGCCCCGTCGGCGCCATCAGCATCGAGCCCGAGGGCAAGGGCAAGGAGCGCCGCCCCAAGGAATACCGGGTGGATTACGGCCGCTGCATGTTCTGCCGCCTGTGCGTCGAGGAATGCCCGCTCGGCGCGCTGGCGATGAGCGGCGACTACGAGTTTGCCGCCTATGATCGCGACGGCTTGGTCGTGGGCATCAAGCAGCTTGCCGCCGAAGACCGCGGCCCGGGCATGAGCGGCAAGGAGCTGCGCGGAGAAGAGACCGAGGAGACGCCCGAGGCGGCGGCGCAAAAGGCGGCGGTGGCGCTGGAGGTGCCGCCGCCGGGCGAGCAGGCCGAAGAGGAGAAAAAGACAGAATGACCGCGCACCGGAGGGCCGCGCGTTGACCCCAACCGTCGAGTTGGTTCTGTTCATCATCCTCGCCGCCGGGGTGGTGGTACCGGCGGTGATGGTGGTGGCGGCGCGCAACCTGGTGCGCGCGGCGTTCGCGCTGCTGCCGTGCTTTCTGTCGGTGGCGGGGTTGTTCGTGCTGCTGGGCGGCTACTTTCTCGCCGCGATACAGGTGTTGATCTATGCCGGCGCGATCATGCTCTTGCTGCTGTTCGTGCTCACTCTGACGCGCAACCTGGGCGAGGAGCAGGTGGCGACACACAATCGCCAGGCGGGGTGGGCGATCATCGCCGCCGGCTTGATCGCCGCGGTGACGCTGGGTGTGGTCAGCCGCTACAGTTGGCCGGCGGCGGCAGCACGCGGGCCGTCGGATGTCGGCGCCATCGGTGAGGCGCTGCTGCGGACTTACCTGCTGCCGTTCGAGGTGGCGTCGGTGCTGCTTTTGTCGGCGATTGTCGGGGCGATCGTGATCGCGCGGTCGGAGCGGGCGGGGTGAGGGCGGAGGGTCTGTCTCGGAGGTCGGGAGCGCCCCCGATAGGGGATTCCTCGCTGACGCTCGGAATGACAGTAGAGCAGCGGTCGGAGCGGGCGGAGTGAGGGCGGAGAGCTTGCGCGGCAGGTGGGGAGTAACCTCGATAGGGGACGCTTTCATCCGCCGTAGGGGCAGGTGCGTATATGGAGTGCGGCGGCGGAGCCGCCGGTTTCAAAGCGGGAGTTGCGCTCCCGCACTCCACATGCCGCCGTGCCTCTGCATCGTCGCCGGCGGAGGCGGATTCCTCCCGGCGCTCGGAATGACGTAAGCGCGGGCGGACGCGCGACGGATAGAAAAGGATGACTTCATACATTAGCGTCGAGCATTATCTTATCGTCGCGGCGATTCTGTTCGCAATCGGGGCCTACGGCGCGCTGGCGCGGCGCAACGCGGTGGCGGTGCTGATGGGCGTCGAGCTGATGCTCAATGCCGCCAACATCAACTTCGTCGCGTTCTGGCGCTACGTCCAACCGGCGCGCCTGGAGGGGCAGGTGTTCGTGCTGATGATCATCACCGTGGCTGCCGCCGAGGCCGCGGTGGGGCTGGCGCTGGTTCTCAACATCTACCGCATGTTCGGCACGGTCGAAGTGGACCGGGTGAATAATCTGAAGGGGTAGGCACTGTCTGGCGCGAGGATCGGCAGCCGGTCTGCCTCGCAACGAGAGGGGATCCCGATCATTCGGGGCCAGGTGACGGTGGGCAGCGATGCCTGTCACCCTCACCTCAATCCTCTCCCTGGAAGGGAGAGGAGGCCGTGCGCGTTTCTGACCTGAGATGATTTCAACCTGGATCATACCGGCGCTGCCGCTGGCGAGCTTCCTCATCATCGCGGCGCTGTTCCTGCGCCCGCAGCGGTCGCGGTTTGCGCCCTATGTGCTGTGCGCGGCGCTGGCAGTGGCGCTTGCGCTGTCGCTCAACGCCGCCATCGGCCTGTGGCTAAGCCCCAGTCATGCCCCCACCGAGGAGCGCGCCACCTGGCTCGCGATCAACCCCGGCGCCAGCCAGTCGGCCGCCCGCGAAGGAACCGCCCCGGGCACCGGGCTGACCCTCGAGGTCGGCACCCTGCTCGATCCGCTGAGCGGCCTGATGCTGGTGGTGGTGAGCCTGGTCAGCCTGCTGGTGCAGATCTACTCCATCGGCTACATGCGCGGCGACCGGGGCTTCGGCCGCTACTTCGCCTTCATGTCGCTGTTCAGCTTCTCCATGCTGGGGCTGGTGGCGGCGAACAACTTCCTGGAGATCTACGTCTTCTGGGAGCTCGTCGGCCTGTGCTCGTACCTGCTGATCGGCTATTACTACCAGACGACCATCGCCGCCAACGCCGCCAAGAAGGCATTCATCGTCACGCGCTTCGGCGACGTCGGCTTCCTGCTCGGCATCATTGCGCTGTCATACGCCGGCGGCACGTTCAACTTCATCGAGCTGCGGCAGGCGATCGAGAACCACGCGTTGACGCCGTTCTTCTTCGGGCAGTCGGTGTTCGTGACCATGGTGGCGCTGCTGATCTTCTCCGGCGCCGTGGGCAAGAGCGCGCAGTTCCCGCTGCACGTGTGGCTGCCAGATGCGATGGAGGGCCCGACGCCGGTCAGCGCGCTGATCCACGCGGCGACGATGGTGGCGGCGGGGGTTTACCTGGTGGCGCGGGCGTTCTTCGTCTTCCAAAGCTCGGGCCAGGCGCTGCTGGTGGTGGCGTGCATCGGCGCGTTCACAGCGTTTCTGGCGGCGACGATCGCGGTGGTGCAGTCCGATATCAAGCGCGTGCTGGCCTACTCGACCATCAGCCAGCTTGGCTACATGATGCTGGGGCTGGGGGCGGGCAGCGTGACGGCAGGGATGTTTCATCTCACGACGCACGCCTTTTTCAAGGCGCTGCTGTTTCTGTGCGCCGGCAGCGTGATCCACTCCATCGGCACCAACGACATGTGGGAGATGGGCGGCCTGGGGCGCAAGATGCGGGTGACCGCGGTGACCGCGGCCATCGGCGTGCTGGCGCTGGCGGGAATTTGGCCGCTGAGCGGGTTCTACAGCAAGGACCACGTGCTGGCGACCGTGGCGGCGTCGCCGAGCCTGGAGGCGGGCCTGGGATCAGGCGGGCGGGCGGCGCTGCTCGCGATCGGCCTGGTGGTCGTCTTCCTGACGGGGTTCTACATGACGCGGCTGTGGACGCTGACGTTTGTGGGCAAGCCGCGCGGCATCGAGGAGCGCCACCACCACGCGCACGAATCGCCGTGGGTGATGCTGGGGCCGCTGGTCGTGCTGTCGGCGCTGGCGATCATCGCCGGGGCGCTCAATCACGGCAGCCTGGGCATGCCGCTCAACTACTTCCTGGGCGAGGGCGAGGCGGTGCACGGCGAGACGACATGGCTGGTGTGGGTCTCGCTGGCGCTGGCGATCGGCGGCATCGGCACGTCGTGGATGATCTACGCGCGGGGCGCGATCAACCTCGGCGGGATCAAGAATGGCGCGGCGCTCGCGCTCTATCGCTTCGTCGCGCGCAAGTGGTACATGGATGATTTCTACCACGGCATCGTGGCGCGCGGGGTGATCGCGGCGTCGGCGGTGTTCGCGTGGTTTGACCGCCACGTGGTCAATGGGTTCGTTGACGGCGCGGCGTGGCTGGCCGGCGTCGCCGGGCGGTATTTCCGGCTGGCGGAGACGGGGCAGCTCCAGTTCTACGCGCTGGTGGTGATAGTGGTGGCGGCGGTGGTTGGGTTCCTGCTGGCGTTTCTCGGCGTGGGGGTGGTGCCGGCGCACGGGTTGGGGCCGTAGGGATGGACATCCGCAGATTACGCAAATTTGGGGACGACAGCACAAGATCCTTCGCTGCGCTCAGGATGACATAGGCGCGAAAAGTGATATGGGCGCGAACGGGGTGCTGCGATTAGCTGGATTCACGGACATCTGCTGAGCCTGCTGCTGGCGTGTCCGGCGGCGGCGTCGGTCATCATCATGGCGCTGCCGCGCACGGCGAAGCTCGCGGTGCGCATGACTGCGGCCATTGCCGGGGCGGCGACGGTCGTCATTTCCGCCTACCTCTTCTTCGCCTATGACCGCACGGCCGGCGGCATCCAGTTCGTCGAGCGCGTCTCCTGGGTGCGCCAGCTCGGGCTGTCCTATCACCTGGGCGTGGATGGCATCGGCATCTCGCTGGTGGTGCTGACCGCGTTCATCATCTCCACCGGCGCCTTCGCTTCGTGGACCATCGAGCACCGCACCAAGGAGTTCTACGCCGCCCTGTTCGCGCTCGTCACCGGCGTCTTTGGCGTCTTCATCGCCATGGACATGTTCTTCTTCTTCCTCTTCTACGAGATCGCGGTGCTGCCCATGTACCTGCTCATCGGCATCTGGGGCACCGGGCCGAAGGAGTATGCCGCGCTCAAGCTCACGCTTTACCTGCTCGTCGGCAGCGCGTTCGTCCTCGTCGGCATCTTCGGCATCTATTTCTTCGCCGACATCCCACAGCGCACGTTCGACCTCGTCGAGCTCGGCCGCAACGCGGCGTTCGGCCTCTACCTCCAGCGTATCGTCTTCCTGCTGGTCTATGTCGGCTTCGGCATCCTCGCCGGCATCTGGCCGCTGCACACCTGGTCGCCCGACGGCCATGCCTCCGCGCCGACCGCGGTCTCGATGCTCCACGCGGGGGTGCTGATGAAGCTCGGCGCCTACGGCGTGCTGCGCATCGGCGTCGGGCTGCTGCCCGAGGGCGCGCAGTTCTGGGCGCCGCTGGTGGGCGTCATCGCGGTCATCAACATCCTCTACGGCGCGATGTCGGCGATGGGGCAGACCGACCTCAAGTATGTCATCGCCTACTCCAGCGTCAGCCACATGGGCGTAGTCATGCTCGGCATCGCCACCCTGAACGCCGTCGGCCTCAACGGCGCGGTGTTCCAGATGGTTTCGCACGGCATCATGACCGGGCTGTTCTTTGCCCTGGTGGGGCTGGTTTACGAGAAGGCGCATACGCGCGACATGCCCTCGATGGGCGGGTTCGCGTCGCACATGCCGGGGATCGCGGTGGCGTTCGCGGTGGGTGGGCTGACGTCGTTCGGCGTGCCGGGGACGAGCGGCTTTATGGCCGAGCTGCTGGTTTTTCTGGGCGCGTGGCGGTGGCAGCCGGCGATCGCCATCGCCGCGGTGTTCGGCATCGTCATCACCGCGACTTACGTGCTGCGGCTGTTGCAGCGCGTGTTCCTGGGGCCGTTCAAGCCGAAGTTCGAGGGCATTCCCGATGCGCGCACCACCGAGTGGGTGGCGCTGACGGTGCTGTCGGTGCTGCTGATCCTGCTGGGGGTGCTGCCGGGATCGTTGGTAAGCCTGATCGACAGTGCCATCCGCTCGTTCGTGCGCTGAGGGAGGATTCGCCGCGGAGCACGCAGAGAGCGCGGAGGAAGTCATGTTCACTGTTTGCTCAGCGATCTCGGCGTCTCGGCGATTAAGAGCCTATCCTAAAAACCTGCAGGGATGGACCTGAATGTCATTCTGAGGCGAAGCGGCTAGGTCGCTCTCGCGACCACTGGCTAGGTCCCGAAGGGACCGCCATCCCGGCCCTTCGGGCCTAGGGACGTGGCGGTCGAAGACCTAGCCACCGAAGAATCTTGGGAGCGTGGCGTAATTCTCCACCAGGATCCTTCGCGGAGTTTACCCTGAGCCACATAAGACTCTTCGCCGGCGCGGCATGGCCGCGCTCCGGAGCGGCGCACAGCGCCGCACAGCTCACAGTGACAATGGCGAAGGGCTCAGGATGACAGTTGCCCTTTCTAGGGTAGGCCCTAATACTACAACGTGACTTCAGCCTCAGATTGCGCGATTGCGCCAATTCTGCGGTCAATATGGGCAAGCGAGCTGGTTTCAAACGTATGTATGAATCTGAACTCGATTCTGACTGTCTCTGCGGGGTCACGACGACGGTTCTGCGTCGGACGGTCCGGAAAGTCTCGTTGTAGCACTAAGTCTGTTGTCCATTGTGATCGGCGTTCATCCGCGTTAATCGGCGGTTAGGTCGCTGCCACCATGCCTATTGACCTGCGATTGCTGGTGACGGAGATGGCGACGGGCGCGCTCGCGCTCGTCGTGCTCGGCGTGGACCTGATCTGGCCGCGCCTGGGCGGCAAGCGCTTGGGCATCATCACCGCCATTGGCGCCGCCGCCATCCTGCTCGTGACTTTCCTGCGCCGCGGCGTCATCGGCGACACCTTCGGCGGCCTCTACCTCGCGGATAGCTACGCCGTGTTCTTCCGCCTTCTCTTTCTCGCCGCGGCGACGCTGGTGGCGCTCGCCTCCGCCGATTTCGTCCAGCGCGAGGTGCGCCGGCCCGGCGAATACTACGCGCTGCTGTTGTTCTCCGTCACCGGCTTCATGCTCATGGCGGGCGCGGGGGACCTGCTGACCCTGTACCTCGGCCTGGAGCTGGGCACGATCAGCCTCTATCCCCTCGCCGGCTACCTCAAGGGTCAGCCGCGCAGCGGCGAGGCCGGCATCAAGTTCATGATCATCGGCGCGGTGTCGTCGGCGACCCTGCTCTACGGCATCAGCCTGGTTTACGGCTCGCTGGGGACGACGGCCTTCGCCGGCGTGCGCGAGGGGCTGAGCCAGGCGGCGCTGGCGCTCGGCCGCGGGATGCTGCTGCCCGAGGCGCCGCTGGCACTGGGCATCGCCTTCATCATCGCCGGGTTCGGGTTTAAGATGGTGGCGGCGCCGTTCCACATGTGGGCGCCGGATGTCTATCACGGCGCGCCGACACCGATCACCGCCTACCTGTCGGTGGCGTCGAAGGCGGCGGGCTTCGCGGTGGTGGGCCGGGTGTTTCTGGGGCCGCTGCTCGACGCCTCGCCGCAGTGGTGGGTGGTGCTGGCGGGGCTGTCGTTCGCCAGCATGCTCTACGGCAACCTCGTCGCCATCCCGCAGACCAACATCAAGCGCATGCTTGCTTATTCGGGCATCGCGCAGGCCGGCTACATCCTGGTGGGGCTGGCGGCGGTCAGCGCCTTCGGCGCCGCGACGACGCTGTTCTACCTGCTGCAATACACCTTCACCAACATCGGCGCGTTCATCGTCGTCACCGTCGTCGCGCAAGCCACGGGGCGCGAGGATATCGCCGGCTATCGCGGCCTGAGCCGGCGCTCGCCGGGGCTGGGGTTTGCGCTGCTGCTATTGTTCCTGTCGCTGGGGGGTATTCCGCCGCTGTCGGGTTTCTGGGCCAAGCTGTACGTGTTTGCCGCCGGCATCCAGCAGGGGCTGTGGTGGCTCGTTACCTTGGGTGTGCTGACGACGGTGATGTCGCTCTACTACTACCTGATGGTCATCAAGCAGGCGTATTTTTACGCGGCCGATGCGGACGCGTCGCCGATTGCGATTCCGCGCCCGGCCGGGCTGGCGCTTTTCATCTGCACCATCGCCATTCTGGCGCTGGCATATCCGGGGCCGGCGCTGTCGCTGGCGACCAAGGCGGTGCAGCGGTTTTTCGGGGGGTAGGATATTCGGAATAACCGCAGAGAACGCAGAGAACGCAGAGGCAGTGTTAACCGCCGATATGCGGCGATGAACGCCGATTCGGAGTGGGAGCCGCGTGTCGCGGCGATTTGGGCGCGGCAGCGCCCTTCGACTTCGCTCAGAGCTTGCCCTGAGCGGAGTCGAGGGGGCAGGCTCTGAGGCCGCGTTTCGCGGGGTCAGCCCTTCGACTGCGCTCAGGGTAAACTCCGCGCCCAGATGGCTAGTGCTTTCTCGCAGGTTTGTTGTTACATTTCACCCTCACCTCAATGGCTAGGCGGCTAAGCGCGAAGCGCCGCCGTGGCGGTGGCGGAGCCACCTAGCCACCTGAAGGCCGCCACGGCGGCTCCGACTGCGTCGGAGCTTAGCC
>Ga0315280_10010064_pt1 | contig 11939 bp, 11 predicted proteins | sample YL17G06_40_MG_FD_203697 | JGI IMG/M metagenome (GOLD analysis project Ga0315280, IMG submission 203697) | Sediment microbial communities from Yellowstone Lake, YNP, Wyoming, USA - YL17G06_40 | ecosystem: Environmental > Aquatic > Freshwater > Lake > Sediment | place: USA: Wyoming | collected... | reverse complement strand
CTGCGGCGGGGAGTCCCTCCCCCTCCTTCGCTGCGCCGGCTGCGAGCCACCCGGCTGGGAGGCCGCGGAGCGGGTCGGGATTTTCTCCGCCTCGGTTCGGGGCCTGCGGACGGCCAACCGCTGGCTCCGGGAAGCCGCCAGGGGCCCGGCCGCGGGCCTGCTTATCGATGAGCTGGGTCCCCTGGAACTGGCCGGAGGCGGGCTGGCGCAGGGGGTGCGTTTTGCTCTGGGCAGAACAAGCCCTTCCAGAACGATCTACCTGGTGGTGAGAGGCTCCTGCCTTGAGCTGATCAATGTGGCTTTCGGACTCCGCGGCGCTGAGCTGTGGCGGATCGAAGCAGGGCGAATCATCCCCGAGGCCCCGGACACGGGGCCGGGAAGCTTTTGGTGAATACGCTCGCTGCCGGCAAGGGGAGGAGAAAAAAGGAAGGGCGGGGATGCTCAACACGTCGCTGGCAAAGCAGTCAAGATCTAACCAAAGTTGTAAGAAAGCTGAAAGTGACACACAAACGGAGGTTGACGATTATGACCCGCCCTCCTGGTAATGTACCACAATTTGTTTTTACTGTAAACAGGTATTTTAAAAAAGAATTAAATATTATTTTTAAATTATATTTGAACTGGTAATCAAGGCGAGGAGCCGGAGAGAAACCCATGCCTGAAGAGCTGGAAGGGCAGATCGAAAGTATCACCTTTGCAAACGAAGAGACCGGTTATGCCGTGGCCCGGGTGAGGGTTGCGGGCCGGGAGGACCGGGTCACAGCCGTGGGCAACCTGATCTCTCCCTTACCCGGAGAGCGGGTGCGCCTGAAGGGGGAATGGAGCCGCCATCCCCAATACGGCCTCCAATTCAAGGTTTCCGAGTGCCGCGCTTCCGCGCCGGTCACCGCCCAGGGGATCGAGAAGTACCTGGGTTCGGGGCAGATCAAGGGGATCGGCCCGCAAATGGCCCGGCGGATCGTGGCCCGTTTCGCAGAGCGGACCCTCGAGGTCATCGAGCGTGAGCCGCAGAAGCTGGCGGAAGTGGAAGGTATCGGCAGGAAGAGGATCGCCCTCATCCGCCAGGCCTGGGACTGCCAGCGGGAGCTGCGGGAGGTGATGGTCTTCCTCCAGTCCCATGGCCTCAGCCCGGCCCGGGCGGCGGCCCTTTTCCGGCGCTACGGCCGCCAGGCGATTCAACGGGTAAGGGCGAATCCCTACCGCCTGGCCGAGGAGATCTTCGGCATCGGCTTCCTCACCGCCGACCGGATCGCCTCCAGCCTGGGCTTCGCCCGGGACTCGGCGGCCAGAGCCGAAGCCGGCCTCCTGCACACCCTCCGGCAGGCCGCGGAAGAGGGACACGCCTGCTGTCCCCGGGCGCTCCTGCTGGCCCGCAGCCGGGAACTGCTGCAGATCGAGGAGGAGATAATCTCCCGGGCCCTTGAAGGGCTGGCCCGCAGCGGAAAAATAATCGTAGAAACCTCGCCCGTTCTACCAAACGGGGAGCGCGCCGTGTACCTTCCCTCCTATCACCTCGCTGAAGCGGGGAGCGCGCTGGCGTTGAAGGCCCTGCTCGGGCACCCCCGAGCCTCCGGGTCCCTCTTCCAGCCGGAAGGAGCGGAGACCCTCCACCGGGTGCAGAGAGAGTTGGGCATCCGCCTGGCGGAGCAACAGGAGGAAGCGCTCCGGCTCGCGCTGGAGAAAAAGCTCCTGGTCGTGACCGGAGGGCCCGGAACGGGCAAAACCACTATCATGAAGGCCCTGCTGGCCGCCCTCGCGAGGACCGCGCTGCGGGTGATGCTGGCCGCCCCCACCGGCAGGGCGGCCAAGCGCCTGAGCGAGGTCTCGGGGCGGGAGGCCAGGACGATCCACCGGCTGCTTGAGTTCGATCAGCGCTCCGGCGGGTTCCAGAGGGGCCCGCAGAATCCCCTGCCCTGCGAGCTGCTGATCGTAGATGAGGCCTCCATGATCGACATCCTGCTTATGCACCAGCTGCTGGGGGCCCTGCCCCCTTCAAGCTCCCTGATCCTGGTGGGCGACGCGAACCAGCTGCCCTCCGTCGGGGCAGGCAATGTGCTGAAGGACATCATCGCCTCCGGGTTGGTACCCGTGGTGGAGCTCAGGGAGATCTTCCGCCAGGCCCGGCAGAGCCGGATCGTGGTGAACGCCCACCGCATCCTTAAAGGCCGGCTGCCCGAGCTGGAACAGGGGGAGGGGGAAAGCGACTTCTACTTCATCGAGCAGGAGGATCCCGAGAGGGCCGCCGGGATCGTCCTGCAGCTGGTGCGGGAGCGCATACCGAGGAAGTTCCAGCTTGATCCCCTGGAAGACATCCAAGTGCTGGCCCCCATGCACAAGGGATCCGTGGGGGTGGAAACCCTGAACCGGCTGCTTCAGGAGGCCCTGAACTCGCGCCGGGACGGGATCCAGAGGGGGGAGAGTGTGTTCAAGATCGGCGACAGGGTGATGCAGCTGCGCAACGACTACGAGCGGCAGGTATTCAACGGGGATATCGGCCGGGTCGCCGGGATCGACAGGGAGCTTCAGGAGCTGCGGGTCGCCTTCGAGGGCAGGACGGTGCGCTTCGCTTTTTCCCAGACGGACGATCTGGGCCTGGCCTATGCCGTCTCGATCCACAAGGCCCAGGGCTGCGAGTTTCCCGCCGTGGTCGTCCCCCTCTTGACCCAGCACTTCCCCCTCCTGCAGCGCAACCTGCTGTACACGGCCGTAACCCGGGGCAGGAGGCTGGTGGTGCTCGTCGGCTCCCGCAAGGCCCTCGCCATAGCGGTAAGGAACGACAGGCCCGTGAAGCGCTATACCCTGCTGCGGGAAAGACTCCTGGAGCCTGGAAGCGGCTCAGGGAGCCCCGGGCGCGGCTTTCCTGCTTGACCAGAACTGCGGAGTTGGAGTATTATAATGGTTGGAGGCACAAACTTCTATCTATGCGTGAGGAACGTATGCACACGGAAGATCCTGGGAGTAGCTCAGTCACGTAAAAGGTAGGAGATTCCCCTTCCATCTCCTGCCTTGGGTTTTTAGGCAAGGAGGTGGAAGATGAAACGCCCAACCAAAACCATCGATGCGTTTATCCTCGGCGGCGGGATCAGCAGCTTTTTCTCGGGCCTGATCACGCCGAACTACACCAAGCTCATCCTGTCCAATCTCGACCTCAAGGTGCTCTCGGCAGGCTCCCTGATCGCCGCCCTCTTACCCTTGATAACCGGTCTGTTCTTCGAGAACAAGCGCCTGGTGAAGAGGCTCTACGGCTTGCTTCCCCTGGTGATGTTAACGGAAGTCCTCCTGACCGTCGCCTCGATCTTCCTCTCCTCCCTGGACCTGGCCCTGTACTATGTCACGGCCATGGCCGTCTTCGGCCTGTTCTCCTCCACGGTCATGTACCTGCTGCAGGTCCTGAAACAGAAACGCTACGCCGGGAAGCGGGCCGCCTTTGATCGCAGATACGCCATGGCGGACGCGGGCGGCTATCTGGCCGGTTCCCTCCTCGTGTTCGCCAACCTCATCCCCCTGGAGGGCGTGTATCCGCTGCTGGTGCTCGGTTTCCTGCAGACCTTGATCGTGTACCTGCTCTTCCTGGCCTGTTACCGCAAACCCAGACGGGTGGTCGGGAGGCGCGCTCCGGTTCGCTCCCGGCCCGGCGGTTCGGTCCCGGCCCGGGGCGGCCGCACCGCCGCTCTTGTGGAGAGGGAGTCGGTCCTACAATAGCGTCCCCAGCTGAAAGACTGCGCTTCAGTATCTGCGTCCGCCGAGGATTCCTCCCAGCACGCCGCGGACGATCTGCCTGCCCAGCTCGCTGCCGGCCACGCGCACGGCGCTCCGGGCCAGGGAGTTCAGGACGTCCCCACTCCGGGGCTGGCGCCCGCGCCCGGCGTAGGAGCGCGTCTGAGGCCTGTAGCGGGGATAGGAAGCCTGCTCCAGGGACAGGCCGTAATCGTAGGGCTCCGGTTTTGGTCTCCCGGCTTCGGCTCTCTGCATCCGCTCCAGCTCGGCCTGGGCCATGGCCTGCTCGGTCCTCTTCTTGAGTATCTCGTAGGCCGACTCCCGGTCCACCATCTTCTCGTAGAAGCCGTACACGGCCGAGGCCTGGATGATCCGGCGGCGTTCCTCCGGGCTGAGGGGTCCGATCTGGCTGTGGGGCGGACAGATCCGCGCCCGCTCCACCACCCCCGGCCGGCCCTCCTCGTCCAGCGGGGAGACCAAGGCCTCCCCCACCCCGAGCTCGGAGATGACCTTCTCCACCTCCAGCTTCGGATTGGCGCGAAAGGTCTCCGCGGCCGCCTTGACCGCTTTCTGGTCCCTGGGGGTGAAAGCCCTTAAAGCGTGCTGGAAGCGATTGCCCAGCTGTCCCAGCACCAGGTCGGGGATGTCGATGGGGTTCTGGGTCACGAAGTAGACCCCCACCCCCTTGGAGCGGATCAGGCGGATCACCTGCTCGATCCTGTCCAGGAGGATCTTGGGAGCGTCGTTGAAAAGCAGGTGGGCCTCATCGAAAAAGAAAACCAGCTTCGGTTTTTCTAGATCTCCCACCTCGGGAAGGACCTCGAAGAGCTCCGACAGCAGCCAGAGCAGGAAGGTCGCGTACACCCGGGGGGCCTGCAGCAGCCTGTCCGCGGCCAGGATGTTGACCACTCCACAGCCCCGGGGATCGGTCTGCATCAGGTCCTCCAGGTTCAGGGCCGGCTCGCCGAAGAAGATATCCCCGCCCTGCTCCTCGAGGGTGAGCAGGCCGCGCTGAATGGCGCCGATGCTGGCGGCGGAAATGGTGCCGTAGGAAGTCATGAACTCCCGGGCGTTGTTACCCACGTGCTCCAGCATGGCCCGCAGGTCCTTGAGGTCGAGGAGCAGCAGCCCCTGGTCGTCGGCGATCTTGAACACCAGGGAGAGCACGCCGCTCTGGGTCTCATTCAGGTTGAGCAGGCGGGCGAGCAGCAGGGGGCCCATCTCGGAGATCGTGGCCCGGACGTTGTGCCCCTGCTCGCCGAACACATCCCAGAAGACCACCGGGCAACCCTGGAAGGCGAAATCCGCCAGCCCCAGCCTCTCGATGCTCTCCCGGATCTTCGGCTTGTCAGAGCCCGGCTTGCCAATGCCGGAGAGGTCTCCCTTGATGTCGGCCATGAACACCGGCACTCCCGCCCGGCTGTCAACTCCCGCCGCAGAGCCTCCTCAGGCACAGGGCGTCGGCCAGGGCCTGGCCGCCGATGTCGTTGTTGAAGTAGGCCAGCACCTCTTTGCCTTCCCGCAGCCAGCCACCGATCCTTTGCGCCCACCCGGCCAGCACCTCCTCGGGATAGGAGCCGGTGTAGCGCCCCTCATGACCGTGGAAGCGCAGGTAGACCAGCTCGGAGGTGACCAGGTGCGGAGTAGCCCTGCCGGGGTAGTCGTGGATGCAGAAGCCCAGCCCGCGCTCCTCCATGATCCGCAGCACCGCATCGGGGTACGCCTCCCGGTTGCGGAACTCCAGGGCATAGCGGCCAGCCCGGGGAAGCAGTTCGCAGAAGGCCTCCAGCTCTGCGGGCTCGGGGCGAAAGGAGGGGGGAAGCTGGAAGAGGAAGGCGGAGGCCTTCTCGGCCAGCGGCGCCGTCGCCCGGAAGAACCACTCCAGGATCTCGCCGCAGTCGCGCAGCCTATTCACGTGGGTGACGAGGCGGCTCATCTTGACGGCGAAGCGAAAACCTGCGGGCGTCCTCTCCCTCCAGCCCCGGGCGGCTTCCTGCGCGGGGATGCGGTAGAAGGTGGCGTTGAGCTCCACGGTAGCGAAGCGCTCCGCGTAGTACTCAAGCCAGCGCCGCTGGGCCAGAGCCTGCGGGTAGAACGCGCCCCTCCAATGGGGATAGACCCAGCCGGAGGTTCCGATCCGCACCATCGCGCTTTATTATAGCACAGGCTGGAAGTTGCTCACCGGAATCACTCCCCGGTGAGTTTTTCCGGGACGGCCTTGAACATCCCCCGCCCGGACCGTACATTAGAAGAGCATTTAAAACATCGGGGAGGTCGGCATGAAGGGAAAACTATTCGGGGTTACCCGTTTCGCCCTTATAGCGCTCTGCGTCAGCCTGCTGGCAGGCTGCGGCTACAACGAGATGCAGAGGAAGGAGGAGGCTGTGTTCAAGTCCTGGGGGGACCTCCAGTCCCAGCTCCAGCGCCGGGCGGACCTGGTGCCCAACCTGGTGGAGACGGTGAAGGGCTACGCGGCTCACGAGAAGCAGACCCTCCAGGCCGTGGTGGAGGCCAGGGCTAAGGCGACATCGGTGCAGCTCTCAGCCGAGATGCTGAACGACCCCCAGGCCATGGCCCGCTTCCAGGAAGCCCAGGGCTCTCTTTCCAGCGCCCTCTCCCGCCTGATGGTGGTGGTGGAGCGGTACCCGGAGCTGAAGGCCAACCAGAACTTCATGGACCTCCAGCACCAGCTCGAGGGCAGCGAGAACCGCATCAGCGTGGCCCGCCAGCGCTACAACGAGGCGGTGGAAGCTTTCAACTACTCCATCCGCCGCTTCCCCAACTCTCTCACCAACGGCTTGCTGCTCCATCTGGACAAGAAGGCCTACTTCCAGGCCCAGGAGGGGGCCCAGGCTGCCCCCAAGGTCAGCTTCTAGGAGCCTGGGCTTACCCATGAGGGCTGGAGGCGTCAAGGTCACTCTCCGCTTGCTCCTGCTGCCGGCGGTGATCCTGTTCCTGGCCGCCCCCCATTCGGGCGCCCTGGAGCTGCCCCCCCTTACCGGCAGGGTCAACGACTACGCCGACATGATCTCCAGCCGGGCCGAGAGCCGCTTGGAGGAGCTGCTGAAAGGCCTGGAGGAGACGGATTCCACCCAGGCGGTCATCCTAACCATCCTCTCCCTGGAGGGCGAAGTTTTGGAGGAGTTCTCGATCAAGGTGGCGCAAGCCTGGGGCATCGGCCAGAAGGGCAAGGACAACGGCCTCCTGCTCCTGGTGTCCAAGAACGACCGCAGCGTCCGCCTGGAGGTGGGCTACGGGCTGGAGGGCCGCCTCACCGACCTGCTGGCCGGGCGCATTATCGACAATGTCATCCTGCCCGAGTTCAAAGCCGGGCGCTTCGACGAAGGGTTCATCGCCGGCACCGAAGCCGTCGTGGCGGCGGTGAGGGGAGAGTACACCGCGCCCGCCGCGCAGGAGGTCCGCAAGACGGGGACCCCAGGGGCGGTGAGCTGGATCCCCTTCATCATCATCTACATGCTCGTATCCCTGCTCGGCGCCAGGAGCCGGTTCCTGGGCGGCCTGGCAGGGGCCTTTGTCCTGCCCCTCATCGCCTGGATCGCCTTCACGGCCTCCTTCCCCTTCCTGCTCGCCCTTTCCCCCTTCGGCTTCCTCCTGGGGCTGATCTTCTCCGGCAGGCGCAGGGGCCCGGGCGGGGGCTGGTTCAGAGGCACCGGGGGCGGGGGCTGGTCCAGCGGCTCCGGGGGCGGAGGGTTCAGCGGCGGCGGAGGTTCTTTCGGCGGCGGAGGCGCTTCGGGCAAATGGTGAAGAAGAAAGCCCTGCTCGACACCTTCCTTCCCCGGGTGGATAGGGAGAGGATCGAGGCCTGCGTCCGGCAGGTCGAGGGGACCACCTCGGGGGAGATCGTGCCCATGGTCGTGCCGTCCAGCCACCCTTACCCCCTGGCCAGCCTGAGCGGAGCGCTGGGGGCCGGTTTGCTCCTGGCCGTCCTGGCCACGGCGTACGTGAGCCTGCGGCGGGCCTGGGGAGGGTTAACCCTGGTCGAGCTCTGGGTGTTCCCGGCCGCGTTCGGCCTCTTCACCCCCCTGTTCTACGAGCTGATGCGGCTGGTCCCCGCCCTGCGGCGCCTGTTCATCAGAGGCCAGGAGATGGCGGAAGAGGTGGAAGAGGCGGCCCTCTCCGCCTTCTACCGCCAAGGGCTGAGCCATACCCGGGACCATACGGGCATCCTGATCTTCATCTCCGTTTTCGAGCGCCGCGTGCAGGTGCTGGCCGACAGCGGCATCAACGCCAAGGTGCCTCCGGAAGCCTGGCAGGAGGTGGCGGACCTGATCGTGGCCGGCATCCGCCGGGGGCGCCAGGGCGAGGCGATCTGCCAGGCCGTGAAACGCTGCGGGGAGCTCTTGGGGGAGCATTTCCCCCGCCGCAGGGACGACCGGGACGAGCTCCAGAACCTGATCGTGGAAGAATAGGTTCCGGGGAGGGCCATGGTTTCCATCCGGGAGGCCCGCAGGAGGCTTCCCCCCGAATTCACCGCCGCGCTCTATGAGAGCTTCCCAGCGGGGGCGGCCGACCGCATCCTGGCGGGGATGGGCGCGGAAAGGTACACCACCTTGCGCGTCAATACCCTGAAGAGCGGCGTCCAGGAGCTCCTCGCCGCCTTCCGCCGCACCGGGGTCAAGCACCGGAGGGTGCCCTGGTGCCCCGAGGCCTTCATCCTCATCGAGGCCCGCGAACGCGAGGTCGAAGGCTGGGAATCCTACCGGCAGGGCCGGATCTACCTCCAGAGCCTTTCTTCCCTGATTCCCGCCCTGGTCCTCGCCCCCCGTCCCGGGCAGAGGGTGCTGGACCTGGCCGCGGCGCCGGGGAGCAAGACCACCCAGATGGCAGCCCTCATGGGCAACCGGGGCTCCATATTGGCCGTGGAGCTGCACCCCCTGCGCTGCGAGCGGTTGAAGTACAACCTCGCCCTCCAGGGAGCGGGAATCGTGGAGGTGCACCTGGGACCGGGGGAGAAGATCGGCGCCCTATATCCCGCCTGCTTCGACCGGGTGCTCCTCGATGCCCCCTGCAGCGGCGAAGGCCGTTTCCTGCTCTCCGCGCCGGGCAGCTTCCGCCGCTGGTCCCCCAGGGAGGTAGACCGCTCGGCACGCCGGCAAAGGAAGCTGCTGGCCAGCGCCGCCCAGACCCTGAAGCCGGGGGGAGAGTTGGTCTACTCCACCTGCACCCTGAACCGGCAGGAGAACGAGGAACAGGTGAGCTGGGCCGTGAACGCCCTGCCCCTGGTGATCGAAGAGATCACCCTGCCGATCCAGGGCGCCCTGCCCGGGCTCTCCTCCGGGCTGCACCCGCAGGCTTCCAGGTGTCTGCGCCTCCTGCCCTCGCGGGAGCACGAGGGGTTCTTCGTGTGCAGGATGAAAAAAAAGGAATGAAAGGTCAGTCGGGCGGCAGGAGGCAGAACACTTCGACCTTCTCGGGCATGGGAGCCGGAGCCGTCACCGCGCTGGCGATGAGGCGTTTTTTCACGCTCACGGTGTAGTAGATGGCGGCGGTGACCGACTCTCCGGCCGCCCCCCTTCTTCGAGGCTTCGCTTGTTCTTCCCTGCTCAGGCTCATCTTGCCTCAATTATACCGCAGGGGGATGGGGCTTTCCATACCCGGCGGCTCCCCCCTGCATCTGGGCCACCGACTCCAGGATGCTGTCCGCCATATAGGCGAACTGCTCGCCGCTCAGCCCGTAGAGGGGCAGGTGCGTGAAGCGGTGGTCGAAGGCCTCCTCGGCCGCGGGGCACTGGCGCTCGCTGGAGTCCACGTCGTAGCCGAGGGTCTTGAAGATCCCGAACTTGTACAGGGGAGCGAAGTGGGGGATGTTGACGACCCCCCGCTCCTTGAGCCGCCGCTTCAGCTCCTGGATATCCCCCCCGGCTTTCTCGGGGTCGATCTGCAGCAGGTAGAGATGGTGGGTGGAGCGGACCTCCTCCGTGTCCAGCAGCTGGGGAACGATCGCCCCGTTCTCGGCGAAGCGGCGGTTCAGGTACTCGGCGTTCCTCTTCCTGCGCGCGATGATGGCTTCGATCCTCTCCAGCTGGCGCAGCAGGCCGAGAGCCTGGATCTCCGTGGCCGAGGCGTTGCCGGCCACGGAGGGCCCGTTCTTGCCCTCCAGGGCCACCACGTTGTACAGCCAGTTCTCCACCTTGGTCGCATAATCGATGCCGAAGAAGCGGGCCTTCTTGAGGCTCTCTCCCGCGGGAAGGCGGCTGGTCACCAGCCCCCCTTCGCCGAAGGAGGTGATGTTCTTCACCTCGTGGAAGCTGAAGGCGCCGAAGTGCCCGATGGTTCCCGCCTTGCGGCCCCGGTACACGGAGCCGAAGGCATGGGCCGCGTCTTCGATAACCAGCAAGCCGTGCCTCTCGGCCAACGCCATGAGGGGGTCCATGTCCACGGGCCAGCCGCCGAGGTGCACGGGGATGATCACCTTGGTCCGGGGTGTGATCTTCCTCTCCACCTCCCGCGGGTCCAGGTTGAGGGTCCTGGGGTCGACGTCGGCGAACACCACCCTGGCTCCCACCGCCAGCGGATAGGCCACGGTGGCGATGAAGGTGATGGCCGGAGCGATGACCTCATCCCCCCTCTGGAGGTTGGCGTACCTGTAGGCGATCTCGAACCCCGCGGTGGCGTTGCTGATGAAGGCGCAGTGCCGGGTCCCCAGGAAGGCGTTCACCTTCGCCTCCAGCTCGGCCACCCGGTCCCCGCCCGAAAGCTTTCCTGGCGGCTCCCCGTGGGCCGCCAGGGCCCGGATGGCCCGCTCTACCTCTTGCGCCGCCGCCTCGTAGCCGCCGTCTTTCTTCTGGATCAGAAACTTCACCACCTCGACGACGTCCTCCGCCGTGTAGTCCTCTCCCACTTCCAACCAGGGAACCCTGGCCGGTCCCGTGTTGTACCTGAAATCCGACGGCTTCCTGTTGGGCATGGCGGCCTCCTTGACCGATGTTCTTTCATATTATCTGCACATTCTCTTACGGCTTTAGGCCAGGCTTCGGGAAATCGGCTCGGGGCGGCGGCGGCCCTTGCCCTGTTTCCTTGATCCCGCCTTCCCCTGCCTGTATGATGGAGCCGCAGGAGCAGGTATGCGGAAGCTCAGCAAGGTAGCCCCGCAGTGGTGGGACTACACCACCCTGGAAGAGGAGATCCTCAACGACGCCGCCCGGCTCACGGCGGAAGACCTCCTCCAGCTCTCGAGGCCCGGGTTCACCGTGAACATCTACGACACCCGGGAGGCCTTCTTCACCGCCGAGGCTCTGGAGTACGTGTGGTCCTGGAGCCGGTCCAGTGACGGCGAACCGGCCGGGCTCTGCGGTCCCATCGGGCCTACGGAGCAGCTTCCCCTCGTGGCCCGCATCGTAAACGATCTGGAGCTCGACGTGCGCAGCGCCCACTTCTGGGCCATGGACGAGTGGTTCATGAACGGCGGGGAGGTTCCCCTCTCCCATCCCCTGAGCTTCGCCCGGGCGGACCTGGAGCTCTGCTTTAACCGCATCGATAAACGCCTTCGGATGCCCGGCAGCCACCTCCACTTCCTCCGGGCGGACGACATCACCGGCTACTCCGCCTCCTTCGACCAGGTCCGCTGCCTGATCATGCAGGGAGGCCAGGGGGAGGTGAAGCACTGGGCCTTCAATGATCCGGTGAAGAGGGAAGGAAGGCACAAGGACAGCCCTCCCAAGCCGGAGGAGTATCGCAGGCTGGGCACCCGTGTCGTGGACCTCCATCCCCTGACTCTGATCCAGAACGCCAGGACCTCCGGCGGCGGGGTCGTATCCGGCGTTCCCTCCCAGGCCATCACGGTCGGGCCGGTGGAGACCTGGAAGGCGCAGAAGGTGTCGATCTGGCATCCCGGCTGGCACGACAACCCCTTCGGCCTGCGCCTCACCGCCTTCATGATCTCCAAGAGCATCCCCGATTCCTCGGTCCCCATGTCCCTGCTGGCCGACCATCCGAACGTGCAGTTCAACTACTACCGGCCAGGGATCGGGAGTTGCGCGGCACAGATGCACTAGGAGCGGGCATGAGTTTGAGAGTCTTCGCCCTGGCCTGTCACCCCGACGACATCGAGTTCATGATGGCGGGCACCTTGTTCTTATTGAAGGAGGCGGGCTGCGAGCTGCACTACATGAATCTTGCCGACGGCAGCTGCGGCAGCACCCGGCACAGTCCTGAGCAGATCGCCCGCATCCGCGGGCGGGAAGCCATCGACGCCGCCTCTG
>Ga0315280_10010062_pt1 | contig 11940 bp, 10 predicted proteins | sample YL17G06_40_MG_FD_203697 | JGI IMG/M metagenome (GOLD analysis project Ga0315280, IMG submission 203697) | Sediment microbial communities from Yellowstone Lake, YNP, Wyoming, USA - YL17G06_40 | ecosystem: Environmental > Aquatic > Freshwater > Lake > Sediment | place: USA: Wyoming | collected... | reverse complement strand
GAAGGTCAGCCCCAGGCGATCGGCATGGGAGTGGCATGGTATGTTCTCGCTCTCCTCGTCCCCATTCCCTATCCGATCTATGGGCCTACGTTTCGCAAGCGGGTAAGGGATATAGAATTCATAAACCCCGAGGTCGCCCAGACAGTCCGAGCCATTCTTCAAAGCGGAGGTTTCTGAATTGCTGCGCAGGCGAACAGCCCTCGAATTCCCACCACTTGGCGCCACAAAGAGCGAGTCAAAACGCGGCGATTGTATATCCTCTGCCGAAACTCGCCCAGTTCAGGATCATGCAAAGGCAGCGCCTCGGTTCGACCTCATTTCGTTGCATCGTCGCCCAGCGCGTGCCGCAGTTCGCCGATGTCGCGGCGCAACGTCTCGCTGAACAGCGTCAGGTCGGAGCTGTGGAGAATCAGGTTGCTGCCGGCTTTGGCCCACTGGATTTCCAGATCGCTTCCCCAGGAGAAGTGAATGCCCGCGCCGAGGCCTTTCGCCCGCGCCCTGCGAATGATCTTCTTCACCGCCTCATCGAACCGCGGGTCGCGATACTGCTCGGGAATGCCCAGGCTGCACGAAAGGTCGTGGGGACCGATCAGCACCGCGTCGAGCCCCTGGACCGAGAGGATGGCATCGAGGTTCTGGATGGCCGGAACGCTTTCGACGTTCACCATCAGCACGGCGTCGGCATTGCGATTTTCGATGTAGTTCTTCAACGCCTCGCCCAGCGTGTTTTGATCGCGCAGGGCCAGTGTGAGTCGTTCGCCCTTGATCGGCCGCAGCTTGGTCGCGCCGACCAGCTCGCGCACCTGCTCGGCCGTTTCGACATAGGGCGCCACCACGCCGCTCGCCCCGCCGTCCTGCACCACACAGGCGGCGTACGGATCGGGACTGGGAATGCGCACGATCGGCGCGAGGCCCATTTCCCGATAGACCCCGCACATCCACGACAGCTGCGCGCGGTCAATCGGCGTGTGCTCCGTGTCAATAAAAACGAAGTCAAGGCCCGACTGCCGCAGCGCCGCCGGCCACCGGGCCGATGTCGAGATGATGTGCGTCCCATAGACCCGCCGCCCGCTTCTCAACGCTTCACGAAGTTCTCTCCCTCTCATGGTTGTCCTTTCTCCCGCTCCCAGATGTCACGAACGATCTTTTCGATTCAATCGGGCAAACGCCCAGGATCAACCGTGGCTTTGAAATGAATGGCCGGCCCCATCGCCGCCCTTCTGGTCAATCCGCGATGTCATAGACCCGCACATAGTCCACGACAAAGAAATCGGGCAGATTGGCCTTCTTGATGTCGCCGGCCCAGGTGCCGATTTCCTCGGTCAGCTTCGCAAATTCCGGCACCTGCGAAACCCCGCCCGCCAAACTGCGCCATGTCTCCTTGCCGTCCACGTCGAAGATGTATTCATCCGGCTTCCAAAACAGGCCGAACGCGTGGAAGCCTTCGCTCACGCCCGGGATGTCAACCTTGGTTCCCGCAGTCTTGTGGTCCTTGCCGTAGCCGTCCCAATGCAGGTTCTGCGTGATGCGGTCCTCCCGCCACGGCTTTTCCATGATGTCAATTTCGGTGCCGTCTCGGCCACCATCGCCCACGCGGCCGACCGTGTCACACCGGAGCCAGAACGCCGGCCAGTGACCTTGCTGTTTCGGAAACTGGCACCGCGCCACCCAATAGCCGAAGCGATGCTCGAATCTGCCTCTCGTGCGCACCGCGCCGCAAGTGTAGCGATCGCCGTCCTTCTTGGTGCGGAGGATCAGATGGCCTTTGCCGTCGAGATAGGCGTCTTCCTTGACCCAATAACCATCGCGCCGCCGCTGGTCGCCCTTCTCGCCGAAGATCTCCCATTTCGAGCGGTCAATCTCGCTGCCGTTGAACTCATCGCTCCAGACCAGTTTCCATTTCTTTCCTTCGGGAAGCGCCGGGAGATACTCCTTCGCCGGTTCCGTTTTCACTTCCGCTGCGAATGCGGAAGTCACCGCGAACAACCACGCCACGCCCCACGTCATCCAGTGTCTTGCCATATTCGCTCTCTCCTTTTCAGATTTGGAGTCGCTCATAACAGCGCGCCTCACCCACAAGCCGATGAAAATCACCAGCGCTGTTGTAGTCTAGGCCCTTGTGGCCGTTCGATGGTCTGGCCTGACGAGTCGGTCCTTGCCTTACAACCGATGAAACACCAGCGCTGCTCTGCGCCAGCTTCCTGCCCATGGGCGCGCCGTGAGGAGATAGAACGAACGCCCACAAGGGGCTATGTTACAACAGAGCCCGCCCGTCACCCTCGCGCCGCCTTGATCACCGGCGCCTTCTCTCCTGCCATGACCATCCGGCGCTTGAGGGTCTTGGCCAACTCCGCCCGCACCTCCGCATATTTCGACTCGCTCACCAGGTTGTTCCGTTCGTTCGGATCGGCCTCCAGATCATAGAGAAAATCTTCCGTATACTCGTCGCTGCTCATGTCCTTTCCGCCCGCTTTACTTTCGGCGCGTACCGAGTATTTCCACTTCCTGGTGCGAATCGCGCGACCCACCTGGCTTTCGCTGATCTGGAGGAAGACCTCGTCGGGCCAGTTCGTCGCCGCGCCGCTGACCAGCGGTTGCAGCGCATGGCCGCGCATCGTCGGCGGGACCGCAATTCCCGCCGCCGCCATCAGCGTCGGCGGCAGGTCAATCAGGCTCACCAACTCCCGAACCACCTTGCCGCCCTCGAATCCCAGACCGTAGAGGATCATCGGCACGCGAATCGAGTTGTCGTGGCACGCCCGCTTGTATTCGCCGTTTCGCGTCCTGAAATGACACGCGTGGTCGCTGGTGTAGATGACAAGCGTGTTGTCGGCCTGCCCGCGCCGCTTCAACTCCGCTCGGATGCGCCCCAGGTTCGCATCGAGACTCGCGCAGCAGCCAAGATAGTCGGGCAACTCCTGCTCCCAGTCGCCTTTCGCGCCCGCGAGATCGCCTGGCACTCGATAATTCCCGAACCGCTCCTTCGAGCCGTGCGGGCCTTCAAAGTGGCCGTGATCGTTCTGCTGATGCGGCTCGATGTAAGATAAGAAAAGGAAGAACGGCCGCTTGCGATCGCGCCTGCGCAAATAGTCCAGGGCAAAATCGGTCACGCAGTCCGCGCGATACCGATCCTTCGGAAACTCCACCTTGTTCATGTCGCCGTCGAACATATGCCCATCATAGCCGTGCGAGGTGAACTCCAACACGTCCGAGGCCAGCCAGAAGTCTTTGTAGCCGCCGCGATATTCCGGCGGGATCGGCTGGGTGCGATAATCAATTTTCTTCGGGCCGGTGGAGGCCAGATGCCACTTGCCGATGTAGCCCGTTTCGTAGCCCGCCTCCGAAAGCCAACGAGCGATGGTTCTCTCGTCGAGAGGGAGGCCGATGTCGTTCTTGAAGCAGCCCGTCTCGGTCGCCCATTTGCCGGTCTGGAGACAAGCCCGCGCCGGCCCACAGACCGGTTGACACGTGAAGGCATGCTCAAACCGCACCCCATCCCTGGCCATCCGGTCGAGGTTGGGTGTGAGGCCCGGAAACAGCGGCTGCCCGTAACAGTCAACGGTATCCCACCGCTGCTGGTCGCTGAACACGAAAAGGATGTTCGGCTTGCCGGGCCGCCTGCTCCCGGCATTCGGCTGCCCGCCCGCTCTTGCACACGAAACGGCGACGCCCGAGGCTCCGGCGGCCGCCACTCCTTTGAGAAAACGACGACGATCCATGGAACAGTCACGCCTTCTGGTCATCCCGGAACTCCTCTCACGCTCATGTCCAACTGCAACGAGATTGTCAAAACTCTGAATCTCACTGAAGCCGTCGCGGGCCAGCAAACCCGTCGGCCTGATTCCTCAATTGCCGCGCGGCCAGGCCATTGTCAACACCGACGCGGCCCAACGCAATCGTCATCCTCCTTGAAAGTAGGGCAGGCTGTCAGCCTGCCGCTCTAAAACACCAACCACCCCTCACACTTCTTCACCAACGAAACTCGTTGCCCCCCGCCGCCCTCAACCCCAAATTGTTGTTGTAAATCCCGCCCCCCTCGCGTTTGTGTTCACCCGCACTTTTTGTCATGAACATCCCACGCTGGTTTTCGACGCAGCAAAACCAGAATACGCGAGGTGGACAGCTCATGAGCAACGCACTTTCCCGACGCGAATTCATTGCCGGTACGACCGCGTTTGCCGGTACGTTTTCTCTCCTCGCCCCACAAACGTTCGCCGCGGAGGGTTCTTCGCCGGCGGCTAGCGGCCTGGACTTTCCGCTGGTGGATTATCACGCCCACCTCGACGAGGTGATCACGCTCGAAAAGGCGCTGGAGCTCTCCAAAGAGCGCGGCGTCAAGTTCGGAATCGTCGAGCACGCCGGCACCAAGGAGAACAAGTATCGCAACCTCATTAGCGACGACGCCGGGATGAAGCGCTACCTCGCGATGCTCGAAGGAAAGCCCGTTTACAAGGGTATCCAGGCCGAGGGGCTCGACTGGCCGACCTGCTTTTCCAAAGAGGTCGTCGCCCAGCTCGACTACGTCCTCTCCGACGCCCTCACCTTCCCCGAAAAAGACGGCCGGCGCGTCGAGTTGTGGCGCCCGTCGGTCAAGATCGAAGACAAGCAGGACTTCATGGATCGCTACACCGATTTCAACGTCCAGGTGATCGCCCGCGAGCCCATTGACATCATCGCCAACCCGACGTTTCTCCCCAATGTCCTCCAGAGCCAACATGACGCGCTGTGGACGCCCGCGCGCATGAAGAAGATCATTGACGCGGCGGTGAAATACAACGTGGCCATCGAGATCAACTCCAACTATCGCCTGCCGCGCCTCAACTTTCTCAAGCTGGCCAAAGAGGCGGGCGCCCGGTTCTCGTTCGGCTCGAACATCCACGGACTCGACGTCGGCAAACTCGACTACTGCACCGAGATGGCGAAGGCGCTGGGTCTGAAGCGCGCGGACATCTTCTCGCCCGCGCCGCCCGGAAAAAAGCCGATCGAAATCCGCAAGCTCGAGGGACCTGCAAAGTGAGAGTGGCGTGGGCTGTCAGCCCGCGACATCGAATGACAGCACCTAAGGCGGCCTCTGGCCGCAACCAAGGCGGGGTGAGAGTCGTGGAGATCCGCTCATGCACCGGAAAAAGTCCATCCCGTCCATGTCGTCCATGTCGTCCACTTTGTCCACGGGAGAAGATCTTCGCAAAATGGCTAGATGTCTAGACGAAAGGGTCTAAAATAGAGACTTAACCGCAGAGAACGCGGAGGAACGCAGAGAAACACTCTCGCATCAATTCTGTCTCTGGAAGCCTCTCCGCGTCTCTCCGCGCCCTCTGCGGTTCACTTTTTTTTGGAGCCTTTAAGGAGAACGACACGTGATCAACGAATGGGACCTCACGCAAACCAACCTCCACCGCATCTCTCAGCGCAAATACGAAGTGGCCGTGCTCCCCATCGCCGCCATCGAACCCCACAATCGCCATCTGCCCGAAGGTCAGGATTGGCTTCACACCACCTGGATCGCGCGCGAATGCTGCCGGATCGCCTGGGAAAGATGCCAGGCAGTGATCTGTCTCCCGACGATCCCCTATGGCGTGGACTGCAATCTGCTGGATTTTCCGCTGGCCATTCACGTCTCCCAAAGCAGTCTCGACGCCATGGTCCGCGACATCATCATTTCTTTGCGCAAACACGGCATCCGAAAGGTTCTCCTTCTCAACGGCCACGGAGGCAACGTCTTCCAGTCGCTAGTCCGGCAAATCCAATGCGATCTCGACAGTTACGTGTTCCTTTGCAACTGGTGGACGGTCGGCGGCGACCGCTATGCCGAGATTTTTGAGAAACCCGACGATCACGCCGGCGAGATGGAAACCTCCGTGGCCCTGGCGCTCTATCCCGAACTGGTCGAGCAGGCCCAGGCGGACAACGGCGCGGCCCGGCCCTTCCGATTTGAAGCGCTGGCGAAAGGCTGGGTCAGCACCAGTCGAAACTTTGCCCGGCTGAACGATCACTGCGCGTGCGGCGACCCCTCACGTGCCACCGCCGAAAAGGGCCGCGCCTATCTAAAGCTGGTCTGCGACCGCGTCAGCGTGTTCCTCGTGGAACTGGCCCAGTCGCCGATTGACCCCACGTTTCCCCATCGGGCGTGACTCTGTAAGTTCGGAGTCCCGACGTTGCGATGAATTCTCGGAATCGGGTGCGTCATACGGCTGGTTCTTCCCGGCGAACAGGCGAGCGGCGAGCGGAAAGCTCTTGATCCGCCGCACTCACTTGAGGCAGCTGTTGAATCCGTCACACCCGCCGTGGAAGAGCCAAAGGAGACTTGCGTGAGACGCACGATTCCCACAGTCGGCCTGGTTGAGGTCGCGCTCTGCCTGCTGGCGGCCTGGCCTGTGCTGTCGTCTTGCGCCAAGCAGGAACAACCCACAATTGGAGGAGGGGGCAAGATGGAGATCACGGTCACGAGTACGGCATTCCAGGAAGGGGGCATGATCCCCAAAAAGTACACCGGCGATGGCAACGACGTTTCGCCTCCGCTGGCATGGAGTGCGGTCCTTGCGGGCGCAAAGAGTCTGGCCCTCATCAGCGACGACCCCGACGCGCCCATGGGAACCTGGGTCCACTGGGTTCTCTACAACCTGCCTCCGGACACCAAGGAGTTGCCCGAACGCATGCCCACCGACGCGACGCTGGCCAGCGGCGCCCGCAACGGGAAAAACGATTTTCGCAAACTGGGCTACGGCGGGCCACTCCCTCCCAGCGGAACCCATCGCTACTACTTCAAGCTCTACGCTCTCGACACGATGCTGAACCTGCCGCCGGGAGCGACAAAACAGCAGCTGCTGAAGGCGATGGAGGGGCACATCCTGGGCCAGGGCCAATTAATGGGCAAGTACAAGCGATCGTGATCTCAGCGCTGCGGTACCTCTGCGCATCCTACTTTCCTGTACTCCTGATCCGGCTGGACTGCTCCTTTCCTCGCGCCACCGTTTGCGTCGAGGTGACATCAAGGATCGTCGGCGCGTTCAAACCAAACGCCGGATAGCGCCCCAGCCTGCATTTCTCACCAGGAATTGTAGCCGCCGACGTAAGGAGGCGGAAAGAGGCCGGCCGGCTGGACTGCGATGGCCTCCGCCTCCTCACGTCGGCGGCTACACGCTGTTGCCATCCAATGACTTGGATGCACCGTCATCCTTGTCATCCATCCACGGGTCCTGACCCGCCGGATTGCCCGTGGTCGAGAACGAAAGCCGTGAAGTTAAGCGGCCGATTTACGCCGCGGCAGCGGAACCGGCGGGGGGCGCAACCAGCGCCCGGAAGGTGATCGCCACCACGACACCGTTCGGTTTGCGCGGGCGCATCTCGATCTCGCCTTCGTTGGCTTCGAGCACTCGCCGCGTGATGGTCAATCCCAATCCGCTTCCTCCGGGCTTGCGCGTGAAGAAGGGATCGAAGATCCGCGCCAGATCTTTGGGATCAATGCTCCGACCGCTGTCGGCAATGGTGATCTGAACGGCGTCGCGGGCGGTCTGGGAAATCGTGACCTCGATGTCGCCGCCCTCGACCCCCAGGGCTTGCTGCGCATTGACGTAGACATTGAGCAGCGCCTGCTTGACCTGCAGAGGGTCTACCAGCACCCAGGGCAAATTGGCGGCATATTGCTTGTCCAGACGGATGCTCGTGTCCGTGCGGTCGTGGAACATGAACCGCAGCACTTCGTCATTGAGGGCGCACAGATCGGTGGGCTCGCGTCGGGTTTCGCTGGGCCGCGCGAACCGCAGCAGTTCGCCCACGATCTTCTTGCAGCGCTGGGCCTCGCTGCGGATGACCTCGTAGTCTTCGCGGCGCGGATCTTCGCCGACCGCCTGTCGAAGCAAGTAGTCCGCGTAGGCCGAAATGATCCCGATGGGATTGTTGATCTCGTGGGCAACGCCGGCGGCCAGTTCGCCCAGCGCCGTCAGCCGCTCCGACTGGTAGAGCCGCTCGCGTGCGCGGAGCAGTTCGAACTTCTGCCGATTGATGATTTCGAAGATGAACCAGGACAGGAGGATGACCATCCACACCAGCGAGATTTTCACCAGAAACGGACGCCGGAAAAGGAAGCTCAGCGATTGCTCCTGCATCCAGATCGCGAAAACGAACAAGAGGCTGATCAGGACGTTGACGAAAATGCTCTCGACCACGCTGCGGTAGAGCACAAAGCCGCGAATGAGCAGCAAGAAGTAGAGAATGTAGAAGTCGGGCGATTCCAGCCCCGGGCCGGTCTGGTGCACGAAGTCCAGGTAGATGAGCGCCGTCACATACAACAAATCCACGGCGTAGGAAGTGTAGCAAAACGAACGGACCTGCTGCGGAGGGATTCGCGAGAAAACAAAGAAGTAGTGCATTGCCAGGATGGACAAGAGGTAGACAAAGAACACCAGGAAGACGTCCACCTCGGGCCACGTCAGCGGGCCGGAACGGGCATATTCCCAGATAAAGATGCTGCTCAGGAGCAACGCCCATTTCAGCGGGAGGATAGCCCGGCGTTCAACGTCCACCAGCCAGTGGTAGAATTCCGCCTCCTCCAGGGTCATCTGCTCGGCTGCGGTTGGCTTTGTTTCGTTCAATTCCGCCATGGGAAACCCGCTATCTCACCCACCCTCTCGCACTCGGCTCTCTCTAACACACCCCTCCTGCCGGATTCAACTCTCTTGAACGAAAAACACGAAAGAGACCTTTTTCGTCATTTTCGATTTTCGATTTACGCTTTGAGAATCGTAAATCGAAAATCCAAAATTCACCGCCTCCGCCAGAACCGCGGAATCATGAACGGTGTCGCCCGCCTGTACGCTTCAAACTGCTCGCCAAACCGCCGCCGCAACTGCCGTTCCTCAACAAACCGCGCCTCCATGGCCAGGCAGGCCCACCAGATCGCCGCCAACAGAAAAATGGATCGCAGACCCAGCATGATTCCCGGCCCGATCAGATAGCCGATGTAGGCGACGTAGATCGGATGGCGGCAATAGCGATAGGGCCCGGTGACCACCAAGGCCTCGGTCGGCTGCAACGGCGCCGGTGAACCGCCCCGCCGGAAGAACTCGGGCAGCGACGCCCCTTCGACGAACAGTGAGACCGCAAGCAGCACCCCGCCCAACGGCACCCTCACCCACATCGGCCAGGTGAGCGACGTTCCCCAGTGCCGGTCCAATCCCCAAGCCCCGTACAAAAACAATCCCGGTATCAGAAAATGGACCAAGACCCCCAGCAACAGCATGAACGGGCCGACTTTTACGCGACCGCACTGGAAAGATAAGGATGAAGGTTGAAGGTTGAACGATGAACGATGAACGTTGAACGTTGAGCGTTGAACGTTGGATTGGTCCCGATCATCCGCCTTATCCGTCTCGTCGTTCATCATCGTTCCTTCGGCGCCATCCCCCCGGATTTTCTTTTGTTCTTCGCCCGCCATTCAGCGCTCTTCGTCCTTCGCTTTTCTCTCTTCCGACTTCTTGCCTCTGGCCTCTCACTTCTCCCTTCGCCCTTCGCTTTTCCTTCATCCTTCATCCTTGCTCTTCCACGCCGGCAGGTCTTGGGGCGGCGACCACGCCCGCCGGATGTGCTTGATCTTACGGCGAATCTCCCAATTTACCATCAGGAAAAACAGCGGATTGACGCGCGGCGAGCGCAGAATCCGTCGCCGGATCGAAGCCAGCGTGAACAACCGCTCGAAGGTGCGGCGCTGTCCGTCGAACAGCTCGCGCGTACTCATCCGCCGCGGGCGATAGACCACCGATCCGCTGTCGTAGTCGCGCCAGCGCGTCTCGATGATCCGACCCTCCCGCCCATAGCGCTCGATCAGATCGGTGCCCGGAAGCGGCGCCAGGATCAACGGAAACGCCACCTCGAGCCGCGTCCGTTCGGCAAACCGGACGATGCGCTCGAAGACCTCGGTCGTATCGCTCTCCAACCCCAGCACAAACGTTCCAAAAATGCCGATTCCATGGCGGTGAATCGCCTCGATGGACTGCTCGAAGCTCGCCGCCCGATTGAACGGTTTGCCCAGCGCGTTCAGCGCCTCCTGATCCAGCGATTCGAAGCCGACGTTCAGCGCCAGGCAACCGCTTTCGGCACATTGCCGCAGCAATTCGCCGTCGTCGGCGATGGTGATCGGCGCATGGCCGATCCAGCGCACGTCCACGTCGCGAAGACGCTCGAACAAGTCGCGGGCATAGCGCCGATCGCCGATCACGTTATTGTCCACAATATAGAGCAAACGCTTGGCCGCGAAATAGGGGACATTGGACCGGGCCGGGAACCATCGCTTCAGCCGCTCGAAAAAGGGATGGGATTTCGGGAAATAGGAGCGTAACTCACGCTCGAGTTCATCGAGCGGGCGATGGCGGAAGGCCCTCCCGAAATAGCGCGGCACCACGCAGAACTCGCACCAATGCGGGCAGCCGCGCGTGGTCTCGATGACCCGAAGCGGATGATACAGCCCGCGCGGCAGAAGATCCCAGCGCGGCGTCGGCAGGCCCGTCATCGGCGCCGGACGCGGCGCCCCGTAGCGCGAACGCAGCCGCCCGTTCCGGGCGTCCTCGACCACCTGCGGCCAGGTCTCGTCGGCCTCGCCGATCACTACACTATCGGCATGCGGGGCCGCCTCGTCGGGCAGCGTCGTCACGTGCAAACCGCCGAGAACGACCTTCGCCCCGCGCTTTCGAAACTCTCCGGCGAGTTCATAGGCCCGTTCGGCCGTCGGCGTCAGAGCTGTGATCCCAACCAGATCGAAGGTCGAGGCGGGGGAATCAAATCGGATTCTTTGGCGGCCGTCGTCGAGAATGACGACCTCATTCCCATTCGGCGTCAGAGCGGCCAGCAGCGGCAAACCCAGCGGCGGCATGCTCAGACCCGACGCCGCGTCGCGCCGCCGATCACCGGTTCCCGCATAAATCAGGCCGATTCGCATCAGAAATCCGAAAAAAGAATGAAGGATGCAAGGATGAAGGATGAATAAATGCACGTGGAACTCTATGAGGCTCTTGAGAGGAGCACGATCAGAGAAACTCTCGACGATTCATCCTTCGGTCTCGATCATCCAGCCCTAAGCATCCAAGATTCAGCGACTAGACTGCAACACTCAAAACTTGCTTTTCCGTTCATCGTTCAGCGTTCATCGCTCATCGTTGCTTTCTTATTCATCCTTCATCCTTCCGCCTTCATCCTTCACTTCGTGAGCCTTCCCCCCTCCACCGGCAACACCGCACCCGTGATATAGTCGCCGGCTTCGACCAGGAAACAGACCGTCCGAGCAATGTCTACCGGCGAACCGACGCGTCGCAACGGCACTTCCTCCAGCAGCCTCTGTTTGTGCGCCTCGTCGAAACCCTCGGGCCACAGGATCGTGCCCGGTGCAATCGCGTTGACCTGCACTTCGGGCGCCAGCGCTCGGGCCAATCCACGCGTCATCGCAATCACGCCGGCCTTGGCGATACAATACGGAATGTAGCCGGGCCAGACGCGCTCGGCCCCGACATCGGCAAGCGAGATGATTTTACCGCGCGCGCGCGCTTTCATTCGCGGCCCGAGAAAACGCGCGAACGCAAACGGCCCCTTCAAGTCGGTATCGAGCAATTCGTCCCAGTCGCACTCACTGACTTCAGTCAGCGGCGTGCGACGATAGATCGCGGCGTTGTTGACGAGAACATCCATCCCGCCAGTCGCTTCCCACGCCTCGCGACAGACACGCTCCACTGCGTTCCAGTCGCTCTGGTCGGCGACGACGATCATCCCGCGCCGTCCGAGCCGCCGAATTTGCGACGCCGTGACGTCGGCCTCCTTGCGCGAACGGTGGCAATGGACCACGATATCGGCGCCCCGCTCGGCCAGACCCAGCGCGATTGCCCGGCCGATTCGACAGCCCGCTCCCGTGACGATTGCCCAAGTTCCGGACAGGTTCACTGCGATTGCCCCCAACCC
>Ga0315280_10010061_pt1 | contig 11940 bp, 13 predicted proteins | sample YL17G06_40_MG_FD_203697 | JGI IMG/M metagenome (GOLD analysis project Ga0315280, IMG submission 203697) | Sediment microbial communities from Yellowstone Lake, YNP, Wyoming, USA - YL17G06_40 | ecosystem: Environmental > Aquatic > Freshwater > Lake > Sediment | place: USA: Wyoming | collected... | reverse complement strand
CCGAGAGAAGTGCACCTGAGTTCGCTGGGCAGCATCTTGCCTGAGGCAAAAACGGCATCGATGGTTTCATCCAACGGGATCGGATTGTGATAGCCTCCCAGGATCAAATCCGCGCAAACAAAAGCGCTTGAAGCCGCCACCGCATTCCGGGTATGGCATGGAATTTCGCATATCCCCTGGACAAGGTCACAGACCGAACCCATGGTGTTCTGCAGGGAGATAGCTGCGGCATCGGTTGCCTCCCGGGCACTGCCGCCCGCCACTTCAACTACAGCTGAAGCTCCCATGGCACCCGCGGCTCCGATCTCAACTTGACATCCTGCCACCTCTGCTGCAAATGTGGCCCGTTTGGCCACGATCAATCCAATCGCAGAAGCTGCCAGTAACGCCATCGCCGACTCTCCTTGAGTTAGATTTTTCTCTTCAGCCAATGTCACCACCACACCAGGGATAACGCCGGCCGACCCTCCGGTGGGCGCAGCGCATACTATTCCCATCGAATTACTAACATGCAGGGCGGCCATCGCCCTGGCCGCCGCTCTGGTATGAATCCCTCCGATCGCCACTTTTCCCTCTATTTCAGCCTGGAAAACCTTGTGGGCCGAAGGAAGCAGCAACTGCAGGCCGAGATTTTTAGCGGCGAGTCCCTGGATCACGGCCAGCTTCATGATCTCAAAGCGCCGGACAATTTCATTCAAAACCTCTTTCTCGCTCAGTCCCAAATGTTGTGTTTCATAAGCGAGAGCAATTTCCCCAAGAGAGCATTTCCTCTGCTCGGCAAGCTGAACCATTTCCTTTGAACTTGAGAAAAGGGGCTCTCCTCTCCGGACATAGAACACAGGTGAAGTTGCCCAGAGTGCCTTCACACCAGGAGTCAGTTCAATCTGAGCTCGCAATTTTGAATCTGCGGGATAAGGCAGTCCCGCATAAATCAGCGCTCTGTCTTTTCTGGATTGAGAGACTGGTTTCAAGCGGGCTTGCGTGTCTGCGGTCAATATTTTATCCACGGACTTTTCCGCCGACCGGTCACAGAGCACAAGAACCTCGTAGGATTTTCCGTTTAAAAGAACAGGCCAGCCTTCAAATTCAGTAAACAAGATTCCGCCGCCTCCGATAGATTTCGCCACCGCCGAAAGAGTTTTCCCACTCTTAGAGAACATCTCAATCTTAACCGTGTTGGGATGGTCTGGCCGTTCAAGAGGCGCTTCTTGGAAACTTATTCTTATTCCCTGTTGGGCAGCTATTTCCAGAGCTTGAGGAAACCGGATATCCGTCATCGGCCATTCCAGGATTCCCGCGGCAAAAGCAAGGTCAGCGCCCTGCTGGCGGTAGGTCTGGGCATAGGACCCATTGGGATCAAAAGTGAATGAAGCGGAGACGAGATCCTCCCCCAATAAAGAGCGTGCGATTCTGGCAATGTGATAAGAACCTGCCGTATGGGAGCTTGAAGGCCCTCGCATCACGGGTCCCAGAACATCGTTCAAGATACTTAGAAATTCCATTGTTTTAGCCTTTTCATTTCTTTTTATTCAAGGTCTAATATTTTATAATCAAAAGTCTATTATTAAGCATCTCCAGCAAAAACTTCAACTGAAATTGCTCTTTTTATTCTTCGCTTGTCCAGAGAGATTAATTCGTTGACAAGAGCTTCAAAGTCCAGGTCGTGGGCATTGTCATCGGCTGCCCCTCGATTTCGCAGGAAAAATGGAATAAAGATTATTGGATTTTGTGTCGAACTCAACTACATTTTTCCCAGGCACTGATGTCTTGATCAATTTCCCGCTATAAGTTACTTGGACTGGAACATTGGCCCGAATCCTACACTTTTTGCCTAATCTTGAAAGAATCGAGGCTCCGACAAGCTTGCCGCTCTTCCAATCGATGTCCACTTCAAACCCCTCACGGGCACATAAACCTTTAACGGACCCGCAGGGCCAGGCAGAAGGAAGAGCAGGAAGCAGATGAATTTCCCCTAAGTGGGACTGCAAAAGCATTTCGGCGATTCCTGCACACCCGCCTAGGTTTCCATCGATCTGAAAGGGAAGATGAGCATCCATCAGATTCGGATATATGCCTCCCTTTTGGCAGCTTGTTTCTTCGCTTTCCACCAGGTCTAGCTGATTCCGGAGAAGCTTAAAGGCATGGTCTCGATCTAGAAGCCTTGCCCATAGGTTGACTTTCCACCCCATCGCCCAGCCAGTGCCGCTGTCGCCCCGGAATAGGAGTGATTGTTTGGCTGCAGCGGCGAGATCTGGCTTTCCGAGTGGGGTAATTTGGTTCCCAGGATACAGTCCCCAGAGGTGTGAGACGTGCCGGTGCTGGTCCTTGGGGTCATCCCAGTCTTCCAACCATTCCTGTAGCTGACCCTGCTTTCCGATTTGCATCGGGGCCAGCCGAGACATGGTCTTATGAAGCTGCTTGCGAAAGTCTTTGTCCACACCCAGAATCTTGGAAGCTTCGATGAGGCTTCCAAATAGATCACGGAGGATATGTAAATCTATGGTAGGGCCAGCACAGATGCTTGCGGGCAATTCAAGTTGGGTGATTTCATCTAAAGACCTGACATTTCCTTCTCGCTTTGGAAAATTTTCGGGAGAACTTGATGGGCAGGTAACCAGCCATCTATGCTTGGGCTCCTCCACCAGCGTATCAAGTAAGAACTGGGCGGCCCCTTTCATTATGGTATAGGTCTTTTCTAGAAATTGTCTGTCCCCAGTGAATAGATAATGCTGCCATAACTCTGTACAGAGCCATGCGCCGCCGCAGGGCCAGGATCCCCAATATGGCCCGTTGATCGGCGCAGAAGCCAGCCAGATGTCTGTATTGTGATGAAGGACCCAGCCTCTCGCTGCATAGTTCACTTTGGCCACTCGACTTCCTGACTCAGCTAAGTCAGTGACCATTCTTGCCAGCGGTTCAAAACATTCAGCCAAGTTGCGGACTTCGACCGGCCAGTAATTCATTTCCAGGTTGATGTTGGTTGTGTATTTGCAATCCCAGGCGGGGTTCATTCTTTCATTCCAGATGCCCTGTAAATTGGGTGGCTGGCAGCCAGGTCGCGAACTGCAGATTAACAAGTAGCGCCCAAACTGAAAATAAAGGGGTACTAGCCCTGGATCATTCCCTTCAGAAAATTTTCTCAACCGCAGATCTGTAGGCAAGCCGGACGCTTCGCTAGTCCCGAGGTAGAGAGCGACCCGACGAAACAGCCGTTAATGTTCTACGATGTGATCCCTGCGAAGCTGGTCATAACTTTTATCTTTGATGTCAAACAAATACTTTTTGACACGGGCTTCTGGGTCTGCGCTTATATCCTTATAATTAATAAAGTTTGTGGCCGCAGCAATCGGGAGTGTGACTTCGTCAGCTCCTTTGACAGTCAGGCTCTCCTCTTGCAATGTCATTTTTCCCCCTTGAGCAACAGCCTTTACTCCCGTGACATATTTTACTCTACCTTCGATTCCAAGGTAGGTGGAACTTTTTCCTTTCAAAACTAATCCATTTGGCTTGACACCACTCACAGTAAAGTATTCATCACCAACCTCCTGGGTATTTTTCCCGCCAAAAATCTCGGCAATAAAAGAAATTTGTCCGGGCTTATCGGCTGTCAAATGGACAACGATTATCTGATCAACAGGAGAAGAAAAGGCTTCACGTGCGAACCTCACATCTCCGATACGATAGGTAACGCTCGCAATCGCTGTGTCTAAGTCCAGCTAGCGGCGATAGTCCGCCAACTCACCATGACCCGGAAACTTGAGCCAGAGATCGCCCAACGGCTGGTATTTCATCTGGTCATGCGGCCGGCCCATCATCGTCCGCCCAAAAAGCTCTTGAGCCTCGCGGTATTTGCCTTCAAAAATCAAACGACAGATCTCGGGGAGTGCCTTTGGCCCATCTGGATTGCTGGGGTCATAAGGACCGCCAGTCCATACGGTCTCTTCGTTGAGTTGAATCCGTTCAACCTCCGTCCTTCCAAAGATCATTGCTCCCAGGCGCCCGTTTCCGATGGGCAATGCTTCGGTCCATTGTTGGGCTGGCTGCCGATACCAAAGTTTCAGGCCGGACCAGTCCTCCGTATTGAATTTATTCTCAGTAGTCGTTTGAGTGTATGCCAATGCGCATGGGCCCGGTGAAAGGATGACAGCCAACCACATAAAAACAAAAACTAAGGTTCTTGCTTTGACCTGACAATATTTCATTTTGATTCCTTTTTTCCTAAAAAGTTTCAATTGACGCATTGAATGATATATTTTACACCCACCACAGTCATAAACTCTATAACATTTTTTTCTGGACTGTTTGTTTTAATCATTTTTCCATCCGCTGTTACCTTGATGGCAGCATTAACCCGAATCCTGCATTTGTTTCCCAGTTTTGAATAAATGGAGGCGCTGTCAAGCTTTCCATTCTTCCAAGCGATGTCTGCTTCGAACCCTCCGCGTGCACATAATCCTTTGACCCACCCGGTTGGCCAGGCAGAGGGCAAAGCAGGAAGTAGATGAATTTCTCCTGAGTGGGATTGGAGAAGCATCTCAGCAATGCCAGCCGTGGCACCAAAATTGCCATCAATCTGAAATGGTGGGCAGGAATCCATCAGGTTTGGATAGGTTCCTCCGTTTTTAGGGTTAGACTCTTCGACTCGCACCAACTCCAGTTGATTCTGAAGCAGCTTGTAAGCATGATCACTATCTTGGAGGCGTGCCCAAAGGCTTATCTTCCAGGCAAGCGACCAACCCATTCCGCCGTCACCTCTGAAGAGGAGGGGTTGTTTGGCCGCAGCAGCAAGCTCAGGAGTTTTTATGGACGAAATCTGGTTGCTGGCATAAAGTCCATACAAGTGTGAAACATGACGGTGTTGGTCGATTGGGTCGTCCCAGTCCTCAAGCCATTCCTGAAGTTGACCATGCCTGCCGATCTGCATAGGAGCCAGCCTCTGAAAGGTTTTCTGTATTGTCTCCCTAAATTCTTTGTCAATACCCAAAATTTTAGAAGCCTGGATGCAGCCATCAAATAAGTCTCGGAGCAATTGCATATCTATCGTGGGGCCTGCGCAGATGGTTGCCTAGACATTGACTCTCCTTATCTCATCCATAAAACTGGAATTGTTTGGGTAATAAGGCCAGTTTTCAGGAGAGCTTGAGGGGCAGGTGACAAGCCATTTATGCTTCGGCTCCACGACGAGTGTATCTAAGAAAAATTGGGCAGCTCCTTTCATGACTGGATAAATCCTTTTCAAATATTCTCGGTCTTCAGTGAACTTGTAATGTTCCCAGAGTTGAGGACATCGCCAGGCGCCACCGCAAGGCCAAGTTCCGACATGGGGGCCGTTCACTGGGGCTGTGGCTAAACAGATGTCTGTGTTGTGGTGAAGCATCCAGCCTTTGGCTCCATAATGAACCTTTGCCACTCGGCCTCCTGACTCTGCCAGATCTGTAACCATGTTCACCAAGGGATCAAAACATTCGGCCAGGTTACAGGCTTGAGCGGGCCAGTAATTCATCTCCAGGTTTATGTTGGTCGTGAATTTGCTTCCCCACGCCGGGTTCATGGTATCATTCCAGATTCCCTGTAAGTTTGCGGACTGGCAGCCCGGCCTTTAGCTTGAGATCAGAAGGAAGCGGCTGAATTGGAAAAAGAGAGCCGCTAATTGTGGGTCGTTTCCTTCAGAAAACTTTTTCAGCCTTTCATCTGTTGGCAGATTGGCCGCCTCACTTGTACCGAGGCCAAGGGCGACTCTTCGGAAGAGGCGCCGGTGCTCGGCGATGTGGTCCTTTCGGATCTGGCTGAACGGTTTGTCGTCGAGATTATCTAAAACCGTTTGGATTCGCGCCTCACGGTCAGCACTGACATCCTTATAATTTACAAAGTTGGTGGCAGCAGGAAGGAGTAAAGTTACGGCATCGGCTCCGGTGACTGCAAGGCGATCGTCCTCGACAAGTATTTTTCCTCCCTCGGCAACCGCCTTCAACCCTGCCTGATATTCCACTCTCCCTTTAATTCCAAGGTAGGTGGCCGTTCTCCCCCGCAATACGAGGCTATCTGGCTCAACCCCCTCAGTCATAAAATATTCATCTGAGAGGCTGCGCGCAGGCTTCCCATCCAAAACCGTAATCTTGGCATAGGTGTCATCCAAGGGAAGTTTATTCTTCCTACCCGTTAACCCCGCTTTAACAGAAATATTTCCAGGCTTATCGGCGGTCAGCCGGACTACTATCACCTGATCAATAGGTCTTGAAAATATTTCTCGGGTGTACGTCACATTTCCCAGTGTATAACAGGTCTCTGAAAAAGCACCTCTTTTGAGCTGACTTTTCCCCGATTATCTCTTCTATCTATAATAACTTTTCTGTTTTTCTTTTGCCTTCAATCTTATTATCTCTCGTTTCGGCTATTTATATTGGTGCCAGGGATAAATCCTGAGTAGGAGATTTCTGTTCTAAAAGCCGAATGACTCTCTTCACGTTTAAAACAAGAAAGGTCATCAACACTTGAATCTTGACTTTCGCTCTCCCTCGATAGCGGGCCCTCGTCATCCCATGCCACTTCTTAGCTTCCCCAAATTTCCGCTCCACCATCTTCCGAATTCCCAAGGCTTCACGCCTCCCTTCCCCGTCATCGGCAATCTTCTGCTTATAATCGTCGCTCACCCAAATCGTCATCCTCACCTGGTTCTGACGAACACATCTTCTAAACTGAGGACATCTCCTGCAGTCCCAAGCAGAAAAATAATAAAGAGTGCCGTTCTCCTGGGGAAGTTTCCCGATCGTCCTCTGGCCCATGGCACAGACAACTTGATCCTCTTCCGGCAAATAGGTAAACTTTTCAATCCACTTCCTTTCCCCACTAAAAGGAATATAGGCCTTCATCCCTTGCTCATGAATCTTGAGGCGATTGTCGCCACTATCATAAAGACCATCTGCCACCACTGCCTCAGCCTTTATCCCTTTCTCCTTCTCCAACTCGAGCAATTGGGGTAATTCATGTCCTTCATGACGGTTTCCAGCCAGCACTTCACAGCTGGTCACAATCTCACTCTCATCCTCGGCAATATGAGCTTTGTACCCGAAAAACATCTTCTTTGCACTTTTCCTCCCGTAGCGGGCTTCACAATCGATAAAACTGACGACCTTCTCTTTTCCCCTTTCAGGATCCAGAATCCCCTCCAGAACCTCTACCTTCTCCGAAATCTCCTCCCCATATCTTCCCTTGACCTCTTCTCGAAACCTTCGGCTTCGCTCGATCTCCGCCACAAGTTCTTCCGTCGTCGGCTTCTGCCATAACTTCTCTCGAGACCTGTATTGAGGCTCTAATCTCTCCGCAGATAAGGAGTCCTTTTTCTCTATCTCCTTTAAAATGAGCCGCCGCCCCTGTCTGATCAAATTCACCGTGTTCGGAATCGCTACATCCGCCACCACCACTGTGGCATCAACGATTTTGTATCTCTCTTTGAGCAATCCTTTCTCCTTGGCCTCGGCCACAACTCTCGCAAATAGCCTCTCAAAGCGCTCCTCTCCCAGCCTCTTCCGGAAGACAACTAGGGAACTGTCATCAGGAACTCGATCCTCGATCTTTAACCCGACAAACCAACGAAACAAAATGTTATACCGACATTGCCTTGAAACTTCCACATCGCTTAAATTGTAGAAGAACTCCAGAAAAACCATCCGAAACATGACCTCCGCAGGGAAGGCCGGACGACCAAAGTCCGGACTGTAAAGATCCTTCGTCTCTTCCTCCACAAATGAAAAATCCAGCGCCTCCTTTATCTTCACTAAAATATGATCCTCTGGAACCAGGTTCCCATAGACATACTCATCAAAAAAATTCCCCTGCCTATCCTCTTTTCCTAACATACCGTCCCCCTCTGAGCTTTCTTAAGTTGTCCATGGCGATCTTCCATATAACTCCCTTCACTCTCTTCATCTTCTCTACCCCCTCTCGCAACTCGCCTCACATCCTGAGATGGTATATAGATCGCCCGGCTCGCTCCCCCTTCCTTCCAGGTTAAATACCAATAACAGCAACTTCCCCCTTTTTGTCGCTTTTGGGTCAACTTGCTCAATGAACCAGGTAAAATCGCCTCTTTCCCCTGAAGAATCTTTATGACCTTGTTTATCTCATATCTGCCGGCCACATCTTTATTTTAATGTATGATTACATTATGTCAAGCGATATTTTGCCGGATGCATAAAATTCTGCTACTTTTTCAGAGCTCTCTATAAGTTACAGTGACAATTGCCGTATCAAGGTCGAGTTCACGGCGATAATTGCTCAATTGACGATTCTGATCGGTCGGTCTTCCTTGGCTACTAAAATCTAACCAAATGTCTCCCAATGGCTGGTACTTCTGTTGATTATATGGTCGCGCCATCATTTTTCTTCCGAATAATTCTTGAGCTTCTCGAAATTTGCCTTCGAAAATCAAACCGCGCACTTAAGGTAAAGCTTTGAGCGCTTCGGGATTGGCTGAGTCGTAAGGTCCGCCTGTCCAAATAGTGTCTTCGTTGAGCTGGATTTGTTCTTTATCTATTTTTCCGTAGACCATTGCTCCCAGGCGACCGTTTCCAACAGGCAGAGCTTCAGTCCATTGCTGAGCCGGCTGCTTATACCAGAGTTTTAAGCCCGCCCAGTTATCTGAATCAGTGGATTCTTGATCCATAAATCCTACTTCAGCTTTGAGATAATTGTTTGGAAAAAGGCCGATTGCCATCCACAAAAAAAATAAAAAAGCAATTTTTTGGCTTAGCTTAAATGCCTGTTAGAACTACTGTCTGAAATAATCTTTGTATTATAACTTCTTTTGGTTGATTGTTGAATTAATTTCTGATATCAAATATCAGAGCATTAATTTGGGAAGGAATTAAAAGAAGCTATTAAGCAGGCAAAACATTAACTTGCTGATTTCTATGACATTTCTAGTCCTGGGTTTGATTGGCGCGTTAACCCTAGTATTCGCCCTTTTCTATTTTATTGATTTTTATCAAAACAGGAAGAATCTCTCCAAAGCCAGTTGGCTGAGCCTTCTCGGGATAGGCTTTATCACCAATTTTTTTGACACATTGGGAATCGGGAGCTTTGCCCCGACGACTTCCTTTTATAAACTTTTTAACCTGGTTGAGGACCGGGTGATTCCGGGCACGCTGAATGTGGGACACACCCTGCCGGTTGTTGTTCAAGCCTTTATTTTTATCACGGTGGTCAAAGTCGAACCCATAACCCTGATCAGCATGATGGTGGCTGCTTCAACTGGAGCTGTGGCCGGAGCCGGTGTTGTCTCCAAATTGCCCATCAAAAAAGTCAGGATCGGGATGAGTATCGCCCTTTTTCTGGTTGCCTTGGCCATGGTCGCGGGGCTTCTGAAATGGTATCCCAGCGGAGGCGATGCAACGGGTTTGCCTCCAGCAAAACTATTTTTTGCAGCAGCTGTTAACTTTCTGCTCGGTTCACTACAAACAATAGGAATCGGGTTTTATGCTCCCTGCATGGCTCTCGTCTATTCCCTAGGCATGAGTGCCAAAGTTGCCTTTCCGATTATGATGGGCTCCTGTGCCCTGCTCATGCCGGCAGCAGGCTTAGGGTTCGTCAAGGAAGGCGCTTATGATAAAAAGGCAGCAATGGGCCTTACGCTTTTAGGAGTGATCGGAGTGCTGATTGCTGCATTCGTAGTTGTATCTCTCCCTCTGAAAGAATTAAAATGGGTTGTTGTCGGAGTCATTCTCTATACTTCAGCCATAATGGCCAGGTCGGCGTTCCGAATGAAAAAATGAGGCAAGGTGGGAAATGAAACTTAAAATTTTTTCGGCAAAAGATATCAGGCAAGCGGTGAGCATGGCTCAGGCGATTGAAGCGGTCAAAAAAGCTTATATCCAGTACTCATCAGGAAAAGCCGTGCTGCCGCTGCGAATCGCCATCTCCCCAGAAAAGAAATCCGATATCGCGCTCTTCATGCCAGCCTATCTTACTGATAGCAAATCATTTGGAGTTAAAATCGTCTCTGTTTTTCCCGAAAATCGCGAAAAAAATATCGCCACGATCAATGCACTGGTCATAATTCTCGATGCTGAAACAGGACAGGCTGAAGCCATCATGGACGGCACTTATTTGACAGCCCTCCGCACAGGCGCAGGTTCAGGGGGCGCCACTGAACTTTTAGCTCGTAAAGATGCTCAGGTGGCTGCGATCTTTGGAGCCGGGATTCAAGCCCATACCCAGCTCGAAGCGATCTGCACGGTGCGGTCCATCAGAAAAGTGCGGGTCTATGATGTTGTGCGCAGCAGAGCTGAGGCTTTCGCGGAAGAGATGAAAGCTCATGGAAAACCAATACCTCCCGATATATCTGTTGCCGGCTCACCTTCAGAAACTACCCGGGATGCAGACATCATCTGCGCTGCCACCACCTCAGCCACTCCGGTGTTTAATGATTCTGACCTTAAACTGGGAGTACACTTAAACGCCATCGGTTCTTTCAGGCCTGAGGTCCAGGAGATCCCCGCTGAAACAGTTATCCGGGCCAAAGTTTTTGTGGATTCTCTGTCCATGAGCCTTGAGGAAACAGGAGATTTGATCATCCCGATCAAGCAAGGGCTCATGAAAGAATCTCACATACACGGAGAGATAGGGCAGGTTGCGGCGGGTAAGCTTTCTGGCCGAGAATCAGAGAAGGAAGTAACCTTGTTTAAATCAGTTGGGTTAGCTGTCCAGGATGTGGCTACAGCCTCGTTGGTTTTGAGCCAAGCCAAAAGGCTTGGATTGGGAGTTGAGATGGAAATATAGAAATTAATTTGGCAGGCAAAAAGATTAATTGAAATTTTGGGCGAAAAGCCTTCTTAAAACTGTCTTTATTTCCTCTTCCTCAAAGGGCTTTTTAATGAACGCGGAGGCCTTTGTCAATTGCTCTTCCTTGTCTTCCCCGTCCGCAGAGATATAAACCACAGGCATGTGGAATCGCTCGTAAATTTTCTCAGCCGCTTTCACACCATCGATCTCGCCTTTTAACCGGATATCCATCAGCACCAAGTCCGGCTGAATATGGTCGGCTTTTTGAATGGACTCTTCTCCAGATGAGGCCATTTCAAAAATACTATAACCTAATCTTCTCAGAATATTCTTGATATCCAAGGCAATGATGGCTTCATCTTCAACGATCAATATTTTTAGCGGCGATGTCGTGTCTGAAAACACTTTCATTCTCCTTTTTTATTTCCATCATTTTAGTCGGAAAAACGGGCGAAAAGTTGAAAAAAGACTAGGTAATTAAAATAAATTTTTCCGCCAAAAATCGAGCATCCGGGTGTAGAGATGGATTCGCGCCGGTGGATCTCCAATGCCGTGTTTTCTCCAGGGGTAGATCACGAGGTCATACTGGATATTCTTCTCAATCAGAGCGTTTATAAAAGCTTCTGTGTTCTGGAGATGGACATTGTCATCATAGGTCCCGTGGGCGATGAGCAAACGGCCTTTCAAGTTCCCCGCAGCCAAGACTGAGGATGTGTCCTTGTATCCCTGGGGATTATCCTGGGGTGTACTCTGGTAGCGCTCGGTATAAATTGTATCGTAGTAATACCAGTCGGATACAGGATATAAGGAGATCCCTGCCTTAAAAACATCGGAGTGAGTCATGACATAGAGAGTCGTGCAACCGCCCCCGCTTCCTCCCCAGATGCCCAGGCGATTGGAGTCGATAAAGGGCATCTGTTCCAGCCAACTCACTCCTGCCAGAATATCCTTGACATTCTGCATCCCATAAGCCTGCTTATAAACTGAGGTCTCAAGCGCTTTGCTCTTACCCATGCCAGCTCTGACCTCAAAGATGAAGACAAAAGCGCCTTCCTGGGCAAGCACGTTGTTCCAAAAAAGCCTGCTGCTCCAGGCATCCACGACTTGCTGCGCCCCGGGCCCGCCATAGACATAGACAATGGCCGGATACTTCTTTGTTGG
>Ga0315280_10010060_pt1 | contig 11941 bp, 8 predicted proteins | sample YL17G06_40_MG_FD_203697 | JGI IMG/M metagenome (GOLD analysis project Ga0315280, IMG submission 203697) | Sediment microbial communities from Yellowstone Lake, YNP, Wyoming, USA - YL17G06_40 | ecosystem: Environmental > Aquatic > Freshwater > Lake > Sediment | place: USA: Wyoming | collected... | reverse complement strand
GACCGATGACCGGCGTCTTCAACCAGCCGTCTTCATAAGGAGTGCGGAATATCAGGCTGTAATATAGCTTTTTAAACAACCATTTGCCATTTTCCTTGACATACTCGTTCTCGTATATGCCGTGAGTCCAGGTCTGCCTGAGCTCTCCGTAGTGGATGGAAACTGCGGGCAAAGCTTCCATCGCCCAGCCGTACCACCGCCCGGAAGCCGTCCTGCCATCCGGGTTGACCGTTACGACACCCTGCACGTTCATCTGGAGAGACAGCATACCAGGCCGGGGCGACTCGGCGCCCATTAACTCCAGATAAAACTTTTTCACGCCTTTTTTACCCTTGTAGACGCCTAAATCGGCCACCTCTACCGACTCGGCATTATCGGAAAACAGGTCGACAATCTCTTGCCAGTCGGCATAGTCGCGGTAATAGCCGTAAATTCTCTGGAGTTTTTCAATGGCCTTGATATCCTCCAATTTCTGGATTCTGGATTGCAATTCCTCTAATGTAGCCATTTAAGCCTCCTTCCCTTTTTTATTCTTCTAAGGCTTTAGGTTGTTTGAGTTCAGGACTGTGAATATAACCTTTTTAGAATATTACACTTACTTATCATTGTCAAAGACAACGAAATTGTTAGATTTGTCATCCTCGGGCTTCAGCCTGAAGGTTTGACCTGATAATTCAGACCCCTCCACGAGATTCTTCGCTACGCTCAGAATGACAGTATGGGAGTTAGGGATTCAGGCCACCACTCCTCCCCGAGATTCTTTGTCCTTCTGCCGAAGGACTCAGAATGACAATAATAAACAATCTCATAACAACAGCAGCAGGACGTTGAGGAGACGGCCTTCCTGCTCCAGGATTGGACAAGCTGGTCGATAGTCACCTATAATATTAGACAGCAATGTTCTCCGCACTGGGCAGGATTACAAATAAATATAAGTTTGCTATCTTAGCAGGCTGGATAATCCTGGCTGCCGTACTAGCGATTATAGCCCCAAAACTCTCCCAGGTAGGCGTAACCGACCAGAGTCAGTTCCTGCCTCAAAATACTGAGTCTGCCTTTGCCCGCGACCTGCTGAATACCAAGTTCGGTACAGCTTCCCAATCATCATCAAGCAGTGCGCTCATCGTTGTCTATAACGAAAAGGGACTTAGCCAGCAGGACATGGACCAGGCAAAAAGTCTGCATAACTGGCTTATCTCTGGCAGTGCGCCAAAGGTTGTCAGCCGTGTTACCTCAGTCTTCGATAGCGAGGCACTCCGCTCTTCCCTGGTAAGCAAAGACAACTCGGCTATGATGATTAAGGTAGACATGTCAGTAACGGCTCTCGATGATGCCGCCAAGGAAGCAATCAAGGAAATTAGGGCGCAGTTCAAACAATACCCGGGGAGCGCTTTTTATCTCACCGGTAACGCCGGCCTGCTTTATGACCTGTTTGACTCAGTCCAGCGGTCTATCGACCAGACCACTATGATAACAGTTGTTCTGGTGATTATCCTGCTGCTCATTGTCTATCGCTCGCCAATTGCGTCCCTCGTGCCCCTGGTAACCATAGGATTCAGCTTTCTGGTAGCGCGGGGAATCATCGGCTTTCTAGCTCAGGCTGGGGTCAGCGTTTCCACAATCACCGATGCCTATATGGTGGTTACTATTTTCGGTGTCGGCACCGATTACTGCCTCTTTATCGTCTCCCGTTTTCGGGAAGAGCTATCCCAGGGCGACCAGGCGAATACCATAGAATTCACCATGAGACGTATCGGGCCTATCATCGTCGCCAGTGCCACTACCGTTATCATCGCTTTCCTTTGTCTCGGCATATCACGCTTCGGTATGACCAGGACGGTCGGCTGGGCGCTCGCCATTGGCATTGCGGTCACACTCGCCTCCGGATTAACACTGGTACCCGCCCTGATGTCAATATTCGGTCGCTACCTTTTCTGGCCGGCCAAGAAGGAACCGGCACACAAACAGAGAAGATTCGGCTGGTTCAAAATAGGGCAATGGGTAGCCAGGCATCCCGTGGTGACCGCCGTGCCGATTATCATAGTCCTGGCCCTCCCTTACTTATCCCTGCGCACTATTAACCTGTCGGCCAACGCATTATCCCAGATATCACAGAATGTAGAGTCGGCTTACGGTCTAAATGTCATCAGGAACCATTTCCCGATGGGCGAACTGTCACCGCTCTATCTAATGATACAATCTCAGAATAGCTTGCTAACGCCGGACTCAATGAAGGGCGTCGAAGACGTGGGCAAGTCGTTGAATAGCGTTGACGGTATCGCCAGAGTCGATTATTTTTCCGCGCCGAGCGGCCAGCTTATCGAGCTTGGAGCCACAGTGCACAGTCTCGGCGATACGCTGAGCGGCACCAGCATTCCCGATATCAGCAAATTTGCTTCGCTGCAATCAATATCCGATGATTTACAGAACCTGGCTGTGCGTTATCCCGGAGTCACTAAAAGTACAAGTTTTACCCGTTCGATAACCGACCTGACACAGCTTTCTACAGTATTGAATCAAGTACGCACCGGACCATTGACCAACCTGTCTAAAATTCTTCCCGAAACCCAGAAGACGCTCTATGACCTCGGTGACGCTTTGACAACCCTGGGCAATGAGTTCGAGCTTAATGGGAATAGTCCTTTTGTAAAGTGGCTGCAGGCCACCTATTTCTCTGTCGATGGAACGACTTCCAGAATCAACCTGATAATCAAGACCGACCCTTACTCAGACGCCGCCTCACAGACCGTAGTACAGGTCAGGGAAGCCACAACCACCGCGATAGATGCCTCTAACCTGAAGGGGACAACTCATTATGTCGGCGGCGAATCGGCCATCCACATGGATATGCTGGATACCAGTGACACCGATTTTATCCGCGTCCTGATTATTACCTCAATCGGTATTTTTGCGGTGATTGTCATACTGCTACGCAGCCTGCTGGCGCCACTCTATATGGTGGCGACGGTACTGTTTAACTTTGGCGCCACGCTGGGCATTACGTCCTGGCTTTTCCTGGGCGTATTGAAAGGGGAGAACCTTACCTATATGTTGCCTGTGTTCGTCTTCGTGATGCTGGCAGCGGTCGGCGCGGACTATAACATCTTTCTGGTGTCCCGGATTAGAGAAGAGGCCGAGCAGAAATCAATCAAAGAAGCGGTGCAACATGCCGTGGCCAACACCGGCGGTGTTATCACTTCCTGCGGGATTATTCTGGCAGGTACCTTCGCCACCCTGGCGAGTTCACCTTTACCCATGGTGTTCCAGATTGGTGCGCCGATTGCCATCGGTGTGCTGATTGATACCTTCCTGGTGCGGGCGCTGCTGGTGCCATCGCTGGCGGCACTGGCAGGACGCTGGAGCTGGTGGCCGTCACAGCTTTTCCAGAGGCTCAAACAGGGCTAGCCAGACGTCTTTTAATCAGGGAGTGGCAAGTTCGAGACCGGCACGCCCTGCCTTGTGTACTTTCGTTGTGAAGTACGCTTCTGTTGAAGCCGGCGGTTTTGACAGTGATAAATTCACATTTAATTTTAGTAGAGGCTCGGGGGGAGGCATTTTAAGCGTGTCAGCGCCATCCTTAAATACATATAATATCATCACATAAGCCGGTAGTGCTCTGCCGGATTTTGGAGTTGGCGAATACTGAGCACTCCCAAAAATGGTCCATTTTCCCATTGCTGTTGCTTTTACTGTTGCTTTCAACTCAATCCTATCACCTTTAACCATATCTCCGGCCCACATCAGGTCTCCACTGACCAGACTCAGAGCATCCGGCAACTGGATGTCGATACGCGCTCCGGGCGCATCGATCATTGCTGTGGCGGTGAGAGTAAGTTCAGCAGTTTTACCTAATGGCGGAGGATGCGGAAGAGATAAGTCCAAAGAGATGACCACATCTTCGCTGGTTGGAACTGGGACAGCGTACTGAATGCCATTACTTTCCCCTGGCAGGTCAGCCTGACGACTACTAAAGAAACCCCTGTCGCTTAAAATAAGAGTATAAATTTTATCAGTTCGTGAATTTCCGTATTCTAAACTGGACGAAGGAGGGAAAGACGTTTTTGCAGTAATCTCACAAGTACCTTTTTTCACCGCTTTGATAGTTGCTCGTAGTTCCATCTTGATGCCCTTTTCAAGAATCCCCTGCCACTGCAAGGCACCTTCAACAAGTTCGAACGTATCCGGGATTTCTATATTGGCCGAAGCATCCGCCGTATCCCACATACTTCTTTCTGGCATCCAGTAAGTGTAGATAACCTGTATTGGTTTATCGAGAATAGGAGAATCGGAGAGTGTTAATTTCCCCTCAACGGCAGGAGCCGTGGAACCTTGCGGCGGAATCCATGGTAATAGCTCAATTACTATCGGAGCTACTTGTTTCCACTTTCTATTGTCTCCAATAAGTTGAAATTCCCCGGTAATCCTTACTTTTCCAAATAGTGACCTCGGCGCGCCACTACTGGCTACATATAGCTGCTCTCTGATTTCTTCAATATTCCGTCGAATATCCTCCTGATTTACCTTTACGCTGGGTTCTCCGACAATATTAATCCATTCCCCCTTTGATTTCACAACACGGTCATACTCATAGTCTTCAGCTATACCAAACCATTCCCAGCCGGAAAAAAGATATCCGTCGAAGGTAACAATCTTGCCATTGTACTTATCCAGGTTAGAGAAAATCTGAGCAATAGATACTTGTTGCGACTCTATTTTGCTTATTTTTGCCGTGTTTTCAGGCTTGACTCCGTCCGGCTCGGCTGTATTTGAGGGCGGTATCATTTCGCATCCCATTAGTAGGGATAGAGCTATAAGCACTGAAATGACCAATAATATACATCTACCCATTCTAAAGATAGTTAATACTCAACCAGTTCTTTTGTCAAGGTAGTCAATTAAAAACCAGTTCAAAATCCCTGTTTTCGTCTACAGCACAACATTACCTGTAATATGGAGCAAGAAATCACTAGACTAGAGCGAAGGTCTTAGAAAAGGTTTTAGTTATACCTTTTGATACGCCCGCCCTGCCTTAATCCTATTATTTATCATCGCCAGAAAGGCTTCGACTATCCCGGGGTCAAGCTGGATGCGTGACTGTCGTTTTATTTCATCAAGCGCTATCCGGGGGTCGACAGCCTTGCGATACGGGCGGTCAGACGTCATAGCATCGTACATATCAGCTACAGCCAGAATCCTGGCTCCAACAGGTATTTGCTGGCCAACCATGCCATCAGGATAGCCCTTCCCATCATACCGCTCGTGATGATGCCTGACCATCGTTAGAATTTCCCCGTCATCAATCACGGACCTCAATATACTCTCGCCAATGATGCTATGTGATGCCATGTGCGAATATTCATCATCGGAAAGCTCACCCTGTTTCTTCAATACCGATTTTCTAATGCCTATCTTACCTATATCGTGGAGCAGGCCGGCCAACCTAATCTTTTCGACCCGATGTCCGGGTATATCGAGCTCCAGGGCCAGCGATACCGCCGTCCCCGCTACTCGTCCAGAATGGCCGCTAATGTATTCGTCCCTGGCTTCGAGAGCGGTCACCAGGGATGTTATGGAATCCAGAACAGGTGTAAGGAGCTTTCTCATTTATCTCTTAACTCTGTCCTCAACCGTATTGCCGTCATGTCCTTCATGAGTCAGGAATATATTTTTTTCTTTTTAAGCTTTATCCACCACAGTATATAACCCCGTAGTGTGGCTGTAATGGTTGCTCGCTACCAAACTTACGTGGTGTTTATCCTCAATTTAACGCTTTGTTCAGTGCCAATACTTCGGGTTTTGTTTAGTTTTGGTTGACTCTCTCTGTAAAACTGTCATTGCGAGGAGCCCTTCCGCAGAAGGACGACGTGGCAATCTCAATCAATAAATTAAACCTGAGATAGAGATTGCTTCGCCTCCTGCCTTCGCCGAAGCGGCTCCGCGCAGGCAGGTCCGCTTTTAGCGGAATGGGCTCGCAATGACAATGGGATGTTTGTTCTTAAGTATTATTAATAACCATGATACTATTCCCTTTGACATTAAAAACAAACCATGAGTAGAATAATAGCAGACCCAAATTAACGTCAGTGAAAGGAGTAAACAATGGCTGGAGGATACATGGGGAAGATTCTGTTTGTGAATCTTTCTACCGGAGAAATTAAAGAGGAGACGCCTGAAGAACGCCTTTACCGAGACTATATCGGTGGCTACGGCATCGGGGCCAGGCTTCTTTATAGTCGCCAGAAAGGTGGAGTCGACGCATTAGGCCCTGAGAACACCCTCGGCCTGATTACCGGTCCGCTCACGGGTACTCCCGCAGTGGTGGGGACCAGGTATACCGCGGTAGCGAAGTCGCCCCTCACCGGCGGGTGGGGGGATGCCAATTCGGGAGGGGATTTCGGCGCTCACCTCAAGTTCGCCGGCTACGATGCCGTTTTCTTCTACGGAATAGCGGACAGGCCGGTCTATCTATTTATCGATAGCGGCAAAGCCGAACTCAAAGATGCAGGCCACCTCTGGGGTAAGGATACCTATGAAACCGAGGACGCTATAAGAGCCGAATACGGTAAAGATACCTACGCCGCTTGTATCGGACCGTCCGGCGAGAAGCTTTCCCTGATTTCCTGCATTGTCACCAAGAAAGGCGCTGCCGCCGGACGCTCCGGCTTAGGCGCGGTGATGGGCTCCAAGAAACTCAAGGCGGTGGTGGTGAGAGGGAACATGGAAATTCCCATGGCAGATAAGGCCAAAGCCGAACAAATCAGGAAAGAGCATACTGCCGACCTTCTGAAGGTCGTTCCGGGAATGCCATCGATGACCCAGGATATGCGGAAATACGGCACTTCATCCATGGCGGACCGCTCGGCGCTCAGTGGCGACAGCCCGGTCAAGAACTGGGGTGGTATCGGGGTAAAGGAGATGCACGACGTAGCCGGTCTCAAAGGCGATGCCGCTATAGCCAACAAGGATAAAAGTGAAAACTGCTATCGCTGTCCTATTGCCTGTCAGGCCCTTTTGAAAGCGGGGACAGGTGAATATAAGTACCCGGCGGGCACTCGCAGGGTCGAATATGAAACCCAGGCCTCTTTCGGGTCGATGTGCCTCAATAGCAATACGGAGGCGCTCAATATGGCGAACCACCTTTGTAACAGCTATGGACTGGACACCATCTCCGCCGGTACTGTTATTGCCTTCGCCATGGAATGCTATGAAAACGGGCTCATCACCAAAAAGGACACGGACGGGATTGAACTCACCTGGGGTAACCACCGGGCCATGATAGCCATGACCGAAAAGATGGCCAGGAGGGAGGGCTTCGGTGATATTCTGGCCGACGGAGTCAGGGCAGCCGCCAAGAAGATAGGAAGGAAAGCCGTGAAGTACGCGGTTCATATCGGCGGGCAGGAGCTGGGGATGCACGACCCGAAGCTCACGGGCATGTGGGAGTTTGGCGCCGCGCGTTACCAGATGGATGCCACCCCCGGCCGTCACACCGCCGGGTTCGGACCGAGCAGCTTTAACCAGCATATCACCAATGCCGCCGGACTTTGCCTGTTCGGTTCTTTCGGACCGCCGGGCGGCCGGAACTTCACGCTGGAAATGATGAACGCCGTAACCGGCTGGAGGCTTACGGAGGCCGATTTACTTAAGTGCGGAGAAAGGATTGCCGTAATGCGGCATGTTTTTAACCTCCGCGAAGGCATAAATCCTCTCAAATGGAAGGTGCATCCGAGGATAATCGGCGAGCCCCCGCAGAAAGAGGGACCGCTGGCCGGTGTGACCGCCGACCTGGAGCATCAGATATACTGGTGTCTCGGCGCTCTGGACTGGAACAAGGATACCACCAAACCGAGCCGAAATAAACTCATGGAACTGGGCCTGACAGATATAGCAGAGGAGCTCTGGCCGCCGGGGTCAATGCCCAGATTCGGACCTCCTTAATACGGTATAAGAGTCCTTAATTATGTTAGAGGACTATCGCGCCAAGCGAAACTTTGCTTTAACCCAAGAACCAGAGGGAGAGGTCTGCGAGACCGGGCAGAGACGCTTTGTAGTGCAGGAGCATCATGCCAGAAATCTGCACTACGACCTCCGCTTAGAGATTGATGGCGTGCTGCGCAGCTGGGCAGTACCCAAGGGACCACCACGCATTGATGGCGTGCGCCGTCTGGCGGTGCAGGTGGAGGACCATCCGATAGACTACATTGACTTTGAAGGCATTATTCCGGAGGGCCAGTACGGTGCCGGTACAGTCAGTACCTGGGACCGGGGCACTTATACTCTGGAAAAACTTAACCCTAGTGAACTCTCTTTCATACTACATGGTAAAAAGCTGCGCGGTCGCTATGCACTGGTACGCCTGGAGAACCGCCCACAGGACTGGTTGATTATTAAACTAAAGGGAAACTGAATTTATATCTGGAGGACTGGTAAGATGTACGAAAAAATACTCGTTCCGCTTGATGGTTCGCAGCTGGCTGAAGTAGCTCTACCATACGCTGAGGAGATGGCCGGAAAATTGGGTTCCGAAGTGTTCCTGTTATATGTCAGTGTATTTCCCGAGTACCCGGACCCGCATATGGCCAAGTTTTACCTCGAGAAAGTGGTTGAGACCACCAAGCAAGGTGCCGCAAGGTGGATAAAAAAGCCCGCGGGACAAGCCATCGTGGTAAAGTCGGCGATTCTCGTTGGTAACCCTGGAGAGCAAATTGTGGGCTACGCCGACAAAGAGGGCATCGGGCTGATTGTAATCGCAACCCATGGCCAGTCCGGCATTAAGCGCTGGGCCCTGGGGAGCGTGGCTGACAGGGTATTAAGGGCTACCACCAAGCCAGTGGCACTTATCAGAGCGAAGGGTGCTCATCCCGATGTGCGTGAGAAGGGCATACTAAACACGGCACTCGTCCCGCTGGATGGGTCAAAAGAAGGCGAGGCGGTGATTCCTTATATTGAAGAACTTGCCTCCAGACTGAAGGCGAAGGTCATACTTCTTCAGGTACTGGCAACGGGATACCAGAACCCCAATGTCGAGGGATTTACCAACTACGTTGTCTTCTCGGAACAGCAGATGGAATCGGCCAAGACATACGCCAGGGACTATCTTAATAAAGTGGGCGCTCTGCTGAAGGAAAAGGGGGTAACTGTAGCCACCGAGGTGAGACTTTCTACAGACATAAAGTCTATTAACGCCGCCGAAGAAATTATTGATTTTTCTAATAAAGCCAACGTTGATGTCGTGGCTATGTCAACGCATGGGCGGTCTGGCTTCGGCCGCTGGGTATTCGGCAGTGTTGCTGATAGAGTGCTGCACGAAGGAAATACTCCTCTCCTGTTGGTGAGGGAAACTGCCGACAATAAATAGTCAACGGGAATCAGGTTAACGACATGGCAGACGTGGAAAACGCCCGCAGGGTATAGTGATTGTAGACTTAACCGGGTGACTTTCATGAAAACAAGCGATTTCGACTATACTCTTCCCCCCGAGCTTATCGCCCAGAGCCCCATCGAACCGAGAGACCATTCACGGCTCATGGTGCTTAACCGGAGGGAAGGTTCCATAGAGCACCGGCGGTTCTTTGAGATTGCCGAGTACTTGCATGAAGGCGATGTGATGGTTTTCAATGACAGCCGGGTTATTCCGGCCCGACTGAAGGGTAGAAGGGCAGGCAGTGGCGGCAGGGTGGAGATTTTATTGCTGCGGAGACTTGAGGCTAATGTCTGGGAAGCGCTGGTCAGGCCGGCACGCCGACTTCAAATCGGGGCAAAAGTCGAGATAACCCCTGACGCTTTATCTGATGACGAACCAGCTACAGGGATTCTGGCCGAAATTACCGGGACAGGCAATGGCGGCATCAGGATAATACGTTTTTCTGACGAAACGCGATTGCTATCAGCCGGCAAGATACCGTTGCCACCTTATATTCATACGCCGCTGGCAAATCCGGAGAGATACCAGACGGTCTATGCCCGGGTGGCTGGCAGCGTGGCTGCGCCGACAGCCGGTCTGCACTTCACGCCGGAGCTACTTGACAAAATCGAGCGTAAAGGGGTGCGCTATCTTTTTACGACTTTGCACGTGGGGCTGGATACGTTCCGGCCGGTTACCGAGGACAATCCGCTGGAGCATATTATTTACCAAGAATACGGTATTATGGGGAGTGAAGTCGCTGAAGAGCTGTCCCGGGCGAGGCGGGAGGGACGCCGGATAATATGTGTCGGCACCACCACGGTGAGGATGGTTGAGCAGGCGGCGTATACCAGTCAATATCCGGGGATGGAGGCTTTTGAAGGCTGGGTGGACCTGTTCATATTACCCGGTCATAAGTTCCATATGGTTGATGCGCTGGTAACCAACTTTCACCTGCCGAAGTCGACCCTGTTAATGCTGGTGACTGCCTTCGGCGGCAGAGAGCTTATCGAAAAAGCTTATCGGGAAGCGATAGCACAGCAGTATCGTTTTTATAGTTTCGGCGATGCGATGCTGGTGTTATAACACGAAAATAGCTTCTCTTCGTTTTCCAAACCAGCCAAATTCACTGCACAAGTTACACCAATATGGTCCATATTCTCGGAAGGGTACACTTTGACATCGAGAATCTCGATGACCCTTACCTTTTCTTTGAACGTGGCATTGCAGGCATTTTCCAGATGCAATCTCGATAAAGCTTCTCTTGTTTTTTCCAGGGATTGTGCATCTCTGGTTATTTTTTGCAGCGAGGCCTCCAGTTCCTCTTTTCTTCGCTGTGCCTTGAGCAGCCATACATGAATATCCTCTGTCAAACATACGATTGCTGCGTTAATAAAAAGGGTCTAAATTTCTGCTTTCAGTGTGAGGACTTCTCATGTCTGAAACTGGCGCCTATCAGTGATATGGCCGAGGTGCGGAGGCATAATATCAAGATATACAACCCACTCATGCTGAGAAAGCCTGGCTTGGACGAATATATTCGAAAGAGCAGGGAACTAGTGATAAAATGGGCCAAGGGTAAGACACCAATTCCAGGAGGTGATGTTCAAGTATAGGAAGACAACTTTCCGAATTTCTGTCTCCTTTCGGGGACAGGATAATATATATATAAGTATATCAACACCTACCAAGCAATACCAGCAGAACCTACGGTTGACAATGCGAGAAATGTAGAATATATTATACTGAATCAATAAAGTGAATGTTATAAATGAACGCACTTAAGAACACGGGTAATTCTATCCATATTCATGGAACATGGTGGGGAAAACCTAAATTTAAATGAATTAAGGAGGTGATTATAAGCAAGAATTAGTATAATAGGTACAACCAAATACTTAGGAGGAGGATAAAGGTGAAAAAATTACTTTTTATCTCGTTAACTGTCATACTGGTAATTGGCCTGGTATTTGTCGGTTGTGCTAAAGAGGAAGCCCCTGCACCAGCAGCACCGGCGCCAGCAAAACCGGCACCAGCAGCCCCGACGCCAGCAGCACCGGCGCCAGCAGCACCGGCACCAGCAGCACCAGCACCAGCACCAGCAAAACCCACGGCCCCACCTACACCTCAAGGGCCAACCGGTACATTGCGTGCCGCCACTCCTTCCTGGATAGAAACTCTTGACCCAAACCTCCAAACGACCTTTGAATACGCGATATATGAACACCTGATAGGCATTGACACGGAGGGTAACTTCATTCCCGAACTGGCCGAAAGCTGGTCGCTAAGCAACGATGGATTGGTCTATACTTTTAAGATACGAAAAGGCGTGAAATTCCACAATGGCGACCCGCTCACTTCCGCCGACGTCAAATTCAGCCTGGAGCGCATCATGCGGACCGGCTCAATGTCACCATGGAAAGGCCAGTATAGCGCCACCATCGATCGCATCGAGACCCCGGACGACTACACGGTATTGGTTTACGACAAATTCGTCGACTATATGTTCTATACCGGTCTCTGGGGGTGCCCTATCTA
>Ga0315280_10010059_pt1 | contig 11944 bp, 13 predicted proteins | sample YL17G06_40_MG_FD_203697 | JGI IMG/M metagenome (GOLD analysis project Ga0315280, IMG submission 203697) | Sediment microbial communities from Yellowstone Lake, YNP, Wyoming, USA - YL17G06_40 | ecosystem: Environmental > Aquatic > Freshwater > Lake > Sediment | place: USA: Wyoming | collected... | reverse complement strand
CTTCTCCTGATAGGCTTCTATGGCCTCGCTGAGGCATCTCCTATCCTTCTCCTTCAGACCCTCAATCAGATCCGCTAGGTCTATACGCGGCAACTCATCAACATACAACTCGGTCTGTCATTCCCCCTATGCATTGTGTTCAACTCACAACGCAGGAGGCGTGACAGGCCTTAATCTAGCTCACGGCTGAACGGCACGACCAAAAACTCTCTCAACCAACTGTCAATATCATTCAACTTAACCACTCTCTCAGGTTAGTGATCTCCTCGGTAATCGTGCTTTAAGTCCTTGAATAAGCAAGACAAATCGACGCATAGATGTTAACGGCATCAGGGATTTGACGAGGAAGCCCGTCAATTGAAAGAATGACATGATTTCTCTCTATGGATTTGAGAAAGTCGTGCTATTCAATGTTGCTGACAAGCATACGTTTTTCAAAGCCCCTGAATTACTTGACGCTGATTTTCAGCTACCTCGATCCTCATGAGTAAATATTCAACTGGTTTCCGGCGTCAGACCCCAGACTCAACAGAACAAATCGTTTTTAAAATTCTAATCATAGTTTGGTTGGTAGATTAGTTGGATAATACTTTGAATTGAGAAAGGAAGGAACAACATCTTGGCATTACTAAGTGTTTTCATTTCTTACAAATTTGAAACTAACACAAGAGAGGCCCGGACAGTCAAGAGCATATTGAAAGATTATGATTTGCGGGGTATTCCAACGGGGAGCCCTGAAGCAAATCCTCCCTGTGGTGACTACATCGATAGAGAAAAGTGGCCTGTCATTGTCCTAATCTCATATTCGAAATACATGGGCGGGGAATTCCGCAGTTTCATGCGGACTTCTGGAGGAGATTTTGTATTTCTCTCAAACATCGAACCTGGGATTCATTATTTCGGACCTGGAGAGGGTTTTAGAAACGATTTCTGACAGACTGGGGAAAAAGATCGACTATCTAATGGCACCAACTTTCATTCTTCACAGCGTTTCAAATAGGCAAGTCCTCATCGAAAGACTCAAATCTCTAATGGAATGGATTTCGCGAAACCGAAAAACACTGTTTCCCCGTCCGATAATTCGAAAAGACTAATGCTGCTCCTTGGCCTATTTTAAAGTCACCCTGATTGGACTATTTTTCTTTTGGTAATACAGTTTGTATGACGAAGGGTCGCCTTTCGTTAGGGTTACACATGCTAACCGCGAGAAGCTGAAGGAATTTAAGAAGAGCTTCAACGTCCGGAGCTACGATGCGGTTCCGAGTTTTCTCCTGAAGAATCAAGGTCAAGAGTATCCTGAAGCCTCATGCGAGAACGTCACGAACAACAGCATCCCAGTAATACTGACTGGGCTTCCTGAGAGCGGCAAGACGACTTTTCTACGCAACCTGATTCCAAGCCTTGAGGGCCCAGTCTTCGTCTTCGACGTCCACGACGAGTACCCCAGTCTAGTCAAGATCAATCTGGGCGGGTTCTTCGCCTTAGACTTCAAGGAGGAGAGACGGAAGCTGCGGCTTCTGAAATCACTTCGCTGAAGCCCGCAAATGTTCTTGATCGTCTCCTCCTTTTTCTGCTACGTGAAGCTTGCGTTTAGTTTTTCTTTGTTTTTGGCGAAAGGTTTATCTTGTCAGTCTGATGACAAGATTAAACGGTAAACTTGTCAATCGCAGCTCTAGTTGAGGATAACTGGTGGTGGCGACCGGACTTCCTGAGCTTTCTGGAAAGCCTCAGAGGGGCTTCGAGTAAGGAGCTGTCTTTGGAGGAGATGGAGCGTCAGCTGAGGATCTCTTTGACTGAGGAGATGGGTGAACGAGATCCTGATCTTGGTCAATTGAAAAAGCCGAGCGCTATTTTGAGGATTACAGAGATATGGATGCCTCGTCTTCTATTTCTCCTAAGGACGAATATTCTGTCTGATGCTGCTGACGAGTATGTCTTGATAAGTTTGAGAGGGCCGAGGCGGGTTGGAAAAACCGTTATGGTGAAGCTTTTACTTAGAGAGGTTCTTTTGCATAGCCTTTCTCATCCAGACTGGGTTAGTCCGTTGAAGGTGGCTTACATACGTTGCGATAGGCTTGGATTGGGTGGTGTCGAGGGTTTAGCGAGCGCAGTTCGAGATTTCTTGGCGAGAAGGGTGGATTACCCGGGCGCCGCTTACATTTTTCTTGATGAAGTGAGTAGTCTGCAAGACTGGCAGGTTGCTGTGAAGGATCTATACGATGCTGGTCTTTTGACCAAGAATAGGGTTAAGCTGCTGATTACGGGGAGCCACAGCTTGGATGTTAAGAGGGGTGCAGAGGTTCTTGGGTTAAGAAAGGGGGTAATGTTAGAAGGTGGCAATGACAAACTGCTTTTCCCGATGAAGTTTGCTGAATATGCATACTATAAGGAGCAATTGGCTGCTAAGCGTCCACTTAGAGATTTCTTTACTAGAGAGAGGTTCTTGGAGGTGGAGAAAAGGCTTGAGGCATTTAGAGAGCTTGCGAAGCCTGGTGGCAAGATGCCCTCGATTTTGGAGATGGCTGAAACCTATCTAAATGAGCTCTATGCGTATTTTGAGGATTATCTCTTGACAGGCGGTTACCCTCTTGCAATCCGGCAGCACCTAACTCTAGGAAGGATTGATCCGAGCGTTTACACGGAATTCGTCGACCTCGCCATTAAAGATGCAATAAAGTGGCGCTTAAACGAAGACACTGTTTACAACGTTCTCTATGAATTGTTAGAGGCTCCGGGAGGACCTTTTGAGACTGTTCCGATAAAGGAGACTAGTGCCAACCGTTTGGCGGGCAAGCTTGGGATTTCCCACAATACGGTTGAGCAGTATTTAGACTATCTCGTGAACGCTTTCGTTCTGCTTAAAGTGGCAAAACTAAAGGATTTTGGTAGGCGTAGGTCTCCGCCGAAAAGTCCTAGGAAATTCTATTTTTGGGATCCGTTGATGTTTTATGCTTTTAAGGCTATGAGCACGGGGAGTAGAGATCCGTATTCGCTGGTTTTGAATATGTTAGGCAGGTGGAAAAGTGTCATAACGGAAATGGTTGTTGCCAGTAATGTTGCTCACATGGTACTTTCGTTGGAAGTTATTCAGAACATGGCATTACTGAATAGAAAGGTATTCTATTATAAGCCGGAGCCTGGCAAGGAAGTAGACTTTCTAGTCGATATTGGAGGGAAAGTTGTTCCTATAGAAGTTTACTCTGGAGAGAAAGTAAACGGCGACCATGTAAAAAAGCTGGTGAGCATAAGCAAGCAATTGGGAGTTAGAGGAATATTGGCCTATGTAGGCAAGGAGACTCAAGTAAGCGAAGACTTTGTAGCGATTCCCGCTCCTCTTTTGATGCTTCTCTCATAAATCAATTATGTTGGATATCTGCCAGCAGTCGAGATAATCATACTCCGCGAAGAAAACAGGCCATTTCAAGCCATTATGCAAGTAACAATATCATCATCACAAACTATACTTCAGATTCTGGTAGGTAAATCAAGAACCTTCGCCATGGACAGAAGTCTACCAGACCATCGCCGCCCACTGGTCGCTCTAGTAATCAGACAATTTTGCACACTCTTCACGCTCTTCTTCAATATTATTGATTGCGATTGAGAGAGTTTTCATTGCTCTTTTGCTTGGATTGGCTCATATTATTTTGATTTCGGTCTGAACGAAATTATTTTAGCCCTTCCGCAATCGTCCTAACTTCGACTAATGGTCGATTAGCCGGAAGTCTTTCTCTTCTGCTATCCAATATCTGGATGATCAATTAGGTTTGTTATCTCTCTTCGTCTGGCATGCTATCTCTCTTTCGGGAGCGCTGTTTTCTCTCTAATGCTGATTTTTCAGCACCTATTCAATCACCAAGCTCCACACATAGGCCCTCCTCTGCACGATATCCATTTGCATCGCGCCACTGAATCATCTAGGCTCAACGCCACTCCACAAATTCATAAGAAAGAAGGAAGAGTTAACGCAGTCTCCCAGAAGGCTCACTCGACCCAGTTATAATGCAAGTAGCTCATCAATGGCGGCGGGGCGGAGTGCAAAATACATAGCGTCAGGTAGGACGGGCTAGAATCATTATTGGCTTAACAAATCTCTTGGAAGCATTCTGTTCTCTGTTATCCGAGCACTTCTCGAAGCTTCTCAGCGAGGCGTTAAGGAAGGCACAGCTCTCTGAGAGGTCGATGTGAGGGAAGTAGAGTGGAAGAGATGGCGGAGAAGCTGCTTCGAGAGATAGAAGAGGCAGAGACCCATTATCGAGTAATCTAGAACTTCCGCAAGGGCGGTGGCTATGACCTGAACGTGCTTAGGGAGCACATCGTCGGTTTCAGAGAGAGTCTGAGGAAGTCAGATTTTGGGCTGCAGCTTGGACAAGAGGGGTCTCTGGTCGTGACTGGGAACTTCAGGTTGGAGACCTGCCGGACATTTGTAGAAGGGGTCTTCCAGCATATCCTTTATGCGCTTAAGCTCTAACAACTGGTTTTCACGGGAGTGCCCAAGCGTATGGAGTCTCTTCCAGAGGTCTGGGAGGCTTTCAAACCCTTTGTCCCTCAGCTTCCCCTTGGTCTCTTCGAAGGATTCTTTACCGATGCTGTCCACATACGCTTTGGCAATGTCGAGAAGCCCCTCCTCTTCAGTCTGGAGCCGCTTGACTTTCTCAAGAAGCTTCTCAGCCCTCTGTTCGGCTTTGCAGCGCCAAGCCCTGTAACCCCTCCTAACCTCTCCCATAGAGATGCATCAACCTCGCTACAGGGCTTTCTCAGGCTTCCTCCTCCTCTTCCTAACGACTAGCATCTCTCCTTCGATTGTAATCTCAACGTCTTCTCCAACCTTGAATGGGAAGGTTGAGTCTTTCACCACGTCCATGGGTACATAGATGAATATCTTTGGATATTTGACGCCTCTGTCTACGATCTTCCCCTTCCCAGACCTGGCCACGCTCGACGCCTCTTTGTCACTACCCATAATGGTTACTTCACCTCGCATCAAGAGCCTTGTCGACCTACATTTTCTCACTATCAATGGTAGTGACAATCTTTATATCCTTTCACAGGAGCAACTGAGTAGTGACAAAAGAGGGTTAGATCATGAAACTATCCAAAGCTTTGCTGGTAGCCAGACTGACCGCACTGATCGCCGGGTTATCTTCTTCGCCGCCGCTCATGGTTACTACTCCAACCCGGACCGAGGTGGAGAGATGCCCTCATTGTGGAGCACCGCTGACAGGTAAGGAAGGGGAGTCCTGTCATAAGTGCTGGAGAAGAATCAGACGATACACTCGCTCAGAAAGAATGTACTACTCATAGTTGAATGTGTGGTTGAGGAGCATGGGTAAGGTAGCCATCATAGTGCTCAGATCTGCGGGTCGTATTCCAGGTCCGGGTGGAAACGAGGCCTTGGAGCGGGAGCTTCAACAAATCCTATCTGGCGAGGAGTTTGATAAGAGGATCCCACGATGCTGGATCCTTGAGAAGATTACGGTCCTAGACGCTTAACTCGGCCGCTTCACGAGGAAGAGACGGATCCCCTATCCCTGAGCCTCAGCCTAAGCCTAAAGATGAGGGCAAAACCTTCTAAGATGGACGCGAAGCTTGGACTGTAGCCATCGAGCCCGGAACAGGGTCAGACTCGATTCTCTTCCTAAGGAGCGACAGGCAGAAGTAGCAGAGGTAATCTATAAGGACAGTCTCACAAGGCCTCAAGCAATCAAAGCCACAGAGTATGTTAGTAAGCTCAAACTAGAGCACTAAGCACAGCCAAAAACCTGAACTAGAATGGAATCAAGTCAAAACAACACAACTTCAAACCATTTCAATTCCTAAATTCAGCAACATTTTTGGGAGTGAAATTGCAGATCATCACGCTGGACCAATTCGCTTACTGGATTGGAACCCGATAGAAATTCGGTATGAACGGGGAAAAAGCTTCTGGAAGGTCGTCAACATCACAATCTGGGCAAGAGGGATCCAATCTAACCCAGATAGTTTGTTCATCCTTGACTAGGCCTACTTCTAGGAAGACATGTCCTTCAACATGTTTCGTCTCTCCAGTCTTTGCGTCCACATATTTCCCAGGTGGGAGAACTGATAGAACGAGTTTCCTAAACCCGAGGCTTTCCAGCATAGCAGCAAGAGTAACGGATTTGCAATCACAATCCCCGCCTGTTTTCAAAGTTTCCCAAGGCCACCTAATTAGACCGCCAAATGGCTCACCCTTATATGGCACTTGGTCTCGAACATACTCGAAAACAAGTGTTAACAACTTTAATTGATCCCTGAAATCAAGGTTACTCGCATCGCGAGGCTTGTCTGGGCCCAAAGCGATTTCAGCCATCTGGGAAGTCAATGTATCAATTTTCCCGTATTGTCGATGTTTCTTTGCATTCTTGACTTTGCTCAACATTTCCAGAATTGCCTTAAGGGTTGTGGGGTCCAAAGCTTGCCGTAGCGCTTCAAGCTCAATAACCTGTGATATCTGTCTTTGAACGGGCTTTACCTGCTCACGCGCAGGTGGGGCACCTCGTTTCCTCCTTGTCACGAATAAGAAGGCGGCGAACAGGCACAATGCTAAAATGATTAGGACAGACGTCCAGAAGATAGGGAATCCTGTGGTACTAGGCGCAGGAGTTGGAGTTGTAGGTAGTTTCTCTTTGACGGTGAAAGATGCAATCTCACCTGCAGAGCCGTAGTGATCCTCATCGCCTGCCCAGCTTGCATACACACTCCATTGACCCGAACTTTCAGGTGCGAATGAATCACTAAAAGTTCCGTCAGAAGATATTGGAACTTTTCTAGTGAATGTCCGTCCGTCTGGACCTCTGTACGTGATGGTCACGGACACGCCCCCGTGTGGAGGTGAGATCGCACCGGTCACCTCCAATTTTTCTCCAAGTTCAATCGTCTTTGTTTCAATGTGACAGGTGATCGAACTTGCACGCCTAGGCTTACTGTGATTGATCGTCAGTCTCGGCCTGTATGATGAATCTGATGCTTCTTTTGAGTAGAATGAAACATGATTAGGCTCAGAAATCACTAACGGAACTACTTGGAGATCGATTCGAAGTACTTCGGTTAGCTGTCCGCCTCGGGCATTCCTGACATCGCTTGTCAAGTCCCAAGAGTACCAAGCGTTCGCTCTGCTCACGTAGGTGCTGCTGGTTGAGGTGGGATCGTATTCTGGAGCGTTCGCATAGGTTATCTGCAGTTCATTCCAAGCGTTATATGGACAATGATTGATTGAAATCTCTGAGGGTACTGTTACGCTAATCGCATACAGCTCTAACTTTGCAGAGATTGTCTCGACATCTGAAGGAATATGAGACAAGTCAAACTTAATGTAGACCAATATCCTCACTTCAATGTCTCCTGACCTATAGTTGGCCAAAAGAAGTTGTTTGTCGGATCCACGGTTGACGTAAGGATACAATGAGCTTACGTAGGCATCATCAATCGGACCTAGACTCGTTTCTTCAACTGCAGCGTATGCGAAAAACAAGAAACTGGCCGAAAAAACAACCAGTATTTGAAGAAGTATTATTATGGAAGCTCTCTTTATCACGCTTTATCCTCACTGAGTACGTTGCACTTTGTCGCATAAAAATAAGTTGCCTATATAGATCCGTTAGCCAAGGATACGCATTTTCAACTCTTGGCGAACTCTTCATCTCGATTTGCTCATTATATTCTTGAAGGCAGCTCCATCTTCGATCGAATAGTCTACAATCCTATGCTCAGGCCCTATTTGAACAGTCCCTGTCAACATATGTATGTAGCCGACCAAGCAGTCCTTGTATTCCGGCACAGCCCCTTGATATGGGACTTCAACTGCAACTTGATACGATGTCTTGACCGGCATCGCGGAAACCGATATACCCAAAGCGATTAAGACCAGACCGGCAATCAAAACGTTCTTCTTCATATCAGATCACCTATTATCGTTCGATCTAGTATTTTCGTTTCCAGTTCTCTGAATCTTTCGTCAATCATTTTGTTCCTCATTGAGAGCCACCGTTCAACATCGTTATGATAACCGCAGTTCATAGGGTCTTGTTCAGGGATTGTTGCGTCTAATGGCTTGATCGAATGAGACGATTTGAGGTTCGGGGCTTCTCTAATTATAACGCCGTCTTTCATTTGGATTACTCTGTCTGCCGCTTCAGCAACTTGCTGGTCATGTGTGACGATAATGAAGGTTTGCCTTTCCTCTTCGTTTAGCCTCCTCATCAAGCTCACAACTTCCCTAGATGTTTTGCTATCTAGGTTTCCTGTTGGCTCATCAGCGAGGACTATTGCAGGGCTATTGGCTAGTGCTCTCGCAATAGCAACTCTCTGCTGCTCTCCTCCACTCAGTTCGTATGGCATGTGATTGAATTTCTGAGAAAGGCCAACTTCATCTAGAAGAGATTCAGCTCTTTCTCTACGCTGATTATGGGATGCCCCTGCAATCGACATAGGTAGCTCAACGTTCTCTAGAGCGGTCAACGTTGGAATTAGGTTGTAGGATTGAAAGATTATCCCCATCTTAATTAGTCTGAACCGAGTAAGCTCGGAGTCACTCATACTGGTCACATAGTGTCCATCCACAATGATTTCGCCATTCGTGGCCTTATCCAACCCGCTTATCAAGTTTAGGAGAGTGGTCTTCCCGCATCCAGAAGGACCCATGATGGATACAATCTCTCCACCCGTAACCTGCAAGTCTACGCCTCTTAATACGTCGCTCCTTACCTTGCCAAACGCGTAAAGCTTAACCAGTTTCCTCGTTTCAACTATCCCTCTATTCATATCTTAAAGCCTCTACTGGCCTAAGGGTTGAAGCTTTCCAGCTCGGATATAACCCAAATATTGTTGCCGATATCAATGCAAAAAGGAACCCTAAGATCACAGCATTAGGAGATAGAGGAATAGGGTCAGCGGTCGTACGCAGGTATGTCGTTACCGCAAACTGTACTAAGCTCAGCAGCAATATGCCAAGGATGCAACCTCCAACGCCTCCTATTGCTCCGACCAGCCCAGACTCGACCATGAATGCATATATGATTCTTGCTTTGCTAGCGCCTATCGCCTTCAATACGCCTATCTCACGTTTCCTCTCGATAACCGACATCAACATGGTGTTCATTATCCCAAGCCCAGCGACTAGGAGTGAGATGCCTGCTATGGAGAGGAGAAACATTGTTACTAGTTCTATCCCCTGCACCTCACTCTCTACGAAGTCGCAAAGCGTTTTCAACGACACTATAGCGGCAACACCTATTACTATTCCAAGCGCCGTCAAAGCAGTTCTTACCTTACGCCTTTTCAAACTTCTAACAGCCATTCTAAATTCCAGGAAAGGAAGAAAGAAATGGGGATGTTTGCAAAGTCTAGGCCGCTGCACCCTTCTCTCTCGCCTGGGCCTCCGGCTGCTACGCAGTATCCTGTTTTCTAGGGTATCTAGCCTCTGATCTAATCCACTGTTTCGTTCTCTGAGCCACGCCTCACGTGAAGGGGTCTCCGTCAATATACAGCTCCTCTGCAGTTCAGAACGGACATGGACCGATATCTACCCCAGTCAGAGCTAAGATCATAGGCCTAAGGAAACTATTCCAAAGTATACGTAACCAATCTATCCAACTCAAATTCTCTTCCTCCTGTGTCTATTTGAGTCTAGACACGTTTACACTATATCGACTTAAGCAGATATAAGCGTTTCGGTACTGACGATACACTTATATACATGTTGATTCATATCGACTCTCAGATCGCCATGGAACCAGAGGCTGGAGAAAGAATGCTTAAGTGGCTGAGAGAACGTGCTCAGAGGATAGAGGAGAGATTGGACAAGTTAAGGGAGAAAATAGTTGGAAAGGTGGAGTAGAATGAGTAGCAAGTCGGAAGAAGAATTGAGAAAATGGCTTGAAGGTCGCTTTGGAAGAATAGAAGAGAGACTTGCCGGTTTAGAAGAGGCTATTATGGAAAGGAAGGAGGCTAGATTGCGAATCGCATGGCTCAGGACATTGGAAGCGATGAATGCGCTCGGTGGAACAACCGGAACCGAACAACTCGCAAAGCACATCGGTATTAGTAGAAGCGTGATAAGCGAATATCTGAATAGAATGGAGGAACAAGGGCTCATCAAGAGGGAGATGAACACCGATCCCGCAATTAAGGCAAGGTACCTGTGGCAGATCAATTGGGACGTATTACCACCTGATATTGGCACGAGACTCAAAAAGAAAACACCTTCTCTTGAAAAGTCTAATTGAGGAGACTCCAACCAACGAAGGCATGCCATCAATCGATTTGGTCAGCTCAATTCCTAAATCCAGTAGCACCAAGCCAGACCAATTCAATTACTGGATGGGAACGCGGTAGAAGTTCGGCATGAAAACCGAATAAGCTTCTGGAAGGTCATCAACATCGCAATCTGGGCATGAGGGATCCAGTCTAACCCAAATAGTTTGCTCCTCCTTGACTAGCCCTACCTCCACGAAGACATGTCCCTCAACATTTTTCGTCACTCCAGTCTTTCCGTCCAGGTATCTCCCGGGCGGGAGAACAGATAGAATAAGTTTCCTAAATCCAAGGCTTTCCAGCATCGCGGCTAAGGTAACGGATTTGCAGTCACAATCCCCTCCTGTTTTCAGGGTTTCCCAAGGCCACCTAATAAGGCCGCCAAAGGGCTCACCCTTGTACGCCACTTGGTCTCGAACGTATTCAAAAAGGAGCGCCGTCAATTTTAATTGATCTCTGAAATCAAGGTTACTCGCATCGCGGGGCTTATCTGGGCCTAAAGCGATTTCAGCTATCTGAGATGTCAAAGTGTCAATTCTCTCGTATTGCGGATGTTTCTTTGCATCTTTGACTTTGCCTAACATTTCGAGAATTGCCTTGAGGGTTGCAGGGTCTAAAGTATGTCGCAGTGCTTCAAGCTCAATCACCTGTAATGCCTCCCTTCGCTCGGTCGGAATCTCAGGCGATGGAGGAACGGGTGTAACTCTGGCCGTTGGTGAAACTAAGGACATGCCGCATCTGTGGCAAAACATCGCCTCGAAGATATTTGATGCGCCACAGTGAGAACATCTCATCATTCGAAATCCACAATTTCCACAAAAGGCGTACTGTGGATCAATGATAGCTCCGCATTGAAGACACCTATTCACGCGGCCTCCACAGTTTGCACAAAACTGGTCCTGGGAATCGAGAACATCGCCACAACCGACGCATCTATACAAACGATTTCCAGAGCTCAAACTGAAATTCTTCCCAGTCGTTGTCCGCACTTCACACAGAAGTTCTCGGCGTAAAAAGGATTCTTGAATCCACAAGAAGTGCAAGTCCTCCCTTGAACACTGGTTTGTATAGTTGCTGGTGGCGCTATGTAAACTGGCGTAGGTTGATAAGGCGCAATCCGCCCAGTTTCTAACTTTTTGACTTGTCCTGCACTAATGAGAAATGCGATCCCCAATCCATCTAGGACGTAACCTGCGTCATAGATAAAATTGCATATCTCAGGAGGCCAGCGAGCTGCATACGATAAGAAGAATCCCGCTAAGAAAAGAAGCAGGCCAAATATCAGGAGCAACCCACCGACGTTCGTCAGAAGTTTACTCAGTAGGGTATATTGACCTGCTGACCCAACCTTTTTCCTGAAGGAATAGATCACCAAAATGATCCCTACGATTGCGGGCAAAAAACCCACAAGAGGAATCCAGAATAGGGCAATTAACACAAGCCCTACGACAAAGTATTTCCTGTTCATAATTCTAAGCCCCGACAATCTAGGTTAAAGTTAGCTCACATTAAGTAATATGCTATTCCATGACATGGCCGAGAAAGTTTTGGTGCTGTCCAATCGTGAGCTAGATCTGCGTTGTGAGTATTGTAGTCTTGATTGGGCATTGATGAATATATGTTTTCCAGTACGCTTCGTATAGGGTTGGGTTCGTGTAGTGGATGAGGATGA
>Ga0315280_10010058_pt1 | contig 11946 bp, 9 predicted proteins | sample YL17G06_40_MG_FD_203697 | JGI IMG/M metagenome (GOLD analysis project Ga0315280, IMG submission 203697) | Sediment microbial communities from Yellowstone Lake, YNP, Wyoming, USA - YL17G06_40 | ecosystem: Environmental > Aquatic > Freshwater > Lake > Sediment | place: USA: Wyoming | collected... | reverse complement strand
CTGCCGATAAACGCCTTTCCGGCGACCCATCCCTCCTTCCCGACATGACCCTGGCAGTAACCAGGATTTACCGTGCCTTGCTTTCCGGGGAAAACATTGCTATCTATGGCGACTTTGATGCTGATGGTATCAGCGCCACCGCCCTGCTGGTTAAGGGGCTGGCGTCCCTTGGCGGCCGGGTCACCCCCTATATACCACACCGCCAGACCGAGGGCTATGGGCTTAGAACCGCCGCCCTGGAAAACCTGCGTAACCAAGGCGTCAGCCTGGTTATCACTGTTGACTGCGGGATTACCGCCCTGGCTGAGGTGAAGCGGGCAAGAAGGCTGGGGCTGGACATAGTTATCACCGACCACCACACCCCCCTTGCCGAAATCCCGCCTGCCGTCGCCATCGTTAACCCCAAGCGAGCCGACTCAAGCTACCCATTTTCCGAACTGACCGGCGCCGGGGTAGCCGTAAAGCTGCTTCAGGCGCTACTCGAAAGCCTCGGGAAGCAGGGGCAGCTGGATGAAATGCTGGACCTGGTCGCCGTGGGGACAGTAGCCGATATGGCACCGCTATCCGGAGAGAACCGGTACTGGGTCAAGCAGGGGTTAAAGCTGATGAATGCCAGCCCGCGCCTCGGCATCAGGGAGATTATCACCCAGGCGGGACTGACCCCTGGCAGCCTTGACGCCGAGAGTATCTCATGGATTATTGCCCCCCGGCTGAATGCCGCCGGCAGACTGGCCCATGCCATGAGCAGCTACAAACTACTGACGACAGACTCCCAGCCGGAGGCAAGGGGGCTGGCGATATGGCTGGAGCAGAAGAATGAGGAACGGCAAAGACTGACCACCAAGACTCTAAATAAGGCTAAAGGGCAGATACTGGCTGAGGGAATCTCGCCTTTGCTGATTGCCAGCGATAGGGACTATCCGGTTGGAATCGCCGGGCTGGTAGCCGGCAGGCTGGCCGAGGAATTCTATCGCCCGTCTATCGTCATCAGAACCGGAGAGCTGGTAAGCAGCGGAAGCTGCCGCAGCATCCCCGAGTTCAATATTATCCTCGCCCTGAACCAGTGTAGCCAACTATTGTCCCAGTTTGGCGGTCACTCCCAGGCAGCCGGTTTTATCCTGCCAACCAAGAATTTAGCCCGTCTCAAGCAGCATCTTTCCGAGCTGGCAACCACTCAGCTTGCCGGGGTTGACCTTCACCCCCAACTGGATATTGATGCCGAAGCCAAACTCCCTGAACTCAGTGGCAATACCTTCAACCTAATTCTACAGCTTGCCCCATTTGGTCGGGGTAACCCGGCACCCACCTTTCTCAGCCGAAGGGTGGAGGTGGTTGATTGCCAGACTATGGGCGGCAATGGAGAGCACCTGAGGCTTAAACTGAGGCAGGGCGGCGTTATATGGGATGGGGTCGGCTTCAGGATGGGCAGCTATCGGGCTGAGATATCCCCCCACCTTGACATCGTCTATAACCTAGAAATAGACCGCTGGCGCGGTGAGGAGAGGCTGAGACTTAATATCTTAGACTTTGCACCGTAGTTTCTGCTCTACCCACCGCGTCCTTAAAGCCAGTATCGGGATGGCAATAGCTAATACGATTATGCCTATTATCTGAGCCTGATGTAAGCCCAAGAAGAAGGGCGTCCCCTCCCGCAGAAAGTCAATGCCAATCCGCCACAACGAGTAAATACTAAGGTAGATGAGAAATAGAGAGCCGTCGGGCTTAAACCGCCCCCTCAGCTTAAGCAATAGGGCAAAGACTATAAGGCAAAATATAATCTCGTAAAGCTGGGTAGGGTGAACGGCTACCCCGAGGGGGGCATAGCTCCCAGGGTTGGTATAGACCACCCCCCAGGGTAAGGAAGTTGGTAAGCCATAACAACAACCGTTTATAGTGCAGCCCACCCTGCCCACCGCCTGAGCCAATATCACGCCCGGTGCCACCAAATCGGCAAAGTAACCAAAGCGGAAATTGCTGAACTTACTATAAATCCAGATACCCAGAGTAGCGCCTAGAACGGCACCCCAGATGGTTAGCCCGCTGGCGCCAATTATCTGCCCTGGATTCTGGCGGTAATAACCCCACATATCAATAACATGGAGCAATCTTGATATTATTACCCCGGATGGAATACCAATCAGAGCTGCAGTAAGAATAGTATCATAGGAAAGGTTAGCCCCCCGCCTTACTTCCCGCATCGTCCACAACACCACCACCACCACCGCCAGGGCAACCATAATGCCATACCACCTAACATTCAAGAAGGCTATCGGATTTATACTTATGGTAATCAATACTTACCTCCAAAATAATGTGGTTATTTATCTACCCCTAAAAGCCCTTCAAGCAAAATCCGGGCTGCCTTCTTATCCAGCGGCTTATTATTATTGCCACACTTTGGCGACTGCACACAACTGGGGCAGCCCTCATGACACGGACACTCGGTAATCGCCTTCAGTGTAGTCTGCCATAACTCCTCCACCAAGTCAAAACCCTTCTCGGCAATGCCAATGCCACCGGGGCAGGCGTCATAGATAAATATCTGCGCCCTGCCGGTATCAGGGTGGAATGGGGTAGATACCCCGCCAATATCATTGCGGTCGCAGAGGGCAAAAAGGGGGAGGATAGAAATAGCCGCATGCTCAGCAGCGTGCAGCCCGCCAGCAAAGTCCAGTTGCTCTTGAGCCAGTCGAGCCACCACCGCCGGTGGCAGGTCAAACCAAAGGGCAACGGTGGGAAAAACCTGCGGCGGCAGGTCAAGGGGCTCCTCCCCAATTACCTCCTCAGTGAACTGCAACTTCTTCTTAAAACCGACTACCGTAGTGGTAACCTCAACCTCGCCAAGGTACACTCTGGTCTTTCGGCAGGTCTTATCACAGACTATCTTGGTAATATGAAGGTCGGTAAGCTCTTTATCCTGAGTATAGTAATTGACAGCAGTCGGCGTGGCATAGGCAGTGCGACCGACTAGGTCAAGCTTCTCAACCAGATAGGATTCCCCCTGATGGAGGTAGATAGCACCGGGATGGATTTGAAAGAGAACCACGCTAGCCTCAACGGTTTCCAGCAGGGAGCCGGTTGAGGTATCAATAATAGCGAAGTTCTCCCCTGAGGTGGAGCGAATATTTATGCTCTGAGCCGGGTAGGCAATTAGTGGTGAAAGATACCATTTGCCCCTCCGCTCCCGGAGCAGACCCTCCCCCTCCAACCCCGCCCTTTCCCGGTCAAAGGCGGAGCCAAAGACCTCCCCATCCCTGCTGGTCAGGGGCAGCTCCCAGGCAGCGCATAGCAGGTGGGCTCTCAAGATATAGGGGTTATCCGGGTTAACCAGGGCGTTCTCAACGCTCTTGCCAAAGAATGAATCGGGGTGGCGCATAAAATACTGGTCAAGGGGATTATCTACCCCGACAAGGAAACTGATAGACCTATCCCCACTCCGTCCGCTTCTACCCGCCTGCTGCCAGGTACTGGCAATGCTCCCCGGATAGCCGGTGAGCACCGTCGCCTCCAGGTCACCAATGTCTATCCCCAGCTCTAAGGCAGTGGTAGCCACCACGCCGGTAAGCTCACCGCTAAAAAGCTCCTGCTCTATCTGACGCCGTTCCTCGGGGAGATAGCCAGCCCGATAAGCCTTGATTTTCTTGGCTTGGGCGGAGCTGATTTCAGCCAGCCGCTGCTTGGTGTAGTTATAAATAAGCTCGGTCAGCCGACGGGTGCGAGCAAAGACGAGACTGCGGATATTATTGCTCACCAGCTCGGTAAACAGGTTTGCCGCCTCACTATTAGCGCTACGCCGGACGCTCCTTGCCTGGTCAATAATTGGGGGATTCCAGAAGACAAATTCCTTCCCTCCATAAGGAGAGCCATCGTTATCAACCACCTTAAATGGTAAACCCACCAGCCTCTCGGCATGCTCCCCAGGGTTAGCTATAGTCGCCGAGCAGCAGATGAACCGGGGAGCTGACCCATAGAGCTGGCAAAGACGACGCAGGCGGCGGAGCACACAGGCGACATGGGAGCCAAAAACGCCCCGGTAGGTATGGGCTTCATCTACTACCACATACCTCAAATGGCACAGCAACCTTGACCAGGACTGATGATTGGGCAGTATCCCGATATGGAGCATATCGGGGTTGGTAAGTACCACTCTAGCATTTTTCCTTATCCCAGCCCGCTCCTCCTGAGGGGTATCACCATCAAAGGTGCTGACGTCTCGGGATAGATAGGGGTAAAATAGCTCCAGTAAACCACGAAGCTGGTCTTGAGCCAGGGCTTTGGTCGGGAAAAGGTAAAGGGCACAACTACCCGGCTCAGTTAAGATTGACTCCATAACCGGGATGTTATAGCACAGGGTCTTACCGCTAGCCGATGAGGTAGCCACCATCACATTCATGCCATTGCGGGCATAATTTATGGCTTCAGCTTGATGGGTGTATAGGGGTAACACCTTGTGTTCCCCGAGGTAGCGTTGAAGGTCTTCCCCCAGAGGCTGCTCCAGCTCAGCATATTCGGCTTCACGGTGGGGAATATGCTCTATATGAACTATCTGACTGCGGTAATTGGGCTGAGCTAAAAGAGCATGAAGGAAGGCTGAGGTATCCATCATCACCCCTGTCACGAAACAGGCAGAATCTCAATCTCGTAGTCCAGTATCTCTACATCAAAGCGACCGTTAATAATGAAGTCAACCACCTTGGACAGGACTTCATTGGTATAGCGGCTATTATTGCTCACGCAGCAAACGCCGATGGTGGCTAACTGCCACAATTCATGGTCATCAACCTCAGCCACGGAGACGTTAAACCGGCTTCTGAGGCGAGTGGTAATGGATTTCAGTATCTGCCGCTTACCCTTGAGCGATAGGTTCTCCGGGAAACGAAGCTTAACCCGACAGATCCCGACATTCATGATATTTGGCAATCAGATAAATCAGAGCCTTAGCCAGAGTTTTTTTGCTTAGCGTAGCACTCTTTGCAATAGACCGGTCGCCCTTCCCTGGGCTCAAAAGGTACCGTGGTTTCTACCCCACAGCCAGCACATGTCACCGTAAACATCTGTCTTGGCTGATTGTAGCCACCCCAGCGCTCTCTTCGCCGAGAAGCCCGGCACTCCGGACAGCGGCCAGGTTCATTTTGTAACCCGCGAGATTGATAGAACTCCTGCTCACCGGTGGTAAAAATGAACTCCTGCCCACAATCACGGCACACCAGGGTTTTGTCTTCCAGAGCCACTGCTGCACCTCCTTTACTAGCACCCAGAAAAATCTTTGATTTTTCTGGGAACCCACTATATTTTGTTATCCCTTGTCTTAGATGCAGTCTCTTGGCTCCACAAAACCCATTCCTGGATTACCATATAGGGTCCCCTGCATATACAGGGGGCAAGCTTAGAAACAACACCAAACCAGGGTATCAACTACAGTCAAAACTATACCCCCTATAGGTGACAAAGTCAAGCTGATTTACACCTGCTGGCACTTATGCTATAATCGGTTAATTTATAGTATAGTTGATGTTGGCTAAAATAACCTGGGGATAAAGGATTAACTTGGACAAGGAGACAAAGAGCGAAATCATAAGCAAATTCGGGCTCAGTGAAAAGGACACCGGCTCGACCGAGGTCCAGGTAGCCGTGCTCACAGAGAGGATAAACCAGTTGACCGAGCACATGATGGCTAATCGGCACGACTACCACTCACAGCGCGGGCTAGTTAAGCTGGTAGGACAAAGAAGAAGGCTACTAGCCTACCTGAGCCGAGAGGATGTTAAACGATATCGCAGCCTGATTACTAAGCTTGGGTTACGCAAGTAAAGCTTAAGTGGGGGGGTTATTGATATCACCTAGTTCTTTTGAGTGTGAGGTTGGCGGCAGAAAGCTCATCATAGAAACAGGAAAGCTCGCCGGACAGGCAAGCGGAGCAGTAACTGTTCGTTATGGGGATACTGTGGTTCTGGTTACCGTTTGCGCCAGCACTGAACCTCGCGAGGGGATAGATTTTCTGCCCTTGACCATTGACTATGAAGAAAGGCTCTATGCTGCCGGTAAGATCCCGGGCGGTTTTATCAGAAGAGAGGGGCGCCCCAGCCAAGAGGCAACCTTAGCCAGCCGGCTCACCGACCGACCACTACGCCCGCTTTTACCTAAGGGATGGCGCAACGAGATTCAGATCATAGTTACCGTCCTCTCCGCCGACCAAGAAAACAACCCGGACATTCTGTCAGTTATCGGCGGCTCAGCGGCACTATCAATCTCACCAATACCATTTGATGGTCCAGTAGGTGTAGTTCACATCGGCTATATTAACGATGAGCTAGTACTAAATCCAACCTTAGTCCAGCTTGAAACCAGCCTCCTTGACCTAGTCGTGGTTAGCACCAAGCAAGCAGTGGTGATGATAGAGGCAGAAGCCAAAGAGGTTTCAGAGGATATTATCCTACGGGCTATAGAATTTGGTCACCAGGCAAATCAAGCTCTTATCAAGCTCCAAGAGGAGCTCCAGCAGGCTTATGGCAGACCCAAGATGGAAACCCCGGTAAGCGAGGTTAACCCCGAGGTAATTTCAGCAACCTCACCAATAGTTGATGATAGGCTTACCCAGGCATTGAGCCAGCCAGAAAAGTTACAGCGGGAACAGGCACTTAGCAGTCTGAAGAAAGAGCTTATTGAGGCGCTAGGTGAGTCATTCCCTGAGGAAGCTCTAATCACCGCCTTGGAGACAAAGGTCAGAGCTGAAATAAGGGGCAAAATCCTGGAGACAGGAAAGCGTATTGATGGGCGTGGCCTGAGCGATATCCGAGCCATCAGTTGCGAGATAGGAATTCTGCCCCGCACCCATGGCTCAGCCTTATTCAGCCGGGGGCAGACCCAGATTCTAACCATTACCACCCTGGGCTCCATTAGGCAGGAGCAACAGCTTGATGGCTTGGGTCTGGAGGAGAGTAAACGCTTTATCCATCATTATAATTTCCCCCCCTTCTCCGGTGGCGAGGTAAAACGCATAGGCTCACCAGGGCGGCGTGAAATTGGACATGGCGCTCTGGTGGAACGAGCCATCGCCCCGGTGCTGCCTAAGGACGAGGACTTCCCCTATACCATCCGCCTTGTCTCCGAGGTCTTGAGCTCCAGTGGCAGCACCTCTATGGCTAGTGTTTGCGCCTCAAGCCTGTCCCTAATGGATGCCGGGATACCAATCAAGGCAGCAGTAGCTGGAGTAGCTATGGGAGTAGTCACTGGCAACAAGGGTGACTATGTAATTTTGACTGACATTGAAGGCATAGAGGACGCCTATGGTGATATGGACTTCAAGGTAGCCGGGACAGCTAAAGGTATCACGGCAATACAGCTAGATATTAAGCTCAAGGGCATAAGCACAGAGATTCTGGAAAAGGCGCTAAATCAAGCCCGCCAGGCTCGCCTGTCCATTCTGGAAACAATGCAGCAGACCATAAGCTCCAGTCGACCTGAACTCAGCCGCTATGCGCCAAGAATGTATAAGATAACCATTGACCCGGCTAAAATTGGTGCTGTTATCGGCACCGGGGGCAAAACAATCAGGTCAATTATTGATGAAACTAAGGCAAGCATTGACGTTAACAACGATGGTACGGTGATTATCGGCTCACCTAATGAGGATGCAGCTCGCCGGGCTATCCAGATCATTGAAGGTCTAACCAAGGAAGTAGAAGTTGGCGCCACCTACACGGGAAAGGTGACCCGCCTGATGAATTTCGGCGCTATGGTAGAGATTGCTCCCGGCAAAGAGGGCTTGGTTCACATCAGTGAACTAGCTGACTATCGGGTATCCAAGGTTGAGGATGTAGTTAAAGTTGGCGATGAGGTTACGGTTAAGGTAATTGGCATTGACGAACTTGGCAGGATAAACCTATCGCGACGGGCGGTGTTTGAAAAGCTGTCTCAGGTTCCCGGAGCCAGGGTAAAAGACTCGCTATCTAAAGACTACCCATTCAGGAAACAGCGTGAGGTTCGCCCTCCCCGAAATAAAGGGAACTATCATAATAGAGGACCAAGGCGATGAAGAGAGTAAGGGTAGCAGTTCATGGTGCTGCAGGTAGAATGGGACAAACGGTGGTTAATGCCCTATGCCAGGAGCCTGACATGCAAATAGTAGGTGCCGTGGACATAAAGGCGACTCAGGACTACCTAACCTTGCCCGACAGCTCGGGCACGGTGCCCTTTTCTGACAGCCTAGAGTCAATTTTAAGTAGTTGCCAGACAGATGTCGTGGTGGACTTCACTATCGCTCAGGCTACCATGCCTGCCGTGCGTACTGCCGCCGAGCACGGTGTTAATATGGTAATTGGCACTACCGGCTTAACCACCGACGACATCAAAGAAATTGAACGTCTGGCTAAAGCTCACCAGGTTGGGGCAGTGGTAGCGCCAAACTTTGCCCTAGGCGCCGTGCTTATGATACACCTAGCCAAGGTAGCGGCTAGATACTTCGACTTCGCTGAGATTATAGAGCTACACCACCACTTGAAGGCTGACTCACCCTCGGGCACTGCCCTAGCTACCACCAAAGCAATGGCTCAAGCCAGAGGCAAACCATTCTCCATCCCACAAGGAAAGACCTCAGACAGCCGGGGGGAACAGGTTGAGGGCATTACCATTCATAGCGTGCGCTTGCCCGGTCTATTAGCCCACCAAGAAGTTCTCCTGGGGGGACCGGGGCAAACATTGAGCATCAGACATGATACCATCAGTCGTGAGTGCTATATGCCAGGCGTTATGCTTGCCGTTAAGGAAGTGGTTAAGCATAAGGGGCTAATCTATGGTCTAGATACTTTACTCGGTTTACAGGGGGGAAAATGAAGGGGTATAAAGTGGCTATCCTCGGTGCCACCGGGATGGTAGGACAGGAATTTATTAAGGTACTTGAACAACGCAACTTCCCTATGGAATCAATCATTCTTCTTGCCTCAGACCGTTCAGCGGGCAAGAGGATGTTTGTTAGCCACCGCGAGATTTTGGTTGAAGAGGCTACCCCAAACTCGTTTAAGGGTATAGATATCGCCCTTTTCTCAGCCGGGGCTGAGGTTAGCCGCTACTTCTCTCCTATAGCCGCCCAAGCCGGAGCCGTGGTTATTGATAATAGCTCGGCATTTAGAATGGACCCAAAAGTGCCACTGGTGGTACCTGAGATCAATGTTGACGACATTAAGTGGCATAAGGGGATTATCGCTAACCCAAATTGCTCCACCATCCAGATGGTGGTAGCTTTATACCCCCTGCACAAGGTTAACCCCATTAAGCGCATTATCGTTGTTACCTACCAGTCAGTATCAGGCACCGGGGCGGCAGCAGTAGAGGAGCTAACCGAACAAGCCAGGCAGGTATTGGAAGGACAAACTACTGTCCCCCATGTCTACCCCCACCAGATAGCGTTTAATCTACTACCAGAGATAGATGTCTTCCTGGATAATGACTACACTAAAGAAGAGTGGAAGATGGTGGAGGAAGCAAGGAAGATAATGCATGCTGAAGATATTGCTATCTCGGCGGTGTGTGTTCGCGTTCCGGTATTTATCGGACATAGCGAGGCAGTCCATGTTGAATTCTCCCAGCCGATGTCCCCCGACGAGGCACGGCGTATCCTCGCCCAGGCTCCAGGGGTCAAGGTACTGGATGACCCGGCTATCAGCCTTTATCCCCAGCCCTGGTCAGCCGCCGGCACCGATGATGTCTTTGTCGGACGCATCCACCGGGATGCCTCCCACACCTGTGGCTTGGTAATGTGGGTTGTCGCTGACAATATACGCAAGGGAGCGGCTTTAAACGCAGTTCAGATAGCTGAGGGAATGATAAAGAGGGATTGGGTAAAACCAGCGCAGGAGGTTAAAAAGTGAAGAAGCTGGGGCGGTTACTAACAGCCATGGTAACCCCGTTTAAAGAAGACGGGGAAGTCGATTATGCGCATGCGAAGAAGCTGGCGCTGGCATTGCTTGACTCAGGGAGCGATGGTCTGGTGGTGGCGGCTACCACCGGGGAGTCGCCGACGCTTAGCTGGGAGGAAGAGATGCACCTGTTTGCCGAGGTGAAATCGGCAGTTGGTGGGCGGGGAACGGTTGTTGCCTACACCGGCAGCAACAGCACAGCTGAGGCAGTGGAGGCGACCAAGAGAGCGGAGAAAATCGGGGTTGATGCCTGCCTGTTAGTAGTCCCCTACTATAACAAACCAACTCAGGAAGGTTTGTACCAGCACTTTAAGACCATTGCTCAGAGCACCAGTCTGCCTTGCATCATGTATAATGTGCCGGCACGCACCATCACAAACCTTTCCGCCGATACTGCTGTCAAACTGAGCCAGATAGATAATATCATCGGGGTAAAGGAAGCCAGTGGTAATCTGGGGCAGATTTCCAAGATTATCACCGAGGCAAGGAAGGATTTTCTTGTTTGGAGTGGCAATGATAACGATACCTTCCACATACTAACCCTGGGCGGCTATGGCGTCATCAGTGTTGCCTCACACCTTGTTGGCAAGCAAATCAAGGAGATGATTGATAACTTCCTCTCAGGCAAAATAACTGAGGCAGCCAGAATCCACCACCGTCTGCTGCCCCTAATTGATGCCCTATTTATTGTCTCCAACCCTATTCCAGTTAAATACGCCCTTAACCACATCGGCTTCAATGTCGGCAAGCCCCGCCTTCCCCTTGTTGAGCCTGATGAAAAATCAGCCGCCGTAATTAGAGAGACCCTCAAAAAGTATAAAATTGACCTGCCGATATAGAGATTTTTATTTAACCTCACCCCCTCTTTACCCTAAAAAATCCGTGATTTTTTAGGGAACCCGAATTTCATGTGGTAACCTCACCCCCTGTATCCCCCTCTCCTAGAAGGAGAGGGGGAAAGTTTTTATAATAGCAGAGGGGCTAGCGCCCCTCTTAAACACCCCATGAAGTCAGGCTTATTATCAGCGGAGCGCAGATTTCTTTAGAGGAGCTATCCACCTTAAAACTCTATAAGATTGCCCTAAAAATAAGAGAGTGAAAGAGAGGCTTCGCCTCTCTTAATTAAATATTCCCCCTTCCCTTAATAAGGGAAGGGGGTCAGGGGGATGGGTCACCAAACAACTCTATAAGATAGGCGTCTTGTGGATGGTCTGCTCCCGCTCCGGTCCCACGCAGACAAGGTTGACCGGGCAGCCAGCAAGCTCTTCCAGTCTGGTTATATACTGGCGAGCCTGAAGTGGCAACTGGTCGTAACTGCGAATATCAGAGGTGGAAGTTTGCCACCCCTCAAGCTCCTCATAGACAGGCTGACATCTAGCCAGGGCAGCGACGCTGGCGGGGAAGTAATCAATAGTCTTGCCATCCAGTTCATAGCCGACGCATATCTTCAGACGAGGCAAAATATCAAGGATATCAAGGCGGGTAATTGCCGCCCCGGTAAAGCCATTAACACGAGTGCTGAAGCGAGAGGCAACGGCGTCAAACCAACCGCAGCGGCGTGGTCTACCAGTAGTGGTGCCATACTCGTGAGCCCTTTCCCGAATCAGGTCACCGGTCTCATCCTTCATTTCTGTAGGCATCGGACCACCACCCACCCTGGTGCAGTAAGCCTTGAACACACCCAAAATGCGGTCAATCTTGGTCGGACTTAGGCCAGCACCCAAGCAACCTCCCCCCGCCAGTGGCGATGATGAGGTAGTATAGGGATAGGTGCCAAAATCGGGGTCAAGCAAAGCCCCCTGAGCCCCCTCCAGTAAAACCAGCTCCCCCCGCCTTAATATCTCCTCCAGCATTATAGTCGTCTCCCGGATGTAAGGAGACAGGCGTTCACCGTACTGGCAATACTGACCATATACCTCACCCAGCGATAGCGGACTAACCCCATAAATCTTGGTCAAAATGGTATTCTTGTAGTCAAGAATAGGACGAAGCCGCTCCAGCAGCACCTCCCTATCCAAAAGGTCGCCAGTTC
>Ga0315280_10010057_pt1 | contig 11947 bp, 10 predicted proteins | sample YL17G06_40_MG_FD_203697 | JGI IMG/M metagenome (GOLD analysis project Ga0315280, IMG submission 203697) | Sediment microbial communities from Yellowstone Lake, YNP, Wyoming, USA - YL17G06_40 | ecosystem: Environmental > Aquatic > Freshwater > Lake > Sediment | place: USA: Wyoming | collected... | reverse complement strand
GCCGATGCACAGCGTATAGTCATTGTTTTTGAGCTTCTCATACGCCTTGTTCTTGGCTGTTTGGTCTGGAAACAGGGCGTAATCAGGACGGTTTGTATGCTCGCCCACCTGGGTAGGAGCCTGGACGATATAGCCATTAGCATACCCCAGCAGGTCAAGAACCGGCTGAACAAATTCCTTCTCTGTTTGAGGTTCATTCAAAAAGGGCACTATCCGCTTAGTTGACTCGTAGAGGGACAATAGTTGCTTGCGAAAGGTAGCCAGTTCCCCATCACTCTGCCACTCTTTCCATTGAGGTAGCCGTGCTTTGAGGAAATGGTCAGAGAACAAGCCCCGGTTCAGAAACCATGAACTCGGCTCGGCAAGTGAACCTTGATTCTTTCCCTCAGCCATTCAACGTAGCCCACTCGGTAGAGATTCCGCTATTATATTACTCCCAAATACCGAAAGCTGTCACGTTAGATGACTGAGTGCCCTGTGTGATGAGCTAGCTATTATTGCACAAAACTGACGTTTGTTGGGCTTCGTGAGTCACTGTTCCACATAAGGAAAGCGCTTGCGCCACCGCGTAGGCGGTCACGTTTTCCCAGGTGTGGACGTACATGGCTAGTATATCACCGGCACAGGAATGCTGAGCCGATGGTTGCCAGTGCCAAGAGTACCTACTCAAGCTCCAAGTCCCAGACCTCGTCTCTCCTAAGGGTAAACTTTGTATAATTGTATTCATCCAGTACCTTTGCTAGCGTATGACCACACTTACGAAGTGCAACGATTGCTTGCTCCTGTGAAACACTTTGGGTTTGGGTGTACTCTCTGATAGCACGTCTCACAAGCTTTTGGATGCGTGGCAGGAAACGATGTCCATAATCGTACCCGTGGCCATTAACGGCATACCCGCAACAGATGGACGAGTCCCACATGACAAATAATTCTGGATTGATAGTATGGATAATTTTTGCCGCGCCTGTGGATTCGTATCTTCGCCCACACGAAGCAATTCTTTCAAAAATCTGCTCAATTGCCTGGGAAACAGTTGTGCCCTGCATGAGCTGCCGTTCGAAGTCAACTCCCAGAAGTTTTTCAGCTTCCAGTGCTTGAAATAGCGGGAATATGCTCCGAATGGCGTCCAGTAGGCTTTGTTGAGTTGTCCTTGAGTTCGCGTAATGCGTTCTCCATTGGTTGATAAATAGGATTAAGCGCTCAATCTCAGCAAGGTCAATCGTTTCTTGGTGTTTCCATAACTGCCAGCACTTTCCCCCCAGATAATCATCGTAAAACCCACCCAGGGGTTCCACTTTATGAAACAACTGGGAACCAACTAGTATCGCGTCAAACAGCATATCGCCTCCTAGGGATTTGCATACCTGACATTCTAAGCCTTAGGAATGGCTAGAGGCAACTGAGTTGGACCCCTACCGAACCAAGGGTAACAATTACTCAATTTGTTACCCTAGGCTCCGAAGGTCTTCGGTATCAGGTAGACGACGGTCGCCTCAAGCCGAATGACGTTGTGTTCAATAAGATTTGGAAACCTTGACTGCAGAACGACAGTTGTCTTAGCATGACTCCAGCAACTCATGTGGGATATGCACACTGGAGTTTTTCCCCTTATTTGAGGAGGGTTTTATGGAAAAAGAAAATCGTGCGATCTGTGTCTCATACAATGTCGTTATCCCTGTTTTCAACTTAATCGTCGATACTGGAATGGAGAAGATCTTGCAGTTTAACTACAAACCAGCGAGAACTACTCCACAGGAAATAATCTTAGATAGTTTCACGATCGCTCTGTTTAGATGGGATGTCAATGACAAAAGTGTGAGTAACATATTAGAACAATACTGTCCCCCGAAGTCATTACCTGATAAATTTGACTTTTTCGATGCATTTCCACCACAGTATGCAAGTGCCATGCTTATAGTGCAAGTCCGTGAACTATATCCACCTGGGCCAGGCCAAGATATTCTCGTAAAATTGTCAAACAGCGTCTACGCAGAGCAAATCATACCTTGTCTTGAATATTCATTGAAGCTCCATCACGATGCTGAACCTCATTTCTATAAAGGATATTGTTTCAAGAACAGAGTAAATACAGGAACAATCATGCACTGGCCCATAAAGGAAATGCAAGGCCCTCCTATGCGTATTGACAGGGATGCTTTCGACCATATTAGTAGGCTTCTTTTTACTCTCTTAGGCATTAGTGAATCACATAGGGACTCTGTTGGCTATCGCGTGCTGCAAATCGCGATGAGATACTACGTTCTGTCTTCCAGACAGACTGACTACGACATCATTTTTTTGATGCTAATGATAGCATTCGAAGCCATCTGCAAAAAATCCGACGAAGAGTCTGTCAGCAGAGCAAGAGCTTGTTTTGGCAGGCTACTCGCTGAGAGCAAGAAAGAGTATTCGCAAATATCGAGATTCATGAGCGAAGACCCGAATGAGAAAGGGTGTTGCTTTCTTCGCAACGCGATAGTACATGGAGACGTGAACACAGGTTCCGTGAGGTCACAAACATTCTGGGATCTGAAAAGGTACTTACGTAGGGCTATCGTGAGGCTAATCGATGCTCTAGATAAGTCGAATATCGACCCATCAAACTACTACGATTCGTTGGACAGATATGTTAATTCTAGATTCTCGGAACTCCCAACTAAGTAAGGCTTCAGAGACACGACTAGCAGTTGCACAATGTAGCGTTTCGTTATGCTTTGTCGCGCTTGCCATCAAGTGCCGAATCTCTTCCAAAAAGTTTGCCCATCACTCGAGTATCCTTCAAATATGATTAAGCCCCATTGTTTCGGTATCCGGTATTCTACTTCATTGTGAATAGTGAATAGATGTATAATCAGGGCGAAATGCCACGGACGTGCTTTGTGATCATGCCATTTTCGACGACAGCATCATGCACTGAGGAAGATTGGACATGGATATTTAATAACGTGTTTAAACCTGCTGTCGAAGGTGCCGGTTTGGATTACGAATGTAGGCGGTCGGTTGCTACTCGTGGTAATATAGTCGCTTCGATATTGGAGGAGCTTAATGACGCTTATGTAGTCCTCGCTGACCTCACCGACCGCAACGCAAATGTTTTTTACGAACTTGGGGTCAGGCATTCTCTCAAAGACCGTAGTATTTTCATAGCCCAAAGGTGTGATGACATTCCATTTGATCTCCAGGCCTATGCATATCATGTGTATGATTGGAAGACAGAGGAGGGGCGAGCTGCTCTAGCCGAGAAGCTGGTGCATCTATTGGCTGACGTTGACACTAATCCTGAGAGGCCAGATAATCCACTCAGTGATTTCCTGCGTAAGTCTCCTGAGCCTGCTCATGCGACAGCTCCGCCTCAAGTTGCCTCGGCTGATATAGCCTATGCACAGCCGCTCGCTGGTCCTACTGCGGAAGGATTGGACGCTTCCGCATTTGCCAGGAGGCTTGCCCGCAGGGGACTGGATCGAGCAATTAACACTGTGCTTCGACTAAGCCGTGCTGAACTTCAGCCACTAATGGAAAATAGTTTAGACACTCTCAATCAACTTGAAGTTCCTACTTCGATCCAGCGAGACCAGATCCCAGTACTCGCCCAAGAGTATATTGCTAATATGGCCCCCCTTATCCACAAGGTTGAGCAGTTTGTTCTTGCCTCCATTGAAGAAAGCTGGGCGGCAGGAACTCGGCTGGGGATACAACTAGCCGGTGACTGGATATCCCTAAGTGAAAGACGTACCAGCGGGCATGTTGTTCGCTTTGCACAAGGTGTACCCGCCTTGTTAGCATGGCGGCTGCTAATTCTAAGTGGCGCAAAGGCACTTGCCGAAGAGACCTTCAATCTTTTGGGTACTATTCTCAGAGAGCCGATCGAAGTCGAGGACTACAGTGGAAGGTTTAGCAATCGCTCCTTTGTTCAGCGTCGAGACTTGTTTTATCCTGAAGCATTCCTTGGATACGCCAATTATCCGATGAAATATGTTGCAGAACTCTGGAAGAATGAGCCTCATCTGCATGAGTTTTTCACTTCTGAGGGAGATTACCAGTTTGCCGTCGCCAAATTCCTCATCACTGTAGCACTAGCAGCCCCAATTGATGAGAGAGGGCATCCATTGTATCCAGGCTATCGCTTGTTACCGCAAGCCAAGCGTGCCATGTCCTCCCTCTGTAGTCGAATGGCCGCATCAGAATCCTACCTTGAAGGAATTGCACAAGCGATTGGAGAGACCACGGCTAGTTTTCGGGAAACCTGGTCTGAGCGTGTGAAACTAGCGAACAGCGCGGGGTTGGGAAGTGAATATTTCCTACATGACGGCGTACAGTTTCCCGATCCAATGGATTCAGAGCCCCCAGGATGGTAGGAACAACACTTTTGGGCGGATTGCTACTTTTAGAGGTCTTTAATTTGATGTTGGGTGATAGTATAATCAGCCAAGATGCATACGGAGGTGGTCCTGAAAGGGTTAGCTTACATAGTGATGGCGATTTTATTGATCGTTGGATTGGTAGCCTGCGGTGCTCCTATCGAAACGCCGAGTGGAGAAAGCTCTTTAGCGGACACTACACCGCCGTTGATTACAAATGTCTCAGCACGAGACTTTACAGAGACTGCTACTACCATCACTTGGTCAACTGACGAACCAGCTACCAGCCAGGTAGAATATGGCATGACTATTAGCTATGGTTCAACCACCCCTTTAGACGAAAGCTTAGTTACCAGCCACAGCGTTAGCCTGAGTGGGCTTGAGCCAAATACCACCTATCACTTCAAGGTGAGGTCAAAGGATAGCTCAGGTAATGAGGCTATTTCTGGCAACTACACTTCCACCACAATTACCCCAGCCACTCCTATGCCTATGGGAGGCGTTTTATCCGGTGATGTTACGTGGACATTAGCCAAGTCCCCATATACGTTGACCGGGCATATCTTAGTATCACAAGGTAGTAAATTGACCGTGGAACCAGGCGTACAGGTTAATCTTGGTGACCGGTTTATCCAGGTTGAGGGGATCCTGCAAGTTTTAGGTACATCGCAACAGCCTGTTAAGATAACGGGGCACACGAATACGGACCACGGGAAGATTATTTTCAAGGCAAATTCCATCGATTGGGATGAAGATACTCAATCTGGAAGTATTATCCGTAACGCAACCATAGAAGGGCAAACATACGGTTCCACCCTAATCGAAATCGAAGATTCTTCGCCCAAGATTGCCGACAGTACAATAATCAACAACAATCCATCAGGCGGAGCCATAAGCAACCGGGGAGGCTCCCCTAGAATAATTTCAAATAGAATATCGGCATACTATGGGCTTGCCGTTACTACTGGCTCTCCACAAATTATTGGCAATCGAATTGAGGGAAGGAACTCCTTCTCCGGTATTTCAGTGAGCTTAAGAGATGTGGGCGAATCAGGAGGGGCGAAGAGCCATGTGAGAATAGAGGGTAATCTGATAACTGGCTTTGAATATGGTATACTTGTCCAAGCATTCAACGACAATGACCAAATTGACATTACCTCTAATCATATAACTAATAATCAGGTTGGCATCCTCACAGGCATCTATGAGGGCGATAATCCCTCGCCACCACTTTCTATAAGAATGAATGCAATTCACAATAACCGCGAGAACGCACAAGCTGGGAATGCACAAGGCAAGGCGTATGATGTTGATATGTCAAACAATTGGTGGGGAACTACAGACATTGCAGCTATCGAGGCGACGCTGTATCATTATCCTCAAGATTTTCGACTGAGCCGCATTATCTACACGCCGTTTTTAAGCGAACTGCCTCCCGATGTTCCGCTACTGTAATGATTGAAAATCTGCATTCGTAGAGGTCTCTTACTGTAATCAGAAGGCCACACCTTTGCTACGCTTGGATAGAACCGGTTTTAGCGAAGTAAAGCAGTGGGAACATGCTTCGGAGTTATTTTGGGGGAATTTTTGAGGATGGCAACCAAGATGGGGGTAAGGACATGAAAGCTAACAAAAAGAAGCCTGAGATTATTCTGAGAGACGGGAAGCCAAGGGCAGTTATCCTTGATATAGAGGAGTATCAAGAAATGCTGGAACGCTTGGAGGATGCGGAAGACCTGAGGATGCTTGAAGAAATGAGGAGGAAGCCACTCAAGTTCAAGAGGTTGGAAGATTTTCTCGATGAATACAGCCCAAGTATATGAGGTTGACGATGAGGGAAAAGCTGTTAGGGTTATGCGTGTAAAACATCGTGGGGAAGCCTATCGCTAGAAGCTAAGATTGCTTTTTAACCTGAAGTTTAGCCCAATGAGGAAAACTATTTATTCCTGCCCTCAACCAAGCATATCCCAATGAGTTCTAGTTTAATTGTAGAGCTAACAATAGTCCAAATTGTGCAGTGCAACCTACAAAAGCTAAGATTGTGACTCGAGTAAAAACCTTCGCCTATTACTAATCACTTCTTGCTATGTCCGATGAATTAGTCATAAAATAGATGTCATGAACATTGATAATGCTGGAAATAAAATACGTGACATTGCTGCCATGACAACATCAGCAAATCGATTCGCCATAATTGTTGTTGTTTCCACTGCTTTGTTAGCCTTGCTGGCATATTTCCTAGGACGTACGTTCTTCACAGGTATTGTCCATGTGGTTGAACTGGTCCAAGCAGTATTGGTGTGCTCCACAGCTTTAATGGGATTGTCTGGATTAATGATAATAGAAATAAAGAAGGCCAATGTTACGGGCTTATCGTCAGATGATATGTTCGAGAAAGTCAAAGCAATAAACACAATCACTTCACTTGCGAGAGCACATGTATTTTTACGATGGGCATTGTCATTGTCCATTGTTTCAATTATTTTTAGCGTTTTACTTCTCATGATTAATGATCCAGCTTTCATTGTAGGTGCACTTGCAGCTTTTCTAGCTCAGATTTACCTATTTATATGGGGCTTAATGTTCTCCGATTTCTTACCTTCATAGTGGCTTCGTATTAATCTCTTTTTTACTAACCCCGTGTTTGAGAAAACGTTGCCTTTTTATTCTAAAGATTTCACGCTTAGACATCATACGTAAAATTAGGCGGGGTTTTCCAATCCCCAAATGAAGTGGCAGATGAAGGTCGTACATCTTCATATTGAAGACGTCGGTAGTGCTAAGTCACAAAAGCTTGTTTTGTTTATGTATGCGTCTAGACGGCGCAAAGACTAGGGTAGCACTTTCTCCAAATCCACCCAGCCCAGCTACTCATCAGGCAAAGGCGGAGTTAGAGCGAAAGAAATAAAAACCCGGAGCTGTGACCCCGGGTAGAGAAGTTGATATTTTGGGCAAACTAGCAACCCCTCACCCTTATTCTAATGCAAAACGCTGACAAAAATGTTGAACAAAATGAGTAATTGTGACTTTGATATCGTCGCTTAAGCAACTGCGGCGCCTCGCATAAAACAATCACCACATGGCTACCCTGGCATCACTATGCCGACCGAGGTAATTCTTGAAACACTCATTGATTTTCTCAATTCGATTTTGCTTCTGTGATATGAATAGCATGGCCACGGTTGGCGTTTCATATGAACAACAATAGATTCTTGCGCCAAATTCTCTAAGTGCTGCGATTAGTTTGCCAACTCTGTCCTTGGTCTTCTCACGGCCAATGTGTTGGTAAAAGCAGAGGATTCTGGGTGATTTCTTGCCTAGCAATCGATGGACTTCCGTGACTCTAATATACTTTTCAATATGACGAGCATACCCCAAGCTGATTCCTGTATCTGGGTCAAGGAAGAGATCGCCAGTGTGAATAATCTCAGCAAAGTATTGTTCCCTCTCGCCTCGCAGCTTTCTCTTGTGCTGGAGTATCTGGCTTGGTCTTATTTGCAGCAGGTCAGCATAAAGTCGGAAATCAGATGCATCCCAATTCTCAGGATCTGTTAACATCGGGTCGACCAGAAAGTCTATGAGGATTCCCTCTCTTTGGAGACGAAAAAACAAGCAACCCTTCCAGTAATCAAGTGCGTCCCCAAGAAACTCAAGCTTCATTTCCTTGTAATCCCTACACTACCCAGTGGCTCTGACTGCATCATAAAGTTAGGTTAACCACTTATAACAGACACTTTAGACCAGCTGTGTCGCATGGTCAAGCACCCTTTATTGGCCAACTCTATTTATATTCACCTCTTCGTCACTCTGGGGAAGGCACTAGACCAACATTTCTCAATGTCCCTGATGACTTTCGATATATTTAACATGGTTGAACAAAACCGAGTTTTGTGCAAATGTAATCCGGCATGTCTCCCATAACGCTAGATCGTGAAAAAGGGACAGAAAGCCCTGTTTTTAATCGGATAACTTATTAACTGACAGAGAAATACCGCTGCTCCAAATATTTAAGGTAGGTTGAGTCTACATCTCGCAAAAGCCTGATTCTGTTGAATAAGTCTTGGTAGGTCATTGTCCAGAAATTGATTTCATCCTTTATGCTGGTAGATAATCTAGCCAACTCTTCTTCATGTTGTTTAGCTTCATTTGAGTTTATCTTATACCAAAGATACAGCAGAGAAAACTGGCCGCGATGACTGCACGTCAACCCCAATATATGTTTAATTAGTTGCGGAACATCGAGGTATTCGAAAGCAGTTCTAGTCCCCGATTGTTGACTGATACTTTCAGCCAAAGCCTTTACCCTTGGGATCCCATACCATATATCACGATGCTCAAGATACACATTGAGGTGGGTATCCTTATTATTTCTCCGAGTTTTTCGGTGATAGGTCTCTGTGAATTTTGACTCGATGGCCAATGGAACTAGTCCAGCAAACTCAATATCCAGATGGGGTGGCGTTCTATTCACACCTTTGATTGGGTGAGTTTTTTCGAACTCCATACCACTGATGATACCTTCCGCTCCACAGCACTTGGCTATGTCCTGAATCCTATTTTGACGTCGCCAATAATCGAATACATTTACCACAAGAGCAGAAGAGGAGTGAAGAGCTTTCATGTGCATTCGTTTCCCATCGAGTTCATGACCTTTCCCTCTCTCATACTCTTTTCTAGTCTCGGGATGGAGCTCATTGTTAAAAATATTATCTTCTACTCTCTTGGTGTAGCCTTCAAGTGGGATTTTCTGTTGAGTTGCCCATTTTAACTGGCAATAAGCAATATAGTTGGCAGCTAGCATTTTCATTTTAGATAATTCCTCTACTCCACCTCTAGTATTTTATTACATGCAGATTATTATGGGGCGATTAAATGATACCTTAGATCGACATGCATTTACATGTCACAAAAGTCAGTTTTGTGCAATGGTAGTCCGGCACATTACCAGAGCGCTATCTTGTGTGCCTTACCAGATAAAATTAGATTTGACGCTTAATATGTCAAATAAGCTCAATATCTGGTATTATAAATCAAAACTCTCCGATAATAGATTACCATGCTGAGGAACTGAGATTGACTGAACTGAGGTACGTCAGGACATCCAAAGATTTAGTTACTCCTATTGATGTGACCCAATCTGGTTTTCTTCAACAGGCCCTCCGCAAGACAAAAGAAGCTAGTCCTTATGTCGAACGTGCGAAACAGCTTCTTGATAAGTTGCGGCTGGTTCACGGACCTCAAGAACTGATACGTATTGGGGAAATTCGTGACGATCTTGTTACAGCTGCTGGTTTCTCCGACAAAGCAACTAACTATTTCTCCTCCTCCGAACTTGAAAATGCGCTGTTAGAGGTATTACAGGAGATCGAGAGGAAAGCTGGCCCCGATTGGCGAACAGAGATTATATATCGTTTCCTACTTACTAGGGGAGATACTCTTGGCGGTGTTATGCGTAATATCATGGGTGCAGAGGCCAAAGCCAAGTTTGCGGAAGCCATTCTGAAGGCACTAAAAAGCAAGGATATATCGCCTAGTATTATTTGTTCGAGGACAAATATTGACAAAGTACAACAGATATCCTGGCCTGGACGAATACTGCTTTTTGACAAAACACCAAAACTGATTGGCAAGAACGTTGATGTAATCCTACTACATCAAGCTGAAAGCCACGTGTCAGTGACTGCACTATTAGATAGAAAGGATAACTATCTAGTTTGTGGGGAGGTTAAAGGTGGCATAGACCCGGCAGGTGCTGATGAACACTGGAAAACTGCGTATGGAGCGCTAGCCAGAATACGTGAGAAATTCCAAAGAGGGCAACCTAAGCTATTCTTTGTTGGCGCAGCCATTGAAAACTCCATGGCTGATGAAATCTTCTCTCAACTGCAATCTGGGCTACTAAATCACGCTGCAAATCTTAATGTATCTCAACAAGTTTCTGATTTGGCCGCGTGGTTAGTTTCTTTTTGACGACTCCAGACGTAAACACACTTCCGTAGTTCCTCGCGCCCGTACGCCCGCATTTGTTGACTGCTATTGCCTTTCCCAATTGGTAGAACCCATATTACCTGCGTGTCAAAGTCTGCTCGTTGCGCGATTTCTGACAATATCAAATCAACGGGAATATTTATTCCTTGGTACCTAACGTTGTCATTTACCATGACAAAGCATGCCCCTGGTTTCAACAACCTGGCACATTCAAAAATCACAACTGTGAGTTCTTTAAAATAATTACGCACCATTCGTGGTATGCCATTATTATTTAACAATCCTTCGTTACGACACATGTCTAGATACTTGAGTATGAGTCCGAGCAATTCTTGAGACTCAAAAGCGTCAAGAGAGCGATTTAGGCGAACTAGGTCAGTTTTCTCGCCCAAGTCCACTTTCTCGCGATTCTCTACAGTACAACTTAACATAGCTTGACGGAGAGCTCGGATTTCCCCTTCGCTGATTCCCATCATGGCGAGTTCAAGAGCATAGGTGCGAGTGTAATCGTATCGGTTACAGTACGGTGGCGAAGTAATAATCCCATCGAAGGACTCGTTCTCCAAAGTTGGCAGTATGTCTAGGCATGAACCCTTAAGCAGGTGCACTTCACCCCATCTCTGTTCTCCAAATAGGTCTGCGAATCTCAGCTGGTCCCCACATATGTCACCGGCAATCTGGTCAAGTTTTGCACATATTGCCGGGGTAAAGGACTTTATTGTTCCCTTGTGAAACGGCTTCTTCCCCCTTCTCCTTCCAGAGCGGTAGTCCCATCGCAAATATTGCCCGTCTTTTCTGGTGTAACTGACATCCTCAAGTATGCACAAAGCGGCGAAGAATAGAATGCGCCTCAGGCTATTGTCACTTATTCTTTCTATCTCATACATGTAACGACCGAGTTCGACCTCTATCTCCAATGGGAAGGCTCCACTCGTGATGCGTATATGAGGGAACTTTTTACTCTCCCCCGGTCTCTGCCATACGAGGCTTTCTCGAAAACGACGAATCCTTTCTGCCATCTGCCTAGTGTCTACCGTTCGTAGTAGTTGCCGCACTTCAATAATCTCTGCGCTACTGGGCAGTAATTCAATACCCACAGAATCTACACCGAGTTCGCTTGCTGTGAGCAGCGCAGCACCAGAGCCAGCAAATGGATCAAGAATACGGCCAGAGTTCAAAGCGAATCTATGCACAATATAGCGGACAAGATCCGACGAGAATCCCTCTTTATATTTGTACCATCTATGACCATTCTTAGTTTTATTGGCCTGGAAGCTGACCAGAGTACGATTGAGGTCATAGTTTACTTGTAGTTTCTCTGCAAATTGGGCGTGAAGTCTATCGTCGGCCGTTTTTATTTCTTCTAGAATCTTCGTGTGGTCACTAATCATTGCTTCTCGTCTCCGACAAGTTATTTGGCATGATTTGGCCTAGCAAAATCTCTAGCTCATAACGGTCATACAGCCGGTAGTTGTTTACAGGATGACGAATCGCCTTCAGCTTTCCAGAACGATCCCAGTTTCTTATTGTGGAAGCAGATACTCCTAGTAACTCTGCTGCTTCACCTACTGTCAAAAGCGAGCCCATACTTGGCATCTTGG
>Ga0315280_10010056_pt1 | contig 11948 bp, 7 predicted proteins | sample YL17G06_40_MG_FD_203697 | JGI IMG/M metagenome (GOLD analysis project Ga0315280, IMG submission 203697) | Sediment microbial communities from Yellowstone Lake, YNP, Wyoming, USA - YL17G06_40 | ecosystem: Environmental > Aquatic > Freshwater > Lake > Sediment | place: USA: Wyoming | collected... | reverse complement strand
ACCCCGCCGCTTCCGCGGCGGGCTCAATGGAGGTTAAACGGCCTCGATGATTACAGCCTCCACGGCGCCCGCAGCGGCCGGTTGAGCATCCGCGCGGCGGCTTCGTCGCCGATGATCGTTTCCTTCACCGGGTCCCACTTGATCTTGCGGCCGGTGCGGACGGCGATGTCGGAGAGGTGGCTGATGAAGTCCGACTGGCACGCCGTCTCGATGTAACTGGCGGGGTCCTTGCGGCTCTTGACGCTCTCCAGGAAGTCCTTCTTGTGATCGTTGCTCGCATGCAGATGGATTTCGTTCGGGCCGGTCGTCTCCTTCAAGAGCGACTTCGGCTCGGCGTCCCATCCGCCGCGCGAAATGCGTATCCAGCCGTCGGGGCCGATGAACTTCGTGCTGTCGCCGCCGGGCTTCAGGGTGAACGTGACGCCGTTGGCGTACTTGCCCTTGATGTCCCAGTGGACGACCGTGTTGAAGAGCCCCTGCGTGGGCACAAGGCCCGTGCCTTCGTATTCCACGGGGATCGCGTCCGGGTAGCCCCAGTGCAGCACATCCAGCGGATGCGCCCCCCAGCCGCCCAGGAAGCCGATGGAGTTGTCGTAGACGTGCCAAGAGCCCATGCTCGTGCAGCGGTCGGAGGTGTACGGCGACTCCGGCGCGGGGCCGAGCCAGCGGTCATAGTCGAAGCCTTCCGGCACGGGAATCGCTACGGTCGAGCCGCCGGTGGCGCCGTCGGGCGCGACGACCTCGACCGCCGTAATCTTGCCGACGCGGCCGTTACGCACGAGTTCGCAGCCCTGGCGGATGTGGGCCTGGCCGCGCTGCTGCGTGCCGTACTGGAAGATGCGCCCGTACTGGCGGACGGCGGTGCGGAGGGTCTTGTTCCACTCGAGCGCCAGGCCCAGCGGCTTTTCGATATACATATCTTTTCCCGCGCGGCAGGCGGCCATGCCGAGGGGCACGTGCCAGTGGTCGGGCGTTGCGATGACGACGGCGTCGATGTCAGGCCGGCCCAGGAGTTCCTGGAAATCGGCGTACTGCGTGACGCCCTTGAACGTGCCCTTGTCCTCGCGCTTGGCGTAAGTGTCCTCGATGAGTTTGGCGGCGGCCTCGCGGCGTTTCTGGAAACAGTCGCACACGGCGACCGACTGCCCCAGCGGCTGGCCCACGAATGCGCGCAGCAGGCCCCCGCCCTGCCCGCCAACGCCGATGTGCCCCACGACCACCCGCCCGCTGGCCGGCGGTTTGTCGGCCGCGCCGAGGGCGCCGGAGGTGATGACGTACGGCGCGGCCGCAAGGCCCGCTGCCGACGCCGAGGCGACTTTCAGGAAACTCCGCCGCGTGAATTGATTCATGGGTCCTCTCCTATTTCAACAGTGCGGACTGCGTATTGTGCGCGGCGGGTCCGGAGACCCGCCGCGCCACTCACGACCGGATGCCTATTGTGCCACTCACCGGGCGAAGGTCAAGACTTGTCTTGGGCCAGGGTTGCGGCCCGGCGCAGCGCGAAGGGCTGAGATATGATAAAGCCGTGCCCTCAAAAAGCCGATATAAAGGCTGTCTCCTTTCCATTTTGGTTTGCCCGCCTCGGACCCCGCGCCGGGGCGGGTTGTTTTTATGCGCCTCGTAAGTCGCGCGACGTTTTTAGCCTGGCCCCAGCCGGGTGCCACGGGTTGCTTGCCAACCCGTGCCGCCCGAAGTAGCGCACGGCTTGACAAGCAAGCCGTGGCACCCCCAGCGGGGAATCTGGTGCCACGCTAAACACGTAGCGTCGCGCGACGCGCCAACGACAACACGCGGCGAGTAAACTCGCCGGCTAAATGTGATCAGCCAACGCACCGGGTAAATAGTAAGGGCCTGCGCCATTGGCGCAGGCCCTTTTCAATTCGCACTTGCGTTTCACGCGGCGGGTCCGGAGACCCGCCGCGCTATGTGGCGCCGTAACCTTACTTGCACGTCCTTGCGGCCTGCTTCAGGGCATCGACCTTGCGGAGTTCTTCCCACGTGAACTCGGGCAGTTCGCGCCCGAAGTGCCCGCCCTGGGCCGTCTTGCGGTAGATGGGGCGCAGCAGGTCGAGGTACTCGATCATGTCGCGCGGCTTCAGGGGGAAGGTGTTCCGGATGATCCGGGCGAGGCCGACGTCGGAGATTTTGCCCGTGCCGTGGGTCTCGACGTGGATGCTCAGCGGCTCGGCCACGCCGATGGCGTACGAAAGTTGCACTTCGCACACATCCGCCAGGCCGGCGGCCACGATGTTCTTCGCCACGTGGCGGGCCATGTAGGCGGCGCTGCGGTCGACCTTGGACGGGTCCTTGCCGCTGAACGCCCCGCCGCCGTGGCTGCCCTTGCCGCCGTAGGTGTCAACGATGATCTTGCGGCCCGTGACGCCCGAGTCGCCGTGCGGACCGCCGACGACGAACCGGCCGGTCGGGTTGATGTGGTAGATCGTGTCCTCGTCGCGGAGATGCGCGGGGATGACCGGGTTGATAATCTGGTCGATGACGCCCTCGCGGATCTCTTCGTTCGACACGCTGCGGCCGCCGATCTGGTCGGCGTGCTGCGTCGAGACGACGACGGTGTGGACGCGAACGGGCTTGCCGCGCTCGTCATACTGGATCGTGACCTGGCTCTTGCCGTCGGGCCGCAGCCAGCGCAGGCCGCCCGTCTCGCGGACGTCCTTCAGGCGGGCGCAGAGTTCGTGGGCCATCTGGATGGGCATGGGCATGAGTTGCGGGGTCTCGCGGCAGGCGTAGCCGAACATGATACCCTGGTCGCCGGCGCCCTGCTCCTTGTTTTCGCCGGCATCCACGCCGCGCGCGATGTCGGGGCTCTGGCCGTGCAGGGCCACGAGCACCGAGCAATGGTCGGCGGCGAAACCCATCTCGGCGTCGGTGTAGCCGATCTCGCGGATCATCTGGCGGACGACGTCCTGGATGTTAACATGGGCCTTCGTGGTCACCTCGCCGGCCACGAGGCACAGGCCCGTGGTGACGAGCGTTTCGCAGGCGACGCGGCTGTGCGGGTCCTGCGCGAGCATCGCGTCGAGGACCGCGTCCGAGACCTGGTCGCAAATCTTGTCGGGATGGCCGACCGTCACGGCCTCGCTCGTAAACAGCGTATGGCCTTCGGGAAGGACGTACTTCGGCTTGCACGCACATCCGGCCAGCGACACCGGCTTCTTCGCAGCCTTCTTTGCCACGCTTTCGCTCCTTTGCTTGTCCCCGGAAACTCGGCCGCGCCGGCAACTTGCCCGGCGCGTGTAAGCCGGACAGTTTATCGTCGGGGCGCGGCAAAGCAAGTGGAAAAGGCCGGAAATGGGGCGGTGCGCCGCTCTCGCGGGGGCGGGATTACTGGTTGAGCCCGCTGCGGAAGCAGCGGGTGACGCTTCAACGTCACCCGCCGCTTCCGCAGCGGGCTCAGGGCACAGCAGGCGCGAGGTCGCCTGCCCTACGGCGCCGCCAGGGCCTTGATGTGCGCCACGACGCTATGGCCGAGGGCCGTCTCGTCGTAGCCGCCCTCCAGAAGGCTGACGATGCGGCCCGAGGCGCTGGCGTCGGCGACGCGCCGGACGCGGCGGGTGGCCTCGGTGTAGCCCTCTTCCGTGTACGCCAGGCCGCCGAGCGTGTCGTTCTTGTGCGCATCGAAACCGGCGGAGATGAATATGAGTTCCGGCCGGAACGCTTCGGCCGCCTTCAGGCCCTCGTCCAGCGCCGCCAGGAACTCCTTGTCGCCGCTCCCCCTGTGCATCGGGAAGTTGCGGATGTGCCCTTTCCCCGGCCCCTCGCCTACCTCGCTGGCGCTGCCGGTCCCCGGGTAGAAAGGCGACTGGTGAATCGAAATATACATGACATCGGGGTCGCGCCAGAAGGCCTCCTGCGTGCCGTTGCCGTGATGGACGTCCCAGTCGATGATAACGATGCGCCGGACATGGTGGACCGCCTGCGCATGCCGCGCGGCCACCGCCACGTTGTTGAAGATGCAGAACCCCATCCCGTGATCGCGGCAGGCGTGGTGCCCGGGGGGCCGCACCGCACAGAAGACGCTGCGGACCTGGCCCTTCATGACGGCGTCCACGGCCGCGCACGCGCCGCCCGCGGCCAGAACGGCGGCATCCCACGAGGCGCCGCAGACGTACGTGTCGGGGTCAAGCCAGGTCACTTCCTTCGACTGGCCCGTGGCGCGAACGCGCGCGATGTATTCCGGCGCGTGGACCCGCAGAAGGCACGCTTCGTCGGCCGGCGACGGGCGGATCATGACGAGGCGGTCCCACAGCCCGGCCTCCTCCAGCGCCTTGCGGATCGCCCTGAGGCGGGCCGGACGCTCCACGTGGTTCGGCCCCTTGTGGGCCAGATACAAGTCGTCCCAAACGAGGCCGACGGTCATGGGCGGGTTCCTCGCGGCAGAGTCCGCACGATTCTTCTCAGCAGGTGCAGCGCCCGGCGCGGCCCCTGCGGCCGTATCCGGCCCGGCCGCGCAGCCGGCCATCACCAGCGCGCAGGCGCACAGCCCAAACAGTCCGACAGCGGCGCCTGCAGATGTGAGCGCCTTGGCCATCGTACCCCTGCTCGACTTGCATACCCCGTGCCCGAGGCAAGCGACGTGTGCGCCTGCTGCACCCGGGCGCCCCCACAGCCAGACATCGCCGGTCGTCACGAGCGGCGCGGCCTGTCGAACGAAGAGACGTGTTGGAGTTCTACCGGCGCTGCCTGGAGCGCCGCAAGGCATTACCTACTGCCGCAGTAGTAGTGAGAGACAGTCTAAGTGGCCCCAAAGGCGCGCGTCAAGACATTTCGCGGCAATTCGGCACTGCGTCAGTCTTGCGAGCGTGCCCCCGCGCCGGGTGGCGTGGTCACGCTGTTGCGTGACCATGCGCCTGCTTCGGCGCTTGGCCCGTCACTGCAACATGGTCACGCAACAGCGTGACCATGCCACCCCCCAAAACTAACGCCATACAACGCACTTGCGCAATTCGCTTGCACTTGGCCCGCGGACGCGCTATAGATAGGGTCATGGCCCAAAGGGCTTATTGTCCACGCGAGCCTTGAAAGAATCGGAGTGAACCATGAAAAGCCGCACCCCCGTTCTTGTGGTTGCCGCATGGGCCGCAGGTCTGGTCCTGGCCCTCGGCGCCGGCTGCGCCTCCCCCTCCCAGAAGGGACCGGCCGGAACCTACGGCGACCTGTCGCCGGCCCGACGCATCCTGGCCCTCGAAGCCGATGGCCCCCAGGCGCCGAACGCCCGCAGCGCGGCGAAGGACCTCCTGAGTTCCACCGAACCGCTGTACCGCGCCCAGGCCGCCAAGACGCTTGCCTTGTGGGCCGCCATGGGCGACGTCGGCCTCGTCGTTCCCGCGATCACCAGCGACGATCCCCTCATCCGAACCGTCGCGCAGACCGTCTACGCCGAACACACGCCGCGCGGCTACGGCCTGCTGGCCGTCCAGGATAGCACGATCGTCGAGGTGCAGCCAGCCGTGCTCGCGGCCCTCAACGAGTTGGGCGATGCCCAAGGCGTCCCGGGCCTTGAGGCGGTCCTGACGCCCATCCAGGAGCGTCTCCAGCGGAGCCTCTCGGGCGATGCCGCCGAAGCCGTCCTGGCCGCCGACCTGCTGGCGAACATCAGCGATGCGGGCGCGCGGCGGGTGCTGATCCACCTCGTCGAGTCCACCGAGGGGTCCGTCCTCACGCGAGCCACAACAGCCTGTGTGGCCGACGACATGGGCCTCGGGCCCACCCTTCTGCCGATCGTCTTCGCGAGCGGCGTTGCGGGGCGACAGGCCGTCATGACGGCGCTGGTCCTCCATCCCGACCCGCGCCTGGCGGACCTCCTGGTGGCGGGCCTGAACGACGCGGACGTGTCGGTGCGGCACAACGCCATCCGCGGCCTGGCTAACCTGAGCGGCGCCGCCCCGGTCGAAGCACTGACCGCCAAACTCCTCGGCCCCGGCCAGGAGAAAATCGATACGATCAACGCCCTGGGGGCCATCGGCGCCCGCGGCGCCGAAACGTTGCGGCAGTACCTCCGCCGCGCACCGGCGTCCGAACCGCTCGAAGTGACCGCCCTGCTCGCGCTGGCGCCATACGCCGGCCGCGATGACATCCCGTGGGTCGCCAAACGCCTCAAGTCCAACAGCAAGTACGTCCGGGCCGCGGCCCTGGCGGTGCTCGGCCGCATCGGCAACCCCGAAGCCCAGGCGGTGATTGTGGATTCCGTCAGGGACCCCGAGACGCTGGTCCGCGCGTCGGCCGCAAGGGCCCTCGGCCAGATCGGCACCGTCTACGCCTGCAAGGAACTGATGTTCCTGCTGGAAGACCCGTCACCGATCGTGGCGTCGAATGCGGCGTGGGGGCTCGGCAAGGCCGCGTGCGTCGAGGCCGTGCCGGCGCTGGAGAAGATCGCCAAGACGCGCCAATCGGCCCAGCCGTCCAGCCGCATGATCAGCGACCTGTACGCCGGCCCTGAACTGGCGGCCCTCGAATCGCTCGGCAAGATCGGCGGGCCGCGCGCCGTGGCCACGCTGCTCCAGAGCCTTGACGCCGCCAGTTGGCGGACGCGCGCCAGCGCCGCCCACGCGATGGGCGCCGCCGGCGACCGCTCCGACGCCGTCATCCAGGCGCTGGAGAAGCACCTCAAGGACCCCGTCAACCTCGTGCGTGCCCAGGCCCTCCTGAGCCTCAAGGCCCTCGGCAAGACTTACGGGGCGGACGACCTGAGGGCGAAGTAGTAGCGCTATTACAAATCGGCGCCTGCCACAACATCCCGGGCGACCGTATAATTGAAGATGGAAGTAAAGGATCGCGCAAGTGGTCCGTCAACGTTGATTACGTGGGTGCCACGGCTGCGCCTTGTGCAGCCGTGGTCGTCGGCAGGCATACACGGCTGCAAACTGCGCAGCCGTGGCACCCACGGATTCAATTGTGACAAATTTGAGGGCGGGTGCGATGGCTACCCTCATCCACATCACGCACGAGGCGTACGAGAAGATGGGCGGCATCGGCGCCGTCCTCGAAGGACTCGTTACGACCCGCGCCTATCAGAGCGTGGTCGCCCGAACGATTCTCATCGGCACCGGCGAAGTGCCCCCCAGGAAACCCGCGGAAGAAGAGGTCACCGTTCTTTACGAGACGGGCCGCCCGCCCGCCGAGGCCTTCGAGACCGCGGCCCTGGCCGATGCGTTCCGGCAAATCGAGGCGGCCACCGGCGTGCGTATCCTCTACGGCGTCCGCTCGGTGCCCTGCCCGCTCGAGACCCGCCACACGGAGGTCGAGTTGCTCCTTCTGGACGTGCGCCAGGCGCATCCCGGCCCCGTCAACCAACTCAAGGGCCAGTTGTTCGAAGCCTACGGCCTCGCGAGCGACCGGTACGAGCGCGAGTGGGGTTTTGAGGAATGGATTCGTGCGGCCACACCGGCGCTGGAGGCCGTCGCGGCGCTGCTGGCGGGCGGCACCCAGGAGGCGGTCCTCATCAGCCACGAGTTCATGGGCCTGCCGACCCTGCTGGCGGCCCGCGTGCGTCTGCCCGGCCTGCGGACGATCTACTGGGCCCACGAGGTGCCGACCGTCCGCGACCTGATCGAGAACGAGGCGGAGGCGCGGCTCAGTTTCGACCAGGCGATGGAAACGCGTCGCGGCGTCCGCTCGTACGAGGCGCTCCTGCGCGAGCGCGGGGGGTACAAGTACGCCCTCGTCAGCCGCGCCCATGCCGCCCATCGCGTCTTCGCCGTCAGCAACCGGATCGCGCAGGAGTTGGAACTCTTGTCGCCCGATTTCCGCCGGACCGCCGTCGAGGTGGTGTACAACGGCCTGCCGGTCCGCCCGATTGAACTGGAGGCGCGCCTCGGCAGCCGCGAGATCCTCCGCAACTACGGCGAGGCGTTGACCGGCGCGCGGCCGGACTTCGTATTCACGCACGTCACGCGGCCGGTGGCGTCGAAGGCGCTCGAGCGAGACCTCGTGGTGCTGGAGCACATGGACGACCGGCTGGCCGACCGCGGGCAATCGGCGATCCTGCTCATCCTGGCGACCGACGGCGGCCGCCGCGACCCCGAACTCATTTCGCGCATGGAGGCCGAGTACGGCTGGCCCCTGAACCACCGCATCGGGTGGCCCGACCTCGTCAAGGGCGAGGTGCCCATCGGCAAGGCCGTCGAGGAATACAACGGGTGGGCCCGCGTCACGCGTGCGGTGCTCATCAACCAGTTCGGCCTGTCGCGCGAGACGTGCGGCCGGCGCGTGCCCGAGGAACTCTCGTTCCAGGACCTGCGGCAGGGAAGCGACGTGGAGTTCGGCCAGAGTTCCTACGAGCCGTTCGGCATCGCGCAACTTGAGACGCTCGCCTTCGGGGGCATCTGCGTCCTCAGCCGCGCGTGCGGCTGCGCCCAACTGCTGGCCCGCGTGGCCCAGGGCAAGTTGCCCGCGAACGTCCTGATGGCCGACTATTGCCCGCCGCAGGACCCCCAGTGCCGGGGCGTCGGCGAAAGCGACACCCGGCGAATCGAGCACGAGGTGGGCGCCCGGCTGGCCCGGGAACTGGTCGACCGGCTTCCGCAAACAGAGAAAGACTTCGCGCAACTGCTGGAGACGGGCTGGGCTACCGCCGAGAAGATGAGTTGGCAGGCCGTCTGCCGCGAATACTTTGTGCCGGCGCTGGAGCGGTGCCTCGGCCGGCCGATCCGCCGCCGCGCCGACACGGCAAGAAGGCAGTACCGCAACCAGCCGCACGGGGCCGCCGAGGCACGATAACTTGTGGTATACTCAAGGGAGCGGTTTTTTTGCGCGGCGGGTGCGGAGACCCGCCGCGCGAGCAGGGTGCCACGGCTGCGCTGTTTGCAGCCGTGCTCTGCGGCCAGCGGCGGCACGGTTGCTGAACGGCGCAACCGTGGCACCCGTTAGCATAGTGTGCGATAATTCGGTGTCACAACAGTAGCCGCATCGCGATCCTCCTGGACCCGGTCGGAAGTGGAGGCGAGTCATGGCCAAACTGGAAAGAATCCTGGTGCCGACGGATTTCTCGGAGCACAGCGAGCACGCAGCCGCCTACGCCATTGAACTTGCGCGGCAGTACGGCGCCAACGAGATCCACTGCATTCACGTCTCGGACATCCCGGCCGACCTGCTCGCGACCTCGGCTTACTACATGACGGGCCCCAGCGAGCAGTTCGTCGAGCAGGTCCGCGAAGAGGGGCGCAAGGGCCTCGATGCGTTCGTGAAGAAGAACTTCAAGGATGTGCCCGTCAAGGCCGTGTTCCTCGAAGGGCGGCCGTTCGTGGAGATCATCCGCTACGCCCGCGAGAACGAGATCGACCTGATCGTCATCTCGACCCACGGCCGCAGCGCCCTGAAGCACGCCCTCTTCGGCAACGTCGCCGAGAAGGTGGTCCGCAAGGCCCCCTGCCCGGTCCTGGTCGTCAAGCGAGAGGAGCGGGATTTCGTCTTGCCGTAAAGTGTTGCAGTGCGTCGCTTACGAGGGTGGCATGGTCACGCTGTTGCGTGACCATGTGCCTCGAACGGCGCTTGGCCCGTCACTGCAACATGGTCACGCAACAGCGTGACCATGCCACCCCCCTAACTGGCGCCGTACTAAAGTCGCGTCACTTTTTGTTGTAGCCCATCGCCGCGGGCAGGTATGCTCTGGGCGTGGCCAAACTCAGCGACAGCGTGCAGTACCTCAAGGGCGTCGGGCCGAAGCGCGCGGCGCTCCTGGCGGGCATGGGCATCCGCGACATCGGCGACGCGCTGCGGTTCTTTCCGCGCAAGTACGTCGACCGCGGTGACGTTGTGCCCATCGCCAAGGTGCGGCCCGGCCAGGACGTGGCCGTCCGTGCGAAACTCATCGAGATGCGCGCCCCCCGCTGGGGCGACCGCCTGGAGGCCCTCATCGCCGACGCCAGCGGCTCGATGCGCGTCATCTGGTTCCACGCGCGGTTCCTCGTCCAGTCGCTCGCGACCGGCGCCGAGTTCCTTTTCTACGGCCGCGTCGGCCAGTACCGCGGGTATCTCCAGTTGCAGCATCCGAAGTTCGAGCGCGTGGCCGAGGGCGACAACGCCGACGAAGGCGACCGCATCCTCGTGGAGTACCCCACCACCGAGGGCCTCCAGCAGGCGTCGCTCCAGGCGATGGCCCGCGAGGCCCTGAGGATCGGCCTGCCGCTGGCCAAAGACTGGCTGCCGCCGGAGATGCGCCGCCGCCTGGCCCTGCCCGACCTTGCGGACGCGCTGCAGAAAATCCACCAGCCGCGCTCGATGCTCGAGGTGCGCGAGGCCCGCCGGCGCCTCGTCTTCGGCGAGTTCTTCCTGATGGAACTGGCGGTGGCTCTGCGGAGGCGCAGCGCCCTGGCGTCGCACAACGCCCCGCCCATCCCCGTGAGCGACAAGGTGGACCAGCGGATCCGCGCGCGGTTTCCCTACACGTTCACGGCGGCGCAGGACCGCGTGATCGCCGGCATCCGCGGCGACCTGGCCCGCGACCGCCCGATGACGCGCCTTCTCCAAGGCGACGTCGGCAGCGGCAAGACCGCCGTGGCCCTCTACGCGGCGATGGCGGCCGTGGCGGCCGGGTACCAGGCGGCCATCATGGCCCCGACCGAGATCCTCGCCACGCAGCACTATCACAACGTGGAGAAGTACCTCGTGGGCAGCCGCGTGCGGTGGGCGCTGCTCGTGGGCGGGCTGGGCGCGAAGGAGCGCCGGCACGTGCTGCGGCGTATCCGCAACGAGGACGCCGACATCATCGTGGCCACGCACGCCCTGCTGGAGCAGGACGTGACGTTCTCGCGCCTGGGCCTCGTGGTCATCGACGAGCAGCACAAGTTCGGCGTCCTCCAGCGGGCCGAGGTGAAGTGGCAGCCGGCCGCCGACAACCCGAACCTCCAGCCGCATTATCTCGTGATGACCGCCACGCCCATCCCGCGGACGCTGGCGCTGACGGTCTTCGGCGACCTCGACGTCTCGACGATCGACGAGATGCCCCCCGGGCGCACGCCCATCGCCACGTGGTGGGTGCGGGCCGAGGAACGCCGGAAGGCCTACGCGTTCGTCCGCAAGGAACTGGCGGCCGGCCGGCAGGCGTTCATCGTCTGCCCGCTCGTCGAGGAAAACGAGAACAGCGACCCTTCGACAGGCTCAGGGCAGGCCCTGAAGGCCGCCACCGAGGAAGCCGCGCGCCTCCAGGGAGAGGTCTTCGGCGAGTTCTGCGTCGGCCTCCTCCACGGCCGCATGAAGCCCGAGGAGAAGGACGCCGTGATGGAGCGGTTCCGGCGCGGCGAAATTCACGTCCTGGTTTCCACGGTGGTCATCGAAGTAGGAGTGGACGTTCCCAACGCAAGTGTTATGATAGTGGAGCACGCGGAGCGGTTCGGCCTGGCCCAACTCCACCAGTTGCGGGGCCGGATCGGCCGCGGGGCGGCCAAAAGCACGTGCCTCCTCATGGGCGAGCCCGTGACGCCGGAGGCCCAGCGCCGCCTTCAGGTCATGTGCGAAACCGCCGACGGGTTCCGTATCGCCGAGGAAGACCTCAAGTTGCGCGGCCCGGGCGAGTTTTTCGGCACCCGGCAACACGGCATGCCGGAACTGATGATCGGCAACGTCATCGAGGACTACGACCTCCTGCGCCTGGCACGCAACGAGGCGTTCACGTGGATCGACAAGGACCCGGCCCTCGCGAAACCAGAGTCGGAACCGATACGCCGGGCGCTGGTGAAACGGTTCAAGGACACGATGCGGTTGATCGAAGTCGGATGATGCTACAGCGCTACATAGCGCGGCGGGTCTCCTGACCCGCCGCGCGAAGAGCGCGCCACAGGGCCGAAATCGCGGATTCCGGCGCGGTGGGTCAGGAGACCCACCGCGCAACGTGCTAAGTACCGCGCCCCATAAGTGGGGGACGGAAATCCTCTCTCCTGGGGTGCCACGGCTGCGCCGTTTGCAGCCGTGGTCGTTCGGACGGTGACACGGCT
>Ga0315280_10010054_pt1 | contig 11950 bp, 11 predicted proteins | sample YL17G06_40_MG_FD_203697 | JGI IMG/M metagenome (GOLD analysis project Ga0315280, IMG submission 203697) | Sediment microbial communities from Yellowstone Lake, YNP, Wyoming, USA - YL17G06_40 | ecosystem: Environmental > Aquatic > Freshwater > Lake > Sediment | place: USA: Wyoming | collected... | reverse complement strand
GCTGATGAGGATATTGGGGTTCATCCAGGCCACGCCCACGACTGAGCCCGAGCTCATGGGCACGAGGTCGAAATTCTGGGTCAGGGACTGGTTGGCCGTTATGGAGACGGACACGATCTGGGAGAAATATCCCGGGGCCGAGGCCTGCATGGTATAGCTGCCAGGGGAAAGGCTTATGGAATAGGCGCCCGAGGCGTTGGTGGTATCCCGGTATCCGGCATCCTCGGTGACGGAGACCAGGCTGCCATTGATGGCCGCCAGGGTCGAGGCGTTGCGCACCGTGCCGGAAAATGTGGCGTTGGCCATGACCACATTTGGGTTGGCGAGCACGCTTTGCAGCTGGAGCTGCTTCTTCTCGCTTCCCTGGGTCCAGAGCACCGTGACGGTGAGAAGCCTCATGCCGGTGTCGGGCGAGCTGGGAGGCAGGGTTACGATTTTGCCGGAGTCTTCGTCGCAGACCTGGATGTAGGTCAATCTCTGGAAGTTGATTCCCCCCTCGAGGATGTTTTCAGGGGGGAAATAGCCGTTGTCGTAGGGGATGCTCGGGGAATAGTCGGTGCGGTAGGAGGGGTCCGTCGTGACCAAGACCTGGTAATAAGTCTTCTGCTTGATGATTTGCATCTGCTCCTGGGTCAGGTTGGAGGCCAGGGTCTTGGTCCGCGCGCCCTGGATGGCCTTCTGAATGCCGCCCATGCCGCCGATGAGGCCCAGGATGCCCACGGTCAGGACGGCGGTTGCAACGAGAAGCTCCACAAGAGTCACGCCGCGCGACTTCTTCATGATGAGAGTGCTGTGCACTCTCGATATTACAAAATAGCCGCGCTCAGGAGCACTCGGAGAAGCCGCAGTCGTGGCAGGTCGGGCCTGAGCAGCCGGACTCGAAGGCCACGTTGGAGGAGTAGCACTTGGGGCAGTACTCCGTCTTGGGCAGGATGAAGCCCTCGAGCTTGGCCTGCTGCGCCGCGTCCTCGCCTTCGCTCAGCCATCCCGTCTTCTTGAGGTGCTGGCGCAGGGCGACCGAAATGGCGTGGGCCACGGAATTGATGCGGTTCTCGCCGAAGCCGATGGGCTTGTCGCCCTTGACCGAGTTCAAGTGCTTGAGCACCTTCAAGGGGTCGCCGCCCTCGGCGAAGTACTTGGAGAGCAGGATGCCCACCAGCGAGGTCAAGGCCGATATCTCCGTGCCCAGGGGGGGAATGTTGGTGAAGACCTGGTAGGGGCCGCGCTCGTCGTAGTTGATGTGGATGTGCAGGGGGCCGTAGCCGGTCTTGATCTGGTAGTACTCTGAGGAGGCGCCGAAGGCCGTCTCCGGGTCGCGGCGCTTGGACTTCGACGGCTGGGGCGCGAGGTTTAAGACCTGCTGGGCCTTGGAGCCGTCGCGGTAGATGGTGATGCCCTTGCACCCCAGCTTATAGGCCAGGGTATAGGCGTCGCGCACGTCCTGGACCGTGGCCGTCGAGGGGAGATTTATGGTTTTTGACACACCGTTGTCCGTGTGCTTCTGGAAGGCGGCCTGTATGCGGACGTGGAAGTCGACCGAGACGTCGTGCGCGGTCGGGAAGAGCTTCTGAATCTCGGCCGGGATCTCCGCGATGCCGCGCACCGCCTTGCGGTTTTCGTTGATGCGGTTCCAGAGGTCAGCTTCCTTCAGGCCGAAGTAGTCGTGGGCTTGGGCCACCTCCTTGAAGAGCGGGTTCACCTCGAAGAACACGTCCTTATCGGCCGGGGACTCGCCTTTCTTCAAGGCCTCCAGGGCCTTGGCGTTGTAGCGGGTGTAGGCGATGGCGAAGAAGGGCTCGATGCCGCTGCCTTGGAGGCCCGCGGCGATGGCGATGGTGCCCGTGGGCGCGATGGTGGTGCGGGCGCAGTGGCGGGGGGTGCGCCTCTCGCCGCGGAAATGGATGCTGTCCGGGTCGTAGACGGAGTTCTTCCAGTTGGGGAAGACCCCGCGCTCCTTAGCCAGGGCCTCGGAGGCGGCCAGTGACGTATCGTTGACGTAGCGCATGAGCTTGGCCGCGAACTCCAGGGAGGCCGGCGAGTCGTAAGGGATGCCGAGCTTGACCAGGGCCTCGGCCAAGCCCATGACGCCCAGACCCACGCGGCGGTTGCCCTTGGCCATGCGCTCGATCTCGGGCAAGGGGTAGTTGTTGACCTCGACTACGTCGTCGAGGAAGCGCAGGGCCAGCTCCACGGTCGCGGCCAGGCGTTTGTAATTGAAGGTCCCCTTTAAGGCCTCGCCTTCCACGAAGTTGGCGAGGTTGAGCGAGCCCAGGTTGCAGGGTTCCCAGGGCAGCAAGGGCTGCTCGCCGCAGGGGTTGGTGGCCTCTATCTGGCCGACGGCCGGCGTGGGGTTGGAGCCGGAATTGTTGATGCGGTCGCTGACGATGAAGCCCGGGTCGCCTGATTTCCAGGCGCACTCGACCATGAGGTCGAATATCTCCTTGGCCCGGGCCCGCCCCGCCTCCTCCTTGGTGCGCGGGTTGACGAGGGCGTACTCGGCGTCCGCGGCCACGGCCTTCATGAACTTTTCGTCTATGGCGACCGAGAGGTTGAAGTTCTCCATGACCGCGGACTGCGCCTTCATGGCGATGAAGTCCTTGATCTCCGGGTGGGTGTAGTGCAGGACGCCCATGTTGGCGCCCCGGCGCGTCCCGCCCTGCTTGACCACGTCGGTCATCTTGTCGAACATGGACATGAAGGAGAGCGCGCCCGAGGCCACGCCCTGGGTCTTCTTGACGATGTCGCCCTTGGGCCGCAGCTGGCTGAAGGAAAAGCCCGTGCCGCCGCCCGACTTTTGGATGAGCGACTGCGCGGCCAGGGACTTGGTGATGGCCTCCATGGAGTCGGGCACGGGCAGCACGTAGCAGGCGCACAGCTGCTGCAGCTCGCGGCCCGCGTTCATGAGGGTCGGGGAGTTGGGCAGGAAGTCCCAGCGCGAGAGCATGTCGTAGAAGCGGGCCCGCCAGGCGTCGGCGGCCTTGCGCGCCTCCGGGACCGAGGCGTAGGCGGCGGCGAGGTTCTTGAGGAGGCGGGTGAAATTGGCCTCGCGCAGGCGGGATTCGCCCAGGCCGTAGTGGAAGAGGACCATGCGCGAGGCCTTGACCCCGGCGGGGGACTCCACCGGATGGGCGCTGTAGCGCACGCCGGCGAAGACGCCCCAGTCCTGCGCGGCGGGGTGCAGGAGTATCTCGGAGAGGGAGATGTTGTGCGCGACCCCGTCGAGCCAGGCCTCGATGGAGGGGGCGTTGCGCAGGTACTTGTCCTTGATGACCTTGAGCTGGTTCTCCGAGACCTCGCTCTTGGGATGCCGGCGCGCGGCGTGATGGGCTTGCGATGCGGGCTTGTTCTTCAACGCGGTCTCTCCTTGCGGCGAAAACGGACGGGGACAGTGTAACAGCAAGCCCCTGCGATGTCAAATTTTCCGACGGGGAAGATTCTGGTATCCGGATTCCGGGAAAATGTCGGAATATAAGATGCTGAATGACAATAGAAAATAATATATGGACTATTACCGATAGTAGAAAAGACTAGACGATAAACAGGAGCAGGGCCGCAGCCCCGGCGCAGGCCGCGCCCAGGAGGAAGGGCGCGGCGGCCGAGACCTGGCTCCACAGCCAGCCCGCGGCCAGGCTCGCGGCCAGGGCGAGCATGCCGGTCGCGCCCTGGAAGACCCCCATGGCCGTGGCGCGCGCCTCCGGGACGCAGCGCTCGGCGATCGCCGCCTTCAGCGAGCTCTCAGCCAGGGCCCCGTAGAAGCCGTAGACCGCGAAAAGCGGCCAGAACCAAATGCCGCTCTCGGCCCGGGAGAAGCCGAAGTAGGCCGCGGCGAATACCGCCAAGCCCGCGGCCAGGGTGCGCGTGCGTCCGATCCTGTCGGCCAACGCGCCGGCCGGTGTCGCCGCGAGCGCGTAGACCGAGTTGTAGAGGACATAGGCCAGGATCACGTGGACCGGGCTTAAGCCTCCCTGAGCGGCCTTCAAGAGCAGGAACGCGTCGCTCGAGTTGCCCAGGGCGAATATCCCGTATATTAGGAGGAAACGCTTTAATTCCGGGGACAAAGGGGCGGCGATATGCGCTGCCGGGGCTGCTTCCACCGGCCGGTCCTCCACGCGGGCCGCCAGCACCAGGACGCCCAGGGCGGCCGGGACCGCGGCCAGCAGGAACAGGCTCCGGTAGCCGAGGCCGAAGACCGACATGAGGAGCACGCTCAACAGCGGCCCCGCGGCCGCGCCGGCCGTGTCCATGGCGCGGTGGAAGCCGAAGGCCTTGCCCCAGTGGGCCGGCTCGGTCGAGGCGGTGATGAGGGCGTCGCGCGCCGAGGTGCGCACGCCCTTGCCCAGCCGGTCGAGGAAGCGGCAGAACAGCGCCATGGGCCAGGCCCGGGCCAGGGCCAGCAGCGGCTTGGCCAAAGCCGAGAGGCCGTAGCCCCAGACCACGAAAGGCTTGCGCCGGCGGGCGCGATCCGACCAGCGGCCGCTGAGCGCCTTGAAGATGCTGGCCGTGGCCTCGGCCACCCCCTCGATCAAGCCCACCACGGTCATGGGGGCGTGCAGCGTCCCGGTCAGGAACAAAGGCATGACGGGGTAAAGCATCTCCGAGGAGACGTCGGTGAGGCCGCTGACGATTCCCAGGAAAAACACGTTGCGGCCGATGTCTTTGCGCCAGCCGGTCCGTTCCATGATGAGCCATGATGATAACATTCCGCCCCAGGTATTGATAAGCGGTCCGGGGATTTGATATTCTATTTTGCTCATGTACGCGATAATCGAGACGGGCGGCAGGCAGTTCTGGGTGGCGCAGGGCGAGACCATCCGCGTGGAGAAGATCGAGGCCGAACCCGGCAAGGAGCTGACCTTCCCGGCCCTTTGGGCCGTGGGAGACGCCCAGGACGGCCGGCAGCCCGAGCCCTCCCGCAACGCCCGGGTCACGGCCGAGGTCGTCCGGCAGTACCGCGGCCCGAAGATACTGGTCTTCAAGAAGCGTTCCAAGAAGGCTTACAAGAAGATGCAGGGCCACCGCCAGAACTACACCGACATCCGGATCAAGACGATTTCCGGCAATTGACTTCCATATAACATAACCGACATGGCACACACAAAAGCGCAAGGCTCATCCGGCAACGGACGCGACAGCCGCGGCCAGCGTCTCGGCGTGAAGCGTTACGGCGGCCAGCGCGTGCTCGCGGGCATGGTGCTCGTGCGCCAGCGCGGCACGAAGTTCCTGCCCGGCCTCCACGTGGGGCGCGGCAAGGACGACACCCTCTTCGCCAAGGCCTCCGGCGTGGTCGCCTTCGAGTGGGCGCATAAGGACAAGAAGCGCATCAGCGTCCTTCCGGCGTCCGCCTAGCCCTTACGGAGCCGCCCCCGGCCGTTCGGCCAAAGCCGCGGCGGTCAGAGGTTGTGGACTTCATAGACAAGGTTCGCGTTTTCGTCACGGCCGGCGCCGGGGGGGACGGCTGCCTCTCCTTTCACCGCGAGAAGTTCATCGAGTTCGGCGGGCCCGACGGCGGCGACGGCGGCCGGGGCGCAGACGTCTGGCTCGAGGCCTCGTCGCGTCTGACCACGCTCCTGGAGCTCGCCCGCCGGCCCCGCCTCAGGGGCCGTGACGGAGCCCCGGGCAAGGGTCGTGCCAAGGCGGGCCGGTCCGGCGAGGACACGGTCGTGCGCGTGCCCGTGGGCGCCATGGTGTTCAAGGACGGGGTCCTGCTCGCCGATCTGGCCCGGCCCGGCCAGCGGGTCCTGGCTGCGGCCGGAGGCCGCGGCGGCCGGGGCAACCTCTCCTTCAAGAGCCGGCGCAACACAGCCCCGCGCCTATGCGAGAAAGGCGAGCCGGGCGGGAAGGCGGTCCTGACGGTAGAGCTCAAGCTCCTGGCCGACATCGGTTTCGTGGGCTTTCCCAACGCGGGCAAGTCCAGCCTCCTCTCCAGGGTTTCCCGCGCCAGGCCTAAAATCGCGGACTATCCCTTCACCACGCTCTCGCCCAATCTGGGCGTGGTAGAGCACAAGCGCGCGAGCTTCGTGGCCGCCGACATCCCGGGCTTGATCGAGGGCGCCCATGCCGGCAAGGGCCTGGGCGCGGATTTCCTGCGGCACGTCGAGCGCACGCGCGTTCTGGTGCACCTCATAGATCCTGCGGGCTACGGCGGCCGCGACCCCCTGGCCGGCATCAAGGACATAGCCCGCGAGCTCAAGGCTTTCTCCCCCCGGCTTCTGGCCAAGCCCCGGATACTGGCGGTCAACAAGATGGACCTGCCCGGCGCCGCGGAGGTCCTCAAGAAGGTGCGCTCGCGCTATCCCCGGCGCACCTACGGGATATCGGCCGCGACCGGCGAGGGCATCCCGGCGCTCCTGGACCGCGTGCTCCTGGAGCTCTCCCGCCGGCCGCCGACGGTATTCAAGACCCCGGAGGACGAGGACCGCCAAGTGCGGCTCGACGGCGGCTTCCGAGTCCGGGCCCTGGGCGGAGGCCGCTTTGAACTCGACGGCCGATTCGTCAGGCGCGCCGCGGCCATGCTCGAAGAGAGCCTGCCGGAGGCGGTGGAGCGGTTCCAGAGATCCTTGCGGCGCATCGGCGTGGACCGGGCCTTGCAGCGCGCCGGCATCCGGGAGGGGGACCGGGTGCGCTGCGGCGAGTTCGAGTTCGAGTGGACGGACGATCTCCGCCGGCCTTTGCCCCGATTGAAGCGCGACCGCCGCACCCGCATCGGGGTGGGGAAGAAATGAGGGGGCGGCGGTTCTCTTGGGCGGCAATATGAATTCTCTCGCAGCCGCCGACGCCAAAGTCGCGGACCCTTCGGATATCGCCGGCGCCTACGCCTTCTGCCGCCAGTTCTGCGCCGCGCATTACGAGAACTTCCCGGTGGCCTCGCGCCTCCTGCCCTGGAGGCTGCGCCCCCATGTGGACGCCCTCTACGCCTTCGCGCGCATCGCGGACGACTTCGCGGATGCGCCGGAGTTCGCGGCCGTCCGCCGGGAGCGGCTGCTCGACTGGCGCCGCCAGCTCGGGGAAGCGGGCCGGTCGGCGGCCGCGCACCCCGTCTTCCTGGCCCTGGGCCGCACCATTGGGGATATGGACCTGCCCAGGGAGCCTTTAAACGACCTCTTGAGCGCCTGCCTGCAGAAAACCGAGAAGCGGCGTTACGCCAGCTGCGACGAGCTCCTGGACTACTGCCGCCGGTCCGCCAATCCGGTCGGGCGCCTCATCCTCATGATGCACGGCTACCGGGACGATGAGCTCTTCCGCTACTGCGACGCCATCTGCACGGCCCTGCAGCTGGCCAAATTCTGGCAGGACCTTTCCCTGGACCTCAAACGGGACCGCATCTACATCCCGGAGGAGGATTTCAAGGCCTACGCCTACTCCGAGGCCGACCTGCGCATGGGCGTGTGCAACGATAGGTTCCGGGAGCTCATGAAGTTCCAGATCAACCGGACCCGATCCCTCTTCGAGCAGGGCCGGCCCCTGCCCGGCAAGGTGCGCTGGCCGCTCTCCTGGGAGGTGCGGGTGACTTGGTACGGCGGCCGGGAACTCCTGCGCAAGATACGCAAGCGCGGCTTCGACACCCTCACCCAGAGGCCGGTCCTCACCCGCTGGGATTGGCTGCCGCTGACTCTTAGGACGGTGCTCAAGCCGTGAACTCCGCGCCATCCGCCGAGAGAAATTCCAATTTCTTCCTGGGCTTCCTTTTCCTGCCCCGCGCCAAGCGCGACGCGCTTGACGCGGTCTACGCCTACTGCCGGCTCATAGACGACATCGTGGACTCCGGCCGCTTCGCCAATGCAGAGGCGCGGCGCATGCTGGATTTCTGGCGCGGGGAAGTGGAGCGCCTTTACGCCGGCAAGCCCACCCATCCCGCGGCGCGCAGCCTGATGCCCCATGTTGCCGCTTTCCGCCTTCCCCGGGAGGCGTTCCTGGAGATGATTCGCGGCTGCGCCATGGACCTGGAAGGCGTCCGCTACCAGACCCCTGAGGGGCTGGAGGGCTACATGCGCGGGGTGGCTTCTTCCGTGGGCGCCCTGGCCGTGGAGATTTTCGGCTACCGGCATACCCCGCCGCAGCGGATGCGGGAATTCGCCCGGCTCTTCGGCTACGCCTTCCAGCTTACCAACATCATCCGCGACGTGGGCGCGGACCTGGAGCTGGGACGGATATACATTCCGGCCAGCGACATGAGGGAGGCGGGCTACACCGAGCAGGCCCTGGTGCTGCGCGACCACAACGAGGCTTTCAACCGGCTCATGCATATCCTCTACCGCCGGGCCAAGACCTATTACCAGAGGGCGCGCAATCTGGTGGATGTCCGCGACCGGCCGGGGCTCCTGCCGGCGGAGATCATGGCGCATGTCTACGAAGGGCTCCTGGAGGATATCCGGGAGAACGGGTTCCGCGTCCTGTTCCATCGCCACAGCCTGCCCGCCTGGCGCAAGGCGGTCCTGGCCGGCAAGGCCTGGCTTTATTGCCATGGGTTCTGACTCCCTCCTCCCCGGGACCGGCGATCCCCTATAATAACGGCGCCAGGACGGCCATATGCTCAAATCCGACAAATGGATCCGCAAGATGAGCCTCGAGCGCAAGATGATAGACCCTTTCGTGGGCCGGAGCGAGGGGCAGGGCCGGATATCCTACGGGCTCTCCTCCTACGGCTACGACATCCGGCTCGCCGACGAGTACAAGATATTCGCGGGCGGCTGCGGCGCCGTGGTGGACCCCAAGGCCTGCGACCCCAAGTCCTTCACGGACTACCGGGGTCCCCACTGCGTCATACCGCCCAACTCCTTCGCCCTGGCGCGCTCCGTGGAGCGATTCGACATCCCGCGCAACGTCCTGGCCGTCTGCCTGGGCAAGAGCACCTACGCCCGCTGCGGCATCATCGTCAACGTGACCCCGCTCGAGCCCGGCTGGACCGGCCACCTCACCATCGAGATATCCAACACCGCGCCCCTGCCGGCCAAGGTCTACTCCGGGGAGGGCATCGCGCAGATAGTGTTCCTGGAGAGCGACGAGGTCTGCGAGACGAGCTACGCGGACCGCAAGGGCAAGTACCAAGCCCAGGCGGGCATCGTCCCGCCGCGCGTCCACTAGCTTCGCGACGGGGAAAGCGTCTTGTGCCTGCCTTCCGAAATTGTGTAATATTTCCCATATATGCCGCAGAAGACCTATCTCTACAATCCCAAGGCAGCGCCCGTGCCGCGGCGCTGGCACTATCTCGACGCCGACGGCCAGGTCCTGGGGCGCATGGCCACGCGGGTGGCGACCCTGCTGCGCGGCAAGCACAAGCCGACTTACACGGATTTCTTCGATTGCGGCGACTTCGTCGTCGTGACCAACGCGGCGCGCGTGCGCCTTACCGGCCGCAAACTCGAGCAAAAATTCTATTTCAGCCACTCCGGCTGGGCCGGCGGGGCCAAGACGACCCCGGTCAGGCGCCAGCTCGAGCGCGATCCCCGCAAGGTGGTGTACCTAGCGGTCAAGCGCATGATCCGCAACAACCGTCTGCGCAGCCGGCAATTGGCGCGGCTGAAGATATTCCCGGGCGCGGAGACGCCGGGCGTCCCGCCTCCCCCCCCCAAGGTGGGCTGACATGAAGAACGACGACCAGATATGGGCGACGGGCCGCCGCAAGACTTCGGTGGCGCAGGTGCGCCTCATCCCCAAAGGCGAGGGCAAGGTGACGGTCAACGCCCGGCCCTTGGAGGACTACTTCCGCGGTCAGGAGCATAGATTGCGCAACGTCATGGCTCCCATCGGCCTCGTGGATGGAGCCAAGAAGTTCGATTACGTGCTCAAGATCATAGGGGGCGGGATGACCGGCCAGGCCGAGGCCGCCCGGCACGCCATCGCGCGGGCCATGGTCAAGCTCGACGAGAAGAACAAGAAGGTCATGCGGGCCAACGGGTTCCTGACCCGCGACCCCAGGATGGTCGAGCGCAAAAAGTCCGGCCAGCCCAAGGCGCGCAAGCGGTTCCAGTACTCGAAGCGCTAAGCGCCGGCGCAATTTCTTATGGCGCTTGGCACCGGGGGGCCGCCGCCCCTTCCGGGAGTGGAGAACGCCCGCCCTCCAGGGACGGCGGCTCCTTGGCCGCCGCCCCCCGGTGTTTTTTCGAGGGAGCCATGAGTCAAAAGGAGAAGGTCAAAATCCGGGGCTTGGCCCGCATCGCGGCCGCGGTCTTCGCCGTCTGGGGCGCGGTCGTGAGCTCCAAGGCCTTCTACGACCTCTTCGCGGGCGAGCCCGAGGCCAACCTTTACGCCCCGCGGAAATGGGCCTTCGTGACCCGCGCGGAGTGGCTGCGCTACGGCGGCTTCGAGCTGTCCTACGGCCTGGCCCTTCTGGCCCTGGCCTGGTTCATGCTCAAGTATTCCCGCTTCCTGCCCGAGGTGAAGGAGCGCCCCCGCCAAGAGCCGGAATTCAAGCTTTTCGATTGAGGCGTTGAACCGGCCATGTGCGGAATCTGCGGGGTCTTCAACCTGGACGGCGCCCCGGCCGACCCGGAGGCCGTGCGCCGCATGCGCGGCCGCCTCGTCCACCGCGGCCCGGACGACGAGGGCGAGCTTCGCGACGGGCCGGTAGGCTTCGGTTTCCGGCGGCTCGCCATCCTGGATCTGGAGGGCGGGCGCCAGCCCATGGCGAGCGCCGACGGCCGCTTCGCCGTGGTCTTCAACGGCGAGATATACAACCATCCCCAGCTGCGCGCCGAGCTTGAGGCCGGGGGCGCGCGTTTCCGGACCCGCTCCGACACGGAGACCATCCTGCAGCTCTTCGCCAGGCTCGGCCTCGGGGCTTTCGCGCGCTTGAACGGCATGTTCGCGCTCGCCCTCTGGGACCGGGCCGAGCGGCGCTTGACGCTGGCCCGCGACCCCATCGGGGTAAAACCCCTCTACTACCGTTTCGACGGCAAGTCCCTGGCCTTCTCCTCGGAGCTGCGTTCGCTCATGGCCGCGCGGGACGGCTGGGCCCTGGACCCGGCCGGCGTCCTGGATTACCTGGCCTACGGCAAGGTGCACACGCCCCGCACCGTCCTGCGCGACGTCCTCAAGCTTCCGCCCGCCACCGCCCTCCAGCTCGACGACCAGGGCCTGCGGTTTTACACCTACTGGCGTCTGCCGCGCCTGCGCCGGGGGGCGGCGGTCCCCCCTCTTGAGGAATGCGTGGAGCGGCTCGACCGGCTCCTGCAGGACGCGGTCCGGGGCAATTGCCTGAGCGACGTCCCGGTCGGCGCGTTCTTGAGCGGGGGAGTGGACTCGGGACTCGTCGCGGCCATCATGGCGCGGCAGGCCGGGGGGCGGAAGATACGGACCTTCTCCGTGGGCTTCTCCGGCGCCGACCCCGGGTTGGACGAGTCCGCCCAGGCCCGGGCCGTGGCCCGGCACATCGGGGCCGAGCACCACGAACTGGCGCTGCCGGCCGACGTTCTGGAGCGTCTGGAAGGGGCCATCGCCCTCTTGGACGAGCCCATCGCGGACTCCGCCATCCTGCCCACCTTCCTGCTGGCGCGCTTCGCGCGCGACCGCGTCAAGGTGGTTCTGACCGGCGAAGGGGCCGACGAGCTCTTCGCCGGCTACGACCGCTACAAGGCCGCCTGGGTCAACGAGGCCCTCCACGGCCTGCCGGCCTGGGGCCGGAGGCTGGCCCTGCCCCTGGCGCGGCGCCTGGGCGCGGGCGCGGTCTTCGCGCGCCTGCCCATGGCCGACGCCCGGGACTGGGCCGAGGCCACGGCCTCGGCCCAGCCCGAGGACCTGCGCGCCGTGCTGCATCCCGACTTCTGGGAGGCCTCCCGGCGCGTGGACTGCCTGGAATGGCTCAAGGACTTCGCGGGCATGGAAAGCTTGAACGACGCCCTCGCCTTCGATCTCAAGACGGTCCTGTGCGACTCTTTGCTCATGAAGGTGGACAAGTCCACCATGATGGCGTCTTTGGAGGCGCGCGTGCCGTTCCTGGACAAGGCCGTGGTGG
>Ga0315280_10010051_pt1 | contig 11952 bp, 9 predicted proteins | sample YL17G06_40_MG_FD_203697 | JGI IMG/M metagenome (GOLD analysis project Ga0315280, IMG submission 203697) | Sediment microbial communities from Yellowstone Lake, YNP, Wyoming, USA - YL17G06_40 | ecosystem: Environmental > Aquatic > Freshwater > Lake > Sediment | place: USA: Wyoming | collected... | reverse complement strand
CTCACTGCTCGAACTCCACCGCTACGCGCCAACCTGCGGTTAGGACATACACGGCTTCCTTCCCAACCTCCTCAGCGCCAAAGGCTTGCTCCATTCTCGACCAATATCTTGTAAACTCCTGCTAGGAGGCTTGTAGGGTTAAGTTGTCCGGGCTGCTTTTCGCCCGGCTTGATGTGAAAGAGGCAGCCTTCAGCGACGGCTCCTGGGAGCACAGGCGTGGCGCCGCCCGCCCCGGGCCGGCCCTCCAATGTCGTGAAGTGACGCTGGCGACGAAGCACGGCCGGGCGACCCCACGCCATCTTATCAAGCGGGGCTGCGGACCCAAGACCGACCGCCAACGCAGTTCTCGCCGCCGTTCGCAAGTATAACATTCTCCAGGGCCTGGCACACCGGCACGCTGATGACGCGCGGGGGTTGCAGGCGACGTGCCTTGGCGAGCTCTGCGAATCGGCCACCAAATCGTCTTGACACCGAAAGGCAATGAGCGTATACAGCATTGCAGTGTACTGCGTACGCGCCGATCGAGCGCGCTCGCCGAGGAGGGTTCATGACGATGCGGGTTCTTCTCCCCTTGTACAAAGCAATAGGGCAGACGGACATGACAGAGGGGTGCGCCGCGTAAAAACCACATCCGAACCGAACTCCACCGTCCCTAACAGTCGTGCCAGGGAGAACACTCGCGTCGTGGAGAGTGGACTGAGGAGCGAAGTACAGGGTGAGGTGGAACCCTTATGCTTGTGATCGCCAGCGATTTGCACCTGACTGATGGGACCTCCTCGGGCGAGACCATCCGCTCAAGCGCCTTTCGAATCTTTCGCGAGCGGCTGCGTGATCTGGCCTACGATGCCTCCTGGCGGGCCGATGGCAAATACAAACCCATCGAAGAATGCCATAAGGCTGAGGCGGGCGGTTTCGCCATCGCGAGAAGGGAAAAGCAATGCCGAAGGTAACGCTTACTGATCTCTCGCTCGGGGATTACACGCTGAGCCCGCGGCTTATTGGTTTGCGCGCGGCCTACTTTCAGGCGCTGCCGGAAATCTGCGTGGAGCGCCCGCGGCTGGTCACGCGATTCAGCATCGATCACGGCCTGTTCACAAAAGAACGGATCTCGATCCTCGACAAAGCAAAGCTATACCGCTTCGTTCTCGAAAACCGGGCGCCCGTCGTCCGCCACTCGCGCGCCTACGGCAAGGGAATGGTCCCGTTCGACATTCATCACGATTCCCTGTTTGCCGGCTCCACGACCAGCAAGTTCAAAGGCGTTCCGCTCTATCCCGAATTTCTCGCCCTGACGCTTTGGCCGGAGTTGTGGAGCCTGCCGAAACGGGCCAGCAACCCGTGTCAGATCAGCGCCCAGGAAGTCGAGGAACTGAACACGCAGATTTTTCCCCAGTGGATTGACCACAACATCACGGAACTCGCCCGAAAGCGGTGTTTCGAGGAGAACAAAAGGAGGTACGGACGCGAGAAGTACGCTCCCGAATTGAAGCTCCTGGAACGCCTGGTTTTCTTTCTCGCCAGCAAGCCGGAATGCATCTCGCACACGATCCCCGATTTTTCCCGGGCCATTTCCGCCGGCCTGCGCGGTCTGATCGACGAGGCGCAGGCCAGGAAGGAGCGGACTTCCGAGACCTCGACACGCGAGTTTTACGAGGCCCTCAGCGAGGTGCTGGAGGGGATCATCCGTTACTCACGGAACCTTGCGGGCAAGGCCAGGGAGATGGCGGACCGCGAAAGCGATCCGCGCGGGACGAAGGAACTCTTGGAACTGGCCGAGATCCACGAGCGCGTGCCGGAATACCCGGCGCGCAGCTTCCGGGAAGCATTGACGACCGTCTGGGTGTGCTGGGTTGCGATTCACCTGGAGAACCCCAACGTGGGCCTCAGCCTTGGGCGGCTCGATCAGGTCCTATACGACGCCTACCGCCGGGACATCGAGAACGGCGCGTTGACCCTCGAACGCGCCGTTGAGCTGCTCTGCTGCCTGTGGCTGAAGATCGGCGATCACGTCCCCGCAATCCCGAGCGCCGGCGAGCAACTATTCGGCGGGACCGGTTCCAACCAGGCCATCACCATCGGCGGCGTGGATAAGGAGGGCCAGGATACGGTCAACGACCTGACCTACGTGATCCTGCGGGCCATCGAGCTGATGCGGTTGCGCGACCCAAACCTCAACGCACGGTATTATCCGGACGTCAACTCCAAGGACTATCTGCGAAGGCTATGCGAGGTCAACATCGAGACGGGCGCCACGCCGGCGCTGCACAACGACCACGCGGTCATCAAGGCGCTGACCGCCAAGGGAGACACGATCGAGCAGGCAAGAGACTACGGCGTGATCGGCTGCGTTGAGCCGGGCAGCAACGGAAGGTCGTACGGGCACTCCGGCGCCATCCTGCTGAACCTGACATCGGTGCTGGAATTGACCCTCTACAACGGCCGCCACCGCCATACGGGGATGGAATTGCTCATCAGCCAGGAGACGGGCGACCCCCGGCATTTTCGATCGTTTGGGGAGTTCAAAACGGCGTTTGAGGCGCAGGCACACTGGCTGGTGGAGCAGTGCACGACGCTCAACAATATTCTCGGAAGAATACACCAGGACTTCTATCCCACTCCCATCCTGTCGGCCTTGTTCGAGGGGCCCATGGAGAAAGGGAAAGACGTGATCGCCGGCGGCGCACTGATCAATTCCTCCGGAGCCGCCATCATCGGCCTGGCGGACGTGGCCGACTCCCTGAGCGCCATCGAGAAACATGTTTTCCAGGAGAAGACTATTTCCATGGCCGAGCTCCTGTCCGCCATCGACAACGACTTCGAAGGCCAGGAGGCGCTGCAAAAGCGCCTGGCAAACCCCGACAAGACCCCCAAGTACGGCAACGACGACCGGCTCGCCGACGCTAACGTCGGCTGGCTCGTCCCAATGCTGGACAGCCTGTTTGGAGCGATTGAGAACTATCGCGGCGGCCGGTATCGTGTCGGCTACTGGACGATGACCAACCACGCGGGGTTCGGCCGGCTGACCAGGGCCCTGCCCAACGGACGAAAGGCGCACGAAAACTTCTCCAGCGGCATCACGCCGGTCTCCGGCGTCACTCCGTCTTTGACCGAGACGTTAACCTCTGTAGCCAAGCTGCCCTCCCGCTGCCTGTCGAACGGCGTGGCGCTCAATATCAAGTACACACCGGAGCAGGATCGTGCGGCCATGCTCGACAATTTCGCGGCCTCGGTCGAAGGCTATTTCGATCCGTGCGGCGGGAAAAGAGACGGCGGGATGGAGGTCCAGTTCAACATCACCAGCCATGAAACGTTCGTGGAGGCGGTCGCTCATCCGCAGGAGCATCTCGAGCTCCTGGTGCGCGTCTCCGGGTACACCGCGTATTTCACAGACCTGAACCCACAGATGCAGAAGGAGATCATCGAGCGAACCGAGTACTTGCTGTCCAGCGGGGAGGCGCGTGAATTCGGGCCCTTCCCACTCCAGCGAAAGGACGCATAGGAATCCGCATGACTGCGGCCTGGTGTAATGAGCATCCAGGACCGCGGGAAGGCAGCGACCATGAGTTCCAGTCTGAGGCGCAGCGTTTTGAAGCCCATTCCGCACGTCCTCGGCGATAGGCTCGGGGAAACCCTCGCGCGGGTTTTCTCCGGCTCCCTCAAAAACCAGATCCTGGGAGCGGTCACCGACAAGTTCCTGGAGCTGCTTCTGGAAGGCATGGACCTGGCCTTTTGCCTGTCCAGCAGCTATCGAAGAAACATCGACAACTTCCGCGCCCGCTACGCCTTCCGAACAGCGGACGACATGGTCGGCGCATCGGCTCTGTTTGCAGACGGCAACATGATCGTGCTCATGAAAGCGGCGGACGATTGGGACACGAGGGTGACCTTCAAGGATGCGGCGGCTTTTCGGCGGTTCATCTTCTCCAAGGACCAGGACATACTCGATTCGCTTCTTCGCAACGAAGTCGAAGTGGATGGGAACTTGAACCTCCTTTACAAGTTCGGATTCATGGCTCGGGATCTGGCGCGAAGACTCGGAGTGTGAAGCATGTCGGCAGACGCCCGCCGGCCCCTGATTGTGGCCATCCAGAGGCACAGCCGGAACGACGGTCCGGGCATTCGCACCGCCGTCTTTTTCAAGGGCTGCCCGCTGCGCTGCGTGTTCTGTCAGAACCCGGAGACCCAGGACCCGCAACGCGAGATCGCGTTTTCAGAAAGCCGGTGTATTTCGTGCGGTAGCTGCCGAAGCGCGTGCCCGCGGGCAGCGCTCGACTTCAGTGTCGCCGGCCGCATTCGACGCGACAGGTGCGACCGCTGCGGAGTGTGCGCCGATGTTTGCCCGGCCGGTGCTCTCAGGGTGGCAGGCGCCCACTACCCGGTCGAGGCGCTGGCCGAGATCCTGCTGCGGGACCTTCCGTTTTATCGCCACTCGGGCGGCGGGATAACGCTGACCGGCGGCGAGTGCACCATGTACGCGGATTACCTGGAGTCATTGCTCAGATTGGTCAAGGAACACCAGGTCCATGTTGCGCTCGAAACCGCCGGCTGCTTCGATTACGACATATTCAGGGAACAGATCTTTCCCTACGTTGACCTGGTTTACTTCGACGTGAAATTCGCCGATCCGGCCCTGCATCAGCAATACGTCGGCTGTTCGAACCGCCGAATCCTGCGCAATCTGGCGCGGTTGCTCCGGCAAGAAACGATAGCCGTGCATCCTCGCATCCCGCTCGTGCCCGGCTTGACGGCCACGGAAGAAAACCTGAGGGCCATTGCGCGCTTGCTGAAGCAGATGGGGGCGAAGGAAGCGTCTCTCGTCCCCTACAACCCGCTGGGACTGGGAACGTGGGTCAAGCTGGGGAAGGCGCGGCCATGCCTGCCCGAAAGCTTTATGCCCGGTGACGAGGAGAAAGCGATCTGTGCGAGCTTCAGACGGATTGTCGAGGAGATGCACGGAGCCTTAGCGCCGGGGCTCGTCCGCGGCATACCGGGGACTGAAAAAGCCACCCCGGCCAAGCGGGGTCGCCGCTACATCCGGCCCCCACGAGCGGCACAGTCGCGGCGCCTTTTTCATTTGCCAGGCGGCCGGGCGGCCACCACGTACAACAAGTGCGCGTAACCGACGTGCCCCACTGGCTCATAGTGGTCGCGCAGCCACGCCGCACCCGGCCCCTCCACTCCCACCAACTGGTTGGCGTCTATCAGTATGCGGCCGGTGCACGGGAACCCGGGATACAGCCGGACATCGGGGTTCTCGCGCAAGAAGTCGAAAACGAGCCGGTCATTCTGGCGCCAACTCAGGTTGCTGTCAGCCAGAACCTTCCATCCGTAACGCCGGTCCGGCACCAGCTCATTCATGTAGGGGATAAGCTGCGGAAAATACGAGAGCACCGAAACGGCCAGCCAGACGATCAGCAGCGCGAGGCACATCTTCTTCCGGAAACTCAGAACAGGCCAGCGCTGGAAAACGGAACCCGCCAGAACCAGGGCCAAAGCCAGCACCGGCAAAATGTGGCGGATGCCGATCTGTGCGCCATTGAAGAAGGAGAGGACAACAAGCAGGACGATAATCGGGGCGATCAGGAACCATTCGTGCCTCAGGAAGGAGCGGAAGTCCCGTCGTCGCATGATACAGAACAGACCCGCGGCCACCAGGACTTGCAGAGCAAGGGGCTCCTTGAAGACGTACGCGACTACGTAATACGAGGGGAACGGGTGAGATGCCGGACGCGCCTCCCCAAGCAGGTAAAGCTTGCCGAATGTTGCGCCGGTCTTCTGATGGACCAGCATCATGTCCAGGCCCTCGAGGTAAGCGTAGGGCACCGGCAGCGGCACCCGCGAAAGCACGGGCGTTGCGGCCGCGGATTGGAAGAACGCAGACTGGAAGCGGTAGGACCGCAGCGGGATGAAGCTGCGGTGGAATGCGAATCCCACGTTGAGAACGGCGACCGTCAGCACCATGGTAACAACGGCATACGTGGCCGCGGGTTTCAGCCAGGGCTTCCCGCTGCGCGCCCGCATCCAGATGGCCGGCGCCAGCGACAGCGGTACGGCCACAAAAAGGAACAGCGCGGAGAACTTCGTGATTTGCGAAAGCGCGATCGAGCCGGAGGCCAGCAGCAGGGTGCGGGTACCGGGACGGGCCGCCAGTTTCCAGTGAGCATAGGCGGTGGCCGCGAAGGCCAGGGCCGCATAAAGATCGCTGGTGGCGAGGGTGGAGTGCGCCAGCAGGTTGGGCGAGAAACAGTACAGGACGCCGACCGCCAGCGCCGCGGCCGGCCCATACAGCTCGTACGCCCACTTCCATAGCAGGAACCCGAGCAGCAGGCCTGCCGCTATGGTCGAGAGACGAGCGATTCGGATGTCGGAAAGCTGGGGCCAGACGCGCGGACCCGCGCCCCGTTCTTTCGGGCCCCACCCCGTCCCGTAGGACGGAATGTTCAGCACCGAAACGGGCATTTTGCTGTCGAAGCCCCGCAGGTCGCGCTCCGGCTGCCGCCGGATAATCTTTACCGCGTAAATTAGGTGGGCACGTTCGTCCGAGGTGGGCGCTATGCAGAAGGCCACAACCACCGCCAGGATGACGTACAACAGCGCCAGGCCGCCGCACGCCGCCCGGTATCCCACCCGACGGACAACTCCTTGGGCTTTGGGCAACGAAGCCGGCGCGGTCCGGGAGCGGGAAACTTTGGCTGGCATGCTGAAAGCCTCGCGGTTTCGAATTCCCCAAGAGGCCGCTGCAAATATGCCGTTGTCTCGTCAGGAAGGCGTGCCCGCCTCGGACTCGGCTACAGCTTGATATCGAAGCGTTCGCGCAGCTCGCGTGCGCCCTCTTTGGTTGCGAAGTACTGCTTACCCTGCTGAATCAGCCAGCCCTGCTTCACGCACCAAGCCAGAAAGCCGCCGCCCACGGCGAAACAATTGATGCTCTTCTGCCCCTTCATCCGCTGTTCGTGAAGGGTCTCATGAGTTCTGTGCCACTCGGCGTCTTGTTCGGGAGTGATGCCGAGTTTCCTCGTGAGTGCGCGGTGCTGCCTAGGCGTGAGCTCGGGAACCTCTCTGTGCCAGCGTTCGTGCTTCTCTTTCGTGAGCGTCATGCCCATATGATGGATTCGCTTGCTCATTCTGAGACCTCGCCAGCATGCTAGGGTCACTGGAAAGCGAAATCAATCCAAGACGGCGACTTTCTTCTGCCGGGGCGCAAGTTTTTTCGCCACGAGCGCCGGAGCAGTTATCAGGCTGTGGAGGCACTCGACGGCAGGGCTGGCGGTCCGATACTGGCGGAGGAGGAGGGATTTGAACCCCCGGTGGCCTTTCGACCACTCCGGTTTTCAGGACCGGCGCCATCAACCGCTCGGCCACTCCTCCGCGGCGGCGAGCCCGCTATCTCAACAGTGTGCCAGAAGCGGGGCGGGCCTTCAAGAGATTCGGATTTCGGATTGCAGACCCCGCGGTCTGAAGATTGAAATCCGCAATCCGAAATCCGCAATCCGAAATTCCAGCCGAATCACACCAAGCTGGCGAGAAGTTGCTTGATCTCCAGCAGGGCGCCGGAAGCGCCGTTGCCGGACGGCAGGCGCAGCACGCCGGCAGGGGTGAACTGGGCGCCGGGCCGCGCGGAGACAAACTCCATCAGCCGCATCGGATCCACAGCCGCGCCTTCGTCGAACTTGATGTTGACGGCGTCGCGCTTGCGCTCGATGGAGCGAATGCGCAGGCGGCCGGCCGCGGCCTTCAGGCTGCCGTATTCGAGTAGGTTGAGCACCGCCGGAGGCGGCGGCCCGTAGCGGTCCAGCAGCTCGCGCTCCAGTTGCGCGCGGTCGTCCGGCCCGCGCAGGCTGCCCAGGCGCTTGTACATTCGCAGGCGCTGCGCCTCCTCGGGGATGTACTCGGGCGGAATGCGGATGTCCATCCCCAGGTTGATCGCCGTCTCGGTCTCGGGTGCGACCTCCTCTCCTTTCAGCTCGCGCACCGTGCGCTCCAGCAACTGGCAGTAGAGGTCAAAGCCCACGGCGTTGACGTGGCCGTGCTGCTCGCCGCCCAGCAGGTTGCCCGCTCCGCGCAGCTCCAGGTCCAGCGCGGCGATCTTGAATCCCGCGCCCAGGTCGCTGAACTCTTTCAAGGCGCTCAGCCGCTTCCTGGCCTGCGGGGTCAGTTCGCGGTCCACCGGCACCAGCAGGTAGGCGTAAGCGCGGCGGTTGGAACGACCGACCCGCCCGCGCAACTGGTATAGCTCGGAAAGCCCGAAGCGGTCGGCCCGATTAATCAGGATGGTGTTGCAGAGAGGAATATCCAGGCCATTTTCTATAATTGTAGTAGATAACAGCACATCGCATTCGTGACGGACGAACGCCAGCATGACCTTCTCGAGGGAGCGCTCGTCCATCTGCCCGTGGGCGACCGCGACACGCGCCTTGGGAACCAACTCCTGGAGTTTCTCGGCCATTGAGTAGATGCTTTCCACGCGATTGTGGAGGACGTAGACTTGGCCACTGCGCGCCAGTTCCTGCTCGATCGCCGTGCGAATAACCGTGTCGCTGAAAGGCGCCACAACGGTCTGAATGGCTAAGCGGTCTTTGGGCGCGGTCTCGATAGCAGACATATCGCGCAGGCCGACCAACGACATATGCAGTGTCCTTGGGATAGGTGTCGCCGACATTGATAGTACATCGATGTCGAACTGCTTCCGCATCTGCTTGATACGCTCTTTATGGCGGACCCCAAAGCGTTGTTCTTCATCGATCACCAGCAGCCCCAAGTCCTTAAATACTACATCAGTAGAAAGGAGCCGATGTGTGCCTACCACAACATCCACCCGGCCCAGCTCCAAATCCCCCATCACCTGCTTCTGTTCGGTGCGTGTGCGGAAGCGGCTGAGCATCTCGACCCGCACCGGGAAGGCAGCGAAGCGTTCCTTGAAGGTCTCGAAGTGCTGAAATACTAAAATTGTGGTAGGAGCAAGGATGGCCACTTGCCGGCCATCCTGTATGGCCTTGAAGGCGGCCCGCATGGCAACCTCGGTTTTGCCGTAGCCCACGTCCCCGCACAGCAAGCGGTCCATCGGCTCCGGCTTCTCCATGTCGCGCTTGACCTCACTGATGGCGGTCAACTGGTCGGCCGTCTCGGAAAACTCGAAGGCATCTTCGAACTCGCGCTGCCAGGCGCTGTCGGGAGAAAAGGAGCGGCCACCGGCGATCTTGCGCTTGGCATAGAGCTTGAGAAGCTCCTCGGCCATGTCGCGCATGGATTTGCGGACGCGCGACTTGGTGCGCTGCCAGGTGACGCCGCCGAGCTTGTCGAGGCGGGGCCGGGCGCCCTCCAGGCTGCGGTATTTCTGGACCAGGTCGAGGCGCTCCAGCGGCACATAGAGGCGCGTCTCGTCGGCATACTCCAGCAGCATGAATTCGCCGCGTTTGCCGTTGTCGCCGGTGGCGATTTCCTTCAGCCCCACGTAACGGCCGATGCCGTGCTCCAGGTGGACCACGTAGTCGCCTTCCTTCAGATCGCCGAAATCCGAGAGGAAGATGGACAGCCGGGCCTGGGAGAGGGGCCGGCGCGGCCGCGCCACCAGGTCGGAGGCGTCGAACAGGTCCTGGTTGCCGAAGATGGCCAGGCGCTCCTCGGGGAACACCACGCCGCGCGGCGCCACGCCCTTCAGGATCACCGTCGAGGTGACGGGCATGGCCATGTAGGCCTTCTCTTCAAGGTAGCCGTCGGCGCCGGCCGAGACCCGCCGCATGCCGAGCTGGTAGGTCACACCGTATTCGGAAAAAATGTCGGCCAGCCGCTCGACGTCGCCGGTGGTGGAGGCAAAGAACACCACGCGGCAGCCCTGCCCGACCAGGCGGCGGACTTCGTCGGCACACTGCTGGATGTTGCCGTGAAAGCGGGTGCTCGGCTGGGTGGCCACTTCATGGCAGGCTGGAGGCTGGAGGCTGGAGGCTGGAGGCTGACGGCTGTCGGCTGTCGGGTCCTGCAACGCCAGTTCCTCGAGGAAGATCCGCTGGGTGGCGGCGAGCTGCGATTCGATCTCCTCGCGGGTCAGATAAAGCTGCTCGGGGCGGATGCGGGCGTAGCGGCCGGCCTGCTCGGCTTCGGCGGCCAGGCGCTGGTGCAAATGGTCAAGCTCGGCGAGCGCCTCGTGCGGCTCTTCCATGACCACCAGCGGCCGCGCCGGCAGCTCAAACAGCGTCCCGGTCAGCGGGGTCACCAGCGGAACCAGAAACTCCCAGCCGGGGAAGGTTTCGCCGGGCGTGGTGTAGCTCTCCTCGCCGTTGGCCCGCAGCTTCTCGGCCATGGAGGCCAGCAGGTCGCGGCGCACCGGCACGTCGGTCAGCGGCAGCAGCGTCACTTCCTCGCGCGGCCCCGTGGAGCGCTGGCTGCTCACGTCGAACTCGCGGATGGACTCGACTTCGTCGCCGAACAGCTCCAGGCGCACCGGGCGCGGTGATTCGGGCGAGAACACATCGACGATGCCGCCGCGCACCGAGAACTGGCCCACCATCTCCACCGGTTCGTGGCGCGCATAGCCGACCGATTCCAGGTGCCCCGCCAGCGTCTCGATCTCGAGGCCGTCGGCGCGGCGGATGGTCAGCCCCAGGTCCGCGTAGAACTGAGGCGGCTCCAGGCGCATGGCTGCGGCGGCCAGCGGCGCCACCATGATCGAGGCCTGCCCGCGCGCCAGCTTCCAAAGCGCGATGGCCCGCTTCTCGCTGATGTCGGGGTGGGGAGACAGGCCTTCATAGGGAAGCGTGTCGTGCGCCGGAAGCAGAACCACGCCGCCCGTGCCCGGCGAGCCGATCAGTTGGTAAAAGGTCTGGACGACGTCAACGGCCGCTTCGGCCTGCTTGTTGTTGGCGGTAAAGAACAGCACCGGCCGGCCGGCCGCCTGTGCCAGAAGCGCCACGTACAACAGCCGGGCGGTGTCGGTGAGGCCCGTGACCCGCAGGCACACTTCTCCCTGGACCGAGCGGAAAACCCGGCCCTTCTGCAACTCCAGGAACAGGTCACGGACGAACGGTAAAACCATTAAACCCAAGGTCCAACGTTCAAGGTCCAAAGTCCAAGGTCCAAAGCCCAAAGTCCAAAGTCAAGGCCCGGGCAACGGATCCGCTTGCTCGACCTTAGACCTTGGAGTCGCCGCGGCGACGACCTTGGACCCACTTCCAAAGCGTTCGACGACGGTCTCAACCAGGGCGGAGGTGGACCAGCCCGCCTCCAGTTGCAGGGAGATCACTTGGCCGCCGCTGGCCTCCACGTCGTCGCGGCCCACGATGTAAGCGCCCCAGTCGGCGCCCTTGACTAGGACGTGGGGCAACACCGCGGCCACCAGCTCGCGCGGCGTCGGCTCATCGAAGATGGAGACGAAATCGACGGCGGCCAGCGCGGCCAGGACCTCGGCGCGCTCCTGGTCGGGGAGCAGCGGCCGCCCGGGCCCCTTCAGCTCCTCGACGCTCCGGTCGCTGTTCATCCCCACGATCAGCGCATCGCCCATCGACCGGCACTTCTCCAGCAGCGCGATATGACCGGGATGGAGCAGGTCAAAGCAGCCGTTGGTGAAGACGATGCGCCGCCGGGCTTCTTTCAGCGCGGTCACGCGTTCCACCAGTTTGTCGCGGCTCAGGATCTCGCCCACGTCGATGTGGCCAACCAGCAACGCCAGTGTTCATTCTAACACGCGGCGGAACCGAACCGCCGAGCCATCACGGCGACCAAGTCTGCGACAAGAATGTGACTGGAAACACCGTTCTCCTGTCCTTCACCCGATCCTTAACGTAGCAGACACGCACAGGCTGGCCCGAGAGCCCTCGAAGCGGGCCGGCATGAGCCCGGTAGAGTAGGAGAGAGAGCGCGACTCGGAGGCCGTCTCCCTCTCCCCTCATCGAACCGGACGTGCGGTTTTCCCGCATCCGGCTCTCGCGAAACCGTCGCCGCGGGCTATCGCGGTTAGCC
>Ga0315280_10010050_pt1 | contig 11953 bp, 9 predicted proteins | sample YL17G06_40_MG_FD_203697 | JGI IMG/M metagenome (GOLD analysis project Ga0315280, IMG submission 203697) | Sediment microbial communities from Yellowstone Lake, YNP, Wyoming, USA - YL17G06_40 | ecosystem: Environmental > Aquatic > Freshwater > Lake > Sediment | place: USA: Wyoming | collected... | reverse complement strand
GGCCACGAAGGAGGAAGTCCAGGCCTTGCCGAGGCCGTCGTGGCAACGCGGTGCCAAAGCCGCGCCCCTCTGTCCGGCCTGAAATCGTTCCCTCACATCGGTCTGGGACTGCCGGCCCACACCTGGTGCCATGACCTTCGCCACTCAGCAGTAGGAAAGGGATTTAAAGATTTGTTCCCAACATTCCCACCCTCCCCACTTGGATGCATATGTTCCAGCAAGCGAACTCGCCATCGCTGATCCTGGACCAGCGCCAGTTCAGCGAAGAGTACGTGCCTGACAGGCTCACCGGAAGGGAAGCGCAGGTTCGGGCGATCGTGCAATGCCTGACCCCGGCCCTGAGCAAGCACAAGCCCGTCCACCTGTGGCTCTGCGGCAGGCCTGGCACTGGCAAGACCGCGGCCGCGCTTCACGTGCTCGGCCGCTTTGCGGAGAAGGCCAACCTGCAGAGCCTCGTGGTCAACTGCTGGGAGAAGGACACGTTCTTCGAGATCGTGGACGACATTGTCTTCAAACTCAGGATACTCAGGGCCGAGGAGCACCGCACCAGCACCAAGCTCGACAGGCTGCGCCGGTATCTCGCTGACCGGCCGCTCATCATTGTCTTGGACGAAATCGACCGCATGGGCCCGGCCGAGCGGTCGACCACGCTCTACAACCTCGGCGGCATGGGCAACGTGGGCCTCATCTGCATCACGAACAGGCAGGGCAGCCTCTTTGAGCTGGAAGAGCGTGTCCGGTCCAGGTTGAGCCCGCACCTGGTGTTTTTCCCGGCCTATTCCCTGCAGGAACTCGCGCACATCCTCGAGTGCCGCGCCGAGGCAGGGCTCGCACCGGCAGCCTGGCCCGCGCCTGTTCTTCGTCGCATCGCGGGCATGGCCGATGGGGACGCCAGGGCCGCCATCCAGGCCCTGAGGAGGGCGGCAGAACTGACCGAAGAAGGCGAGGCTGTGGTTTCCGTCAACGTTCTTGCGGAGCAGCACGCGCTCGCCTCCGAGGCCAGATCTGCGTACGTGCTCGGGAGCCTGGCCGAGGACCACAGGGCACTCTACGGAATCGTGCGCCAGCGCGGACAGGTCCTTTCAAACGACCTCTGGCAGGAGTACCTTCACCAGTGCAGCGAGTCGGGAAGGAAGCCCCTCGCTGCCAGAACGTTCTCCAACTACGCCAACACACTCGTTCACAAAGGTCTGCTCGTGTGTGAGCAGGCGCGCGTGAAGGGCAAGGTGCGGCTCTTCAAAGTCGCGGGGTGAAACAGATGCGACGCATTGGGTTCGCTCTGGACACGTCCGGTGCGGCGGAGGGGCGGCGCCGTTCGCACGGGTGACCGACCGAACGGAGAACATAGCTTTCTTCTACGAAGAGACGGACTTGCACTTCCTGAGGTCCAACACAAGCAGATGCTCGCGCAGTGCCTCGTCGGGGATCTGGTCGTAACGCGTGATCGTTATTGAGCCGGAAGCCCCGGAAGAGAGGTTCTCGACGTTCCACAATTCCCAACGAACGGATTCATTTCCCTGTTGCCTGGAGTATTCCTCGACTTCTCCTATGGTTATCTCGACAACGCTCGCGCTCCGCCTGTGGGCCTTGACTTCGACGCGCAGTTCAGCGTCGTCCTTGGTCGCTTTGATGTCGAACCCGCGATTCTTACGAGGCATCTGCGTGACCGCGTATCCCATTCGTTTCAGTTCCCGTGCTGCGGCTGCCCGGCCCGCGTCTTCTATCCTCTCCTTTTCCTCCTGGGTGAGTTGCGTGCCGCCTCCCTGCGGTTCTCCTCCCCCCGATGGCTGGTGAACGGTGGTATCTCCTGCTTGGATCCGTAGCGCAGCGCTGAGCACGATCTCTGCTGTGTTCGGGTCTTTCAACGCAAGTACTTCCTCGGCACCACCGTTGGCTCCGTCGCGCCCAGTGATCTTGGGTTCCGCTGCCTCATCCTGCTGCCCACCGGGCCACCGCGCCTGGAGGACTGGTAACTTCTTCTGGGTTTCTTGTATCGGTGCTTGTTTCGACTCGGACCCACGCTCAGCTTCGACTGGAGCCTTTGCTTCCGCGGCATCTTCACCTTCTGCTTCCTGACGGAACAGGCGCAGTAGCCTGTCTACCTCGTCCTTGGTAACCCCCTTGAAGAGCAACATGTCCTTACGCTCGGCATTGCTTCCGCAGCGGAGAAGATTTGCGTAGAAGTCTGCATCAGTTCTCACGCGTAGTGCCTCCGCCATGGCTTGGCCTAGGAGAACCAAGCCAGAGTCCAGGTATCCAGCGCTGATCAGAAGCTGCCTTGTGCCGTCCTTGTCCTTCCTCGCAACGCCCCAAGGCTTGTCGATTGTCCTGTCCCCAACTCCTTGGAGTCTCAGGCACGCCTGAAGCCCATCTACGACGGCCACGCCCATCGAAAGCAACTCAGCCCGCACTGTATCAGGGTCCTCCTTGGTCTGGGAACACCGCCACACGAACACGTAAGGCGACACTTCCACCAGCGCCCGCTGAAGCGTATCGCCTTTTTCCTGTACCAGTGGCCCTGGCATCAACTCGACCTCTGTGTTCTCCGAAAGAGACCATAGCCCGAAGAGCCTCTTGGCCTCAGAGCGCCTGGAGGATGCCAGGTCTGCTTGCCAGGAATCGCCTCTGAACGCGTTTGCTATGTCATCGTCATCGGCAAGCCAGATGGGCTCGTCCGCCCTGTAAGCCCATTCCTCTCCCTTGCGACAGAGGATTGGAACGCGGGCCATTGCCCTGTCTGGAACACCATCCTGTTGCTCGAGCGAGTCGAGGCACGCCTCGTACCACCGGACGACCTTGTCGCGCAGGGCCGCACTCGCTGCGGCCCTTTCTGCCGGAAGGATTCTTGGTATGCGATGGGACAGGAGTTCGCGCCACTCGTCTCGTGAAATCTGGGTCAGGTTCGTCCTGACCTGGACCACCTCGCGCAGCCACTTGCTGGCCTCCTCTGCATCTGTGCCGAAGGCACCCAGGTCTATGATGGGTATGAGTTCACCTATGGTTCTACCGGTGGCCTTGTCGGGCAACCAGCATGCGGACAGGGGCGCAGGGTCTGCCTGGTTCTCTCTAAGCGGGGGCACAAGATTCCCAAGTACTTGGTGCCACCATAGTGCATCGACCGGGTGCCAGTACCATCCATAGTAACGGTATTTCACCGACGGCCTGAAGCGAGTGCCGTAGTAGACATTCCAGTACTTTGAGAGCAACGCGATGAGGACAGCAGCCCGTTCTTGGCTCAGTTTGGTCACGTCTGTGCGGTCAAGAACAAGAGGGGGTTCTATCTTGCCCCGGTCGGTGTGATAGGGCAATTGCTGTATCACGCGGTTGGTTTCCTGGCTACAGGCCTCCGCCGAGTTATCTGGAGCAACCTTGGGGTATGGAGTGACACCCAGCCACGCTAGGACGTCCCTTTGGCGCTTCAGGTTTGCGCCGCCCACCGGGAGAGCCCACGCAGTACTCTTCACGCCAGCATAGAGGCCCGCCATCTTCTTCTCGCGCCATTCAACCCCGAAGTAAGCACTTGCGGCGGGAACCCACTGGCGCCCCTTCTTTCCAGCAATGCGAGCAGAAATGGGGCATTCACTGAGAAGTGTGAGGTCGTCGGTCTCTGCCCAGTTGCGAGAGAGCACGAATCGCAGAAACCGAGATGGGTCACCACCGGGGGCACGCCAGTAGTTGCGGATCCCCTCCTTCAACGCACGCAGCAGGATGTTCTCCCCGGGCTCGCCGACACCAACTTCTGTGAGAAGCCGACTGACGGGATCGTGCTTTTCGAGTCCAGCGACGGTGTCCCGAAACCAATCGTCCACGAATACGAGGGGCACCCAGTCCGGAACTCGGTGCTGGGGGGTGCGAGTGCGCCAAGTGACAATGCGGTCGCGGAACGACTCAGAAGAGACGAGTCTACCGCGAACCGGAATGAGAGGGATTTGCTGAAGCCGCTTCATGCGTTCCTCATCCCACCGCTTCGCGTCGAGCCATCGTGCAGCCCAGCGCCAGCAGGCCCACACCCACTCGTGACTCTTGATGCCCTTCTGGGCACCCTGCCTGATGCCGTTCAGAACATCCTCATCCGAAAGATACTCACAGCCCAGCTTGCTGAGTGCTTCATGTGCCTCCCGGTTCCCATCCACCTCTTTGTGCAGGAGGCTGTCCCCAATCGGCGTGGCCAGGAGAATCTCTCGGGCGAGTTCTGGCTCGACGGTCACTTGAATCAACCGTGACTTGCTCAGGTGAAGTCCGAGCTTGCCGTCAAGATCCGGCAGCAGAAGCTCCGCCTTGGCACGGTTCAGGATTCTCTGCCAGAGGTTATTTGCCACGGGCAGTTGTTCTAGGGCATCGGTGGGAAGGAGGAGCCGGAAACTCGACGCTGGGACTTGTGGGTCATAGGATTCGTTCACGAACTTCACAACCAGGTTCGCCAAGGCGTCCGAAGCCCACGAGTTGTAGGCGCTTTCGTCGATTGGGATCAGAGTGGTACGATCAGTCTTCACGAGGAATTCACCGTGTAGTAGCAGCCGCACAGGCGATAGCTCCTGTGTCGGGTAGAAAACGTGCACAGGCAGGAACTCATCGGTTGGCTTCACATCACCAGAGGCTCCGCACGGAGCTGCAACGAGGAACCCCACGTTCCGGGCGCGGTCAAGGTCGTCCCGGTCCAGTTGGGTAAGGCACTCCGCAGGGGGCGAGAGGGGTTTGTTCAGAACCCTCCATTGGGTCTCTCCGTCGGTTCGCGAATCGCACAAGATCCAGGGGCAACGATCTCGAACTATCTGAATCTGGAAAGACATCTCAGTGCCAATGACGCGCAGCGTGGTTACGTGCTTGAAAGGCAGCAGAGCATGGGCGGGCCATGCACGCAGATGACCGCATGCGGTTTCGTAGGATTTACTTGACCTGAAGAGCAAGCGGATGACGGTACTGAACTCGTGCAGTTCGCTGAGAACGGCGTCCTCCTGTTCTGCCTCCCTCCGCGAGACGAAGAACGGAACCCACTGGTAGGGCACATCGCTCTCGTCACACGTGAGTCCCTGCTCTCGACACCAGTTCACCGCTTTGCGAAGATCGAACTCCAGACCTTCATCATTCAGTGCGAAAACCTGGGGACGGGGCGTTATCTCGTATACTGCCTTGAATCCGACGCCCTTTCGCCCGATTGTCCCGGCGGGTTTGTCGGAGAAATCAGTGCCACTTATGGATTCCACGGCTTCGGGGCGGAACCCTTCCGACCCATTGTCCGCGACGTAAACGGCTTTCTCTGTGACCCTAACCTCCACGGTGCTGGCGTGCGCATCCTCGCAGTTCTGAAGGAGTTCAAAGAACCATCGGCCTGCGTGATCCTTCTGGCACCTCCTTGCGGCGTTGTTGTCGCGCACGATCTGCTTCGCGTCCGTCTGGTAGACCTTGGCCCGTGTGTCCCTGAAGGCCTGTATGGCCGCCTTCAGATTGGGCATTCCTTCCGCCATTCCGTTGCTCCTCTCCACCGCACCACCTCTTGGGCAGTATTCTACCCGGCGTTACGTCCAGCCGCCAGTCGTCCCTGGACAATGGGAGACTTGCCTGCCGAAGAGAATTGTGCAAACAGAATATTTAAGCACAATGCCTGCGAAGAAGTTTGCCCGGCGGTCGTCACTTTGGTGGACAACATCATCCGCACCATCGGTACCGCCCCCGCGCCACCTCCAAAATCCGCACCCGGCTGTTCTTGGGCGGTACAGAGAATGAGCGCTCCCCGCGCGAGCGTCGCATTCCCGGCAAGGCGCGCGCGTCAACTTATTCAGGCCCAAGGTGCCATCGACCACAGGGCGCGATGCTGATGACGAGAACGTGGAAAGAAGCAGTGGACCATATCTTTGAGAAGGTGGAGCGACGGACTGGCAAGCAACAGCGCAAAGAGAACGAAGCGGCCTGCCGCTAGCGGTGGAGATCTCCCCGCGAGAACCCGGTGTTCGGCCGGCAATATCACGATGCGTCGCGCGACTCAAGTGAGGTGGGGTGTTGCGCGCACGCCGGCCTGGGGCTGTCTGAGCTTCTCGGCGACCAGGTCGGCCAGCCGGTCCAGCATGTCCTCCGGCATGACTGACGCGATAAGGTCCGACCTTTCTGCCAGCTCCCTGGAAGCCGCTTCGAGGTCCAGCGTCCTGCCGCACTCGCTGCACCGCGAGTGGAAAGGGTCGTTGACGTGGCCGCACTTCCAGCACCGCTTGGGCTGGAGGGTGGCGCGCTTCCTGTCCGCCTCCCCGTACCTCTGCCTGATTGCGTCCTCGAACCCCTTCTGCGACAGTTCGACGTAGAACATGGCCGTCTCGATCTTCGAGTGGCCGGCGTACTTCTTGATCTGGTAGGCGTTGTAGCCGTCGTCGGCCATATGAGAAAGCTTCGCTTTTCTGAGCAGCTTGGGCGTGACCAGCCTCGTGCCCGCCCTCGCGGACAGCCGGCGCAGCATGACCGAGAGGGCACCCAACAGGAGCGGCTTTCTCTGCACGTTCAGCCACAAGGGCGCGCCCCTGTCCGTTCCGTGCGGGTGCTGGTTGATCCAGTCCAGCCAGGTCCGGCCCGCGGTCTCGTCTGCGGCGAGCGGCAGCTTCCTGGTTCCTGTCTTGCCGGCCACGGTGAAGTAGGCGGTTCCCTCGCCGTTGATTTCCATGTCCCCAACCTTCATGTTGACGAATTCGGATGGCCGCGCTGCCGTGTGGTAGAGCAGCGTCACGATGGCGAGTTCTCGAACGCTGTCGCTGGCTGCGCGCAGCAGGCACTCCACCTCCTCGGCCGTCAGGATCACGAGCTTCTTCTGCCTGTGCCGGCGGTAGGCCGTCTCGATTTTTTGCACGGCCTTGAGCACCGGGACGAGCCTGATGTATTCGTCGCGCCTGTCCTCCCTGTCGGCGATGTCGTCCATGTAGAACCGGAAGAAGGTCTTGAACATCCTCTTGCAGTCGGCAAACGTCCACTCCTCGGGGAAGCGTTTCTCCAGGGCCTGGACGAGCCTGCCCACGTCCTCGCGCTTCATCCGGTTGAAGCTCTTGCCCAGCAGGACTGCCATCACTTTCAGATAGCGGATGTACTTGTCCTTGCGGTTGTCCGAGACGGGCTTGTAGTGCTCCACGAACCAGCGGATCAGGTCCTTGTTCCATCGCGTAGTGTCGGCTGCGTCGAGGAACTGCCACTGTCGCTCCAGCCGCTTTTCCCAATTGCCTGGCATGTAACTCCCTGCATCCCTTGTGTTTATCAAGGACACGCGCGGAATTTACAAACCAGGCAACGCCCAGACCGGGACTTGCTTGGTTTGTAAATTCCTCATGCACATGGGGTGTTCTCTGTAGGTGCAGATTGACCAGCACTCCATGGCCGACTTGACATGAGGTTATTGGCGGAGCGGGAATATAAGCGTTGGGGTTTACTTGAAGACAAAACGACCGGGCACGTTCAAGGACCGGCGGTCGAGAAGCTCTGCGGGGGCGGCGACAAACCCCATGGGCCGTGCTCCGGCCGTGCGGACACGGCGTCGGATGCTGCAACTGCCGATCTCAGCAAAGGGCGGTCAACCGCATGGCTGCAGGTTCGAGTCCTCCCCGGGGAGCCAGGAAATCGACCCCGAACTCCAGCGGTCCAGGTGGTTAACGCAAGACCCCACGCCGTACGCCCCGCGCGGTGTCGACCTTCCCCGAACGCTAGGCGGGTCGGCTCTTGCATCATACCTTTCGAGGCCTGCTCGGCGTTCACTCGCGTTGCGGCCTGTCGGCTCGCCGAGTCCCCAAGGGACCCTCTCCACCAGAGGCTTCGACGGCTTCGTTGCCTCCGCCGCCGCTCCGATTGCTTCCGGCCGGAACGACCCAGTTGCCGGGCGGGTTCCGCGCCCGCTGAGAACCGACGCCTTTCACGGCGCACTGGCGCTGTAGTACACCTGTCGCCCAGAATGACAGCCCCAAACCGATAGTGCGGCAATGCTGCGCGGTCTCAGGTGAACCCCCCGCGACGTCTTACACCGTCAAACCGTACGCTTCCGTGAACGCCGCCTGGCTGTAGGCGCGCGACGCATAGACGAACCCTTTGTCGCCCCATGAGGTGCCCCAACTATTGCGCACGATGAACCGGTCCGGCGTGTACCCGACCATGGCGACGGCATGGCCGCCGTGGTGGATGTTGCCATACGCGTCCAGGTTCGAGTGCTGCGCATCGGCATTCATCCAGGCATCGTCGCAGTCAAGCCGCGTCAGGATCGGGCCCCGCGTTGCCAGCCAGCGGATCCACTTGCTGGGATCGGTGCCCAGGTTGAAGTAACTGGCGATCTTGAGTTGCGCGGCCAGGGCATAGAAGGCCTCGGTCTCGCCGGGATAGAAGCGGGCCGTGACCTTGCTGGTGGCATCGTCGATCATCGCCACCAGCACCCTCCGCGGCCCGCGGCCCTCCAGCCAGTCGTGGTGGCTGCCGTCGGCCTGGACCCACTCGCCGAAACATACCCGACGCTCCCGCCGCGACCGATGACGGTCCCGCGGGTACTTCGGCTGCCACAGCCCTTCGGCCGACAGCCAGTCACGTAGCGTCCGGGCCGGCACCGGCACCTGCCGCGTCGCCAACTTCTCGCTGGCCATCGTCAGGTTGAACCACTACCGCCTAAAGGCGGTAGAATCAGGAGCGAGTGAAACTCGCAGAGGGCCACTGAAGTGGCATCAACGCTTCCCCACAATCTGGAACCCCTTGCCTCCGTCCTCGTCCCATTTCTGGCTCTCGATGTACTTCTTGATCACCTCGTCGGTCACCGTCCCCACCGTTGCACAGAAGTACCCCCGCGCCCACAGGTGCTGCCCCCAGTACCGCTTCCGGAGCGCCTCGTACTCCATCTGCAGCGCCCGGCTACTTCGCCCCTTCAGGTACTGCACTATCTTCGACGGTGCCAAGCTCGGCGGCGCCGCGATCAGCATGTGAATGTGGTCCGGAGCCAACGCCCCACGGATCACCGTGATCTCCCGCGCCATCGCAATCTGCCGCAGCAGATCCCGACACCGCTCCGCCACCTCCCCACGCAGAACCTTGTACCGGTACTTCGTGCACCAGCACAGGTGATACTGGATATCGTACACACAATGACTGCCCGACTTATAATCTCGCGCCAAGGGATGGGCCTCCTTCCACGACCCATCCTACACTGAAAGTTCACCGCCTTAAAGGCGGTGGGGTTAAACCCGGTGCACGGAACCTAAAGTCGGGCATGTCGCGGCGGTAGATCTCGACCGCCTGCCGACGAAGCGTTTCCGGGTGACGATGGTTCGAGGGCCGGCCTCGCAACCGGTGGATGACCCCGGCGTCTCCCTCCTTCTCCAGCCGCCGCTGGAGGCGCCGCACCTGCCGCACGCACAGGACCATCAGCCGCGCGGCCTCCGCCTGCGTCCGCTGGCCCTCCAGCACAGGCGCCATCACCTTCAGCCGATCCCGCTCCCGAGCACTCATCGTTATCCGGTCTCCGTTCATCCGCTCTCCTCACCCCCCGGAAAGCGGACATTTCTATCCACCCGGAACCGGACATTACAATCCACCCGCGACAGCCGTGGCAGCCCTGGCGAACAAGTTTTTGTCTCACTCGGGCCGAGGTAACGGAAGGCCCGTCCCACCGGTCTGAAACCGGGGTCCGGCGGTCGGGCCGGGCCGCCGGGAAAATCTTTTTTGTCGCACCCGTTTTTTTCTTGACGCCACCTACTAAGTGCTTATACTTAGTTCAGAAAGGAGCCTTCCATGCGCGTTCCCAGGCACCCGACCCTCATCCGACGCCTCCGCGACGCCCGCGTCCGCCAACTGGCCGCACGATGCCCGCCTGGCCGCACCGCCGAATCACATTGTGGCGGATGATGTGGTCGCCGAAGGCGTCGATGTCGCCGTAGTCCACGCCCGGGGCGTGCCCCAGCACGATCCCCACGCAGCGGGCGTTGGTGACCCGGCAGTTCTGGATGATCCAGTGCTTGCCCATCCGCGGGCCGATGGCCCCCATCTGGACCTGGAGCCCCGGCGGCTGCCAGTTCTCCGCCGAGTGCATCAGATGAAACCCCTCCACAGTGATGTACTTCAGCCCGCTCTCCGCTGGCATGAAGACGCTCTCGCGGACGTTGATCTCGACCAATTCCCGGTTGGGGTCCGCCCGGCCGAAGTTGGCCCAGATGACCGTCGTCTGCTGCGCCACCTGACAGTGCCATGTGCCTTCCTGCTGTTTGACCGCCTCCGGAGTCTGCCGCTCGCCCAGCGCCTCGCCGTTAAGGTACACGTCACCCCGGTGGTGCCACTGGCCGTATTCGAGCCAGCCGCCCGAGAGCGTCATCGCATAGGGGTCGTAGTCGCCGAAGAAGGCATTGGGCAACTCCGCCTTCCAGACGCCGTCTCCTTCCGGCGCCCACGACGTGATGCGCTCGGACCCCTTGATCAGGACCTCTTCCCCCGCGGCCGCCCGGTAGGTAATGCGGCTCTGCTCGCTCGTGCCGCCGCGGGCGGGCTTTACCCATTCGCGGTAGGTTCCGGCGTGAACGGTAGCCGTGTCTCCGGGCTGGGCGGCGGCCGCCGCCTTGCTGAGGGTAAGGTAGGGGCGGGCCAGGTCGCCGGCGGCGGTATCGTCTCCCGTCTTGGCGACGTGGATTTCCCGCGCGGAAGCAGCGGCCGCGCTCAGCAGGACGGCCGGCCAGGCCGCCAGGAAGATCATCCAGAGTTGTGCAGGCATAGGGGACTTCCTTCCATGCTGCGAAGGGACCGTCGCGACCTGCCGTATTGGCTATCGCGTTCTATTCCTCATCGTCCCAGTCCGCCTACCAAGGCGGGCCAACGCCCATGCGATTGGTGACCCTCGCATAGGCGTGCAGTTGGGCTTGCACACGAGCCAAGCCGTGACCGTGCCGGTGTCGTCGCGGCCCCACGCAAGGTCCTGGGCGTGGAACGCCGGGCGAGAGACCATAGCCACCTTCCGTGCCTACCTGCTGTCCGACGGCGGTGGCTCCGTTGGCTTCATCGCCGGCTGGCCGGTCTTGGCGTCCACCAGATCGTAGACTCGCACATAGTCGACGAGAAACTCGTCGGGGAGGGACGCCTTGCGGATGTCGCCATCCCCCTGCTGAAATAGCATCTCGTCCGTGAGCAGGATGTACATGGGGTTCTGACAAAGCCCCTCCCGCGTGCGCCACGTCTCCTTGCCGTCCACGTAGAAAACGTACTCGCCAGGCAACCACAGCACGGCGAATGTGTGCCAGCCTTCCCCAACCCCAGGCACGCGGCTGGTGTAACCTGTCTTGTTGAACTCCCCGCCCCCGCGCCGCCAATGGAGAGCGTGCCCGATGCGGCCATCGGCCGCTGGCCAGAACCTCTCCATGATGTCGGCCTCATTGCTGTCCGGCCCGAAGGAACCATCTTCCTGGTGGCGCATGTTCCAGAGCCAGAAGGCACACCAGTGGCCTTGCTGCCTGTGGAGACGAATGCGGGCCACGTAGTAGCCGAAGGTATGCTCAAACTTGCCTTGGGTCAGGACCCCACCATCGTAGTACCGATCTGCTTCCTTGAAGATGCGGATCGCCAGGTGGCCCTTGCCATCCAACACCACGGCCTTGCGGGTCCACCAGGCGTCGCGCGTCTTGTGCTCGGGGGCCCCCCACTTCGTCTCATCCAGTTTGTGACCGTCGAACTCGTCGTGCCAGACGAGTTCCCACATCTGCCCCTTGGGCATCGGCGGCAACGCATCTCTGACGCCGGCTGCCTCGCAACCCGCAACGCTGAGCGCCAACGCACAAGCAACCAGGCAACCCGCAATAATGAGGCTCTCCATATCGTCCTGCCGTTGGTGCCTTGCCATCCGCAGTCCCCACGCGACCCGCCTCAGTCGTCCGGCCCCCGGTGTGAGGTCGCATCAGCGGCCTGAGACGCCGCCTTCCTAGCGGCATCACCTCCCGCCCAACATCTCAAGGCGCTTTCTCGCCTCGCGCTTGCC
>Ga0315280_10010049_pt1 | contig 11954 bp, 7 predicted proteins | sample YL17G06_40_MG_FD_203697 | JGI IMG/M metagenome (GOLD analysis project Ga0315280, IMG submission 203697) | Sediment microbial communities from Yellowstone Lake, YNP, Wyoming, USA - YL17G06_40 | ecosystem: Environmental > Aquatic > Freshwater > Lake > Sediment | place: USA: Wyoming | collected... | reverse complement strand
CGACGAGAGAAGCCCGGCCCCTAGCCACCTACCTTGATCCCCGCCTTCTGCCGCCACGTCGCTTCCAGCCGCGCGCGGACCCGCAGTAGGTTCTGATCCATGCCCTGGCGCGCCCGGCGGCCAACGACCGAGCGCTTCAACCCGCTGAAGCCCCCCTTGAGCGCATTGGCGCGCGACCGGTTCACGTAGAGTAGGAAGAACCCCGGCTTCGACGCGTCCGCAGACGTCGCCGCGGCCACGGTGAGGCCGAGCGAGGCGTCGAAGTAGCGGCTCGCGTAGATCTGTTTCGACGAGATGAGCACCTCGGGCAGGCCGGCGTGCTCGCGCCGGTAGATGGTGACGTGCGTCACCGAGAGGACGGGCTTGAGCCCGAAGCGCTCCTTCGACCAGTAGACGAAGTCGTCCGCGCCGGGAAGCCGGTCGTGCGGAAACCGCTCCAGGTGCACGGCGAACCCGGGCGCGTGCGCGGCCAGATACGGAGAGGCCTGCATGATCGAGGCGAACTCGTCGACCAGCCGCAGCGGCCGCGTCGTGTCGTCGTATTCGCTGAGCGACGCGTCCCCACCCGCGAGGTAGGCCCGCACGTACTCGACGAGCAACTGGCGGGCGACCGCCGTCGCCCGCTCGTCCCGGTCGCGTGCCGACCAGCTCACCTCCTCGCCGAGCTGCCTGATCACCCGCGCAGGCAGCCTGAGATCGCAGTCGCCCACCTTGCACGTGCGCAACGCGTCGATGTCGTCCGGTTCAAGCGTGAGGCCGCTGGTGTCCTCCATCCGGGGCGGGTCACTGAACTGAGCGATCTCGAGCACGTTCTCGCTCCGCTTGAAGGACGCGATATCGCGGAACGCGGTGACGAAGTCGTCCAGCGGCGCCTGGACGTATGCGAGGCCGGCAACCGCGACCTCCCGCTGCTCTTTCGTCGGGAGCCCCTTGGCCACGACGCGTCCGGCTTCCGCCTTCGACAGCTCGGCCTCTGGCAGGCCCACCTGACGCAGGAACCCACGCAGCTCGGCCGACAGCTCGGCGCCGTCGCCGACTGCGCCGTTCGCGAACAGCCACGCAGCGAGCACGCACGCCGGCGGAAGCAAGAACAGGCGGATCATGCTTGTCGAGGAGGGAAGGAGGGAAGGAGGGAAGGAGGGAAGGAGGGAAGAAGAAGCGTCCTCCTCCCCTGCTCCCCTCCTTCCCTCCTACTTGAACCTCACCGCCCCGATCTTCGCGAGCAACTCCAGGTACTCCGCGACTGCCCCGACGTCGACAGGCTCGAATTCGGCGCTCACGCCGTCGCGGATCTCGCCGACGGTCCGCGTCCCGTCGATGAGGTTGACGATCTCGTACGTCACGTCATCGCTGTTGGGGAGCCGGCTGACGGCCAGCGCGGCGGCCTGCGGGCCCGCTTTCTCGCGCACCCAGTCGCTCCCCGGGCCGAGCGGCCCTTTGACGTCGGGCGATCGCACAGGTACGCGCGCGTCGGCGCCCGGCGCCCGGCCGGCCGCAAGGACCTTCGGCACCTCCGGGAAGGCCAGCGAGGCGGCGGCGGCGCTCAGGCTGGCGGCTCGTTCCTCGAGCCTCGCCTGCAGCCGCGCGTTCGGCGGCTCACCCTCGAGGAACCGCTGAAGCGACATCACCCGCCGCTGCTCGCGGCGCACACCTTCCGCCACGAGGACGACCGCTTCTTTCCGTGCACGCTCCGCACCCCCCTCGCCTTGGCTCGTCGCTGTCGGTGCGGGCAGCGGTGTGCGTACCGCTGTCGGTGCCCTTGTCGCTGCCATGCGCGCCACGGCCCGCCGCGCGTCGTCGGCCAGCCGCTGGTGCGCGCCGGCGACGACCAGCGGGATCAGCGCGTCGAGATGCCCCTCCGGACGGCTGGACAGGTTCGCCAGATAATAGCCGCTCGCCGCCGCGATGAAGGCCGCGCGCTTGATCTTGGTCGGCTCGACGTTGTCGGGGATGTCCTTGCTGGTGTGGATGTAGATGTCGGGCCAGTCACGCAGGTAGATCGTCGGGACGGCGAAGCTCCCCTCCTGGTAGATCCAGTGGTCGCTGCCGCTCTCGTAGGGCGTGAAGTCCGCCCACAGCGCGTCCTTCGATCCGCCTGGCGTCCGGACGGCCCGCGCGAAGTCTCCCGTGGCGGCGCCCTTATAGGCGCCGTCGATCACGTAGCGCGCGAAGGTGGCCGCCACCTCGTCGGTGATGCTGGCGACGGACCAGGGCGAGCGGGTGATGTGCAGCACCGACTTGGTGACGAACGGATTGCCGCCCACCATGTCGAGGTGAATCGCCGCTTTCATCCGGCGCGCGATCTCCGGGTACTTGGCCAGGTACGCAATCGTGCCGGTCATCTCCGAGGGCCAGACGAAGCGAAGCGTGCGGAGCGGCTGGGCGATGCGCTTCTCGTCGACGAGCTTCCTGATGACGCGGGCGATCTCGAGGTTGGCGGAACACCCGCTCGCGTTGTCGTTCGCGGCCGGCTTCTGATGGTCGAAATGGCAGCTGAAGACGATCTCGCCGCGCGAGGGATCGGTGCCGGGGATGGTGGCGATCAGGGTTTCGTACGGCACGCTGTCGTCGTTCTGCGCCCGCACGGCCGCGTGGAGCACGATCGGCTCCCCGGCGGCCAGCCGTTGCTGGAACTGTCGTGCCTCACGCACGGAGATCATCAGCGCAAATGTGTTCGCGCGCCCCCGGGCATCGAGGTGGCCCCACCGGATGAGATCGACGTCGTCGCGCCACCAGCCGGTCCGCTGGTTAGAGTTGTAGCTGACGAGGCCCGCTGCGCCGCGCGCCTCAACCGCCAGAGGGTGCACCGCTCCGGGCGGACCGTCCGACAGCACCAGCTTCCCGCGGACGTCCTTGCCTTCGTAGTCGCGCAGCGACGTCCCGCTGCCCACGTCCACGAGCGGCGCCGTGACGTCCGCGCTCTCGCTGTTGTCCGCGACCAGCATCTGGAGGTCGTCGAACGACCCGATGCGCCGCGGCTTCGGCGACACCTCTTCGAGCACGCCGCCTTCGACGCGCCACCCGCGGTTGCCCCGCAACGTCCCAAACCAGGTTCGGCCGTCGCCGGGGAACACCTCCGCGTGGACGTCGGACAACCCGTACGCCCTCGCTTGCGCCATCAGGTACTCGGCGGCTTCGTGATACCCGGGTGACGCCGGTACCCGGTGAATCGCGGCGAGGCGTGCCACGTGGTCGCGCATCCTCATGCCCGACAGCTCGTCGTCGAGGGCGCGGAGGATCGGTGGGGCGAGCAGCGCCTCGGCCGGCGTCTCGGCGCGAGGCGCGGCAGGGCCGAGAAGGGCCGCCCCTGTGGCGGCAACCACGGTGGCAATCGTCAGGCGGATGATGGAAGAAGAGAAACACCGGCCGCTCATGCGGCACAGTATAGCCGCAGCCCGAACGCGCCACACCGATCGCGCGCATATAATTGGGCCATGATCCGTGTTCTGCGGTCGTTCCGCCAGGCACGTCTCGATCGGCATGAGATTGCCGGCTCGCTGGGCGACATGGGCACGTTCCTGCCCCTTCTGGTCGGAATGGTCGTCCAAAACGGCCTGGACTTCGGCGCTGCCCTCTTCTTCGCCGGTGCATTCAACATTGTCACCGGCATCGTCTTCACGATCCCAATGGCTGTTCAGCCGATGAAGGCGATCGCGACCGTCGCGCTCACTTCGGGACTGACGACGCCACAAATCCTCGCAGCCGGGATCACCGTCAGCCTGATCATCCTTGTGCTGGGACTGACGGGACTCATCGACTCACTGAATCGAGCGATCCCAAAGAGCGTCGTCCGCGGGCTTCAACTGGCACTTGGCCTTTCGCTGCTGATGAAAGGGCTTCAGATGGTGACCGGCACGCACGCGTGGGTTGGTGCCGACAGCTATCTGACGGGCGCGATCGCGACACTCGTCGTGCTCGCCCTCTTCGTCGACACCAAGGTACCTTCAGCGCTCGTCTTGTTCGCCGCCGGCATTGTCTTGGCCATCTGGAGCGACCCACACGCGCTCGGGCTCATTCGTCTGGGCTGGACGGTGCCGTCGTGGCGTCCACCCGCCTGGAACGACTTCGTACAGGCCTTCCCGCGAGCGGCGATCCCGCAGATCCCGTTGACGACCCTCAACTCGGTGATCGCCGTGTGCGCCCTCTCGGCGGAGCTGTTCCCCGAGAGACCTGCGACCCCTCGGCGGGTCGCGGTCTCGGTCGGCGTGATGAACCTCGTCGCGGGATGGTTCGGGGGAATGCCGATGTGCCACGGCGCCGGCGGTCTTGCAGGGCAGTACCGTTTCGGGGCAAGGACCAACGGCTCGATTCTGTTCCTCGGCGGTGTCAAGATGGCGGCGGCGTTGCTGTTTGGGGCGTCCCTGATGGCCCTGTGTCGCAAGTTCCCGGCCAGCGTGCTCGGCGTGATGCTGGCGTTCAGCGGGATCGAGCTGGCGCTGGTGACGCGCGACCAGACGCGGCGAACGGATGCCTTCACGATGCTGCTGACCGCGGGGGCTTGTCTCGGACTCGACAACGTTGCGCTCGGGTTTGTGCTCGGACTCCTCCTGGCGTGGTGCCTGCGGTTCAGATCCTTTCGATTGGAAGTACACCCGCCGCGCGACACGAACCGTCCCCGGTAGCGTGCCGAAACCCGACCAAGGCCAATGGGGCCTAGTACTTCCACCAGGGCGTGGTCGCCCCCTCGGGCTTCTTGCTCATGATGAACTGCGCCATCTCCTTCAGCCGCTCACCCTCGTTGACCGGCCCGCTCCAGCAGTGCGGCTTGCCGTCGCCGTAGAGGAAGAAGCCTTCGTAGTGGGGGGTGGCGGTCGTCCGCATCCACTCCTGCAGCTTCCTGGTCGAGTTGTTCAGGTAGTAGGTGTCCATGTCGCCGGTGTAGACGCGCAGCTTGTCGACCAGCTTCGGGCCGACCGTCGCCCAGTTGCGCTGCAGGTAGGAGAGCAGGTCGTAGTTCTCCTTCCAGTACTCGGCCACCTTGCGGTTGATCTCCCCCGTCCGTTTGTTCAAGAGCGGCTCGAAGTAGCCGTCCTGGCCAATCGGGCCGAAGACCGCCGACCAGATGTCGATCTGCTCGCCCGAGCGGCCACGGGTTCCGCACGCCAGCTCGTAATGGTTGCGCTGCTCGGACGTCTGGCGGGCCTGGCCATCCAGCTCGCGACTGTTGATCGTCACCACGCGCCGCCACTCGAACTGCTTGTAGAACGCGTTCACGTCCTCGTAGATGTTGATCCCTTCGACGTCGTTAAAGGTGACCGAGTCCGGGCAGTAGGCCCAGGTGCCGCCGAAGAAGTCGGGATGGAAGATCTGCAGGGCCAGTGCCTCCCACCCGCCGGTCGATCCGCCGGACAGGACGCGCGCGTACGGCTCCTTGATCACGCGGAACCGCTTCTCGACCTCGGGAACCAGCTCCTGCATGATGGCGTCGCCATAGGGGCCCACGTTCACCGAATTGACGGCGTAGGAGTCGTCGAAGTACGGGTTGGGGTGCTGGAATGTGACGACGATCATCCGGGGGAAATCGTCCTTGAGCCAGTCCATGGAGATGTTGTACGGGCGCCGTTCCGTCGGCTTGAACTCGGGGTCGAAGCCGAGCGGGGCCCCCAGCCCGAAGTGGCCCTGGACGTACTGCACCGGGTAGGAGATCTGCTCCTTGTCGTAGTCGCGCGGCAGCAGGACGGTGGAGCCCAGGTAGATCGGCCGCCCCCAGAACTTGGTGAGCATCGGGCTCTGGAACTTGAAGCGCTTCACCCACTGCGTGTCGGGCGGCACCACGATGGGGGGAATGACCTTGCTCGCGCTCAGCTTGATGACGCCGCCCTTGGCCGGGTCGATGCGGACGCGTTGCACGTCGCTGTACAGGTTGGACGGGGACCGCGGCCAGTGCTGCCCCTCCCACTGGTCATCGTGCATCCAGAGGACGTGCCCGTCCGACCGGCGGAACTCGGAGTAGACGTTGATGAAACCCTGGACGAAATAGTCTCCCGGCGGGATGTCGCGCAGGCTCTCGACCGGTGACCCGAGGTCGGTCTCGTCGATGATCCCGGCCTGTCCGGGCGCGAGCCGCTCCACGTCCCTGCCGAAGAACGGCACCCCGGTGCGGCCGATCTGGAACCTCGGCTCGCGTTCGTTGGTCCTCGAGATCATCACGTAGACGCGCCCGGTGATTGGCTGCTGGTGGGCCGAAGCCGGGAACGAGATCTCGACGCGCAGCTTCGGCGAGGCGGGTGAGGTCGGCGCCGCGGACAACGTCACGCCGAAGACGATGGCGCACGCGACCATGGCGGCGGTGGACCCGGCCACGATGAAGCGTCCGATCGATCCCCTCGTCGTGTGCATGACTCCTCCTTGCCGGCCGCGTCTCGCGCGGCGGCGAGCTGGCGCCAGTCCCCCTGACCCGGGTCCTCGATAGGTAGTCGGGAAGCGGGCGCGGAACCTGCGCGCGGCTTTGCGATTTGCCTTGCGCGGCGCCCGACAGGTGCCTATATTACCGGCAGTCGCGTCCCTTCTCACAATCCGTTTCAGGCCACGGTTGCAGTTTTCCGGCGCACGGTGACGCCCCCCGCGTGCAGGTGGTAGCGGTCGTCCGTGTTGTCGCACCCGCGCGCGGGGTGACGGAGGTGTCGGCATTCCATTCTGGAGGAGCCGCGTATGAAACTCCGCACCGTCCTGTTCGCAGTCGTCCTCGCCCTTCTCCCCAGCCTCGCAAGCCCCCAGGCGACGGCCACCGGGATCGTCACGGGTCGCGTCACGGACTCGAGTGGCGCCGTCCTGCCTGGCGTGACGATCTCGTTCAAGAGCCCTGAAGCGCTCGGCCAGTACACCGCAGTCTCCGACGCTCAGGGCATCTACCGGGTCAGCAGCCTTCAGCCGGCCACCTACGAGGCGCGGGCCGAGCTCCAGGGGTTCCAGGCCGTCGTTCACACGGTGACGGTACGGGTAGGCACGACCGTCACGGTCGACTTCACGCTGCCTGTCGGCTCCATGGCGGAAACCGTCGTCGTCACCGGCGAAGCGCCGATCGTCGACCCGGAGCGCGCGGGTCTCTCGGTGAACATCAACAACACCGCCCTGACATCGCTGCCCATCAGCACGCAGCGGCGCTACCAGGATATCTGGGCGCTCGTGCCAGGCGTGTACGTGCGCCCCGATGAGACCGACATCAACCCGAGCGTCAACTCACGCGGGACCTCCGAGAACAGCACGAAGCTGGACGGGATGGACGTGACCGACCCGTTCGGCGGCGGCGTCTTCTCGGTCAACTTCAACTACGACGCCATCCAGGACATCCAGGTCAAGACGCTCGGGGCGGAGGCCGAAGACGGCGCCCGCACCGGCGGGTTCATGACGATCGTCACCAAGAGCGGCGGCAACGAGCTGCACGGCTCGGCGGCCTTTTTCGTGATTCCGCAGCGGTTCAACAGCTCGAACGTCAAGGGCATCCCCGCAAACCAGCGGAAGGACTACCAGCCCGACTTCACGCTGGGCGGACCGATCATGCGCGATCGGATCTGGTTCTTCGGCGCCTACCGGCGCGCGCAGGAGGACCAGACCCTGAACAACGCCCCGGTGCCCCGCGAGAAGCGCGGCAACCTGGTGTTCGTCAAGGCCACGTCGCAGTTGCAGCAGAACCATCGCCTGGCCTGGTCGTTTCAGTGGGACCGGACGACGATGAACAACGCCGTGATGCGCGGCCTCGTGGCACCCGGACGCACTCTTGCCTCGACCTCCGGCGGGCTGTCCAGCGCGACACCCCAACAGGTCGCGCCGAGCGCGTTCGGCAAGCAGATCGTCGGCGGGCCGCTGGTTGGCGCCAACTACACGTGGGTCGTCAGCGAGACGAAGCTCTTCCAGTTTGTCTTCAACTACATGATCAACAAACCGCAGAACGCTGAGCCCTCGGGCGCGCTCGGCCCGACGAAGGTGATCCAGACCAACCCGGCAGGCAACATCGCAGGGAGCCTCACGACGATCGCCCAGGAAGGCAGCCTCGGCGTGATCGACAAGTCCGAGCGGTCGATGCTCTACCTGTCGCCGTCGTTCAGCTTCTCCGTGAACCGCTGGGGCTGGCACGATTTCAAGACGGGAGGTGATCTCTACCCGTTCCTGCGCGACAAGACGTCCAGCGAACTCCAACCGGTGGAGTACTACTTCCGCCCGCCCGGCACGACCGGCAGCGCGGACATTCTCTTCGAACGGCGGACGTTCCGTAATCTCACCGGCACCGGCGGCTCCGTGGCGAACGAGTCGTACGAGCACTACTTCGGCGGGTACATCCAGGACCGGTGGAAGCCACGGCCCAACATCTCGGTGAAAGCCGGATTTCGCATCGACTCCAACAAGGTCTACACGAAAGACCGCCAGAAGGTGCTGGGGGCGCTGCTACCGCCCGGGTTTCCGACCGTGACAGCGGACAAGGAGCTGGACCACACAGGCTACGCACCGAACTTCGGCATCGCGTACGACGCCGGCAAGTTGGGCGTGTTCCGGGGCACCGCGGGGCGTTACTACGAGTGGATCGACCTGGGCGGTGGTGACGGCACCACCCACCGACCCTACGTCGTCGCCACCGACATCCTGCGCGCGTCGCCCCGCACCGTTGCACCCGCGCTCAACCAGACGGTGCTGGGGCCGTTCCCGCTCGGCGTCGCCTACGGCCAGGGAAACAAGCACACCTATACCAACGAGTTCAGCGTGGGATGGGAGAAGAAGCTGCCAGGCACCAGCTCGGTTGGCGTCACCTTCCTGATCAAGCGCACCTGGGACTTCAACTCCGGCGACGACATGAACATCATCCGGGATCCGAAGACCGGTGCCTTCCTCGGCAGGCCCTGGCCGGACTATGACACGGTCACACACACCTACAACCCGAACTACCAGTTCCAGGACTTCCGGACCGTGCAGTTCATGTACACGAGGAACTTCGCCGGCGTCTGGGGCATGAACGCGAACTACTGGTACGCGATCCACGCCCGCCCTCGTCTGAGGTGGAATCCCACGACTGATGTGCTCCAGTTCATGGGCTTCAGCGTGGACGACGACACCAATCGCTGGATGTCGCCGCGCCACCAGGCGCGTTTCTCCTCGTTCGTGCGGCTGCCCTACGACTTCATGGTGTCGGGGTTCTACAGCTTCACGCAGGGTCCCAAGTCTGACGTGACGACGGGAGACTATCCGCTCAACGCCGTCGCGCCAACGGTGACGTTGAGCAACGGCCGCACCGTCGCGGATCCGTTCTTCAACACCGCCTACCCTCGCGCGCGGCGTCGCGGCGTCGACATGCTCAGCGCCAACAACGTGCACATGGTGAACATGCGGATCGAGAAGACCTTCACGCTGCCGCAGGGGCGGAAGATCGAGTTGAGCGCGGACGTCTTCAACATGTTCAACACGAGCGCCGCCTTCGGGTTCATTTCAGTCGATGCGCGGGCAGCGAACTTTGGCCAGAGAACGAACACCGTCCCGCCGCGCGTCGGACAGCTCGGCGTGCGGTTCGTCTTCTAGACAGGCAGGCGTAACGAGTAATGCGTAACGAGTAACGAGCAACAGGTAGAAGTGGTTTCAAGACCCACAAGCGGGTGGCGGCGAGCGGGGCGCCCCGTGGTTCGGCGATGCTCACCACGCCCTGAGCTTGGTCGAAGGGCGCCCGCGCCGCAGGCCCGACGCGCGTGACAAGTCTATTCAGCGCAGAGGGCACAGAGGACGCAGAGGCCGGTCAAGTCGCTCTTTGTAGGGCGGGGCTTTAGCCCCGCCGAGCGGGGCGGGCTGAAGCCCGGCCCCTACGACGACGACAGCCGATCGGGCTGCGGTTCGAGTAACGAGTCGGCTTCTCTTCGTTATTCGTTCCTCGTTGCTCGTTCCTCGTTCCTCGTTACTCATTGCTCGTTACTGATCTCTGGGTTGACAGCCGACCCCGTCTCGGTTAGGCTGGGATCAATGGTTCAGGTCCTCCATCACGCGCGGCATCATCATCACGTCGCGGACGCGACGGGCTGGCGGAGCTTCGCATGAGCTAGGATCGGGACCCCAAACCTGGACACGACATGCGGCCTCGCCGGCACCCGGCGGGGCTTTTTTTTGGCTTATGGATTCACTGCTGTCCAGATTGCGGTGGCCGGGGCGCGTCTCGAGCAGCCAACCATGCGAGCAGCGCGACCACGACGGCACGAAAAACGCGTCGAAGGCCCAGGTGCGCGCTGAGGCGTGGCGACACCCTCGGCCCGAGACAGGCCGAATCGCTCAGCGATCCTCCCTAGCCGGAGACGCGTTTTTCCGCGCTGTCGAGCGGTTGGCGGAGCGAGACACGCCCCGGTGCCAGACCGCAATTTGGACAAGACTGCCATGGATGACACCAAGCTCGACAGGCTGATCCCGGCCGTGGTGCAGGACGAGGCGAGCGGCGAGGTGCTGATGGTCGGCTTCATGAACCAGGAGGCGCTGACGATCACGCGCCGCACCGGCTTCGCCACCTTCTTCAGCCGCACGCGCAACCGGCTGTGGACGAAGGGCGAAACCTCTGGCAACCGGCTGGCTGTCCGGCGGATCCTGGTCGACTGCGACGAGGACACGGTCCTCCTCAAGGTGAGGCGCCTCGGCGACGGCAACGTGTGCCACACCGGCGAGCGAAGCTGCTTCTATCGGGAGCTGGAGGTGCAAACCAACAGGCCTAGAGCAACGAGTAACGAGCGATGAGTAACAAGACATGAAACTGAAACTGGGCATTCCGAAAGGCTCGCTCCAGGACGCCACCGTGCACCTGTTCGCGCGGGCGGGCTTCAACATCTACGTCAGCTCGCGGTCGTACTTCCCGGCCATCGACGATCCGGAGATCGAGTGCATGCTGATCCGCGCGCAGGAGATGGCGCGCTACGTCGCCGACGGGGTCCTCGACGCCGGCCTCACCGGCCAGGACTGGATCGCCGAGCATCAGGCCACCAACGGACGGCGGCACGGCCTGCGGGCGGTGGTCGACCTCATCTACGCGAAGCAGAGTCTGGGCAAGGTGCGGTGGGTGCTGGCGGTGCCCAACGACTCGCCGTATCAGGCGGCGCGCGATCTCGAGGGCCGCACCATTGCAACCGAGCTGGTTCGCGTGACGGAGCGCTACTTCGCCGACCTGGGCATCGACGTGAACGTCGAGTTCTCGTGGGGCGCCACCGAGGTCAAGCCGCCCGTGCTCGCCGACGCCATCGTCGAGGCGACCGAGACCGGATCCACGCTTCGCGCGAACCGGCTGCGCATCATCGACACGATCATGGAGTCGACGCCGCAGCTCATCGCCAACGAGGCGGCCATGGCGGACGAGTGGAAGCGGACGAAGATCGAAAACGTCGCGCTGCTGCTCAAGGCCGCCATCGAGGCACAGGGCCGCGTCGGGCTGATGCTCAACGTCCGGCGCGCCGACCTCAGGGCCGTCCTGGCGCTGCTGCCCGCGCTTCAGCGGCCGACGGTCGCGCCGCTGAGCGACGACGAGTGGGTCGCCGTCAACACGATCATCGAGGAGCGGACGGTCCGCGAGCTCATCCCCCGCCTGAAGGCGGCAGGTGGCCAGGGGATCGTCGAGTACCCACTCAACAAGATTGTGATCTGATCACCCGGGGATCAGGGGCCAAGGGCCGGGGGCCAGGGATCCTATGAAGCTCATCGAAGCGACCAGTCGCCGCGCCGTCGAACGGCTCTTCCAGCAACACCGGGAGCGCGACCGCGCGCTGGAGCGCCGGGTGCGGACGATCGTCGAGACGGTCCGCCTGGGCGGCGACCGCGCCGTGATCCGGTACGCGCGGCGCTTCGACGGGCTCAGGGGGCCGCTGGAGATCACGCCCGAGCAGATCACAGCCGGCGCCCGAGAGGCGCCCCGGGCGGTCCGCGATGCGCTCGAGGTCGCAGCCCGACACATTCGCACGGTCGCTCGCGCCCAGTTACCCGCCAGCCGGCTCGTCCGCGTGGCCGACGGC
>Ga0315280_10010048_pt1 | contig 11954 bp, 10 predicted proteins | sample YL17G06_40_MG_FD_203697 | JGI IMG/M metagenome (GOLD analysis project Ga0315280, IMG submission 203697) | Sediment microbial communities from Yellowstone Lake, YNP, Wyoming, USA - YL17G06_40 | ecosystem: Environmental > Aquatic > Freshwater > Lake > Sediment | place: USA: Wyoming | collected... | reverse complement strand
TCCGATTGATTCAAACTTGTGGACGAGTCCACCGGTCAGCTAATGACAAAGGATGCATAGTAATCCTAGACGGACGCGTCGCACATCCAAACATCAAACAGCAACTACCTGTCTACTTCCAAAAAGAGATGAGAATTGCCAAAAGCGCAGTTGATTGCAACGAACTCGTAAAAGGATTCTGGAAAAAAGCCGTGTGCACTAAGACCTAATTAAAAAAAGAGAGTCTGCGGGAGACATCTCCACTGTGTTTGCGTTCGAATAAATGACCTTCCACATTTATGGAGATTCTAGTTGAAAATGTCACGAGACTCACACCAAAAGGGCAAAGGGTCTCTACGGACTCGTACCGACTCGGGTTCGAGTCTAATACGGTCAAATATTTTATGTTCTGCCACGAGTTAGTTATGTACGGTAGAAACTAGGCGCAGATCCAACTCCTGCTGGCTTGGGAGGTCATTAGGTGAAAGGTAACTTGGCTCAGCCGAAAGGCAGCTGGAACCGCAAATTGATGACCCTTAAAAAAGGTAGATTTGCGGGAAAAGTTGCTGTACCAAGCAAGCTCGTGGTAACCAGCTACAAACACCCATGGCGCTAATTCGTTTGCGTTGGTGACTAACTCAAAACAGGATAAATAGGCACATATATGACGAGTCTAACGGGAATTGAACCTCCAGGAGTTCGGAACCGATATTGACAGTGAGTGCTAAATGAAAGAATCTTTGTTAGAGAAAGTGAGGGTTTTTGATAAGAACGGAGTAATCAAGATCGAAATAGACAGTGCGATGAGATTATTGAAAGATTCCAGAGTGAGATATCCCTTTGCCGAGAACCCTGAATCAATAGAGACCCTTGACCCAAATGATATTTTCAGAGAGCAATCAGATGAAGTTGGAAAATTCTTCCATGAGGTGAATCTGTAATGAAGGCTGATGTCAAAGAAATAAAGTTGGAAGTTTGGCAGGAAATCATTGGTCATTGCGTCAGATTCGAAGCAAAAAAAGATCAAGTAACTGTAATACTCAGAGTATGCGGTCAAAACGTGCGGATAGCCTATCCACGTAACTCCGAAGAAGGGATCGTTCTGAGAAGATTTGGAAGAAAACTCGTAGGACAAAAAATAGGAATTCTTCGAACTGACATCCCTGCGAAACCAATTGTCGTAAGAGTCATGTAAAAGAAAAATTCGACAAATTGACAAACCTCTCGAAGGGAACAAAGCTCCTGTGAAAGTACAACGTTTATATTCTTTACTGAGAAATGGTCAGACGTAGTTAGCACATGTTGGAAAGGACTATGAGAATTAGGGAACGTTTAGCAAGTGCTGTAAAGACTTTTCGACAAAGAATCTTCAGAGTTAAAGGTGATCTCTCGATCATGGATTGGCGCGTTGTTAACCCTATTGCGCCAGCCCAATATCAGTTTCTAATCGAAAGGCAGATTCCAACACTAGAAGCATCAATCAGGAATACATGGTCTGCTGATACTAGTTTTCAACTTCAAGCGAGACTGCAAGATGTTTCAGACTGGGTCTCAAAAACCTTCAGTATAGGACCTAACAAGGATAGCAGGGTTCATTTGACCCTTCCACTTTCACAGGAAAAGCTGTTTGGGTATGAAGAAAAGACTCTCAGCTTCGATCTAAAATGCAAATACACGGATCCAAACGGCAATGAACATGAGATTTCGGACAGCAAACCAATCAAAATATTGGCTAAAGATGATATGATTTGGGCAATTGAAAGAGAAGGAAAGGTAGAGGACCTTAGCCATTTCATAGCCGCGTGGGTAACGCCAAGAGATCCTAAGGTGCAGGAATTAGTTCACACAGTTGCAGAGGATGAAGAAGTTAAATCAATTGGTGGTCTCGTCGGGTACCAAGAGACACATAAAAGAAGAATCTTAAACGACACTGCTACAGTGCCTCCGGGAAAAATTGGTTATTTTGCGCTTCACATGAGATGTGGCACCACTTTGACTGTTTTGTTGAGGAAAGTTTCAGGTGGCGCTAACAACGATGTCAATTTCTATATTCTGAATTCGCTTGAATTCGTTCAGTTTCAGACAACCGAGAGGTCACAGGCTTATTCCAGTTTTGGAGAGAATCGAGTAAGAAGTGGGCATTCAACCAATTTTCATGCAAACATTGAAAATGACTACTATCTGGTTTTTGACAACAGATTTTCTGTCATGTCTTCGAAAAGCGTGTTGTGGCATGTTGAAGAAGTAGAGCCGTTGACTAATGAGGAAATAGTGACCACCCAACTTGGAGGGATTTTCAGAATAATACAGAATAATGGGATGAATTATGTGAATGCTCTTATCAGTTTTGCGCCAGGGCATTCTCAGCGTGTGAAAAGACCGTGTGACACTATAAAATTAAAAGGTGGGAATTGCGTTGACGGATCAGTTCTTTTTGCTTCTTGCTTTGAAGCTATCGGATTTGAGCCTATAATAGTGCTTGTGCCTGGGCACGCATTCGTCGGGGTCCGATCATGGAGCGATTCCGACAGATATTTCTTCATAGAGACGACGATGGTCAGTTCTTCTGACTTCAACCAATCCTCGCAAAGGGCTCTTCATGAATTTGAACAATATTCATCACCAGACAAAAGGATAATAAGCATCAAAAAAGCAAGGGAAGAAGGAATCAAACCTCTGTATTAGAGAAAACTTGACAAGAGACTGACGTATCTAGATCCCATACCTTATTCTTCTTCATTTTATTGGGTCTCTTTCGTCTTATTTGGTGAAGGTTAGTGCGCTGAGTTTGAGCCGCATCAAATCGGATTGCAATTTTGGAGCACTCGGCTTGTCACGACAAGGATAGACGCATTTCGTCGTTTTTTCACGAAAAGAGCGTGAAAAAAGCTTTAGAAGGATGTGGTGCGGGGGGTTAGGTTTAAACTTACGTTTATAACTGTCACACGTGCAAAACAAGAGGAGATATCTCCCGCAAATCCCTTTTTGTAAACAGCTTGCGTTCATGCACATCCCCACTATTGTCAACTTATTTCTGCAGTCTTTCACTTATGTGATTCTTAGTGGGCGCTTTCTGCCATTTCCAAAAAAAGCAGACCCAGTCTTTATGGCCGTGGTCATAAAGTTTCCTGAATGTAGCCTTGGTTATGGGTGAGACCAAACCGGCTCCAAGGCCTCCCACGATTGCTCCCACCGGACCACCCAGCAAACCTCCAATTGTGGATACCGTTCCAGTGAAAATCAATGCTCTCGTTTCCGCATAGGAATTAGCGGTCTCATTAAACTCCATAATTCTATGGTGAAATCGAGCCAGCAAATCTTGCGATATGTCAGTTGAACAGGAGTGTTGGAAACCTTTTGAAAGTGAAAACAACTCAGCTCTAAAATCTGCGCAGGCCTTTTGCTTTCTAAACGATATAATATCATCAAAAGTCAACCCTGTTGGGATAGATATTTTCAGGCTTCTGAGGAATCTCTTAACTGCGCTTATCTCTCTGCTAACCTCGTTTCTATATAGGTCAGCAACTCTTTTCATCTTCCAGTAGTGGATTTCTTTGACTAATGGCTCGATGGTGAATGGAAGACCCATCCTTGCAGCAATAAGCAAGTCAAGATGGTATTTCTGCAGTTCTTTCTGCAAGCAGAAATAGAAACTGTTTCTCTCTAGCTCTGGGCTGTCCCATTCATACCCGTACAATTGCTTAAGTTTTCCCTCAAGCTGACGGAGTACATTATCATCCATAGCCCTCATATCTTCGTAGGAGAGAGAAGTTGTCAAATTGGTCATGGGGACATAGCTCATAAGATCTTGGGGCCAAATTGGTTTCACTTTCGCCCTATCAAGAAAGAACAAACCAAACTCGTCTGCTACCGGGATTACAATTTCGGAACTGTACAGATTGGAAACCAAGGGCGAGCCAATTTTTTCATCTGGAAGCTGATGCATGCATTTGATGTACACCTTATCAAAAAGCAATGGAAGAACATATAACCCATCTTCCATGCTTTTCAAGTGACTGAAACTTGCATAAATGCCATCGCTTTTTCCTATCTTAATAGGCGACTTGATCTTGATGGATCCTATGCTACCCTCCGGTCCCGTGATTCCCTCCACGTAGTCTAGACTCTTGCACAATTCCCGTATTTCTTCTTCTGATACGCTCAACACATTAAAGATGCCTGTTTCTTCACAGTTAGGGCATATCCACCATTCTGCTGGCTTTGCTTGAAATATAGTGCCGCATAATCCACAGTGAAGCTTTACCATATTTAAATACTGGTTGGGCAATCATTTTTAAGGATTTTCCAAGGAAAAGTGCGCCCAAAGTCAAGTTTGTCTGTGAAAGCTGAAAGTCTTCCTCCTTAGCATATCACATATTTTTCACAACTGATATGCTTTATCGGAGTATACTTTTTGTTTCCACTTCATAGGAATGACAGTTTTAAACCCTGAAGTGAGCAACAGTGCGGGGAGTTAGGTTTATACTGTCGTTTCCTATGAAAGAGAAACTTGGATTCCAAGAATTGCTATTCCAACTTGATTCGCTTTCTTGACATTTAGAGCGCGCGACGGTTCTGCCCAGAAATGTTCAGAAAATCTGATATTGCATAAATGTATAGCTAGATTCACTTGGAGGTAACACGAATCATGATTCCCGAGAGATATAGAACGGGAATAAGTGGGCAAACCGAAATACAGTCTAGATTATCTTCCGTTGCAAGACTCATGCCTGCTATTCCCGATGTTTCATTTGACTTCTTTTGCCAATTGATAGAAAACGATTTGCCATCTCCTAATAAATTCTTCTGGGTGCAAGCCAAAGCAACAAAATCTCTTAATGATTACTGGAAAGAAGGTATTGACAAGAGGACAATAGAAACATGGCTGAGCCAAATATTTCCAGTCTTTGTTATAGTATACGACGAAGCCAGCAGGAATTGTTATTGGACTTCTGTCGAGGATAATCGCAATTACTTGACAAGCAAATTGGGAAGTGAGTTTGAAACAATCAGTCTTAGGATTGATAAATCACATATTCTGGGCAGAGGCTACCAAGAGAACACCAAGTTTATTCGGAAAATTGAAAGTGATATTATTTTAGTTAGCGCAGTTCATGGTATTCCGAAGATGATTGGTGAAGGATATGTAAGAGTCATACCTGTTCTGAAACTGTCAGGTTATGTGAGAAGCGAGGTTGCTAACAACATAAGGATTTCACTTGATTACTTAATTTACGACTGCATTCTAGAGAACGACCTTCAGAATGCTTATAGATTCAGTCAAATTCTGTCCAATTTTGACCATGGACATTATGACCATTTTCTTGTTCTAGCTCGGATTTGTCTCCAACTAGGTAAGAAGCAAGAGGCTATAGACAACTACGATGCGGCAATTGAAATATGCAAACGTGATAAGAATTGGAATATGAAGAAAGGCGTGAATGACCCATCCATAGAAGATATTATTTCCCTCTTAGAAAATGAGAAGAAAGACTTACTCAAGACCTAAGTTGCTGTCTCTTATACGCCATTTTGTTCTCTTTAGTAAGTTTTTAACGCGAAAGGATAGAAGATCTGCTCCTCCAATGTTGCACGATTTAATCCTGTTTGGTTATCTAATGAGAAACCTTGTAAAGTGATTCACTATTCGCTTTTGTCATATTCATACCTAACTACAAAATAACTTGTGTTTCCTATACCTCTCTATAGAACATGTTGACTTTTTATCCTTAAGGTTTAAAATTCTAATTGAAAATGCTTAGACTATCTCATCAAGATGCAAAATTCTCAAGGGAAGATTTTCTGGACGATCTACAGATTTGTAGTTGCACATGGCTTTATGAATGTGAACACGATTCCTGACGAAATCAGTGAAATCTGTAGTAGCAAACACTGAGGCTTCTGTTTTCTCACTCCAGCAATATGCATCCACAAATATCTGTGCGTCAGCGCGGTTCTCTACCAAAACTTGAATTATGTTCTCGCACATTGGATCGTAACTCATCCCTATGAGAGGCGCTTGAACTTTTCTTAAAGCATCTGCAACGCCCTTTCTAGTAATGTTGTCTTTGTCTCTAACATACGTAAGAATATCACTTGGCAAGCGTGTAGCCAAAAACAATAACAACTTCTCAAAATGTTGACGGTCGTTTTCGTTGGTAATGCAGCTTACATCGAAGGCATCAAGCTTGCCACCATTAGAGAGAAACGCCGCCAGTCTTTTGTAGAATTCTTTTCTCCTTTGAAGCCTGCACTCTATCTCATTTTTCACTCTTACTCCAGTAAATCTATCGAAACCTGAATTGAAAAAAACGTTGCTCTTTGAACTCCATTTTTCTTCTGGATAAGCATAGGCAAAGAAAACGCAACTATCAACGAAAAAATTCGTCATTCGGTATCCCTTGAAGTTTTTTCATAAATCTTTTCCATTTCAGAAATGGCATCAGCAACATCCTTGCTTACACGAGATAGTTTTAATCTTCTGAGATAATCTTGATAGGAGAGAGTCAAACCTTTCTCGGATAGATTTTTCGATAAGGTAGCTAATTCCGCTAAGGATTGGGTAGCTTTCTCTATTTTTCTCTTCCGAAACTTTAGTTTTTCCTCTTCTTTCCTGAGACCTTTAACAGTGAGCGTTGATATCTCCAATGCAAATGGATGCCATACGTTTTCATCAAAAAACTCTGAAAATTCACCCATCCAAGTTGACCATTTTTTAAAGACTTTGTTTTGTAGATGACTCATCATTTCTACTTTCAAAATTGCTTCTTCCAAATTAGAGCTAAAATCTACGACAATGTCGGATAGGTCATCGAATTGTCTATTGGGAAAAGCAACCATATGAAAAACAGATACATTTCTCCTGACTTCTAGAAACCATTTATGAAAACTTCCAAGATTTTTGAAAGCAGTTCTGTTGGGAAAGTTTAAGGATTGATGTAGCTTGAGTTTTGCTAGGTATATGCTTCCCAGATTTTTCGGGGCGTCCTCGTATAAGCTTTCCAGGTATAAGTCCATTCTTGAAGGCATAGCATCAATAATCTCTCGCATTTCGCGTAAGGCAGATTTAACATCAACACCTATGTCTGCTGCATAAGCTCGCAGTCTTTCGGGGAAAGAATGACTTGCTAAGTAACGGTTTTTTAGAGAACTAAAGTTTTCAAAACCTGCTAACTGAGTTGAATGAATGAAACAACCATATCGGTACCAACTTCTAGTCACAGGAATGTCCATCTTTTCAAAAACATTATACAGAATCTTATGAACACGCCAATGCTTGAAATTATATTTGAACCAATAGTGATCATGCTTTTGTTTCAAATAGTTAACTGTTTCAGCAAATGCCCACCTGACGACTTGATCTTCGTCGTCTTTCGTTCTCAACATCACAATCCTATTTATAGTTACGTCTGCATTATTATTTAGGTTTTCTGAATCCACCAAATTTATTTGGGTTCTAAGTCCTTTGAAAAAGTGTCGAGGTTTCCTGAAACGCTCAAATTTCAAAGCTCAAAAGATTTTGCAATTGATATGTCCATTTTCGGATAGTGTTCCTTCTCGAACTCTCGCCTTGACAGCAAAAATGCGAGTAAAACCTAACCATTTCAATCGCAATCACGCTAGTTTTTACTCGCAAATCGATATGCGGGAAAAGTTTGAACCGAGAGTTTGAAGCTATCCCGGGATACCAAACTATAGATGATTGGGAGACTTATTGCAGTAGGTGCTTTATCTGCTTTAATAGGATTCGTTCTACTCGCGCTGTATTTTCGCGCGCGCTAAGCGTCAGCAACCAATCCCATCAGTTCGAGTTTAGCCAAAGTTGCACTCTGATAGGTTCAAACGTCTGGACGCCAGTACCGGAATTCGTACCAGCGGTCCTAGCGGTCACCATGGTAGCACTGACCACATGCGCCGCGGCAATCGCTTACCGAAGAAAAGTGAACCCTCAGCACGCGCAAATCCAATACATAGAGCAAACATTTAGAACTTACCAGAAACGATTCTGGAAATGATGCTGGACGCTATTTTGACTACATCTTCGACTTCCGAGGCTGTCCGTTCCTTAATTGCGTCATACTCCCCTGATTCGTAGAGTTCCCATATGTTTTTGCCTGACAACTTGCGTCCTTGAACTTGGAGTCCTAATCTCGAGGTCAGAGCATTAGTCGTTTTTGGATAAAGCGGATATACCATGGGGTTGTTCCTGAAAAACAGGATTCCAACATCGCCCAAGTCTACGATTTTTGTCTTGAAATAGTTTTCATATAGTTCCTCTTCACTGGCAATATGATACAACGCAGATCTAACGTAGAGGGTAGGGACGTCATGTCGCGATATCCCAGTGCCAACAAGTATCAAATCTGGGTTTTCATCGGTCTTTCCTTCTATCATTTTCCAAGATTCGTTGAAGTAGTTGTAGATTTGCTGGAGTGTAGTTCTTTCCTCTTCCCTTGCCCAATTCCAAATCTGCCATGGTGGCTCCATCTTTTTTTGAAGAGGAAATGCACGACGGAATACTCCGCCCAAGACAAAATGATCGGTTTTCGCAGGGTTATACTTCATTGAGCTCTTGCTTTTTTGTCGGGAATCCGGTGGAACATAGCATTCGATGTCGAGATAAATTACCTCGGTGAACCTCGGGTCAAAGTCAACCATGCTCCTCCAATTATTTCCTTCTCCCCTTAAACTTTTGTATTTATTAATGCCTTTGTTGCGAATGTTCGTTCATTGCTTTGAGAGCCTACGATAAAAGTTAGAGTTTACAGGTGGGAATGCTCATGAATTTTCTGGGGAATGAAGGAAGCGCGCGCTTTTTGAAACTAATCACATGTAGTATCGATAGCTAGATGGCGGAGAGATGTCCGCTAGTATCATTTCGGCCAATATGCTGCCGACTTTTTCCGATACGCCTATGGTGACCGGTAGTTTTGTATAGAATGTGGAAGAATTCCAGTCAAGCTTGGTTAGCCCGAGTATGTCGGTGCAGACAGTTTCCATAGACGTGTCCATTCTTTGGCATTCGACATGAAGTGGTCGAGGTACAGAGGGTCCAGGGTATGTTGCAAGTTGTGGAACAAAGCCCGATGTGAATAGCATTGCTTCATTTGATTTTTCCGTGTCCGTTATCAAAGTACCTCGAACTACGGGGAAATCATGCTTATGATGATATGCTCTGAAGCCTATGTCTTCTGTTATATGAACGATATCTAATTCATCTACGTCTTTGCTCCCTTCAACACAACCATCAATTTCTTCATCGGAAAATCCCGTAGACTTGTGCACTACTAACCTTTCAGGTAATTTGCCTCGTTGTTTGTCAAAAATCTGAACGGAATCCCTAATGACCTCTGCCATTTGAGATGAATTAAGTTGGACAAATCTGCCTCTTTGTTCTCGATCCCACTCAAAAGGCCTTCCTGTTATGACTTGACTCTCACCTGTTCTCATGTATACTTGTGCTATGCTTGCTCTCATTGCCATGTTGTCTTTCACTATCTCTCTATAGAATGAAATTCCTATGAAACACGAGTTCTCATCAATGTCCGCCAATTTCCAAGGAATACCCGTGGCTTTGTAGTACGTTCCAACTGAAAAATTCCATGCAATCAGTGCTGCGCTTTGCCTATCTTCAGAGAAAACAAGAGTTTCAGGGCGTATAAGCTGTGTCACGAAGTTCCTCTTTGGATGGGCTGCTTGTGCCTTTATGTGATGATGAAAATCAAACATCGGAGCGTTGGCACTCTCTGGGTCTCCAAAGTCTCTATGTTGATAAACGATTCTGTCCGTTTTGGAATGTGGTTCTTTGCATAAAGTCAGCAATTCATCGTCAATTGGCAGTAGAATAATGTCTGGTCTCGGATGCGCTTCTGTCAAGATGTCAAGCTTTTCACAATACTCCCTGACAGCATGGACAATCCTATCTTTTCTTTCTAACTTGGAAAGCTCTCTGACAAATCTTCTGTCTATTTTCAATACACAATTGTCATCCACCAGTATCTCGAACCTTAGAGGACCGTTCAGGCCTAGCCCTGGAAAGTCTATACCTTTATACTCTTTAGAGGATTTTGTCTCGGCCGAGATTCTATTATTGAGTCTCTGTAAGAAAGCATTGGCGGCGTTGATGCTTCGAGTTGTACCGATAATGCCCGCCTTAATGGAAAAAGTCTGTTCCTTGCCTATCTCTGCTCCCCCATGTGGGCCAAAATTTAATAATCCAACCTGCGGATCGCGGCATTTCTCATTCCCGCCAAAGTACAGCTCAGATTCCTCAAGACGCAGGACTTTTATCATCAAGAATCTCTCCTGTAAAATCCCACAGACTCTTTTGGTTTCTACCGATCACCTGAGGACTCCAGTTGACCGTTTCTGTGAGAAAATTTCCAAACTTGAATTTGTTGAACCAGTCTTCAGGAGGTATGACGAATGCCGATTCAAACAAGATGAACCTCCAAAATCTCATTAGGCTGAGTCGTGTTTTGCTTCTATCATATTTGGGATTTCTGAACTTTCTGTCAATTCTGTCTCTTATCTTGCCATCAATTCGATCTGCTCCATTGAGAGTGTAATATCTCCTTGGTATCATCTCGACAAATGAGATCCCCCAATACGTCGGCGTTCTCAGTTCCACTCCTCTGTGGAAAAAGAAGTTGATTTCCCCTTTCTTGTGATACTGCGTGTCTCTCTTGTGGATTATTTTCTTCACAACCCACCTCTTTACACCTTTATGATCGAGTACCTCCCTTTGGTCGCTCGCCTCGTCAATCATTGGAAAATAGTATATGTTCGCGTCTGGGTCTCTGTATATTCCCTTATTCCAGAAGATTCTTCTGAGATGTATGTTCACTAGCTGCGAACAAAAAGTCGGGTTCTTAATCTGAAATTCCGCAGTCTTGAAGGGCGTAGCAGACCCTGCGACATAATCACAAAGAGGATTGTTTTGATCTAACTCCGAAAAAGTCAATATCTGTCTGTCCCTTGCAAAAAGAAATGGAGGGATTGTTTTTCCTTCTAGACCAGCGTATATTTCATTCTTCGTTTTTGCAGTGGATTTGCATGTGTAATATTCATTTGGGACCACTATTGGGAGTATGTTCATAACGATCTTGCTTTTGCTTCGTATAGGGGCTCGTCTTCTATCGACTATGTCTAGCAGGTTCTTTGCCATTTTGGGTATCGAAAATCCTGAGATTGATCGCTTATCTTCAGCTGCTTGCTGCAAATCCACATTGTTTCCTACTATGACTTCGCTGGCAGATAGAAATTCGGAGACCTGCTTGATGGTTTTTTCATCGAGTTCAGCTTCATCTTTGTCTAGGCACTTGCTGTTATACCATTTACACCATTTTCGCACCGCTTCCAAGTTATTAGTCTCTGAAAACATAGATTCCCATTCTCGGGGTTTTTTTACACCCTGAATGAAAAGTAGAAACTTGAGACCATCTTCGGGGCTGTAATTTTGCGACAACCTGAAATATTCAATTAATTCCCTTGCCAACTTTCTCGATTTCAACGACACTATCTCGGCTTTCGTTTCTATCATGAACTTCTTGCTTGGTGAGATGCCAGGATTGTAGAAAATCATGTCGGCGAAACTTCCTTCTACAGAGGAATCGGTTGTCTGTGAGAAACCTATTGATTCTACGTACTCTCGTACACTTCTTTTGAATGCCTCGGATTTCCCATGTAAAGATTCCCGTCTGCCATAAAGGAAATGAATTGTCATTTAGCTAACCATAATATTCCTTGGTCCTTCAAGAATTAAAACCCCACGGTTGGACAACTGATAGTAGCGCGCGTTTGTGCTGATAGACTTACAATCCTCTGACGAACACTCAATTCAGGTATTGGTGCGATGGATGCGCACGCTAGTTTGTTCACTTTCAAGAGCGGGCTTTGGCCTTGTAGGTTATCCTCATTATAGGCTGTTTGTCAGGATGACAAACGAATATGACAGAGCACGTGCTGTTTTCACA
>Ga0315280_10010047_pt1 | contig 11954 bp, 7 predicted proteins | sample YL17G06_40_MG_FD_203697 | JGI IMG/M metagenome (GOLD analysis project Ga0315280, IMG submission 203697) | Sediment microbial communities from Yellowstone Lake, YNP, Wyoming, USA - YL17G06_40 | ecosystem: Environmental > Aquatic > Freshwater > Lake > Sediment | place: USA: Wyoming | collected... | reverse complement strand
TATCATCTTCCACGTATGAAACGTTATATGTGGGTCCGTAAGCTCTCAGGAAATCTCCGTAGGTGACATTCTCAAATTTTAACAGAGTAGTGTTATAACGCAACCCAAACTGAGCGCCAATAAGTTTGGAGTTGGAAGCTAAATCAGCTAGATTGACATTAACCGTTATTAACTCGCCTCTGTACTCAGCTACTTGAGTCTGCGGATCTACGAAGACAACTGGCGTGGATTCTATCGCAAAAGTAATTGTTGAATTGGAAACTAAAGCAGTTGTAATTATTGCTACACTCAGCCAAAGTAGAGTTTTCTTCCGTATTTTAGTTATAGAATTTCTATTCATATAGCATCAACCCCGATATTCTGTTACAATTAGTATTAAAAACTTACTGATTTGAAATAAGTGTTACAACGCAACTTTCAAAATTCTATAGAAGCTTAAGCCCAGCTGTAATGATTAATGCAACTTTCATCATCTGAGATTTGCTAATTTGAAAGGCTGGAATATTAAAGCCGCGCGGAATACTAAAGCTGACGATTTTTTCATCTAACCTTCATACTCCTTGCGAGATATGGAATAAAAACGAGGGTTCAGATATACATCTTTGATGTATCTTACATTCTGGTTCATAATATGACCTTCTTTTTTAGGAAAAGAACAACACCGGTGCTCGCTAGCAAAAGCAGCAACATTGCCACAGCATAGAATTCCGGTATTACAGTTATTTCGCCGTCGCGTACATCTTAGTTTTCCATGCGTGAAACCGCTGAGGCTTCCTTCAGTTGCTACCTGTTAACTCTAACCTTAACAACGGAAATGCGGTCATCGAAAGCATCGAAGAGGATATAACAACCGACAATACCAGCTTAAGTGCAATTCAGGTTAATCCGACACCATCAGCACAGGGTTAGTTTCTCTTAACGAAAGAACGGCCACAATCAACTCAACCCCTGGATCGGTTAAAACGAGCGTCGATGCTATCCATTCGAAGGTAGTCCACATCGACTGGGAAACGAGAATAGCAACCATCCAAACAAACCTTGAAACTATCAAAGGATACGTCGAAGATGTTAACGACGGAGGCTTGGCCACGATTAACACAGCCCTAGGCACTGTGAAAATCGACGTATCCGAAATCGAAGAGGCTCAAGGAACATTGACAATCCTTCAATATGCCATTCTTGTGCTAACATTGATAGCAGCTATAGGCACATTCCTCAGCATAGTTTACATACGCAAAAAATAGACTTCAAATATCATCTTTCATTCTTTTTCATTTTTCGACAGATCTTTCGTTTTCTTTATAGAAATTATACTGGCTGAACTATCCTTTTTTTGTGAAATATTCAACATTATCTAATATACAAACAATAGAGCATTCCTCCAGAAAGCTTAAAACAGCAGAATGGCTTCAAATTATTTAACGCTGAAAAAGAGGAGCACAAAACTTGAAAGCTTTGCTACTTGCTTTTCTTTTGATGGCGGCTTTCGTTTGTTCGGTTTATTCGGAATGTGTGCCTAATAAGCCGCCTGTTGCTACCTTTGCATATCTGCCACCTAAACCCCGTGTTCGCGAATCTATACTCTTTAACGCCTCAGCCAGCTATGATCCCGACGGATCTATCGCTAGCTATACTTGGGACTTCGACGACGGAAACGTAACAAAAGTTTTCGATGCCATTATAAGCCACCATTATGAAATGCCTGGAACCTACAATGTAACCCTAGCAGTAGAAGATTCCGGCGGCTTAAAAAACTCAACTTCAGGGGAGATCACAGTTACAGCCCCACCCTTCGCCTCCTTTTCTTATTCACCAACCCACCCGCAAGTAGGTGAAACTGTCATATTCAACGCCTCCCAGTCTAAACCTAATGGAGGTTATATTGTCAACTACGAATGGGATTTCGGCGATGCCAACATCACAGCCACAGCTGATCCCGTCATAACTCACGTTTACTCTACATTTGGAGCATACACCGTGATATTAACGGTCATCGATAGCGAGAATGAAAGCGACATAGCTTCGGACACGATAGGAGTTTGGGCATATCCACACGCAGATTTTACCTTCGAGCCGCAAGTTCCTCACATAACTGAAAATGTAAAGTTTGATGCTTCGGCTTCAACTCCTAACGGTGGAGATGTTGTCAGCTACGAATGGGATTTTGGCGATGACACTAACGCCTCCGGCATGATCGTAACACACCACTACGCTAAAGCTGGAAATTACACAGTTACCTTAACCGTTACCGACAGCGAGGAAAAATGGGACGTAGAGTTAAAAAATGTTGAAGTTCTGCCGCAGCGTGAGGATTTGAACGAAGATGGAAAGGTGGATATACTGGATTTGGCTGTGGTGTGTAAGGCCTACGGATCCTATCCGGGACATCCGAGATGGAACTCTAAAGTTGACATAATACCGGATCTTATCATAAACATCTTAGATGTAGTAAAAATTGCAAAGGCATTCCATCAATAAAGGGCATATACTGTTTTTTGCGCGGAGAACTTTTCAACTCTGGTTTGTACGGTCCGACTAGTAAAACTAACAGTTTGTAAAGGCATGTTTCGTTTCTGTTCTTTTTTAATTTTAAAATATGTACAAGTTGTTCACAATCAATAATAATGCTGGAAAACCAATTCCTATGCAATAATGGCAAGAACGCGAAGCGTGTAAGGATTGGACAAAATTGGCGTAAAAACTCTGCAGAAATGTTAAATTGAGTGCGCACTTATTAACCTGAATTCTTCGAGAGTTAAGAATAACGCTTTAACTTTCTGTCAGTTATTTTAAAAAATGTGAAATATATCGTAACTGGACAGTACAAGCGTATAGAGATAAGTTACAGAAGCCTTAAATGATGGGGAATGAATCATATTTTACAGGGAAGGGAGAAAATGAAAGATAAGTTAGTAGCAATCTTAATGTTTTTAACGCTAATGTCAAGCACGTTAATAGTTGTAATGCCAATTACTAACTGCGAAGGGAAAGGAGACTAACAATGTCGAAAACTAGAATGTTAAACAAACCGATCACAACAATACTCATACTATTACTAACCATGTCGATACTCAGCATCATTAACACAAACATCATTCCTCAAATACTACCTGTGAAAGCAGCAAACATAACTCGGCCGAGTTCTGGAATTATGGTGAACATGACGGGTTATTGGCCGAATATTAGTGATACGTTCATAACAAACAGCACCCCTATTCAGGCAGCGATAGATTACGCAAATGCAACAACTGGCTGGAACATCACGGTGACGGCTGGGACATACACAGGGAATGTAAATGTGGGTAAACCGCTTACCCTACAAGGCGAGAGCAGTGCTACTGTGACGGTGAACGCAGCAAATCCATCCATTAGCGTCTTTAAAGTAACTGCAAATAGCGTGAACATCTCGGGATTCACAGTGATCGGCGCAACTGGAGGAGGACAAGGAGGGATATTTCTTGATGCTGGCGTGGCGCTCTGCAATATCTCTAATAATAATCTACGGGGCAGCTTCGACGGCATCTGGTTGGGTGCTGGGAGCAACCACAACACGTTAACGGGCAATACTCTTTCGAGCAACACCGCTCAGGGCTTTGAGATATATCATTCGGACTATAACACGTTCACGAACAACAACGCTAGCTCGAACAGTAACTATGGATTCAAAATGGAGACTGCGAGCCACAACACGTTCACGGACAACACAGCAAACTCGAATGGCAGATACGGTTTCCATCTGGTTAAGGGGCCTATTACAGGCACCCCCCCGGGGTGTCTCAACAACACGTTCACGAATAACACAGCAAACTTGAACACCCAATACGGCTTCCGTGAAGATTATGGGGACCACAACACGTGGACAGGCAACACCTTTAACTCGAACGTTGTAGCTGGCATCAGGCTGAAGGAGAATATCACCAACCTCATGCTGGATGACAACAGCATTTCCGGCAGCCCGATTGGCATCGATATTGCTACCGTTATAACTAATATCACTTCTTGGACAGTGACCCATAATAACATCGCGGGGAACACAGTCTTTGGTGTTTCCAATAACGGTACGGGCGCCCTCAACGCCACCCTGAACTGGTGGGGTAATGCAACAGGTCCTTACCATTCGACAACTAACCCCTCTGGTACAGGTTGCGCTGTAAGCGATTACGTTGATTACGTGCCTTGGCTTATAAAGCCCTATCCGCCAGCAGTGTTGATTCCTAAACTCCGTGTAGATTCAGTGACGATTGAAAGCCCTGTCTATGGCAAAAATTTCACGACAGATGTAAAACTCGCCAACGTTACCGACCTCTATGGCTTCGAGTTCAAGCTATACTGGAACACCACATTATTGGATCTGGTGGATGTCGATGTTATGCCACCGTGGACCAATTACGCCAACGGTACCGACCAAATTAATGAAACAATTGGCAGATACTACGTCGGTCTGTCGGCGCTAGCTCAATCACCTTCGTTTAATGGATCCACAACATTAGTAACCCTCACCTTCAAAATAACGTATGTGCCTATATATCCTCAAAATGTTAGCTGCCCCTTTGACCTTAATGAGACTGTACTCGGAGATCCCAATGGAAAATCGATCCCTCACATTGTTTATGACGGAGAATATAGGTGCTGTGCTGTTAAAGGCAAGATTCAAGTACTACCACAAGTTAGCGAGGCAAAAGCCTTGAATCAGGTCTTCAACATTAGCATAACCGTGACCAATGTGGCCAACCTCTACACCTTCGAGTTTACACTCCAATATGATACAACTCTTCTAGACGCAAAGGAAATCGCTATTGCCTCTTTTCCAGGGAGAACCTATAAGGTGTCTAAAAAGATAATTGATGACACCCAAGGACTTGTAACGTTACGGATAGAATCCATCAGCCCTCCACTTCAGGCTAATGAAAGCTTAGTATTGGCGAGTATAACTTTCCAAGTAACTTACGCAGTTATATGGCCAAAACCTGCAATAGAATCCTATCTCCGCTTCGATTCTACCAAATTGATAACAGATGCGGCAGCAGATGTTCCGCATGACAAAACAGATGGGCTGTATCGTTATAGGCCGATACAAGGAGACATGGACAGCGATGGTAAAGTAACCATAATAGACCTAGCTATAGTGGCTAGGGCCTATGGAACTAAGCCAGGAGATCCCAAATGGAATGAACTCGCGGATCTGAACCACGACAACATCATAAACATCCTCGACTTAATCCCGGTGGCTCGCAACTACGGGAGAACTGACTGATGATGAAGTCAATTGCAACACTCAACTCCTGCTTTTCCGCCTTTTTTCCAAAAATTCGAAGAAGCCTTAAGGTAACAAGCATACACAAAACCGTTATTCCAATTTTGATCCTGTTAACGTCATTGTTGTCGTTAACGTTCCCTTTATCGGCGGAAGCAACCACAACAGCGCTTTGTGTGAATCCGGTGACAAGCAAAGTGCTAGTCGACAAAACATTTACCATAAACATAAGCATAGCGAATGTAACTGATCTCTACGGCTGGGAGTTCAAGCTTTATTACAATAATACCATGTTAAACGGTACTGGGATTATCGAAGGTCCATTCCTTAGTACAGGTGGCTCCCCATTCTTTAACGTTTCAGATTTCAATGACGCTTACAACGCCACGCACGGTCGCGTATGGGCCACCGGCGTGCTTCTCGGAAACGTCTCTGGAGTAAACGGCAGCGGTGTGCTCGCGAGCGTCACGTTCATGTGTAAGGAGTTCGGTAGCTCAATTTTACAACTTGTAGATACAACACTTGGCGATCCGGAAGGTGTCGCGATTATCCATACCGCCCTTGGCGGCTCCGTTGAAACGTGGCCGCGTAACATCGCCATAAAAAGCGTAAAGCCGTCTACGTTCGAAGCATATGAAGGGCAAGTCATCAGCATAGCAGTAGTCATTAAAAATGAAGGAAATTACACCGAAACATTCAACGTGACAGCATTCTATGACGATAAGGTCATTGAAACCAAAACGCTCAGAGATTTAGCCCCATGGGCCGAGACAACTGTAACGTTAAACTGGGACACGATAGGTGTGGCGCCAGACTCGAATTACACGATAAAAGCCGAAGCTAGCGTACTCTCGGGAGAAACAAACACAACAGACAATGCTTTCATCGGCGGTACAGTAAGGATAAAAACTGTAGTGGTTAAGATAGTTGAACTGATACCGTGCAACCAGACAGGTCATCCAGCAAGCAGTTTTAAGATTGGGTCCATGGCATACTTTAAGGTGACTGTGAACAATACGGCGGTTGGCTCCGAGAACGTGTTGGTAACGATCAACGTCTATGATTCTATTGGAGCTACCATAGGCGTAGCGTCACTTCAAGGCCCCATAGGGGTTGGAACATATACTTTTATTCTAGGCTTGCCGATTCCAAAATCAGCTCAGAGTGGTAACGCAACAGTATATGCAAGTGCATTCACGGACTGGCCACATCTAGGGGGAATTCCGTACTGTCCTGAAAGATCAGCGACATTTGGATTAGCCGGGCCGTGATAAGCCTTTGAAGCCTCCGATTTTTCTCGCCTCACTTCTTTTTCTTGCAATGCTAGTCGTTATCCCAATTATACATGGTTCCTCCACTCTAACCATCACTGTGGAAACAAGCAAACCATCCTACTATATTGAGGAAAGCATAGAGGTTCATGGAAACTTGACGTTTGATGGTTCTCCTGTTCAAAACGAACTAGTGGCTCTAACCGTTCACGACCCGAACAACAGTCCAGTTGTCACAAGAACCTTGCAAACAGACACCTCCGGAGTCTATAACCTAACGTTTGAACTGTCCATTGACGCATTACTAGGCACATATACAGTCTATGTGAGCTCTAGCCATGACGGCGAAAACGCTATGAACAATACAACTTTCGGCCTCAACAAATTTTCACTTACAGTTGGAACAGACGGGAAGTCTTATCGTATTGGAGAAATCGTAAATGTATATGGTGACTTAGCGTTTAACGATGTGCCGGTTCAAAATGGGTTAATCGCCTTGGAAGTCAAGGATCCAGACGGCAACCCAGTTGTCGTTAGAACTTCGCAAACGGACACGAATGGAACGTATGGACTTAGTTTCAAATTACCAACGGAATCAAAGCTAGGCAATTACACGGTTTATGTGAGCTCAAGTTATGAGGGAGCAAAAGCTACCAACGAGACAACGTTCGAGGTGATGCGTGAACATCTATCTACCGACATAGACGGCGACGGCGTTGTGGACATTCTTGACATTGCAATAGTAGCAAAGGCCTTCGGCTCTTATCCAGGACACCCGAGGTGGAATCCAGCTGCAGACTTGGACGGCAGCGGAACCGTCGACATCCTTGACGTCGCAAGAGTAGCGAAGGATTACGGAAAACAGGCTTAATCACTGCAAAGCAATCACATGTATCCCAAAAGGAAACTCAGAGTGGTAGATTCAACAGGTATTGTAAATTGATAGCGGGTGTTCATGAAAATACGATTCAAGCGTCGCGCGTGGGCGAAAACTACGGCTTAACAAGCTGAAAACAACACCATTAGTGGTAACGTAATAAGAGACAACGAGGGAAGAGGTATAAGAATTTATGCTTCCACCGGCAATACTGCCAGTAAAAACGCCATGAGCTCGAATACGCTTGGTGGTATCCAGCTTGGAGGTTCAAATGATAACTGGATCATTCGGAACGTCATGTCAAATAACACAGGATATGGCGTGGAGATAGTCGATTTTTCAAATGACAATGTTATTCGTCAAAATGATATTATAGGGGACACAGGCGGGATAAGCCTAGACGAATCCAGTGGCAACAGCCTTTACCACAACAATTTCGTTGATAATGTATACCAAGTAGCAGGCGTGGACTTTTGGCTGCAGGAAAATACATGGGACAACGGCCGAGAAGAAGGAAACTACTGGAGCGACTACGCAGGGAAAGATCTGAAAGGCGATGGTATCGGAGACACAGGGATACCGCATCTTGGTGTAGATTATTATCCCTTGATGATTCCATACATTTTAGGAGACGTGAACCATGACGGAACTGTTAACATCATCGACGTTGCCATCGTAGCATGGTCTTTCAATTCTTACCCAGGGCATTCCAGATGGAACTTACACGCAGACCTGAACGGCGACAGCTCCATTAACATACTTGATATCGCCATGGTTGCATCCAACTTCGAAAAGAAATGGGAATCCTTTCAAAACTAAGGGAGAGTGAAAGCTCTTGAGAGAGCGTGCTACGGATACAGACACCTCTAGACTTCTCAACCTCATGATAGAAGAGGGCTTCCAAACCGTTAAATACTTGATTTATCAATATTAAAAATGGGGGAAGGGTGAGGTTTTAGGATGTTTAAGAAAATACTTTTGCTAGCCTTTGTCTTTTTGTTATCGTCATCAGCGATGATAGCAGGAGGCGTGGCTTCACCTGGAACAACAGTTTATGTGGATCCGAAGGAAAGCAAGGTAAAGCTTTGCCAAACCTTCAAGATAGACGTGAACGTTGCTAATGTTTCGGGCCTCCAAGGCTTCGACTTCTGCTTATTTTATGACACAACTATTTTAGATGCTTTGGATGTTAAGGAAGGACCTTTCATGCGTGATGTAGGACTTAGTGTTGTTGTCAAAAGTGAAATAGATGATTGTTATGAACCTACTTTAGGGCGTGTGTGGTTCGTGGTGGTGCTCTGCGGGGATGTATGCGTTAATGGCAGTGGAACGCTGGCAACTATCACTTTTAACGCGACTGCTCCGGGTGAAAGCTTGTTAGATCTTCACTCCATTTTACCCTTTAAGCCGGACGAGGTGAAACTTGCCACTTGCGGTGGAGAGCATATACCTAATGTCGCAATGGACGGGTATGTTATTGTTTCATCCGACTCCTGCGACCCACCAGATCCCCCACCAGATCCGCCACCAGATCCGCCACCGAATCCCCCAACCACCCCCAATCCTGATGTTAACGGAGACGGAGTAGTCGACATAATGGACTTGGCAACAGTATCATCAGTCTACGGAAGTTCGATGGGGAATTCCCGTTATAATCCGTCAGCTGACTTGGACCAGAACGGCAAGATAAACATCTGCGATGTCGCGATAGTGGCGCGAAGCTTCGGTCAAGCTTTGCAATCCCACTAACTCCTTAATAGGAAATTTATGTAGCGCAGCTATTAAGTGAAGAATCTGAAGAACACTATTTCTTCTACTCCTTTAACCGTTAGATATTAAAGCAGAATCGGTTTCTTTCTAATAGAGTGGCGCAATGTCAAAATTTAGGAAGATCTCGTGCTTATTTATTCTTGGCTTGTTAATAGCATTATCTATGCTCCATGCTTTTTCCATTAAAGCATCAGCGTCTGGGCTGTCGGTTCACAACATTGACACAGGTTTTGATTACGCTACGATTCAGGAGGCAATTAATGCTAATTCAACCTTGGTTGGTCATGCCATACTTGTGGATGCTGGTATATATTACGAAAGTGTAGTTGTGAACAAGTCTCTTTCGCTTATAGGGGAGAGCAAGTTTAACACGGTTATTGATGGGATGGGATCTGACAGCGTAGTTCACATAGAGGCTTGCAACGTCAACATAACAGGTTTTACTTTAATGAATAGCTCATTCAGCGGTGTCAACATACCAAATTCAAGAGGCAACAACATAAGCTACAATATTTTAAGAAACAATTACAACGGGATCTACCTAAAAAATTCGAGTGATAACGTTATAGAGGGAAATGATATTTCGAGTAGTGAATATGGGCTTCACTCTATCGATTCTTGGCGTAATTTTATCTTTGGCAATAATATTTCGGCTAATAGTAACGGTATTCATCTTGTGAACTCTAATAATAGTGTGGTCTTTGGCAATGAAATTTTATCGAGCAAATTAAACGGAATTTTCCTTTCAGACTCCTATTACAACAATGTTACTGACAATGCTATTTTCTTCAATAAAGGGAGAGGAATCCGTTTACTTAATTCTCAAAACAATGTTGTTTCTGACAACAAAATTTTAAACAGTACTTATGGGCTTGACTTCTACTCATCGAACAATAATACTTTGTTTAACAACGATGTTTCTCATAATAAATATGGAATGTGGCTTTTTAACTCTGGAAACAACAGCTTTATCAGGGTTAATGCTTCATTTAATAGTGAAGATGGATCATTCCTGATTAATTCTGATGACAATGTTTTTTCCTACGGCAATTTCTCGTGTAACAAAAACGGTTTTCATCTTGAAAACTCGGATGACAACCTGATTTTTGGTAACGAAATTTCAAATAACAGTGAATATGGGCTGCGCCTTTGGAACTCAAGTTTCAATGTTATCATCCATAACAATTTTATTAAAAATTTGATTAATGTGGAACAGCCGAGGAACAGTTCTTTTTCCAACATTTGGGATAATGGTATGGAGGGCAATTTCTGGAGTGATTACAAGGGTTTTGATGTGGATAAGAATGGTATTGGCGATGTATCCTACATTGTTGATGAAAGGTTATGGCTTGGTGTTCATAGCAGAGACGGTAAACCTTTGATGGCTCCTTTGTCAACGTTTCAAGTAGTTAAAGATGGAAAGACTTACTTGGTTGAGATGATTAGCAATTCAACATTGTCGGAATTTCGATATTATCCTAATTTGCATAATGAGACGCAAGCCATAGGTTTCAAGGTAGGCGAAACTGGAAAAGTAGGCTTCTGTCGCATTTCGATCCCTCACGTTTTGGTTGAGCCTCCATACAACATTTCAATTGGTGACAAATCGCCCCTATACAACAGGACAGCGTTTACTAACGGAACGTATACGTGGCTTTACTTTGAATATAATCGTTCGAAAAATGAAATAGTGATAGAGCATACTGTTCCTCCTGAAACTCCGCCTGTTGTGGTACCGCCATGGTTCGTATGGCAGGAATGGTGGTTCTGGACACTGATCCTTTTAGTAGCCGTAATAACTGCTCAGTTTTCAGTCAACGTGAAATATCGTCGGGCAGTTGAGAGGCAAGAAAAGCTTCTGGAGTTATATAGTCCCTTAGGGATTGCGCGCGCTCTTTTTGAGGAAGATGTTAAAAGGCGTAGGGCTAAAATTGAAAGGTTTGAAGAGAAATATGGTTTAAGGATCAAACCTCGTGAGTCTTTAGAGGGTGTCATTAGAAGGCTCAAAGAGGCTGAGGAAAAAGCTTAACTTTTGAGTATATTTTTAATCGAAAGGTTAGGCAAGCATCAAGATTTTTAAGCTGACGCTAATAACTACAGTTGATGATTATGAAATCCCTAACGTTCACTATGTCGAAAGGCGGAGTTGGAAAGTCGCTTATTACTGCCAATGTTGGTGCTGCCCTATCTGAAAGGGGATTGAAGGTAATTTTAGTTGAAGGGGATCCTAATCGTCCTCTTCAAACGATACTGGGAGTTGAGGTTCCTTCAGATGGTGTTAAGCTTGACGACGTTATAAGAAAGGATATGGATGTTGAAAGGGCTTTATATCCAACAAAGTTTGACAATTTATTTTTGATTCCTTCGGGGATTTCGTTAGAGGATTACTTGAAAATTGATCCTGAAAATTTTGCGAGGAAACTGGTTGGATTAAAAGCGGATTTCATGTTAGTGGATGTGCCTTTCCCTCTGGGCTCAGCTGCGTTATTATCACTAGGCATTTCTGAGTATTTCGTCATCATTTTAACAGAGGATGAGCTGGTTTTGTGCATTGAATCAGCGATAGATACATTGCGATTGGGAAGATATCTTTTAAAATGCGTTCCACTTGGCTTCGTTTTAAACAGAATTAAAGCTCCCCAAAAATTTACCAGTGAATTTATCAAGGATCTCGAAGAACTGCTTGAAATTCCCTGCGTTGCAAAGATAAGGGAGGATGCGAACATTTGGAAGTCTTATGGAGAGTGGAAGTCGAAAAAGGCTTCCAAATGTTCGCATCCTC
>Ga0315280_10010045_pt1 | contig 11957 bp, 8 predicted proteins | sample YL17G06_40_MG_FD_203697 | JGI IMG/M metagenome (GOLD analysis project Ga0315280, IMG submission 203697) | Sediment microbial communities from Yellowstone Lake, YNP, Wyoming, USA - YL17G06_40 | ecosystem: Environmental > Aquatic > Freshwater > Lake > Sediment | place: USA: Wyoming | collected... | reverse complement strand
TAATACGTGGGTCGGCGCAAGTAGTCGTCGCCTGGTCCGTCGTTGTTATGTACTCAGGCGAATCTATATCGGCATTGGTTACAGCAGTTTCGTCGGTGCCGAAATACACATCGTGTGCGACTGCAGTCTCACCTGCCGTCCACTCAAGGTCTGTTTTATTTGGCTCATTTATCGAGCCGTCAGCCGGAATGGGTACCCACGCCTTTAACTGCGGCTGTTTGTCAGTAACGTTACCTGTAAATGAGACATTGTCGAATGTATACGTCTGCAGATACCCACCGCTGTGCGATGTCACGCACAGACCAATCCAAACGGGGTCAGTCATTGTAATGCTTTGGTTGGTGCCGAGTTGTGTCCACGAGGTGCCATCAGCCGAAAGGTATCCTGCAAATGTGTTGCCTGTCCGCACTATCCTGACCCAATATGGCGGTGCTACAGTCGGAGCATCGGGTCCATTGGCTGAACCACCTGGTGCCGGACGCCACTGGAAGTTGGCGCCGCCACCATCGCCTCCGGTCACAACCATCATTGCGTGGACGGAAGGGCCAGTGATTTCCTGGCGGATCATAACGCCGCCCTTTGCCCAGGTGCTCGCGGTGCCGCCTCGACTGGCAACCCGTGCTGTCATTGAGCCGTCGCCCTGAAGCTGTTTATATAAATAGTGGAACTGGTCCGAGGAATCCCAGATGTCGGCGCCATCTCCTATGACGGTGTATGTTGTGCCGCTCAGAGATGAACTGCCACCTGTGGTGCCGATGTCGGCCTCCCACCATCCCGTCGGTGCGGCCAATGTAGCGCCGGCCATAGCCAGCACCAAAACAAAAGAAAATAAACAAATCAATTTTTTACACATAACAATCCTCCTTCAAAAAGAAGTTAAAATATCTCCGTTTTGGCCACACACCAAAACAGTTCTTGTCCTCTACAGGCATCCATAGTTTTGAGTTTTTAGTTTTGAGTTTTAAGTTATTTGTATGCCTGTTCTGGACATTCTCCATAGAAAAACATATCGACAAAAACTTAAAAAATATACACCCTCTCTGTCATCGTGTGCTTATTCTGCACACCTTAGTTTTATAGGACTCGGTTCTACCTCCTTCCTTGATTATTTTACTAAAAGACATCAAAACCTCATTACCTGTAATACCAAAATCCACAGATTTTCTCATTCTCTTTTATACCAAATTGCCCACCTTCCAGTCAAGGAAAAACCCAAAAATTTCTCAAAAAATTAGCAAAATTTCGCTCTTTTTTCCCAAAACCGTGTATTTTACCCAGAATTCTATCCATCCTCTATATTAACCAGGATATTCCGCTTCCACACAGGGTACCAGCTAATTCCTTTAAGAACAAGGGGATGGGGCTGCCCCCTCCCCACAGAGCCAATGTGACCTATATAATCCTTAAAAACAGTACTAAAAAGGCCGTTTTTAAGCGTGAAATTTTCATTTAACCCGGCAGCAAAGAGCGGTACCGGAAAGGCCACAAGCTTAAAAGGCACGCCGGGGGATAGGCTCTCTTTTATATCCCTCCAGGAATTTTAGCCACTTTGCCCAGGCATTTTTATAAATCTCCCCGGATACTAAAAAACTATCATTATGGCTGCCGAAAATCTCGACAAATTCTTTCGGCTCATTTGCGGCTTCGTAAAGCTGCAAACCAAACTCAAACGGCACAATCTCGTCGTCTCTGCTGTAAATCAGCATTACCGGACAATGAACCGCCTTAATATAATCAAGCGTGCTGTAGCGGAACCTGGCAAACCATCGCACGGGCATATAAGGGTAAAATCTCGAACCCATGTCAACGTATGATGTGAAAGTGCTTTCAACAACCAGTGCCCCCACCTTGCTTTTGCTTGCCAGTTGTGCTGCGATACTTCCGCCCAGAGACCGGCCAAAGACAATAATGTCGTCCGGCGGTATTTTCTTTTCTTCGGTCAGCCATTTGTGCGCCGCCTCGGCATCAAGGTACGTCCCCTCCTCGCTGGGTTTGCCCTCGCTATTGCCGTAGCCGCGATAGTCAAAAATAAAGCAGTTCAGACCTAAGTTATGAAAGATGTCTATGCTATCCAAACAGTGCATCATATTGCCGCCATTGCCGTGGCAGAACAAAATCGTAAATTGCGAATTCTCCGCAGGCCCCGTTAGAAGCAAATCACCAACCTGGACCGATGCAGTTCTGGTCCGGACTTCTAACGGGGCAGGGACATACCAACCGCTCAACTGCATACCATCGGCGGTTTTGAAAACCACATTTTCAAACTCCAGATTCACTTCCGCGGGGGTATAGCTCACTTCCCGAACGGGGGTATACAAAAGCTTCGGCTGCAAAATATAAAGTATCACCCCCCAAGCCAAATAGGCGATAAGCAATAGTGCGGCAAAGTATATCAGCAGCGAACCCATAGCAGTAAACGGCACAATATCAGATATTGGTTGTATCACCGGGCCGTATTTTAATTTGCCTGAACGAATACAACAAGCTACAATTTTATCTGTGATTAAAAGAAGAAAAACCAAAACCATTGAGGTCGGCCCGGTCAAAATCGGCTCCTGTGCCCCCATTGTCATCCAGTCGATGACGAAGGTGCCAACCGTAGATATTACGCGATGTGTAAAGCAGATAAATCGGCTTGTCCAGGCGGGCTGCAAATTAGTTAGAATTGCTGTCCCCACACGCGCCGATACCGCTGCCTTTGCAAAGATTGTCCAAAAAGTAAATGTCCCGCTGATTGCCGATATTCATTTCAGCCCTGACAGAGCAATCGAGGCCATAGAGGCGGGGGCTGCTAAAATAAGACTAAACCCCGGCAATATAAAAAATCGCAAGGACATCCTGCGAATAATAGACGCAGCCAAAATGCACAAAACGGCTATCCGTATCGGCGTCAACGAAGCAAGTATCAGAGACCTCAAAAAGCAACCGGTGCCGCTCCAGGAACGCACCGCTTTAATGTTAAGGGAAATGAAAAAATACGTCCGGCTTTTTGAAAATCGCAATTTCACCCAGTTGGTCCTCAGTGCAAAAAGCAGCGACCCCTTGAGAACCATCGAAATCAACCTCGCCATCGCAAAAACCTTCGACTATCCAATCCATCTTGGCCTGACTCACGCAGGCCTGCCTGAAGACGCCCAAATACCTTCAGCAATTACCCTCGGCACACTGCTGGCAGAAGGTATTGGTGACACCATCAGAGTAAGCGCTGCCGGCGACCCTGTCGAGGAAACCAAAATGGCAAAAGAGATTCTAATCGCACTTGGCCTTCATGAACGCTCCACACCTGAGCTAATAGTTTGCCCGACTTGCGCAAGGGCCGAGATTGATGTAGTCAAGCTGGCGCGCCGGGTCAAAAAAGCCCTGCGCACAATTGATAAGCCCGTGCGAGTCGCAGTAATGGGCTGTGTGGTCAATGGTCCCGGCGAAGCCGCCGATGCCGACCTGGCCATCTGTGCCGCAAAAAACAAGGCATTCACCTACCGCAGCGGACGAAAAATATCAGTAGTCCCCGAAAACAAAATCATTTCTGCTCTGATGAGGGAATTGCAAAATCTGCTTGGGTAAAAGGTAAGGTTGGATTGGTCTTTTTGGGTATGTGTTCTGAGCCACTGAAAACAACACTCAAAAGATTCTGCATTGTTGTCGTCTTCGGTATCGCCTTTGGATACATTGAGGCCGCAGTGGTTGTTTATCTTAGAACAATTTTTCACCCTGCTGGTTTTACTTTCCCCCTTACCAATTTTGGCGTCAGCTCCCTGTGGAGGCCGCTTTTATTTGCCGAGGCCGGCAGAGAAGCAGCTACTATAATCTTAATCCTTGCCGCTGCGTGGCTGTCCGGACAGGGCCTTCAGCAGCGATTCGCTTATTTCTTAGCCATCTTCGCGGTCTGGGATACATTCTACTACGTCTGGCTCAAAGTTATTCTCAACTGGCCCGCCTCAATTATGGATTGGGACATACTATTTCTAATACCAACCATCTGGGCATCGCCGGTCCTGGCACCAATCCTTATCTGTGTTACATTACTTGTTTTTGCGGTGATAATACTGTACCGTTCCTCCTGTGCCAGGCCGCTCAAAGTAACCCTTGTGGACTGGCTGGTTTTCTCTGTGGCCGGTTTTACTGTGGTTGCCTGCTTTTGCATCGCCGGCCGGCATATTGCCAAACCTGACTTCCAATCACATTTCTACTGGTCGCTATTTGCGCCCGGCTACATACTCACTGTCGCTATGTTTCTTAAATGCCTCCTGAAGTCTAAATAGAAAAAAAAGCACAAGACTGCCGCCATCTTGTGCTTCTGTAACGGTGTATTTTTGCTTTCTTATTTGCTATGTATTGCTTTCAGCCGCTCTTCTATCTGCTGTTCGCCGACCATCTCCGCTTGTCTCCTGCGCAAAGCTATCGAATTTTCCGAAAATCATCTTACCAGCGGAGGTCTGAAGGGAGCTGGTTACGCTTATAACCACCTCCCGCCCAATTTTGTTCCGCCCGTTTTCAACAACAACCATCGTCCCATCATCCAGATAACCAATTCCCTGTTCCGCCTCTTCGCCGGCTTTTATGATTTTAACCTCCATAGCTTCACCCGGCAAAACAACTACTTTTAGCGAGTTGGCCAAATCGTTTATATTCACCACGTCAACCTCACGCACCTGGGCAACTTTACTAAGGTTATAGTCCGTTGTTGCCAGCCGGCCATTGCAGCCCTTGGTAAACATCATCAGTTTCTGGTCAACGCCTTTGGCCTCCTCAACCTCCGGAATCACACTATCATCAATCTCCACATCGAAGGCGGAACTTGACTGCATCTTGCGCAGTATGTCAAGTCCGCGTCTGCCGCGGTTGCGCTTTAGCTTGTCGGCGGAATCTGCTATCACCTGCAGCTCGGTAAGCACAAAACGCGGAATAACTACCGGCGCGTCAAACAGTCTGCTCTGGCACAAATCTGCAACACGCCCGTCAATAATTGCCGAAGTATCCAGAACCAATGGCCGTGCGCCTTTGGTCTGCTTGGCAAACTCAACATAAGGAATCACAAAGCGCACGTCATCTTTGGTCCTCATCACAACACTGATGGTAAGAAAACATATACATATCCCCAGCATCCATTTGATTGCTGCAATCGCCTGCGGGATTAGTTCAACTCTGTACGTCTCAGTAATCATATCTACCGCCGGCGCCAGACCGGCACTGATAAGCAGGCCGACTAACAGACCGAAAAACACACCTGCCAGAGCACGAAATTTTTTCTTCGGCGTAAAAATATCCAGGAAGAAAACAAATACCATCATTCCCAAACCGCTTATCACCACTGCCCACCAACTGGGCGTATTCTGCTGAGACGTCATCACATCAGAAGTTGCACTAACCAGCAGAACCCCAATAACAGCAACAATAAAGATGACTCTGAAAATCCAAAGTAACATAACTATAAACCTCCAATTATGACACCAGTTTCATTAATTATAACTATGACCATTATACTCCACTTGCAAGCTGCTATCAATTACTACGTCAAGGCAAGTATTTCATAGCGTTATTATATTCTCCGCCTGAAGTGTATAATCTATCATCCAAAGAATTAAAAGGCGAAAATATAAGACCCAGGCAAAAAAATCCGAAATCCGAAATCCGAAATTCTCAAACCCCCTATTTTATTAAGCTGGCCCTTCGTCACTGCCATTGAGAAGGGCTGGCCGTCTATAAAAACAACCGGGGCCTATCCCGATTAACTCGGGATAGGCCCCGAACTGATGCAAATTCATCGGTTAACCGACACTTTTACACAAGTATCAGCGTTTCCTCCGGAGCAAAGCCAAGCCACCAAGGCCCAGCAAAGCTACTGTTGCCGGCTCAGGAATAGCGTAAACAGGTGAACCGCCGTTCGCTGTATCGCCGAGTAGAACCCTCGTGCCGTCGGCTAAAATTTCACTCAACTCAAGAGATGCGCCGCCGCCGCCTTCCAGACTCCGAGCACGGAACGAGTAGAGGCCTGCTGTTGCGACTTCAAATATGAAGTCAACGGTATCAGCACCCTTCCACTCGCCGGTCACGAGCTCTATGTTGCCAATCTTGATGATAGTGCCATCATCACTGGCAACACCAATGATGTGCAGACCTGCTGTCAGTTGGATGCATGCAATAGCCTCAGTCGCAAAGAAGTCATCGTCATCAAGGTTAGCAGGCTCTTGCGTGGGTTGCTCGAAATCATCGATGCCCGGGAAGGACTGGTCATTCTCGAAGTTGCCGCGACCGCCCGCATCATGCAGGTTGACATACTGCTCAATGCGGCTACCTTCTAACTCACCCGGATACCCTCCAAAAGAACCGGTATCAAGCAGCTCATTCATCCCATTATAGCCCCAACCAGCCGCACCTGGGTCCTCTATTTCCGAACTAACCATTATCGAACGAATCTTGAACCCGGGCTGCTGTGGGCACGTGCCATCAGGGTTATCAACGATCGGGAACTGAGTGAGCCGTGTAGGGTTCTCCTCATACTTTACTTCCTTAGCCCGCGCCTGCACCATCCAGGCGTTATCGTGGGCGGTGACAGCCACGCCGGCCAGATATGTGCTGGGCAGGTTGGCCGTTATCCTGGAACCAACCAGCTCCCAGCCGGCGCCGCCACCCTGGTCAACCAATGCCTCGACCAGCGAAAGGTTGCCAATACCAAGACTTATTTTCTGAATACCAAGCTTAGCGGGATTCGCACCCCACCAATCATTGAAGCCGTCGCTCCAGCGAGGTGATTCAGTTCGTCCCTGGAAGAACACACTGTCGCCATTATCCCCATATACGTCCTGTGGGGAGCCGCCGCCTTTGCGGGTAACATTCTGGAAGGTAACGGAACCAGCACCGGTGTCTGCACGAAGCATCACACCCATCTTGGCCCAATCGTTCCAGCCGGAATCTATCCACGAGAAAGCACCCGATACACGCCAATCACCTGATACGGTCCTGTAGGCATAGCAGAAGTGGTCTTCCCAATCCCATATATCAGAGCCACCGGCGGTAATGCGGTACACATCATTACCGGCTTCCTGGACCACCGAGCCGATGCCCAGTGGATTGGCATCCCTTGTGCCGAAACCTGTGCCAATATCTTTGACTTCCTCAAAGGTCCCGACTCCAACGGCGAAACTCGTGCTCACCGCCAGTAACAAAACAGTAATACATACTAACAATCTTTTACACATAACACTCCTCCTCATTTTTCATACGAAAAACAAGACTAAAATTAACATCTGTCGTTTTCGACAAACACCTAAAACCAACCTTTTATGTTTGTCTCAAACAACCTTCATCAAAACAAACAACAAGAGTCTTCACCTAACCTGTGTTTGTTTCAGATTTTTTTACGGCTTCTTTTAATAATAAAATTTAGTTCTTTGAAGCCGCTTATTTTTTACGACGTACTAATGCTAAAGCACCCAGACCCAGCAACGCAATCGTTGCCGGCTCGGGAACGTAAACCGGTGAACCGCCGCTGGCCACATCGCCCAACAGGATACGGGTCCACCCTCCTCCTTGCATTTGAACGATTTCCTGCAGTTCAAGGGATGCGCCGCCAGTGGCTTCGATATGGCGAACTTCCAGGGAGTATCTGCCGGGTGTAAGAACTTCATAAACAAAATCCACGTTAGAGGCACCCTTCGCCGCAGCCGTCCTGCCGACCTCAACGCCGCCAATCTTGATGATTGCGCCGTCATCGCTGTTGACCCCAATGATGTGCATACCAGCCGTCAGCTCGATGCACGCAAGTACCTCAGTCGCAAAGAAGTCATCGTCATCAAGGTTAGCAGGCTCTTGTGTGGGTTGCTCGAACGTATCGATGCCCGGGAAGGACTGGTCATTCGTGAATTCGCCGCGCCCACTTGAATCATGCAGGTTGACGAACTGCTCAATGCGGGTACCTTCCTCCTCACCCGGATACCCTCCCCATGAACCGGTAGTAAGCAGCTCATTCATCGCGTCATAGCCCCAACCAAGCGCGACCGGGTCTTCTATTTCCGAACTAACCATGATAGAACGAATCAGCAAGCCGGGTCTCTCTTCGCACGTTCCATCGGGGTTGTCCACTATCGGAAACACAGGTGCCGGACCGACAAAGCTCGGATTTTGCTCATACTGCGCACCATAGACCCACGTCTGTGCCATCGACCACTCTCTGTGGCTGGTAGCACAAACACCGAGTTTGGTTTCGTCAGGCAGCATCGGGAGAATAATACCCGGCTGGTTAAGAATAGGATTCGCCAGTAGCAGGTTGCCGCTGCGCTGCCAGCCGGCACCGGTACCCCAGTCAACCAGACCCTCGATAAACGGAAGGCCCTTGTATGTTACTCTCTGGACACCGATGAAGACGGGCTTCTCAACGCCAGCGGGCTTCAGATTCTCTGCACCAATACTCACGGCCCCCGCGCCGGTTTTCAAACGCCCCTGGAACGCGGTTCTATCTTGAGTCCAGCGCAGATTAGTGGCATCCCACGGGCCACGGCGGACAGCGTTATAAACCATTATCGCGTTATTCGCCAGCCCATCGCGGAACATCGGACCGACCTTGACCCAGTCATTGTCCCAGGTCTGATATTTATAGCCTATCCACATCCGCACATCGCCAGTAACCGTCTTGTACGCATAATGGAACTGGTCTGCGGTGCCCCATATATCGGCGCCGCCGGACGTGATAAAGTACTCATCCATCAATTGTCCAGCGTACGTATTTTGACCCTGGTACATCGTAGAGCCGATACCCCTGTTGGCACCAATATCAACGGCAGCATCAAACGTTGGCCCGATATTCGGCGTAATGACAAGAGCCATCGCCGGTGTTCCAAACAGGCCAAGCAATAAAACACAAGTAAACAATAGTAATGGTCTTTTATACATAAACACTCCTCCTCACTTATACATCAAAATAAAGCACATCTTCGTTTGCTTCGTGCCTGTCGTAAACTACTTTAAGGCTTCTGTAATAAAAATTAGCCCCTTATTTTTTACGACGCACTAATGCCAACGCACCGAGACCCAGCAAAGCTACAGTCGCCGGCTCAGGAATAGCCCCAATCGTGTAGAAGTTCTGGTTCGCCGGATTCAAACCGAAGCGATAAGTCCCGGCAGGCATATACCCTGTTGTCGCCCACACACTCATCGGACGGAACATGGTATCACTCTCCTTGATGTACAGGTCCAGGCCCGTGTCCGCGAATGTCCCGGGCGGAGCCCACGTGTGTGTGGCCAACCATACTGCCTCAGCCTGGGAATTGACCTCGGGCCAACTCGCAGGGATGCGGTCGTCCATTGTTATCCCCAAAATCGCAGGCGCACTAATGGTCACATCATAACTGACCATAATCTCTGATGTGGCCTTGTCGCTGTTGAACGTGCGGACGTACTCAATCCCAATCAGTTGTGCGGGCGTGTTAATCCACGGATAGGTGCGGTCCGAATAGATGATGTTGCCGTCCTTCAGACCACCGGGCTCAGTCGGCAGCGGGTCCGTCTCACCGGTAAACACGCCGATGGGGGCCCTATCGCCCGACTGGCCGCGCGACCGATTGACACTAACAATGAGCGACGCCTGGGTAACGCTGGCAACAAAACAAATAACTAAAACTACTAAACAAAACTTACGATACATCACACACCTCCTCTTAAAAAAGGAAACAAAAATTCTTCTCCATCCTTGCGCTTAACTAAAAACGTCTTCACCACAGCAAGCAACAAGAATCTTCACCTAAACCTGTGCTTATCAAATTTTTTGTGGGCTTGTCTTCCTCCTCCTATAGAGGAGACTCACCCTCTTCACCATTTCCAATTACCTATTTATACCAAATTAGCTATATTCTCGTCAAGGAAAATTTTACAAAATTTCAACAAATTTTTGATTAAAATTTTGCAAGGCGTGTAACCTCTGTATTTACAAGAGCTTATAGCTATTTTAAGAGTAAAAACTAATAAAAAATCGCCCTCTACCGATTATTTTTCCGCCTTTTTTTACGGTAGTTGTCGTTCGCACAGCAAAAAATGCACCTATCAACTACAAGCCAGACCAGCTACCAGCTACCATAACTTCAGGACGACCCCCATCATACAGAAGTACGCATTACGGATATGTCACTCTGCACCGCCTAATCTTACAGGGCAACTTAATGACAGGAATGGGGCTTTCTGCTAAAATCCGAAGCACGAAATCCGAAATTCGAAACAATATCGAATTTCAAAAATACCAATTTTCAAAACAAGACCGGCATATTGTTCTGCTGTCTCCTTTGATGTTTTGGTGGTTCGTATTTTGAATTTGTTTCGAGTTTCGATATTCGGATTTCGAATTTCCGAGAATTTATATCTTACGCAAGTTAGCTACTTCTAAGCTGCGCTGTAGCACTATTTAACCTCAGCATCGGCGGGGCCGGCCTCAGATGCTTTTCCTTCCTGATTAGCTGGCTCGCCCAGTTCAGCACTGCTCCCCTTATCTTCACCTGCTTGCTCACCCGGTTTGGCAGGGTGCTCCGCACCAGCATCAGAAGCAACGCTCTGAGCGGGCTCGAGTTTTCGCCGCTTGCCGGACTCGGCCGCCTGTTCTTCAGCGGCCCATCGGACCCTTCGCAAACTCAAACCAATCTTCCGCGCCTCAGTATCAACCTTCAGAATTTTAACTTCAACTTCGTCACCGACCTTAACAACATCCTGAGGCTTATCAACCTTGTGGTCGGCAAGCTCGGAAATATGCAACAGACCCTCCAGCTCCGGCTCAAGCTCAATAAATGCGCCAAAATTAGTAAGTTTTACCACCTTACCCTTAATGATATGTCCCGGAATATATTTTTCCGGGATAGCGCGAACCCACGGGTCCTCGGTCATCTGCTTTATCCCCAGTGATATCCTGCGCTTCTCTTCGTTGACCTCCAGGACAATGCATTTTACTTCCTGACCTTTCCGGAGCGCCTCATTCGGGTGGCCGTATTTCCTCGTCCAGCTTAAATCCGAAATGTGTACCATACCATCAATGCCCGGCTCTACCTCCACAAAGGCACCAAAATTGGTCACGCTGCGCACCTTGGCGGTAACAACTGTTCCTGCCGGATATTTCTTAGAAGCTATTGTCCAGGGATTCGTCTCGGTTTGCTTGAGGCCCAGCGATATTTCCTGCTTTTCCCTGTTAACGTTCAACACAATTACTTCTATTTCATCCCCTAAATTGACCATCTCGCCCGGATGTGCAAGACGTCTGGTCCAGCTCATTTCACTGATGTGTACCAGTCCCTCAATTCCATCCTCAAGCCGAACAAATACGCCGTAATTCATCACGTTTACAACCTTACCCTTTACCCTCGCTCCGACCGGATAACGCTGTACAACCGTTTCCCAGGGGCTGGGCGTCTTTTGCTTCAAGCCCAGCGAAATCTTCTCGTTCCCCTTATCAACGCCAATAACGACACATTCGATTTCCTGGTCAATCTGAACAACTTCCGATGGATGTGATATTCTGCCCCAGCTCAAATCAGAGATGTGCAGAAGGCCATCCAGACCGCCAAGGTCCACAAACACGCCGAAGTCAGCGATATTCTTCACGATGCCTTTGCGCAACTGTCCGACCTCGATTTCCGCCAGAATTTTTTCTTTACTACTCTGGCGTTCCTCTTCGATGAGTTTGCGTCTGGATACGACGATATTTCGGCCTTCAACATCAATCTTGAGAATCTTGCAGTCCACCTCCTTGCCGATGAATCTGCTGATGTCACCCGGTTTTCTGATATCGACCTGCGAAGCCGGCAAAAACACAGGCACCCTAATATCAACAAGCAGCCCGCCTTTGATGCGCCTTATTACCCTGCCTTTAACTACATCTCCCTCCTTTTTTGTGTTGATAATCGTTTCCCAGCCTATAATGGTGTCGGCCTTGCGCTTGCTTAACAGGATAAGTCCGCCTTCTGAGTCAGTATCTTCAAGAAGAA
>Ga0315280_10010044_pt1 | contig 11959 bp, 11 predicted proteins | sample YL17G06_40_MG_FD_203697 | JGI IMG/M metagenome (GOLD analysis project Ga0315280, IMG submission 203697) | Sediment microbial communities from Yellowstone Lake, YNP, Wyoming, USA - YL17G06_40 | ecosystem: Environmental > Aquatic > Freshwater > Lake > Sediment | place: USA: Wyoming | collected... | reverse complement strand
CTGTGAACCATGGCGCAGATGCATACATACTCAAGCCATTCAACGTGGATAGTGTCCTCAATACAATCAGAGAACATTTAGAAAAACAGCAACAAGCCAAAAAATACTCTGAAGAAAAAGTCGCAGAGTTCATTGAGACACGAGTCAAAGAACTAGCAGAAGAGAAAACCATAACGAACAGGAAAATACACTAAAAATTCCGTTTCTTTTTATTTTGTCTTTTTCTAGCAGTTTATTTTCTAGGCCTCTTCTTCCTTCAAGGCTATGATAAAGGCAACAATTGCCAGTATTGGAGTTGCTACCATGGCTATTAGGAAGGGATTATAGGGCGAAACCTCATAAAATATGCCTCCAATATACGGCGATGGAAACGCTGCCAAAAGTGCTGCTGTTTGTGCAATTGACATCCATTTTCCCCTAGACGATTCAGGAGCAAGCGAACCAATTAGGGCACCCATTAGCGACCAGATTACATAGGAAGCACCCATCAGATAAGAGGAGAAGGCTAAGGCGACAAAATCTCTAAAAGAAATAAGCAGCCCGACTGAAGCGACTGACAGTAGCAAGGCTATCAGAACTGCAGTGGCTTTCTTCCATTTGTCACCAACCTTGCCTAAACCAATCGCAAACACAAATGCGCCGAAGAATGTTATTGAGCCGAAGATGCCAACATGAAAGTCGTCATAGCCGTAGATGTCTTTTAAAAACTGGGGAATGCTTGGTCTGAATAGGATTACAATGAAGAATATTGCGGCAAAAAATAGTGCCCAAGAAAATATTTTCTTTGGTTCGAATGAAGTTGAAGGCTTTAGTGACTCTGAAGAATGAACTGTGGCATGTTGGCTTCGAATAAAAAACAACGTTGTCGTAGCCAATACAAACAAGACAAAAGCGATGTAGAACACATACCGTATTCCAATAATTGTCGCTAAGTAGCTGCCTATGCCTGGAGAGAATATGTAGCCAAGTGACCACGACGCCGAAATCGTAGTAAATGTTATTGCCATCTTCTCTTTTTTCGCCGAGGTTGCGACGTATGCGCTTGCTGCTGGCCCACCTATAAAGCAGCCATATAAAAGTGAGGGAAGAATCAGTTGGCCCCAATTGTTCGCAAGCGAAAACATTAATGGGACAGGAACCCAAATTGAAAAAGTCAAAATCATAATTTTCTTTCTGTCATATTTGTCAGCTAAGAATCCGCCCAAGAGTGGTGTCAAGGCTGAAACTAAACCTAGGACTGAGTATATTATGCCTACGTCGCCTGGAGTGCCTCCTAAATCTCGAATGTAAAGTGGCCAGACATAGAAGTATAAGCCATCTCCAAAAGAAAGTAATATATTCGAGAGGAAAATTATCCGCAGGTCTCTGTTTAAGGCGCCGAAAAAGAATTCTTTGAAGAGCCAAGAACTTCTCTGCCTGATAACCGCCATGTGTTGAGCGCCTTCCTAGGTGTGTTCAAAGGTAGTCATTGCTTCATGTTGAGACTTATTAACAATTTGTTTCTCTTTTCAGAGCGCAGTTATAGATTCAAGACAAAATAAAATGGCTCGCTAGTTAGTTCTGTTCACTGATTTCAGGCTGTTTAATGCTTATTGATTGGGATTAGATTAATATTTGGTGATTGGTTTGTCCTTATCATTGGGAGTTACTGCAAATGAAAAAGGAAATCTTGGTTTCTGAGGGGTTAAGGCAGTTACCTATTAGACCTGTCTACTTAGTGTCAGCTGAGTATAAGAGGAAAAAGAACATCATAACTGTCGGCATGTTTGCTTACTTCTCTGGAAAACCAACATTAGTTGGTGTTGGCGTAGCTCCGTCTAGATACTCCTATGATTTGATTCGACAGAGTGGAGCATATGTAGTTAATGTCGTTGATGAGAAGATGATGCAGGCGGTTCGAATTTGCGGAGAAAAATCAGGACGTGAAGTGAATAAATTTGAACTGGCGAAACTTACGCCAGAAAAAGGAGTTAGAGTAAAGGCTCCACTTATCAAGGAAAGCCCTCTTAGCATCGAATGCAAGGTTGTTAAAGAAGTAGAAACGGGCGACCACATTTGGTTCATAGGCGAAGTTCTAGCGACTCACATTCGCGAGGGCTACAACTGGAATGATGGGTTATTATTCAAATGGATAGGCGAAGAAGGACTTTACTATAAGGTAGGTGAAAAGATAGGCGATTACTAGCGCAAGCATTCCTAATGCTTATTAAGAAAATTGAAAACTAGTTTTTGGGGAACACTATGCCAAAAAGGAAGAGTTGGTGTGAAAAATTAGAAGACAATAAGGGTCTGCCGCAGGTAGAAGAAATTACTGAGAAGATGAGCAAAAGATGGGGTACAGGCACAGTGGTTATCCCAGCTCCAATGGAAGTCAATGAAATAATGAGAAAAGTGCCTGAAGGCAAACTTATCACCATAAACGAGATTCGCGCAGCTTTAGCGAAAAAACACAAGGCATCTATTGGCTGCCCCATTACTACTGGCATCTTCGCTTGGATTGCAGCCAACGCTGCAGAAGAACAGAGACAAAGGGGTGAAAAAGACACGACTCCCTACTGGCGTACTCTGAAAACTGGTGGAGTCATAAACGAGAAATATCCCGGTGGAGTTGAAGGTCAAAAGAAACTTTTAGAAAAAGAGGGACACGAGGTTACGCAAAAAGGCAAGAAATATACTGTTGTCGACTACGAAAAATCATTGGCAAAAATTTGAAAGATGGAAAAAGGCAGAAAATAATGCCTATGTTATTTGTACCATGCTTTTTGCTTTCTTGTGGTGCGGACATTTATGCTTGTTTAAAAATGTCTGATAATCCTTTTTAGTATAGGCAGCAAAGGACATAAGCCACAAAACCAACGAAAAGGTGGCGAACAAAGTGAAATGTCAACAATGCGGTGCCAAAACCTACATGCCTTTTAGATGCATTTATTGTGGTCAATATTTCTGCGATGAGCATCACCTACCTGAAAATCACAGTTGCCCAGAATACTGGCGTGCCAGAACTCTCAGAGAACAGCCAGCTGCAAAGACTGAATCTTGGTACCAAGGCGGCTTCACCGTGACGCCACCACGAAGACGAGGCAGAATCATATGGTTCAGCGCAACAGAGCTTAAGCATCTCTTTATGGGGATATTACTTACTTTGGCTATAGGATTTTCAATGCCACTATATTCGATGCCTGAACTTTATGGTTTTCCAGAAGTGCTCACAGCTCTAGCTATTGTACTCGCATTTTCCTTCATAATTCATGAACTTGCACACAAAATAACCGCTCAACATTATGGACTTTGGGCAGAATTTCGAATAACTATGTGGGGAGCCTTAATCACCTTGCTGTCAATAATATCACCGTTTAAAATAATTTCACCTGGAGCAGTCATGATAGGAGGACCAGCAGACAAGAAAACAATTGGAAAAACCTCAATTGCAGGACCATTAACAAATATCACTTTGGCTCTGCTTTTCCTTGCAATTACACAAGTTTTACACAATTCTATTGAGTTTGCCTTCACTTTTGGTGTATTGATTAATTCGTTTATTGCATTGTTTAATCTAATTCCCTTTGGCATTCTAGACGGCTTTAAAGTGTTTTCATGGAGCAAGACAGTTTGGGCAATTGCTTTCTCTGCATCTCTAGCGTTAACAATTTATTCTTATATATGGGCTTTCTAATGCATAGAAGTTGCATCGTGCTATAGGGTTGCTCCGCAGTAGCTGCATCTTGAGTTTAGGGCTGAGTTTTTGGTGTCGCAGTAGCGGCATCTCACTTCTTTGCCTATTTTTTCGAATGCTTCTGCCGCGTTCTTGTCCAAATCAGTGCAGTCTACGAGGGTTTCTGCTGAGACGGGGTCGAAGATTCGTATGACGTATCGTGGTTCGTTGTTGGCCATATATGCGACTTTTGTTTCGAGGAATTGGTTTATGGGTTTGTCTCCGAATATTGAGAGTGGCGTTTCTTTTACTATTTTGCCGCCTGTTGCTTCTACTATTCTCTTGTTTGTGAGGAAGTATTTTGTTCTGACTGCTTTTAGAAAGGCGCGTACTAGGTAGAATGTGCTTGCTATCACTGGTATTATGGTGATTATGCCGATGATTGTCCCTCCGAATGCGAATCCGAAACTTATCAGTAGGGCGCCGCCACAGAGGATCCATATGGCGAAGAAGGGTATCCAGAAGCCTATGCCTTGTTTTCTTGCCCATACCACATTTTCGTCAGGGAGCAATCCTTCAGTTGGCGGAGCAAAACGCATATTGCCATTCACCCTCCTTCTAAATGCTGTAGGTAATCACTATGAGGGCTGGCGATTTAATTATTTATGCCCTATGCTTACATCAACACTGAGAACCGAATATTCTGGAGCACGTTTAGAACGATGTAGATTCAAATAGCTAAGGCAATTACATTTGCAGTGAAGAAGAACAAAAAAAATAATTTTGAATCTACAACAGTAGAGGAGAGAGCGCATCAGTGTATTTAGAAGTCTGGTGTTAGGACTATTCTTTTCATTAGTTTCTTAGTATGTGCCTCTTCAAAAACCTCTTTAATCTTGCTCATTGGTCTCGTTTCTGTAAAAGGCTTAATCTGAATAGCCCCATTCAAGACTAGTTCAAGCACTTTTGGATAATATTTTGGTAGACAACCCCACGTGCCTATGATGTCAGCGTCAAAAGCCATAAGCCTCGATATGCTATACTCGTTTTTCTGCAAGCCAAAGCCTATCACAACTAATTTGCCAACGAAGGATAAGAGGCTGAGAGCTATTGCCTGCCCCTGCAGTGTTCCAGTTGCCTCGAAGATTACCCAGCCATAATTGCTCGGAAGCCCCTTAGCCTTACATAACTCTCTAAACTCGTTTCTGACAGCATTTTCATCCTTGCCCGCTGAGTTGATGACAAAGTCAGCGCCATATTTTAGTGCCCTTTCCAACTTTTCTGGGTCACGTGCAATACCGACAACAGTTTTGGCGCCGAAAGCCTTAGCCATCTGCGCCACATAAGAACCAACGCCTCCTGTTACACCCACAACTACCGCATTATCGCCTTTCTTTAATCCAGCCCTCATGCACGCTTGATACGGAGTTGTTACAGCATCTGCAATAACTGCCAGCTCGGCTAACTGAAAATCACCACGATTCTTCACAAGGCACAAATCTTCTGCAGGAACGGGAATATAGTCCGAGAAGCCGCCGTAAATGCCTAAACTGTTGCCAGGCATCTTCTGTGATAGACATCTGTTTCCTCTTCCCTCTGCACAGATGGGACACTTATTGCAAGGCATTACCGCAGGCACAATAACTTCTTTGCCAACGAGTTTGCTATCGCCAGCGACTACTGTGCCGCTTATTTCGTGCCCCAAAGTAAGCGGAGGCTTAGTAACCGTAGGAACGCCGTCATAGAAGTAACCCAAGTCCGTGTGACAAACGCCGCAGCCAGCAACCTTTACTAGTGCTTCTCCTGACTGAAATGGCGGAACAGGAATCTCTTTTTTTTCAATTTTGCCTTCAATGACTTTGCCAGTTTGGGAGTCCTTAGTCCATGGTTGAATCATTTGCCATGTTCTTATTTTTTCTGGGATTTTTGCCATTTTTTCTTACCTTCTACTTCTTGGTAGATGTCGCTTGTTTTGGTTTAGGTAGCACTTTCGCATACGTCTCGTCGTCTGCAAATTTTCCTTGCGCAATCAGCTGACGGAATTTAATAAAGTCTATCGTATCCTTTTCCGTGATTTTTCTTGTGCTGAAAGCATGAAAGCCCAGAAACGCTTCATAGTTCATGTTTGCGGCTAGCCAGTGCCTATTATAATTCTTTGTGGCATCCCAGAAGAATTTCTTCTTAGCCCTTATGCTATCGATAGCCTTGATTAGGCATCCTGGAAACAGATTCGCAAAGGTCCAAACTATTTTGTCCACTTCTTTGTCCAAGAGTTCAAAATCTATTTTGTTCTGGTCTCTTGCCTCCCTAACATATGCGGATGCCTTGTTGTATTCTTCTCCTGTTTTGAATTCGCCATAGACTAATTCGCCGTTTTCTACATACTTGTCTGTAATAACTGTTGGATTGCGAACCCATTTGTTTCCATCCTTAATTACCGGAGCAATCTTGCTTATCAGCCCCAGTCTTTTCATTTTGTAGGCACTCCACGTTTCGCATGAGATGCAGTTCCACATGGCGTCTTCAATGCCCAAATACCATGGCAAAAAGTCTGTGGCACCCCCGTCAGGAGAAGACCCATGCCTTGGACCAGCTTGCCCAAAGACCGCCAAATCAGAGGCAACCGAAAGGTCACATGACATGCCTATTTCTTGTCCGCCTGCTACTCGCATTCCGTTTACTCTGTTGATTACTGGTTTTTTGCATGCTAAGATGGAGTCTACCATGTGGTTGAATAGTTCCATGTATTCTCCGTATTCGTTTGGCCTTTTGCTATAGTATTCGGCGTATTCTTTTGTGTTTCCGCCTGTGCAGAAGGCGTTTGAGCCTACTCCCGTGAAGACCACGGCTACGATGCTTCTGTCCAATGAGGCGTTTTCGAATCCTGCTATTACTCCTTTTACCATTTCAGTTGTGTAGGAATTATACTGTTTTGCATTGTCTAATATAATCCATGAGACATAGAGGTCATCAATTACTTTGCCTTCCAAGTCTTTTAATGGTCTTTTCTCATATATTGTGCGAGGCGCTTCTTTGCCCCAATGTTGACTGCCATGGAGACTGTGGTTCTTGATTTCGTCATCTCTTGGTAACCAATCTAAACTCATATAATTCACACCCTCTTCAAGTGAATTAGCCTATTACCGTTGATTAATATATATAACATTCGCAATGCCAAAATTATGATAAAGTGAGGAAATACTAATCCTTAAAGTGGTCCAAAAATGATTGACTCCTACAGTTTCGGGCAAATAGTAGTAAATGGAAAGCGTTACACAAGCGACATCATAATTTTTCCAAACCGAATCAAGGACAATTGGTGGAGAAAAGAGGGTCATCGCCTAGAAGTTGAATACTTGAAAGAGGTGTTTCAAGAAAAACCCGAAATCCTTGTCTTAGGCACTGGCTATTTTGGTTTTGTGAAGGTTCCTACAGAGGTTAAAGAATATGTGAAAAGTAAGGGTGTTGAGCTAATAACTCAGTCAACAAAAGATGCTTGCAACACTTTCAATAGTCTTCTCAAGTCTAAGAAGAAAGTGGTAGCCGCTATGCACTTGGTCTGCTAAACAATTGATTATGTTATTTAGCCTTTTTTTGTCTAGGTTTCTTGGAGCAAGACGTTGTTCACTATTTCTGAAAAGCAGAAGCCGATGACAACTCATTAACTAGTTGTAGTAGTCCTGCCGCTAGCCTTAGGGACTACTACTTCTGAACAAAGAACTCTAGTAGTCAAAAAGGTACCTATTGTCCTTACTATAGGCAAAGATTGTATTCGAAGACAATGTTTTTGAAGTTGTATTAGTTTTACTTTCACTGTTCTCTCTCTACTTTCTAGGTTGTTGTTTAGCCGAGTGTTTTAAATGAGCATCAAAGTTCTAAATATCCGCTATAGGAAGGATACTCTGTGAAATCTAGTGAACAGTGTAAAAATCCTTGGAATGGCGAGTGCAAAAATACTGACATAGAAGTCTACATTTATCATAAGGGCAAGCAGATGCCAATCTGCAGTCATTGTTGGCGTGAAATCGCGGATAAAGATATTGAATGGTGACCTAAAGGAGTATCTTTTGCAGTTCTTTCAACTCAAATATCCGTCTGTCTGGATTTCCAATTTTTTCCTCCTCATCCATCGACGCTTTCTTGACTAATATTGTTCTCATGCCACTGTTTTTGGCGCCTTCTATATCATGGTGCGGTGAATCGCCTATGAAGACTGTTTCTGAAGCTTTTGCATTAAGAGATTGTAGGGCTTTTTTGAAGATTCTTGGGCTTGGTTTACGCCATCCAATATCTCCTGAAATGATCAAGGCATCAAAGTATTTGGCTATGTCAAATCTTTCCAAAGTTTTCTTCACTGCAATTGGTAAAGCAAAGTTTGATACGAGTCCGATTTTGTATTTTCCCTCTGTTTTTAGTTGTTTGAGAAGTTTTGGCACGTATGGTTCCATTTGCATCATTGGCACGAAGGCGTCTGCAAATGCGTCTGCACTTCTTACGATAATAGCGTCTTCCTGTTTGAGTGAGTAGCCAAAGTGTTTCAGGGTTTCAGTTATTCTTAGGCTGAATTTTGCTTCGCGTAGTGAATCTTCTGTTTCTTTGTATAGTTTATTGCGGATGTTAAAGTAGACATTCTTGTATTCTTCGTAGGGTACGGTGATGTTGTCCGTGGTGAGGCTTTCATGAACTTTCCTCAAGCATTGGTCGTAATCGAATTTGTCGGTGCTGACCAATGTGTCGCCGAAGTCGAATAATATAGCCTTTATATGTATTTTGCCCATTTTTTCTGTTCAGTTCCTTTACTTGGCTAAGAGTTTCTCAATTTCAAACAAATGACTTTTTCCCCTTTTTCGGTTAACGTGACTATTGTGGTAAATGGGAACGTGTCTTCCTCTGTTTCTTCTGTCAGCCTAGATTCTTGATTTTTGGTTGGGCATTGTATATGAAAAACAAACAACGAGAGAAGGCGTCCAATTGAATAAAACCTAATATCAAACTCAACAACAAAACCTGCGTCTGCGTCCACATGAAGCCACGTTAATAGTAAAAATACTAAAAGTATTAGCGTATGGGTCAAAGAGCACTATGACTATTTACCGTCAACTCAACAGCAACAGCGGCTTCAGGAACCTTCACAGCTTCTACCGTCAACTAGACTTCTGCCTGAAACATAGGCTAATAGAGTTGCAGGGAATAGAGAAGAAGTGGGGGATACCGACTAAGACGTATAGGCTGACAAAAAGCGGACAACAAATACTACAAATACTCAACAAAAAAGACTAAGAAAGGTTTCGAGTCAACCAATAATTTAAGGTAACCTACATAATATTGAAGTCGCTGGAGCAGAAAAGCTTTTATCATATTAACTGGAAACGGCTAACTATGCTTAACGAACCTGATGAAGCGCTTTTCAATTTAAAGAAAGTGCGCCTCTGGGGTAAAAGCTTGACAGAAGCAGATACTAGAGTCAAGGTAATCGATGCTGTTTTCAAGAATTGCCTTGGCTGGAAGGAGTCTGACATTAGTCGAGAGCCAAGCGTGAATGGCCTTTTCATTGATTATGTCTTTAGTATAGATGGCATCCCTCGATTTGTCGTAGAAGCAAAAAGAAGCGGACACTACTTCGAAGTTCCACTCCCAATGAAGAGCAGAAAATACAAAATAAGCGCTTCCATAAGCAAAGTAGTGAATATTGTTGAAGCTATTAACCAAGCTCGCAACTATTGTTTGGAAAAGGGAGTTAGACATGGCATAGTGACTAATGGAAGTCAATTCATAATTTTTCAAGCCTTTGTAGATGGCAAGGAATGGAAAAACGAAAATTGCTTCATTTACAACTCCTTCGATGATATTGAAGACAACTTCGTAGAATTCTGGAACACCCTGAGCAAAAATGCGGTCAGAATGAACTCGCTCAGGAAGCTTTTTTCTGGAGAGACGGTTGGCATTATCTATCGTAGACCATTGGATAGAATTCATAACAAAGATGAAAAACTTGTCAGAAATCACCTTGCGGGGATCATGATACCATTTATACATTATATATTTGAAGAAATAACGGAAGAGTCGAAAATTGACATCTTAAGGAAATGCTATGTCTACAACAAATCTTATGAAACAACGGACCAACAACTCAGATCACATTTTACGGATCAGCTGCCTCCTCATTCACACGAGTATAATATAGAGAACGTTGTTGAGGGAAAAGACACAGCTGGGAAATTCCTCGTAAACTTCTATAAATGTGCAGACTATCTGATGAAGGAAGAGCCCGAAGGCTCGGTTTTAGTATTGCTTGGAGGGATAGGCTCAGGCAAAACTACATTCTTGCATAGATTCTTCAAAATAATGCTTTTTCCAGAGGAAAAGGTTTTGTGGTTCTATGTTGATTTCCGAACAGCGTCGACCGAAGTGAAAGACATAAGAAGCTTTCTGATCGGAAAAATCGCGGACTATTATGAGAAAGCTTATGCACAACAGCTCAAAGACAAACTAGCAGCATTTGATCTCGATAAAAGCGAACACTCAATAGAGTGGCTTACTAAGCTTTTCGCAATATTGAAGATTCAAGGATATACTCTGTCTCTTGTTATAGATAATGTAGATCAGCACTATCAGCTATATCCAGATATGCAACAGAAAGTCTTCTTAGAAGCTCAATATCTGACTGACTCGTTGAAAACGATCACAATCTTATCGCTTCGTGAAGAGTCTTTCTTTAGACACGGGCTTTCTGGAGTATTTGGCGCTTATTATGTCTCGCCTTTTCATGTGACTTCACCGAATTTCGACGATTTGCTTCAAAGTCGAGTTGATTACCTGCTTGGCACACTCAAGCTCTCGGAGGAGGAAATAGCAAAGAGAATCAAAACCAGAAGAGCGCTACTAGGCAAGGAACTTGAAGACGTGAAAGCATTCTTTGAAATCATTCGCGACTCTTTCAAATCCAGAACAACAAGACCAAGGTACGTCATGCAATTCATAGAGAGTATTGCAGGAGCAAATATGAGAAAAGGTCTCGATATGTTCAATCTGTTTCTGATCTCCGGGAACACAAAGGTTTATGAAATGCTCAAATACTTCCGAACTCAGGGCGCCTATACCATTGCTTATCACCATGTTATGAGATCAATAATCTTGGGAGAGTCAAAATACTATTCTTCAGAAAGAAGTCATGTTATGAATATTTTTGACATAAATCCGAATAATACAAGTAGCCATTTCCTTCGTCTCAAGATTCTCCAATACGCAAAGGATAGGGCTTCATACGACGCAGGTATAGGAAGAGGTTACGTACCTATAGCCAGACTTAAGCAAGAAGCGGAGAAAATTCTGATAAGTGCAGAAGCAGTTGAGGAATCACTAGCAAAGATGGCAGGATTTGGCTTGATCGTTTTCGATAACCAGAACCCAGAGGAGATGAAAAAGGCTAGTTACTTCATGATTACGCCCACTGGTACCTATTACTTGGAAGAACTTTCTCGTAGGTTCGTATATCTCGACCTGATCTGGGTGGACACTCCTATCGCAGACGAAAACCTAGAAAGAGAGATTAGGTATATGGCTGACGAGTTTGATATGGAAAAGAGGTTCGAAAGAACACAGAAGTTTCTGGACTATCTCTGCAAAATGGAAGAAGCAGACTTTCAACAATATTCTTTCTACTACGGGTCAGACTTAGGCAAACACAAGTTTATGGATCGCATCGTTCAAGGTTTTCAAAAGGATTTGGAGTACATTCGCCTCAGATTGCCAAAGAAAGACATCGAATAGCACGATTGCCCATTCGCCATGAGGAGTAAATCATGCTCCTTGGGCATCAGAGTGTACAAAAGAGTTACGAAAACCTTGCTTTTCAGATTGTTCAGTTTCTATAAGCAATTTGCCTTTCATATTGACTTCGAACTCGCCTGCAAACGAATAGATGAAGACAACAACTATTAAATGTCAAAAAGAGAGAGATAGTTAGGATTGATAGTAAAGGAGGGACGATGTTCTGTGCCATTAGAAAAGAATAAGGCTATAGCTCGCAAGATGAATGAAGCCTTGAATAAGAAGGACCTAACCGTACTAGACGAGTTCGTGGCACCAGATTATGTTGACCATACCAATCAGATACGAGGCAGGGAAAATGTCAAACAATTCTATACTAGGGTTTTCAAGGACTTTCCCGATTTCCACAGGACTATTGAGGACATAATCACTGAAGGAGATAAGGTATGGGCTTGTTTTAAAACTACGGGGACAGCCTCTTCTGGCAAGAAGATGAGATTAACAACCGTTAGCATCCTTCGCATAGTCAATGGCAAA
>Ga0315280_10010043_pt1 | contig 11960 bp, 14 predicted proteins | sample YL17G06_40_MG_FD_203697 | JGI IMG/M metagenome (GOLD analysis project Ga0315280, IMG submission 203697) | Sediment microbial communities from Yellowstone Lake, YNP, Wyoming, USA - YL17G06_40 | ecosystem: Environmental > Aquatic > Freshwater > Lake > Sediment | place: USA: Wyoming | collected... | reverse complement strand
AACGGGCTCCCAGGAGGAACGATGAGTGGGAGACAGGGGCCGTATTGACACTGCCCAGAACTCTGGTCGTGTGTGAGCCATGAAGACGCCTCGAATGGCCAGAGAATCTCCCGACTTCAGTCGAGGAGAGTGTCAAGGTACAGACAACCACCTCATCGAACGCGTGACTTTTGAAGCGTCTTTAACTGGGATTTGGATCTTAAACGGATAAAGGCGCGAGGATACTTGTCTGGTTCTGCTGGCCGGCAAACGTTTTTCTCTATTCCCGTGATTCTTTCAGACGCGGAGCCGGGGCGGAAGCCTATATGGTTTAGTAGTCACTGTTCGGGTTCGGCGTGCTCTCGTTAGCGCGCTCCCGCAAGGAAGGACCTCGCGAATGTTGCAAACCGCTGAAACTCCATCGTAGCCTTGCAGGGCCCGAACCTCTCCGACGACTTCGGGCTCTTAAAGGCCCCACTTGTGCCTGGCCCTTGAACGAATGAGATTTTCATCGTAGGGGAGTATCTCTACTCTGTCGACGTCGTACGAGAGTGCCTTCTGGCATTTCGGACAGGTCCCGTTGTATCGTTAAATTATCTCAATGGGTGACTCAAGTTCGGGCCCGTCGTACAGGATGGCACCGCAGGCGTCGCAGAAGACGCGTTCAGGCAATACAGCAGCCTCAGTAAAGGACTCGAAAATGAGGTGACGTATTCCTAACCTCCTTCCCCGCGACACTGCTGCCTCCAGCTGTGGTGAATCCGGTCTGAACATATGTGCTATACTCCTCTCCGTCAGCGGTTATCCAGTAGACGTTCCTAGCACTTGAAACCTGAACCGCGATCTTGAGTCTGTGATAGTATGGGTGTCCGGCTACCTTTGCGTAGTTTTCAGTAACATTCTCTCGGATGTTCTTCCAGGATGCTTGTGGCCAATTCGGCTTGGACGTTGACGGCGCCTTGATTTCTGTGAGCATCTGTTCCAACTCAGACGACCTATGCGAAGTGACTAAGCTAGTCAGTAACCAGCTTGCGGCGTGCTTCATCGAAGCAGAGAATGCTACTCTCGCCGCAGCTATACCATCGTGAACCCTGCCTCGCTAGGCCGTAGCTGTCTTCTCTGTTGACGGTCTTGTCCTTCAATGCCTCGGCATCCTTTTTCGGGACGGATTCAGCGAGCTGACGCTCAAGCTCTTGGACTCTCGCCCTCAGAGAAACACCCTTCTTCGCCAAGGGCTGAACTCACCCCAAGTCCACCGGACGTAACCAAAGCTCAGCATAAGACTACCGAAAGAGTTAATCCCGCAAGGTGTTGCGTCGCCCCGTGTGTTGGGCCCGATACGAGTGGAACGTAGCTTCTGGCTACGAGGTCGGCCCTGACAAGGTCTGCTGGGAGCCTCGGTAGGGTAAAGGACAGGATTGCTCCTGCCCCTTCCACATCGAACTGGACGTGAAGTTTTCCCTCATCCAGCTCTCCGAGATGCTTCACCAAGCTGCATTCGGCGTTAGAGGTAGATGTATCGTATGCGTCCTGAAAGGCGCACGAGTCCTATTCGGTAGAGCATGCCACCACCCGTATGACGTAGCGAAACTTTGCGGTATTAATGCTTGTACGCCATGATTTTCCTGAGCTTCCATTCCAAGTAACGTTGAAGGCTATTGTAGCTCTTGCTGGCTGTGCTATGGTTGAAGTAGTTGCTCTAACCACGAATGGGCAGGTTTAGGTTCTCTATCGCCTGCTCTACGCTTCTGAGATGAACGATGCTCTTCTTTGTCAACTCGCGGACTTTACCTCTGAAGTTCTTGGCTGCCTTCTTGCTGGGATAGAAGTATGTGACCTGTTTGCCATGCCTCTTCTGGTAGTGCCTCACGAAGTGGAAGCTGAGTAAGTCGAACCCTTCCTGCGCATTGGTCACCCTAGTCTTCTCAACCTTCAACCTCAAGCCCAGTTCTCTTAACAGCTCTGCTAGGATGCCCAAGACGATGGTGACGGCTGCAAGTGTCTTCTCCAAGGACAGTCACTACAAAGCATGGAGAACGTGTTGCCGATGCGACAAGACATTGCCCTTTGCGCGGCACACTTCGGGGCCGTTTCGCGCTTGCTTGATGTTGTGGGAAGGTGGACCGGCCAGTATCCAGAGAGCTCTGCCTTACGTTGGGGGCAGCGTGAGATGCGGACTGGGCGCTTGATTCTCTCCGCGACTGAAGTCGGGAGATTCATGCTTCCACTCTGCTCCTCTCTAGGGTGGGCATTCCGTTGTTGCGGTTCCACCCGCATCCATCCCATCGTAGAAGCATAGGCCAAACCATTGGCCTGACAGCGTACCCGCCGCAGCGAGCCGCCATATTCACGACACCATCTCTTACTCGAACCTGCCCCGCCTATTTTCGGTTGAGAGCCTTATTCGAGGCTTCGGACATCTCAACCACATCTGAGCTTACTGTCCCTTCCGGGATTGTCTCATTCGGCCCTAGCAGATCCGGTGTGTGCCAACCATTTAAGCTGCAAGGGCTCGCTTACTCCACGACCAGAAGTCGGAGGCTTGCACTCGCCCAGTTATGGCCATAACTGAGATGATTCGAAGAGCGAAGGAGGTGAGAAGATGAAGAAGGAGGAACTGGTTGCGACGAGGCTGCCGAGAAGCCTAGTGTTGGACTTGAAGAAGATAGAAGATACTGAGCAGTCTGATCGCTCCACAGTACTGAGGAAGCTACTTCACACGGCGGTGGCAGACTGGAAGAAGGAGCATGCGGCGAGGTTGTATGCTGAGGGCAAGGTGAGTTTGGAGAGAGCCGCAATGGATTCCGGAGCCTCTGTTAGAGAGATGATGGGCTATCTCAAGGCGAAGAAGATACCTGCTCAATATGATGTAGAGGATTTGGAGGAGGACGCGAGAAGCTTCTACAAGAGAGTGGGCGCTAAGGCTTCACTGCCCTCACGTGCGTAAGCGCTTGCCGAATTCGTGTGTTTCCGCCGAAATCACAGGTCCTACTTCAGGGTTGACGCGACGGTGGTGATCTGAACCTAAAGTTCAGTCTACGCCCGGTTCATCAATCTACGTGCTAGGACCCCAGACAGTGAAAGACCTCTTCATCGAGGCGGGTAATGAGTTAGGGTGTGATTGCAAAGTTGCTTTCCAGTACGCGTTTCTTCGCATCAGCCATCTCGGCGTGTTTCTGGAGCTCATAATAGTCTTCTAGGAAACGCCGAAGAGCAGCAACCTCTCTATCTTCGACAGCCAAGCGAATCCTCAACCTGTTCTGGCGTACGCGATGGGTGTGTGTGAATCGGTGATAGGCATTATGGCATTATCGCTGATAATCGTTCTAGAAGATTTGGCTCCAAATTCTGTCGCCCGAGTTCGATAAACAAGGTCACACGAGGTTTACTCCGTCCGCGGAACAAAGGGCCCGCGTGGAACGCGATCCCAATGACCCTCGACATGGTTAGCACGATCTGGTCCGCGATGCAAGAAAAAGAGTTCTACAGCCCAAGCGATCTAGCCAACACGCTGGGGCACCCAACTTGCGCCATTGTTCGGGTCCTGGAGTTCCTCGCGAAATATGGATTTGCGGAGCGGGTGACGAAACGCGAGCTGATCTTCAGGCGATCGGAGAATGAGTTTAGCCCAGGCGATGCCCTGAGGGTTCTGCAAATGCTACTGGTAGATGCCGATGCTCGTGATGCAGGTCGAATTGCCAATATCTCGAGGCCCACGCGCTTCGGCGCACTCCAGTAACGTGGCTATATGGAGTATGAGACTGACACCCCCGAGTCATTGCAGCCTGCTGAAACCCACCGTCGGCCAGCGTCTTTATGAACTCACAGTGACATCCACTCGGGCCTTCGGTTTTCCAGGCCCCATTCGGCTGTTCCGCCACGTGAAGACTCCCCTGATACGGCTGAGGTCTTCGACTGTGAGTTCAGGATGCGCATCCAAATAGCTTTGGACGAGCGGGGCGGATTCTCGGATTAGATCTAGCACGATCGCGAAAGCGCGCGAACAGTCCGAGCATAGAAGATGATCGGTTTCCGTCAGAGGTCTCGCACATACCTCGCAGGCGGCTTTGGTCTGCTCGCGTGGGAGGCCGGTGGAAGTTACTGATACCACACCTCGTTCGTCGTGGACTCCGGCTTCGATTTGCGTCACCCTGGGAGCCCCGGTCTTCTCAACTCGCCATTGAAGGACTTCTCTCATTCGATTCAGGTCTGTTGCATCAACTTCGGGGTGTCGGCGGATTAGGTCAAGCATGAGCGTGAATGCGCGGGAGCAGTCACCGCAAAGAAGATCACCTTTCCTTGCTGTCGCCTTCGCACAGACCTCACACAGGGTCTCAGCTGGCGCTGCCTGCACCATGGCGGGTCGAACCTGTGTCTATTTTCATTCTGGAAATAATCGGTTGCGGATTGACGTACTAGAACACTTGTCCGCACGAAATCAGACAAGCGATTCGACCTCGCTGGAGGTCGAGGTGACGTTCTTGTGCGAACCTGGCATAGAGGAGTTGGTTTAGTGCCGTCTGGCTTGCTTGTTCGCCGTCAGCCTGTTCAGTAGGATCTGGACTAACGTGGGCGCAAGAAGAACTGTGGAAAGAACTAGGCCTTCCCCCGTGAGCACGGGCGCATCGAAAGACGTGAAATGCTCGATAGCTGTAGGTTCAACGTGAACCGTCGCGGGGCCTGTGACGGCTACCGCGCTGCCCATATGCAAATTCAGCGTAACGGGTATCCAAATGGACTCATTCAGCAGCGGCCATAACACAGGTGTGGAAGACTGAAACAAGTCGAGAACCAGGTGCGCAGACACACCAAAGGCCCCAAGCAACACTAACGAACGAATACTCTTCCGATTCCATGTGAGGGCAAGCAGTGGGAGAGTCACGAGCGCGAGGAGAACGAAGAAATGGCTCTGCGACCTGTGAACTTGAAACAGCACGTCCATGTCCGGCGTCAGTGCGACTAGAGAAGCGAATAGGACCTTTTACAGGTCCAAGCCAAGTGCCTTGAGTGAAGCAAATGGAACGGCGAAATGGAGCAAGGGTTCGACCATGGAATTGCGCGACCGCGAGGGTATCCGGCTGAGAGTCTTATGAACGTTGCAGCAGTGGTCTGAACTCGCACACTCTCAGGGGAAGATCGGAGTCGGACTTTGGATCGCCTTGTCTCTGGAACTGTCGGATAAGCTCAGACGTACCCCTGGTTGACGCTGTAGACGTGTAAGCACAGGTCGAGGATGAGGTCCTATCGGTCACTGTTTGCCGGTTGGTGCAGGTTTGCGCTTGCGGCGAGCAATGATAGATATGAGTAGGACGAGAACGATCAAGGCAGCCAACACGAGCAGTAGTAGTGTGTTGCCTTGCAGCAGCTGTGTCCAGACCGAAGGCTGCTCTATCTGTTTGATGGCAACGAACGAATCGTCGCTTGTGTCTTCGGTTTGCACAGAGCTCACGCTGGTGCTGGGTCCTGTGAGCATTTTGTCATTGATCGTCGTTCGTAGGCTCTCAACCTTGACGTATGCGAGCACTTTGCCGACGGGATCGCTCTGGGTCGTCTGGATATCAGCACGGTACTCGCCAGCGACTGCGCCCGGATACGATGGGACATCCAGATGTTCGCTGGCTTGCGAACTTGCGAGTGCACCAAGCATCGAAGCCAGAGGCGCACCTTCGGGAGAAAGAATGAATGAGCCTGTCTTGAGCCCAGTGGCGGGGTTAGTGACGCAACCAAGGTATGGATCCACAGTGCCGTAAATGACTCGGAAGATCACCACCAAGGTGGTGCCGACCGTGACGGTGCTCGGATTTGCAGAAACATAAATGACCTCAAGTCCGGTCGGACATGTTGCTTGAGCGACGCCATGTAGAGGCACCAAACCAAAGGGCAAGATGATCAGTAGCAGAACTGGCATCAATCTGATTGTGAAAGGAAGGCCGACATTGCCAGCGGATTCGATAGATTGCCTCGACAACATCTCAGATCAAGCCCGGAGGAATCCTTTTGGTAGGCTTCTGTAATTAAAGGGTATCCACTATAGAGCTTTGGAGATGATTTCTGTCGGACTTGTTTCCACAAGCGCTAATTCTCAACTGCATCCGTGAATGTTCTCACGATACGGGTTCAACCCAGGAAGGCGCTTCACGTTGACTACAGCAACTCAGCCACGCCGCCCATCGCTGAGGACTTTCACTGACCTGCTTGTGCCAGTGTCTGTTGCTTTGGCTGCGTTCTTCAGTTGGATCATGCTGGTCAACGGTCTACGGATCCCCTTCTATATGCACCACTGGCGAACAGTCTTCTTGATCTACGTTAGCCGGTCTCTCGACCCGACGATTTGGCTCATATGTTCCGCACTCGTAATCATCGTGGTTGCCAAACGAAGCAGGAATCGATCTCCCTGGTTCTGGCCTTCCTTACTCTCTTTCGTGTTCGGAATCGCTTTAGGCACCATGGTGGTCACGGGCGCAGCGGGACCGCGGATCATAGTTGTCGGAGCTCTCGGAACATTAGCAGGATGCGCACTTGCTGGAATTGGAGCGGCCAGATCGATCAGCCCACCCGAGCGATCGCATTTCGGGATCGGTTTCCTTGTGACGTTGTCGCTGCTGGTTCTGCCAGCCGAGATTGGGTCGTTGCTCTACTACGTTCTTTCGGCGTTTTGGTCAGGCGTTGGATTTGGCAATTCTTGGGAGCTGCTGGAAATGCAGTTGTGGTATACAGCGTTTCCAGTCATTCCGTTCCTATATGCTGCATTTCTCTTCTCTTGGATTTGGACACCGGTATTGGTTAGGATATCACGGAAACCAATGCGCGTAGAAGGTGCCAACGGAGCTGCAGTGCCGGTCAATCCGGCTAGAGGTAGGGCGTGGCTCGTCGTCTTGGGCAGTTTCGTTTTGCTGGCCATATTTCTTGGCTACTACGCGTACTTCCGTGATCCAGCTTACCCACTAATTGGGACGGACATTTACTGGAGGAATGCACTGCCTGCACAGAGAGTCCTCTCTTCGACCTCTTGGTTAGTGACCGCCGCGAAGGAGCGTCACCCTCTCGTCGTCTTGGGGATCGCCGTTGTTAGCAAGTTCCTGGGGTTAGGCGTCGAATCGATGCTCCGGTTCGCATATCTCGGCCTCATCCTGGCGCTAGGTCTGTCAGTCTTCGTCTTGGTCTCCGCCGCTTCACGAGACAAGGCGCTGGCCTCTGTGAGCGCATTGGCGTCCGCAGTCTCAGTGTCTACGACTGCTGGCATGTACACTGGAACGATTGCGGAGTGGATCGCCCTGATTGTTTGGATTATGTCGCTAACATCTTTGGCAATCGGAAGTCACAGCCTTAGTCAACAATTCGTGTCTACTGTTGGCTTGACTATTGGGTCTCTGGCGGTTCTATTCATTCATCCGTGGACTTGGATCGCGATGATGGTTGGACTGATCGTGTATTGCATAATCGTGCTCGCCATTCGACCGAAGGGGTACGTTCGCGAAGTTGGTTCAGTCCTGCTTGTGATCTTCTTCAACGCAGCAGGTTTAGCGCTGAGTATGTTCGCCCTCTTGAAAACGCAGGGCTGGAGAGTGGCAAACGCATTCTCGCTAGTGCAGAATTCTCTGGGGAGCAAGTACATTGGGTTCGGGAGCTGGGAGATCCTCGTCTTCTTTTCACAAATCTGGAGTCAGTTCCTGAATCCAGTCCTACTGGGTCTCTCGATTCTGGGAATCATTGTCCTTGTTCGTAGACGCGACAGGCTGTCTTGGATTGTCCTAGCCTGGGTCGTGGCAGCATGTGCGACAAACGTGCTGGCCGCACCCATGGGATACAATCCGCTCGACGTGACCCGTGGCGAGACCCAGATATTTCGCGCCATGTTCCTCACACCCTTCCAAGTTCCGGCCGCTATTGGCTTGCTCCACCTGAAATCATCTCTAGATCGCAAGATGAACGGATCCCGCGGCGGCAGAATTGTCGCAGGAATGATCGCGGGACTCCTCTTCCTAGCAATTCTGAACGGGGCACTACGCGCCTTGTTCCCGCTCCTGACAGACCCACACAACTATCCAAACCCTCTAGCCCCATAGAGTCCCATGCCGAGCAAGCGGTTTGTTAGTCGATAGGGGAGTCAATGCGGTTGCCTTGCGGCACCGCCCGCCATCTAAACTATCTCGTCGCCTTAGGCGACAGTGGTTCCGTTCCGCCTTGTCCAAGAAAGCAGTTTCGACTCATAATCGAATACCGGGTTCAGCAACGTTGAGACTATGCGGGTGCCGCCCATGAGAGCCCTCAAGTTGAGGATGTCCTGCTTGCCCACAGCTCCCAGGATTGGGGCTAAGGTCAGATAGACGGCCAGGTATAGGAGTCCCCCAACGATCAGATTAACCACACCAACGCCCGCACCGTCCAGCTGAATCAATCCCACCGTCGGGACAGCCGCTCCCAACGCAGCGAGCAGAATTCTTCCACCCGCTCTCAGATCGGGTCGAGCATCAAACTTCATTGAAGTCTGACGGATTCCGTAGACTGTTGAGGTAGCGTTGGAGAGAACGTATGCGACAAGAAGTCCGTAGGGGCCCCAAGACCATGCGAGAGTCGGGCCCAGCGGGAGGTAGATTGCCAACGTTAGGGCGCTCATCTTGACAACAGTCCTGGTGTCGGCGACTCCGTTGAGGAAGCTTCCGAGAACCAAGTAACTGATCGCCGTCAAGAGATAGAGCGCAGACAAGAGCACGAGGTACTGTGGTGCCATCGTGTAACCGCTGCCGTACGTTAGGTAGATGAGCTCGCGCGAAAGGACCATGACGGCGACCGAGGCCGGGACCATGAGCAGTGACGTGTACTTGACCGCTAACACAAACGCCCTCGCAAGGTCGCTTCTCTGGTTCTTGGGATCCATCTTCGAGAACATGGGAAACATCGTTGTCGTGATGGGGTAGATGAGAATCATCATGAATTGGGTGAAGCTCCAGGTTGCACTGAAATTCCCGATCTCCACGTTGCTCGAGGAATGGGCGAGCACGATGTTCTGATACTGAGTCAAGAACACGGACAAGGTGTTAGCAAGGTAGAGAGGCAAACCATAAGCAAGCAGTCTACGTATCTCCATCGACGCCAAATCAGTTGTGCGAGTTGAAGAACGCGCGTGTCTTGTGAAGAGGATCGTCGCACCTGTCGCACCTGCGGCGGCTAGGGCTAACACATATCCCGAGATCGCACCAGTAATACCCAAGCCAATGAAGACAAGCGCGGGTCCAAGCGTGCCCTTCAAGATTGCCTGCATGATCTGCGTGCTTGCGCTGTACTGCATCAGATCTTGTCCGATGAACGAATTGTTTGTCGCGTCATAGATGGCTTGGAACACGATCATCAGCGAAGCGAGCTGTATGAACGGCGCCAGTTCCGGCCTGCTCAGTACGATGGTTGCGATACCCGTTGACCCAAAATAGCAGATGAGGAAGGCGACAATACTGACCGTGAGCTTGACCGCAAATCCCAACATGATTAGTCTGTTTGCTCTGGCGGGGTCACCTTCGGATCTGACCCTCGCTGGCAATCTGATCAGGGCATAGTTCATGCCCGCGTCCGAGAGAGTCACGAGAAGTGTTGGAATGGCGACGGCCAGTGTGTAGAGGCCGTAATTGAGTGGTCCGAGAAGGCGCGCAACAATGATCGCCCCTACTGCGAGGATTACGGTTGAGGATGCGTATCCGATGAATAGGAACAGCCCCCCACGCGCTGCCTTCTGGGCTATTGTGGTCAACTCATCGGAGGACATGACGCTCAACTCGCGGATTCAGACGCTTAGCGTGGCATGATCGATGGAGTTGCGTATACAGAGATGCGGTGTCTTATTACTGGTTTAGGGGTGCTCGATGCGGGGAGTCCCGGGCGCAAAACTGGAAGCCATGCTATCTAGATGATAGACGGGCTTAAATGGAGTTCTGGACAAACATGTTTCAAGATTGAGGAACTAGCCGGTCTGCCTTACCTTCGGCAAGCTTACGATCTTGTCAGTTCCTTCACGATGACGTACAATGTAGCTATGAAATCACGATTCTGGAACTAGCGAGGACCATGCAGAGAGACCCACCGCCCAACGGTATTGGCAGTAGGAGCCCTCAAGGCGAGGGAAAGTGCCGAAAACTCTTAGTTCTGTTATCGACTCATAATGACGCGCTAGGTGTTACAACATCGAAGAAAACTGCTGTCGGCCTCATAGTCGTCTGTTCAATACTGCTATGGGCGATCCTCCCGACATTCATAGAAAGTCCTGACTGGGTTCTCGCTTTGACCGTCAACCCCAGCATGAACAGTGAGTGTCCCACTGGGTCAGCGTGTTTCACACTGGAGTTGCGAAACCGCGGACCATGGCCTGTAAAGATCGAGATAACAGAATTGCAGGTCTATCCATCTCTAATCGGTCCCAGTGTAAATGTGAACTGGTTGGGATCCGGACCGGACAAGCCCCTCGTGCTGACGCCATTCACAGGGCACACATACACTTTCTGGATCAAGATCTTGGGCGGTTTGCGCCCCCCAGATAGAGTCTATGTGATTCTGGGAGCCAACGTCACCGTGCTGTACATATCCCACTACTTTGTGCTGCACAGCGGCAAACGCTAGCGTGGTGATGCCGGGTTCATGCTCCTCTTGCATCAATCAAAGTACGCATCTTGCATGCTAGCTTTGCCGTAGCTGCATCCCGAAGAATAGGATTGGCTGATGGAGCATTCCAGTGACAGATGGGAACATGACTGCTCTATGCTTCACATCGTTTGACTATTCTTCGAGTTCGTGAATCAACTCATTAGCGGCTGCTCGGATCGCTTCGTCGCTGTTGCATTTTGGTTTCCAACCGTGTCTCTTGATCTTTGAAACATCAAGTTGCATTGTTTTCACGTCCCCAGGCCACGCCCTCTCGCCAGGCTTTGCTGTCACGGTTACAGTTGCATTGCCCAAACCCATAGCATCTTTGACCACTTGGGCAATTGTGAGGACATTTGTCTGATCCTCAGAGCCGATGTTGTACACCTCGACGGGGCGCATCCAGAATCTGTCGTCGAGAGCCAGCAGAAAAGCTTCGACGCAATCATCAACATGAAGATACGACTTCGTTTGCGTCCCATCGCCTAACACTTCAAGTCTGCGAGGATCTTTCCGAAGTTTCATGATGAAGTCGTAGAGGACTCCATGCCTGGCTCGGGCCCCGACCACATTGGCGAAACGAAAGATTACAACACGAAGCGGCAGGAGCTGCGAGTACGATGCACATAAGGCCTCACAGCCAAGCTTAGTTGCTCCATACGTCGATATTGGCAGCAAAGGCCCGTAATTCTCTGGAGTTGGAATCACGGTTGCCTCTCCGTAGACGGTGGAAGTTGACGCAAACACGAGTCTTGTCGGAGCCGATCGTTTCCTTATCACTTCGAGAAGATTGTAGGTTGCCTGCAGATTCTGCTTGAACTGCCCGTCAGGATTCTGTGCACCCGCCCGCACCTCAGGGTCTGCAGCCAAGTGGAAAACCAGCTCACTCTCACCGAGTGCCTGTGCCGTTGCCTCGGTGTCCAGCAAGTCGCCTCTAATGAAATGGAAATGTGCGTTCTGCATAGCACGTGCCATGTTTCCGATGTCGCCTGTCGACAAGTTGTCGAAACCGACGACTTTGTCGCCCAAGCTGAGAAGGCGATCGGTCAGGTGACTACCAATAAAGCCTGCAGCACCTGAAACGAAGATCGACTGCATGATTCCGCTCGACCACTCTAGGTCTCGCTTCTCGCAGAACTAGTCCTGTACTGTCTGGCGAGTGCGATCACGGCAAGTCCGACTGTGAGGATTGTCAACGAGATCACGATGGGGGTGAGCCTGATTCCCCACGGCGTGTAGTTGAGAAGCAGACCCACTAACGGGACCAATGCCAGGCTCAGTCCCACGCTTAGTGCGAAGCGTTCGATCGAATCCAGCTCGCGGCCTTTAGGAAAGAGCGCCTCGACTGTTACGTA
>Ga0315280_10010042_pt1 | contig 11961 bp, 10 predicted proteins | sample YL17G06_40_MG_FD_203697 | JGI IMG/M metagenome (GOLD analysis project Ga0315280, IMG submission 203697) | Sediment microbial communities from Yellowstone Lake, YNP, Wyoming, USA - YL17G06_40 | ecosystem: Environmental > Aquatic > Freshwater > Lake > Sediment | place: USA: Wyoming | collected... | reverse complement strand
CCAACGGCTAATCACAATCGCCATAAACAAAAACATCAATTACCCATTCACACAGAAATTTGCAGTCGGAACAAAGCAGATTTTCCACCCGTTCCAAGGCTACGAATATGTCATGGAAACAGTCACCTTCAACAGCCCAAACGAGCTCATCCGCTTCATTTTCTTGCACGAGTTCAGCCACCTCTTAGACTATCTACGAGGACTTAACATGCACAGAAAACAGACAAAGGCAAACCGCTTCGCCCTGAAACACTTCAAGAGGTGAAAAGCAATGCCCAAGTATTTAGTGGAATTAATCCTCATCGTAGAAGCAGAAACCATAGAAGAAGCCCGAAAAATCGCAGACTACATCGTAAACCTTCCAATTCCAGACAAGAAAATCGAAAATGTAATAGAAACTTTGAGGTGTGAAGAAATTGTCGAAATCAGAACCTAAGATTTGTCCAAACTGCCCCCTCATTTCTTTTCTGCCAATAATCATGGCTGCACAAGTCAGCTACACTCGACAAAAAGAGCCTTTAACCCCGCATAAAATCTGTCAAATGCTCCGAGCCTTCGCAAAACAACACCAGCTAACATCCGACGCCTGCCCCTACTTTTCTGAAGCAGAAACGATGGAGCGTTACTTAAGTGTCGAAGCAGAGGCAGCCTGGTAAATTTTGGCCTTGGGTGAGACCTATGATTTGGGAGAAGGCGCAGGAGCTTTATCAGATGGAGCAAGCTAAAACTATGGGCAAGGATTTCAAAGGCATAACGGCGGAACGGAAAGAGCTTCGTGAAGGCGGATACTTCTACCAAGCCAAGCTGATTGTTCTGCGGAACCTTTGGCGAGAAAAGAAAGGGTTGCCAACCATCGAAGAAGAGGAAGCCGAAGATACTCTACACACCCAGTTCCTAAAGAAATGATTCCAACGGTGAATGATGAACTGAGGAAATGGATGGAAAAAGAAACACAAAAGTGAGGGAGTTCGTCTAAAAGTGCAGGAGGTGGGATTCGAACCCTCCCCATGGTGATATCACCCGCAAACTCCTCTCTTTTATATTTTTAAGTGACAACATACAGATTATGGATGGAAGAAATGACCAATTTCCCCGTAACTAGGTTCAAAAATGAGGCTCTTACTCTCAGCTGTTCTCTTGATAAGTTCCGTACCTATCTCAAACAATTTTCTTAGGTAGAAGTCAATTGTTTTTTCATAGACTTCCAGATATCGAGTTCTTTCCTTGTCGTTCGCCAAAGTGGCTAGTATGTCGGTCTTCTTGCTGAGTCGACAGGCGATGTTCTTGACGAAGAAAAACAATTTATCTCTTAATAAGAGCACGCGGATTAGATCCTCCTTGTCCTCAACGGGAATAACAAAATTGTTCAGGAAGTTACCAAATGCTTGTGCATATTGGAAGGAAAGAAAAATTGCTCTTTGTTGGGGATCCTTTATTTTGGTTCCTATTTGTTCTTCAACTCTTATGTTGGGCAGGTTCTGAAAGACAACTTTGATCATCCTTTTTGTGTCTTCTTCAGTGAAGTGCGTAGAATACTCTTTGAGTTGCTGTGAAATCTGATCGTGAATTTGAAATTTTTGGATCATGTACCAACCATAGTTGCTGAGAAGTAATTTGTCCAGCTTCATTTGAGATGCATATAGTGAAAAAAGCTTCAAAAATGTGTCAGTATCAGACCTGAGAATCATCTTCGCCTTGTACGCCAAGGCTTCCACATCGCATAAGCCATACAGTCGTTCCTTAACTTTGCTAACAGCAGCTCGTGACACACCGGTTCTTTGAGCTAAATCTTTTTTGTTAACTGGTTCAGGGAACACATCCGTCAGGACTTCGACGTATCTCATGATGGGTTCTAGGCTATCGATTTGGCTCAAGTCGATTTGTTTGTTCATACCGAAATCTATAAAGTAAAAAATATTTAAGGGTTTACGTAGGTTTGCATATTGATTGATGTTAATCAGTTTACTTCAGTTAACCAACTTCTTGCGCTGGTTTGCTCGTTAACCAGACGCTGCAGAAGGTAGAGCGATGAACCTTCTGACCTTACGGGTTCAAAATGGGAATATTTATAAAATATAAGCGAGATTTGACGGTGGTGTGTCAAGAGGGCATAGAATTGAGGGCATTATTCAAAGAAAAAGAAGTGCAAGGAGGTGAGAAGTATGTCGTATAGACAAAAATATGCGTTCAGGAAAGTTGAGTGCCCAAAGTGCGGTCAAGAGATGCAAGGATTTACCCTAAGTTACCATTACAGCAGATGTCCTGGATGCGGTACTGAGTTCCATGGTTTCGGGGCTAAAACCACTAATGACTTTCAATGGATACTAGGGCTGATTAGTGTCGTAGGGCTCATCATTGTACTTGCAAGTATTGCGGGGAACAACTAACGAGTCTGCCACGGCACGCAAGGCTGGATATTTGTCGTGAGAATATATCAAGTTAAATATAGCGGCACTGACAAAAAAGTTGTAGTTAGGAGAACAGGCAAATGAGTACGCCGCGTTTTCAAGTGGATCCGTTGTCGGACAGCTTCATTAGGTTAATTGATATCATGTTTGGACTCACGATTACGCAGGGTTTTGTTATATATCGTACTAGCATAGTGTCTCCAAACATCTCCCTGGAGAACATAACTTTAGTGCTTGTCTATGCCACAATCATATTGAGCTGGGTTGGCTATCACAAATCAATATTGCGTTACCCGTATAACAAGTCGCGCTGGAGTCGATTCAGGCTTTTTTTCGATATTGTGATACTTCTTTTGTATTCTTATCTGGTTTTTGTAGGTCAAGACTTGCCGAGAGTGCTGCTTGGACTGGCAGCTATTTTCTTCGTGTATTCAATAGATGGGTTGATTAGAATCCGTGAGTGGCGTGATAGTAAAGTGAGCAAGCCTTGGTTATCTTTTCTCTTTGGTGTGGGTTTTGTTCTGGAGTGGTATTCATTGCTCAACTGGACAAATCTTTCCTGGGTATTGGTTTTTCTCACCTTAGGAGTTGTATTTGGTTACAGAGAAGTTAGAGGGCGAATGGGCTACCCTACCTTACTTGTTGTTGGAGTGGATGTTGATGGAGTCTTAGGTGAACAGGTTCCTCCGGTCTTAGAACGATTACGACGTGAGGGAAAGGGAATCAACCTCACTAAGGAAAGCATAACAGACTGGAACTTTCCAATCAACGGTACCGACATATCCAGAGAAATTGAGAAGGCTCTTCTTGACTCGACATTTATTAGAGAAATGCCGGTAGTTCAAAGCTCTACTACATCTATGGAGCAACTACACAAAAAGTATCATGTGGTTATTGCAACATCGAGACCTTTGGAGACCCAGAAGAGCACAATTGACTGGCTCAAGAAGAACTTCAAGTTTCACGAGTTCGTCAACACTAGAGAGGTAGGCAAAGATAAGCTTGGACTGGACGTCCTGATTGACGACAATCTCGACAATGTGAAAGGATTCGCTTCCTCTGGAGGTTATGCCTTGCTGTTTTTGCAACCTTGGAACTTAAACATTGAAAATCAAGAGCTAGAGCAATTAATTCGAGCAAAGAAGATAGTTCGTTGCGAAGGCTGGGAGCAAGTATTGAAGTCACTTCAGGACATAGAGAGGCATCATTGAACTTCTTCAGATGTTGAAGTAGTGTAAGGTGCCGCCGTTAATTTTAATCTAAGATGCGCAGAAATATCATACAGTTAAGACAGAACTCCGAACAAAATTATGCGGGTCTCTTTTATTTTTACTGGAACTAATAAGCGCCGTTTTCTTAATATGAGGGAAGCGATTTAGATTTGACGTAGATTGCGACGAGAGAATAGACCATGAAGAAGGAAGCCGCTACGCAAGCAGAGGCGACACGTGAACGAGATGATAAACATCCACATCGGAGAAAAGTTCAGGTTGCAATACATAAAACACACGCGCCCCACAAGAAAATTATAGTAAAAAGAACTGCGGGTAAGCACATATCCGTTTTTGAGAGGAGGTGGCCGAGGAAGGGGCTTTCATTAAATGAAAGAAATCAAGTTACTGTAGGAGATTTTGTCTATAAAAAGTCGAAGGGGAGGGGCAAACTCGCAGGAAAATGGTATAAACTACGTAGAGGAGAAAAACTTGAAGACGCAATAAAGAATCGAGGCTTAGAAGCTGTACTTGTAGATTATCCTTCCAATCAATAGTTCAGGGAAAGCGTGTTGCTCATAGCGCGCTAACACTGCGTGAAAGCGTTGCCGACTTTATCTAAGGGTAGACGAACTGGATTACGAAGAGTGAAGTTTTAGTCTGCAACAGAAAACCACACACCTTGATTAAAAGCCTAAATTTCCGCGCTCTTCACAATCTTTATAAGTTCTTTTGGCTGAGCGATGACTTCGCCACATTTCTCACATTTAGAAGCCTGCAAAGGCAAATACATGGGAATGAAAACTTTAACCTTAGGCTCTGGAGAATCTTGCTCTAGGAAAATCTTGTTTACTGGAACTCTGTTCCAATAACCGCAGAATTTACAACGCAATTTTAGGATTCTCATAAAACACTTTCCCTAAAAGAATGATGTCGATGCCACAAATAAAGCTAATTGAAGCAAGCGTAAAAAGGTCCATAAGAAAACTGATAAAACAAATGGGCACCCTAAACGTGAAAGATATATCCCAACTCTGCCCCCAATGTGACCTAGGATCAAAATGCCCAGAAAAAGAGAAGCTTATCGTCTATTGCCTCGAAGGTCTATTCTGCAAAAGGTAACGCCTCATTCGCATCTAGGAAGCTGCAGATTCAAGCATACTGTTGAGTCTATGTGGGTCTTTGCATACTACGAGTCTCCATATTCCGAAACCGCCATGATGATTGACGGCGTCGATCCATCTTTTGGCGGCGGTTTGTTTGGCTCTATCTTGCTCGCTTTCATAGCCTTTGACTTCTAAGATAATGTTCAGCTCTTTGGTCTCGTTTAGCTTATATCGGATTATGTAGTCGGGGCGGTATCCATGTGTGACGCCGGCAAATTCATAGGGAATTTCGAAGTCCATGTGGTCGTTTTTGACGTATGAGATAACATTGGGGTTTCTTTCTAGTTGATAAGCTACTGAATGCTCCCATCTGCTATCGGTCACTACATGGCTGACGTGGCTTTTAGCGGTGCCGTAACATTCACGTACTGTGCGGAACATCACTTCGCTAGATGAGCCTACTGGTCTATATCGCTCGATTCGAGGAAGTATCGGAACTTCTCCAGCTTCAGTGTCTGGGCGAATTGCATCGCATAACCTTGATATTATCACGTCCATGTACTTTCGAAGGGCGGCATCTTCCAGTTTGGCTTCAGGTTTGACTCTGACTCGTTTTTCGATATACTGCCATGTTAACTCAAGCACCTGTGGAAAGATGAAGGGTCTCTTTTCTGGTCCAAGTTTCTCTGTAACCTCTGCTGCAATGTGGTAAACAGTTGTCTGGAGGCGATGAAATGAGTGAAACGGGTTTCGGTCTTGTATGACTTCTTTACCTGGACCCAGTCTGTCAGGCCTGCCGATTCTGTAGCCGACGAAGTCTTTGGCCACTACTTCTGTTGGTTCTCTTGTTGGGTCAATGATAAGCCTGGGCATTGAGTCTATGTCTGCTTTGATTTTTTGTTTTACATCTAAAATGTAGCCTTCAACTCTGGGGAATTTGATTTCCAGATGTTTCCTTTCTGGTAGCGATCGAACCAATGTAGACAATTTTGGTTGGTCTGTGAGTGTTTGAGTTTTCTTTGCTACTGGAATGACTTCGAAAGGTATTCCGTAAACATCCACATATTCTGGATGCGTGAAGTCGTCATAGTTGGTGCGTCTTAAACCTCTGCCAACGACTTGTTCGCAAAGTAACTGAGAGGTGAACGCACGTAGGCCTAAGATTTGGGTGACGTTTTGAGCATCCCACCCTTCGTTGAGCATCCCCACAGAGACAATGCAGCGGATTTGTTCGCCAAGCTCGCCTTCTTTCCCGACTGTTGCTACTTTCTTGCGGAGAAGTTCGGCTTTGTCTTTTTTGGATTTGCTGGCTTCTGTTTGGGATTCTGCTTCATTAAGAAGTTTTGTGTCTATGCGTAGAGTGTTTTTTTCCTCATCGATGTTTTCGAGTTCGGGCAATATGTTGCCTTTGGAGATGTGGTCTGCGACTAATTCGGACAGGTTGGTGTTGTCACAGACGACGATCATTGCCGGCGGGATCTTCACCCCATTGTTTTGGAAATGGTTGAATGTTTTTTGCCATTCTGATGCGAGCATTGCGAGGGCGCCCTCGCCTTCCCGTAGAACGGCTTCTGGTTTGGCTCTGCGTCTTAGGGTTTGTTTGTCTGCGTAGGGAAGTCTTTCGTTTATCCATTTCCAGAGTTCGAAATATTCCGGTATGTATCGTCCGCTGTTGCTGTCGACTGGCACTCGTGGGATTTTGACTATGCCTGATTCTATGGCGTCAACCAAGCCGAAGTCCGATACTATCCATGGATGTGGTAGGCCTTCTTGGTATCCGCTGCCTTTGATGTAGAATGGTGTGGCGCTCGTGTCGATGCAGAAGTTTATGCCTTGTGCTGCGTTAATGCGATCTAAGGCGTTTATCCAAACTGTGGCTTCTTCGTATTCTTCTTCCAGTTCTTCCTGCTCCACAGTGCCTGTTGCGGTGAATATAACTTGGCCTTTTTCTTCTTGTTCTTTTTGTTTTGGTCGGTAAGCGTGATGGGCTTCATCGTTTATGACAAGGATGTTCTTTTTGCCTCTTAGGTCAGGTAGAACTCGTCTGCAGAATGCTGAGTCGCTTTCTTCGCCTCTTTGCATTACGCTTTTTGTTCTTGTGTCGTCTTGTGGGTTGAAGGCTTGCCAGTTTGTTAAGACAATTTTTGCTTTGGTAAGCATTGTGAGGAGCGAGCGTGGGACTAAGTCAAATTCCTCGTAGTAGTTCTTCGGGTTGGATGGTTGGAGGACTTGGAGTCTTTCTTTGATGGTTAGGTTTGGGCAGACGACCAGAATTGCGTCTGTGAACCGTGTGTCTTGTTTGTTTTGGAGTTTGTTGAGTGTGGACCATGCGATGAGCATTGCCATGACTACTGTTTTGCCGCTGCCTGTTGCCATTTTGCAGCCGTATCTTTTGAGGCCTTTGTAGCCTTTTTCTATGCTAACTGGGTCGTTGGGTTCGTCGGTTGGGATTGTTATTCCTTGTTTGGCTGTTGGTGGGGCTTCTGTTAGCCAGATTATGGTTTCGGCTGCTTCTTTTTCGCAGAAGAAGAGTCTCTTTCTTCCTTCTCTTTCTGGGTTATTCCAGTGGTTGAGTAGTTCTCGCGTTATCCTTGTCGTGCCTGGATAGCCCTGTTGTCGCCATTGTCTTACTCGCTGTCGGATTTGGTTTGTAGTTTCTATTTCTACGAATTCTTCCTCAGCGAGCGGTCTAATCTTAGTTGTTGTTCGCGCTGCGAGGTAGTATCCTGAGGGTCTGCGTCCGTGGACTAGTTGGGGTTGCCCTTCCGTGTAGAGCCAATATTCTGTGGGTTCTTTGAAAGGGTCGTTACGAATAGGATTGTCGACTATAAGGTTTCGACGTTCCTCGCTCATTTTGCTTTCATCCCTGAATTGCTTCTTCCAGTTTCTTGACCACGATGACTTCGTTGCCTCTTTGGTCGATGACTTTGACTGCTATTCTTTTTTGATCGCCTACTTTGAATGGCAATGAAGCTGTTCCTCTGAGTTTTTCTATTCTCTTCTTGTCGATCACGCCGTGTAATGCGTTTTCGAGTTTGTCCCATGGGTTTCGGTTTGTAGCTTCCTTTGGGAAGAATGCTTGAGTTATACAGAACGTGTAGCCGTCATAGTTCTGATCAAGGAACCATGCCGCCACGTCTTCGGGTTTGGATGGGTGCACCTCGCCCGTTGTTGGGTCATATATATCCACACCTCGGAGTTCAACAATATATTCTTCATCTCTTAGCGTTATTCTGACGTCCGGCTGGCCAAATACCGTGAAAAGTTGGCTTCCTTTTGGCGATTTGAGAAGGTCGCTCATTTCCACGTCTGGACGGATACTTGCCATGTGAATTTGAAGGTTTGGATGTGGATTTTTTTGTATTGTAGCTTGGGCTTCTGGGTCGAATACGAATCCTGCAAAAATCAGTATGTTGAAGCCCATAATGTAGGCTGACCTCACAGCTTCCTCTACTTGTCTGGCAGCAACAGGTCCATATCTTGGTCCGAAGGATATCGCAGCCCTTGCATAATCTCCATTTTGCTTTGCTTGGGCTTCGGCGTGTAGAAAACCCGCAGACTCTATGGATCTGACGTTTTCAAGCGTCATATGCTTTCCACCAGGAAAAGTGACGCCATCTTTGCGTATGAGATTAATCATCGTGTTCACGTAGTCTTCAGCCACATTTACAGACAAACTTTGCTTAGGGGTTTCGAACTTGACAATCGCATATGCAGAAGCGTCTTCCAATGCTGGAACAGGGATGGCTTCAACTGTGAAAGGCCCTGACACGCGAATCTTGTCGCGTTCAACGATGGGTCTGTCATAGAGAGTCTCCGTTTGTGGAGGCTCATTCTGAGCTATAGACTTCAGCGTAACATGTGGAACCGTCTCGTAAACAAAGCCGCCAGAAACTCCCCTTTCTGGATAAGCTAGCTTATAGTAAGAGAAAATGGCACATAGCATTCTTTGCCTTGCCAAAGCAAGAGCGACGCGACTCGTATCACAAGTGATCCAACGTCTCCCCCATTGTTCTGCAACAAAGGCAGTGGTCCCAGAACCACAAGTCGGGTCGAAAACTAAATCTCCTGGGTCTGTAGTCATCAATATGCATTTTTGAATTGTGTCTGTTGCAGTTTGAACGGCATAGGTCTTATCAGATGTAGAAGCCATTTTTTCCCACAAGTGGTCTATCTCCTTATATGGAAAATCATCATAATATGCAACGAATCTCAGAGTGTCTCCTGCAGGGAGTACTCTGTTTGCCTCTACAAGTCTCTTCATGCCACTCTCATTAGTTTTCCAGCTTCTTCCTCCCGAAGTCAAAGGGGGTTTATACTGTCTACCCTTGTAAGTTACTTGAAAGTCTGCTCCCTTATTGAAGCCTGCTGGCGCTAGTTTATAAGAGGCAAAAACTTTGCTCTCTTTCGGAATCAGGTATGGGTTTTCTATTTCCTCTTTCATCAATTTTCTCCTTTCGCCATTGGACACTTCAATAAAACTCCATGTACCTCCTAATTCTGGAGATCTCCTTTCGAATAATCGATTGAATTTCACTTGATTCTTATCCTTTGCATACCAGAGTAAATAGTCACAAACTACTCCCAAGAGTTTCGAGCCCAATACATTTATCTTTCTTCTAAAAGTGATTAGACTAACAAAATTTCCTGAACCGAAAACCTCATCCATAACCTCCTTAACATGATGTACGTTTTCATCAGAAATCTGCACAAAGCAGCTTCCTTTTTCTGTCAACAATTCTCTTGCCAGAAGCAGCCTGTTTCTAAGATAAGTCAGATACGAATGAATTCCCAATTCCCAAGTATCCCGATACGCCTTTATTTGCTCAGGTTCTCTGGTAAGAAATTCATCATGACCATCCTTAACATCGCGCTGATTTATGGCTGGTTGAAAATTTGAGTCATATCTTATTCCATATGGTGGGTCTATGTATATCATTTGCACTTTGCCTCCCATCATCTCCCTTTCCAGCAGCGAATTCATTACAAGCAAAGAGTCCCCGAGAATCAATCTGTTCGTCCAATCCATATCGTGTTGATAAAACTCAATCCGCTTATCCAAAGGCAAATCTGGCTCAGCAAACAACCTCAACTGCCTGTAAAGCTCTTTCTTCTCAACAGCCTTCAAAATAGCCTTAGTACTAATCCGCTCATGAATATGTAAAGCAACAGTATCCACCTCAAAACTCGTATGCTCAGTCTTCCCAGCCCACTGCAAAGTCGGATCCAAATGCGGATCATACTCGTACTTCTTCCGCTCACGAGTTTCTCTATAAAAAGAAGCCAAACCCGCATCAGGAATATTCTTACGCTTCTCATCCACAAACCGATAATCTTGAACCTTGTTGTTAACAGCATTCCCACGCAGCAACTTCCGCCTAACCCTACGCCTCACCAAGAAAATCAACCCCACACAAGATTGATACTTAGAGTTCTCCAACCCGATGAATTCATAAACATCCTACCAGAAAATATTGCAAATAAGCGCCTAAATAAGTTTCTGGCTAGTTAACCATCATGCATGTACGGATCATCTGACTAAGCAAAAGTTTGAAATGTACGCTGTCCCGCATAATTTACGGAAGGTTAATAATGGCTCCAATTTATGAATCCGGCTACGAAGAGATAAAGGATCTGGCCTTAAAACTATACTCTGGTAAGAACCCTAAAGCCGCGTTGCCATCCGACGAGAAGCTCAAACTTGAAGGGTACTGGACGCAAGCTAGGCTCATCCTGCAAAGAAAAAAGGAAATGCCAAAATATGTTCAGAGGGCCTTCTACTCAAGCGGGGCTCACCTTGAAAGACTAACAGAGTTGCTAGAGTGGGCGAAGACAAACGATCAAGTTCAAAAGTGCATAAAACATAACGCGTTAAAGAAAGCCACACGCCTCATAAAAGAAGAGAGCATAGAGAGATACGGGGTTAGCGCAACATACGCAAATAAATATGCAAGGATAGTGCTTGCCAGATTAAAAACAGAGTTCGAGATTTATACCGAATGGGGTCCCCTCTAGTTCTGGTCACTCTTGAATGTTTATGGTAAAGGGATTGAAATTTCCGTCCGAAGTATTTGCTCACACCCTATTCCGAAGTCCGCGCAAGAACTACGGCGCATGCTATTAAGAACATCGTTGAGAAGACTCCTTACAAAACTATTAATCTCGGAAAACAATAAAAGATATGGAGAGAATCTATGAACAAATCCAAGTTTAGCTTGCCTAGCGTTACTGCATCGGATAGCGATATAGAGAGATTTATTGACAGCGAAATAAAATTTATTTCTCAGGCTCAAGATGTTTCTGCTCTTTCAAGAATTTTTGGTGTTATAGCATACATCAATTCTTTAGAACAACCGCGAAGAGCTGGTTTACTGGATAGACTTCTTAAGTATCTCCATGAGCTGAAGAAAAAGCTCGATTGTATTGGAAAAACTTGGGGCGTAGATTCTTACAGCATAGGCGTGGAATTCACTGGGTTGAGTTTAACTTTAAATTTCAAAATACCAGAAACATCTTCCTAAAATGCAATTAACACTAAAACCCCTTTTGTGAGGATGCGTAGTTTGGGTTTGGGATTAAGATTTAATAAAACACGCGCGCTCTTGGCGGTCTACTGGCATCCTTCGATTCCCTTTTTTATCTCAACTTAAGGAGTCTCGGCATACCCAAAAAGTCTTCTAAGCAGTCTGTGTGGTGCTTCCGCTCTGGATATTTATGATTTGCGCGCGCTCGCTTCCAACAGTTACTATCAGTTTTCTGTGAATTTCGTCCGATATTCTAAGCGTCTTCATTCCTCTATCCAGCCTTTCTCAAGTAGCGTCTTCCAGATCGATTTATAGTAGTCTTATAAATTTAATAAGCCTTGCATAAAATGGGTGGAAAATCTATTTTGAAGGTTCTCTTTACTTTAACCCATCTCTCTCCACTTGTCTAGGATGTCGTTTCAGCAGCTAGCTTTAATAAAGTTAAAGACAAAGCACAGTTTTTGCACGGAGGCTCTCCACAATTGGTTAGGATTCAGCTGAGGCTTTCTAGGAAACGGTATCTTGGAAGCAAATACATATACGAGTATGAGCGCTTGTCCCTGGACATTCCCCGCAAATTCCACGACAAAGTCAAACCCTTCCTAAAACAAGACCTAAACATGGACCTGAGCATAAAAGGCAGCTACCTCGTAATCACTCTGACCCCCGCAAAAACGTTTCGGCACGCTGAATACGCCCCGCAAAAATCAGC
>Ga0315280_10010041_pt1 | contig 11961 bp, 14 predicted proteins | sample YL17G06_40_MG_FD_203697 | JGI IMG/M metagenome (GOLD analysis project Ga0315280, IMG submission 203697) | Sediment microbial communities from Yellowstone Lake, YNP, Wyoming, USA - YL17G06_40 | ecosystem: Environmental > Aquatic > Freshwater > Lake > Sediment | place: USA: Wyoming | collected... | reverse complement strand
TATCGCAACCACACATCTCGCCCTCCAGCAGCAAGTTGACGATTCGCAGCCGGGTCGCATCCGCCAGAGCCTTCAGTTGGCTTTCCATCTTGAGCCTTAGTGTCATACAATTAAGTCTATGCGCACTGACGCAATAAGTGAAGCGAGGTTTTTTATTGAACTGGGTGGGCTAGTACTCTCTCTTTCCCAGCCTTGTGGACGAGGCGCTGCTGAGGGGTAACGAGCAGATCGAGCGTGTAGGAGCGGCCGATAGGCATGTACTGGAAAAGCCATCCATAGACCGCCTGGTGCTCGTTGAAGAACAGGTCAATGAACGCGTCGGAGAGAATCTCCTCGGCGTTGTCCCGGGTGGCGGTGAGCGAAATGCCGTAGATCACCCCAGCCTTCCGCAGATGGGCCATCGCCTGAAGCACACGCTGGAAGACCCCCGGCCCCCGCCGCCGGTCGGTGCGAGCCTCGAATCCCTCCACGGAGATGGCGGGCGTGACGTTCCCCGCCTCCGCCAAACGACCTGCCACTTCCTCACCGACCAGTGTGCCGTTGGTGTAAACCATGAAAAAACAGTCATTGTGTTGGGTGAAGCAGTCGAGCAAGTCCTTGCCTTGGGAGCGGTAGGCAAAGGGCTCCCCACCAGAGATGACAAAGAAGCGCATGCCCCACAAGCTCTTAGCTTCGCAAACGATGCGGTCGAATACGTCCCACTCCAGCCGCTCCCCGCTCGTTCCGGCGCTAGCGTAGCAACCTTCGCACCGCAGGTTGCAGGTCTTCGTCGGGCTGATAACCATGAGTCCCGGGACTCGCTGGCCTTCGTGTTTCTCGGCGAATCTTTCAACAGCGGCCTTCGAACCCTCGTCCTGTAAATCTCTAAGGTAGCCGGCCAATGCCGTTTCTAATATGCCGCGCAAGACCTTCTGAGATACCTGCTTGCGGTCTAAAGCCCGCTTGAAGGAGGCGAGCAAGGCTTGCATCATGTCTATCTTGTCCTGCAAGACCTTGGCCGGCCGCCCCGGGTCAGTGCCGGCCTGAATCTGGGCCACAAGCAGCTTGTCGAGCTGGTTCATCACCAGACCACGCCACCGATCGCTGAGAAGCCCCTGCTCTACTACCGGCAAGGTCAAAGCCACGCCGCCTGCCGCTAGCCGCTGAGCCAAAAGGGTCTTTGTGTCCATGTTCTTGTCCTTTTTGCAGTCCCTTTCAACCCGAGATACGCTCCCGTAACTTCCAGCCGCACAAGAAGCGTGGAAAAAGGCGCGTTGTCATGCCTCTCCACGTTGGTCGTCGTTGCCTACTCTTCGCAAGGCCCTAACTTGTTATCGCACTGCCGGAATGAACAGCACCGGCAAGGGGGCAAGCCGGGCAACGTTATTGGCGACGCTTCCGAGGAAAACCTCGCGGACAAAACCCTTCCCCTGACTGCCCATGAGAATCAAAGAGAAGCTGTTCGTGCGGGCCCGTTCCAAAATGATCTGGGTCGGGGATCCGTATGGGATTTCCGTCTGGACGGAAACTGCGCCGCACTGTTCCAGCCTGAGCTTCATCCCCGCAAGTCTCTCTCGGTCAATCTGGTTGAACTCCTCGAGGCGGTGCCTCAGGTGCCGCTCAATCTTTGCTCGGTCCTGGACGTGCAATAGAGTCACATGGCTCTTGGTTTCTCGCACGATGTGCTCCAGATAAAGGAGAGCGCGTTCCGCCGTGTCGGAAAAGTCTGTTGGATAGAGGATGTGTTTGAAAAGGTTTTCCCAGATTGCGCGGCACCGTTTCCCGCCATTCTCGATTGTGATCTCGAGGCGAACCAGCAGGACGGGCAACACAGCGTGTTGGAGGATGGAATGCGCGGTGGAGCCCAGGAGCAGTTCCCCCACGAAGGTTGCGCCTAGGGCCCCGACCACAATCAGCGAGGCGGAACGTTCGCGTGCCAGTCTGCCGATTTCGTAGAAAGGGATGCCCAGTGGCGTCTGGATATCGACCTCGAAGCCCGCCCCTTCGAGCGCGAGCTTTTGTTTTTCCAGCCTGGGAAGCATGAATTGCTGCAGGGCCCCGTAGAGGCCGCCGACATCCCTCACGTTAAACACATGGGTGAGCACGGCTTGGCGGCTGCCTACCCGACGGAGCGGTTTCACGCACTCGATCATGTGGTCAGAAGCTTCCGAACCATCCGTAGCGACGACGATTTGCGAGAGCATGGAAATCCTCCCTTATGGGGCTTGCTCAACAGCCGGGAACCAGTGTCGCGTGCGATTGCAGACCGAGCACACGGAAAGCATGACCGGCACCTCGATGAGTACACCAACGACAGTTGCCAAAGCCGCCCCGGAACCCGGGCCGAACAGGGCGATGGCCGTTGCCACGGCAAGTTCAAAGAAGTTGCTCGCTCCAATCAAGGCGCCCGGCGCGGCCACCGCATACTGGACTCGGAACAGCCTCATCAATCCATAGGTTAACGACGAATTGAAATAGACCTGAATCAAAATGGGGACGGCGATCAGGAGAACGTGCAGGAATTTCCCCGTGATATTGTCTGCCTGGAACGCAAAGATCAGAACCAGCGTGGCCAGGAGAGCTAAGATCGTTACTGGACTAAACCTGGGCAGGAGCGTTCCTTCAAACCATTCCGCGCCGCGCCGGCGAATAAACCAGGCACGGAGGGAAGACCCCGCGGCCAGAGGAATCACGATGAAGGCGATTACGGAATAAAGCAGGACCTTGAACGGCACCGTCAGGGAGGAGGCCCCGCTGACCAGGAAACGAACCAGCGGCGCAAACAGGACCAGCATGATCAGATCGTTCACGGAAACCTGCACGAGCGTATAGGCTGGGTCTCCATCCGTCAGATAGCTCCACACGAAAACCATGGCCGTGCAGGGCGCGGCCGCCAAGATGATCGACCCGGCAATGTATTGGTCCGCCTCGGCGGGGGCGATCCAGCCGGCAAACACGTGCCGGAAAAACACCCAGGCAATCAGCGCCATCGAGAAAGGCTTCACTAACCAGTTCACGAACAGGGTGACGAGAAGTCCCCGCGGCCGTTTGCCCACATTGCGGATGGCGGTGAAGTCCACCTTCATCATCATGGGAATAATCATCAGCCAGATGAGAACCGCGATGGGAACATTGATCTGGCTCCCCTTGCCAAATTCAAGACGTCTCAGAGTATCGGTGAGACCGGGTATGAGTTTCCCGAGCAAAACGCCGACAATCATGCAGGCGCCCACCCAAACACTCAGGTATCGCTCGAAGTAGTTCAACTTCTTTTGTGTTGTGTTGATAGTTGCTTGTTCCATTAAGATTCACTTTCTTGCTGCGACCTCAAATCTCGGGCGTTCGAGACCGGGCCGCAACTATTCGAGCACCGATTCCCACCCCGGCCAGCCGCGCGTCTCTGCGCAGGAGCAGCGTTGCAGCAGTGTTGGCGGCAAGCGCGACAGCGGCGATCACTGTCATCCAGAGGCCCGTCACCACTTGTGGATTCCGAAACCGGGCGATACCCTCGTAGATGACATAAATTCCCACAAGAACTATCGTCAGTGCGTTGATGAGAGCAGCAATAATTTCGGCTCCCAAGTAGCCGTAGGACTTCTGCGAATTGGATTGCCAGAGCGTGACCTTGGATGCGGCATAACTTACCCCCACTCCCAGGAGGTCACTCAGGTTGTGCATGGCATCCGAAACGAACCCGAGGCTGTTTGTGAAAAATCCGCCTGCAAGCCCCATCTGGAAAACGGCCGCGTCGAGCCCACCTGCCAGCGCCAAGCGCCTTTGCAGAGATTGGCGAGCGTCCTTGTTCATCCTCACCGTTCGGGGTCTCCTTGGCTACGTTCACACACCACGATGGCTGCTAAGCGAACGTCTCACGCACCCAGACGAGGCCACTCTGGAGTGTCAGTTCGCGCACTTGGTTGACGAACCCAGCTACGTCCTGCTGGTCGGTGGTGGTGACCTCAAAGCTCATATAAGCAGGCGTCTTCTCGAGCAATCCTTTCAGCGTGGGCACTTCGAGTTTCAGGTTAACAATGTCGCAGGGTTGGTCTTTCACGAGGGCTTCGAGCTTCAGCAAGAACGCCTTCTCGCCGAAGTCACCCGCGATTTTGATGTGGGCGCGAGTTTGCACCTTGCTTAACTCCTTTTCTGCTTCCTGCCGGGCTTGCACAATCCGGGTCTTGGTTCGCTTCTCTGCGGCTTCCTTGCGGACGACGCTGAAGATCTTGTGCTCTCGCTCCACCTCCCAAACAAGGTCACGGCCCGGAAACGAAATCGCCTGCGTTGGACACACCATCGCACAAGTCGAGCATCCCACCATGCAATTGTAGGGGTGTTCAACGGCCGCCTTCGGCCGGGGACCGGGCGTCATCTCGAAGACCTCCCGGCCGCACGTCACGTAACACAACTCGCAGCCGATGCATTTGCCGGCGTCCACAGACGGAAACCAAGGAACGTCCTGTCGCGGAACGCCGTGCCACCGCGTTTGGCTGAAATCCTTAGGCATGTTGATCTCCTATTGCTTCAGATCTTCGTCCGTCAGGCAGCCTCTCTTTTTCGACGGCTTTTCAGTTCACCCACAGGGCAACGGTCCGTGATAAAACGCAAGTGGTGCCGATGGCACGCCTCGAGCGCAGCATGCGACCAACACCCTGGCGGCATCCATACGACGGGATCGCCCAGCTTCGCACATTCCTCAACGACTTCTGCCGCCGACTCCGAACGTACGACGATAATCACTACATCGGGAACGCGTGGAAGGTTTCTCAGTGACGGGTAGCAGGGGCGCGAAAGGATCTCACTGTAGTTGGGGTTCACAGGGAAGACTTCGTATCCTGCTTCTAAAAGCGTCGCGGCAACCTCGTGACCGTACTTCTCCGCCTTGGGCGTTGCGCCGACAACGGCGTAACTTCGGAACTGAGCAAGAACATACTGAGGGTCCATCATGATGTCTCTCCTGCGCGCCGCCACCACGGGTCTCGGGCCCCGGTTACCTTTTCAACATCGGCTCCGCTGCACTGGAAGGCGGGAGCGTCGAATCACTTTGTGGAAACAGGCCGCGTTCCAAGGCGAGCCCTTGCCAAGCCGGGACTGCGCGATGGAAGTTCTCCGGCGCCTTCAGGATGCTCTCGACGATTGCAGGGTCTTCCGGCTGAAGATGCTTCTGGCTTTGATAACAGCGCATGGCCTCAAGTTTGCGCACGCTATATTCACGAATGTCGATCACGGTGGTCAGCGGCGGAGCTTCGATGCTACCTTTCGCTTCGCAACATCGCGGGACTGAGGCTGAACGCAAGACGTAGTAGAGCCGGGAGGGAGCAAAGGGAGGGAATTCACTCGACTCGACTGGCAACACGGAAGTCTGATCGGCGGTCCAGAAGGCCGTCGTCACGATCTGGCTTAGTGCAACGTGGTCCGGGTGGCCGGAGATACCATCGGGACCAAACGTAATCACCACCTCGGGCCGGATGCGCCGGATCGCGTGAATGATCTCTTGCGTGGCTGAAGCCCAACAATCCTGCGCGAGCTGCTGGTCTGCGCAGTCGAGGAATAAGGGACGCTGAATGCCCAGGGTGCGGGCCGCTGCTTCAAGTTCCTGCTGGCGGAGGCTGGCGAACTGCTCCTTTGTCAAGTGGTCGTACTCGCCTCGGCGCCCCGCTTCGCCGTGGGTCGCACAGAGCAGGAAGATCTGCCAATCGGCCGCGGCATATTTGGCCAACGTCCCGCCCGCCAGGAATGTCTCGTCGTCGGGATGGGCGAAAACCGCCAGGATGCGACGGGATTTCTCGTTTGGCTTCACGGCTCGACCCTCTGACTAAGGGCTACTGGCAGTTTGCTGCCACGGCGGCGTCCAGGGCTCGTCCGACAGCTCCACGCGCACCGCTCTTCCTTCGGCAACTTCTTCCGCCTTCTGTCGAACACTTGAGAGTAGATAGTTGGCCAGAGGACATCCGGGGACCGTCAGCACCATCCTGATCTTGATCTCTTCTTGACTGATAGAGACCTTTTTCACGAAGCCGAGGTCCACGATGTTAGCGCCGAGCTCAGGATCAACCACCTCCGCCAGGCTTTCGAGAACCTGTTGTTCGGTTACCATCTCTCACTCCCTCTTTCTCCGCGCCAAGCGACACAGGGCGCGAATGGATAGTCCCCTCCCGTTAGTCAGGCACCATCCACTTTCCCGCCCACAGGAGAGCGAGCCCGGCGATCATCAGGGCAAACTGCATCGCAGAGCTCCGAGGCCGTCTTTGCTTGTGCAGTTCCGGGATCAGATCCGCGAGCGCTATGTACACAAACGACCCCGCCGCTACAGCAAGAAGCAACGGCCGGAGAGATGCAACGGCAATCGACGAAAAGTAGCCGATAATACCTCCGGCGATCGCGGTGAGCGCAGAGAGGAAATTCAACCAGACCGCCCGCGCGGCACTGAATCCACCGTAAACCAGTACTCCGAAATCGCCAATTTCCTGGGGGACTTCATGGAACACCACCACGAGGGTGGTGACCCAGCCCAGCTTGGCGCTTACCACGAAGGCTGCTGCGATGACCAGCCCGTCCATGAAATTGTGGATGGCGTCGCCGGCGAGATTTGTGTAAGTGAACGTATGCACGTTGCAACTTGCCTCGTGACAATGTCGCCAGCAGAGGCCTTTTTCCAGGCCGAAGAAGAGCACGATGCCCAGCACGACCAGCAGCAGACTCCCCTCGCCCCGCAACTCGTAAGCCTTGGGAAGCAAGTGGAAAAACGCCCCGCCGATCAACCCGCCGGAGGAGAAAGCCACGAGAGCAGCGGAGGCTTTCTTCAAAGTCTCCTCCTGTAATGAGAGGAACAGCACGCCGACCATCGAGAGCGCACTCACCAGAATCGTTGCCAACAGGATGCTTACGGCGGTCGTCACACAGTTTCCCCCTACCCAAGCACTCAACGGTTACGCCGCGCGCCTAGGTTTTCGCTACCTCGCCCGTGCCCCATGCCTCGCGCCCGACTTACGTCGCGATTGATGATGTCACTCCGTTGTGCGATCAGGCTCGGACTGTAAGTTGGGAAGACGAAGTTATTCACCGGCTCCACTTCAACCACGGTTTCTGGCGACGTGTTCAACAACCGTTGACTGAAGTCTGCCGCCAATGCCTCAAAGCGATCGATTTCCCCAGGGTTCACTTGTTCTCCGGCGCCTCGACGAATCCGTATTGAGCGCTCGAGATTGGCTAGGTCCGCTGGAAAGACTCCCGGTTTCAACCACACCCGGAACGCCTCGCCAGTCGAAATTCGTTGCACTACAAACCCGTCGCCGACTGCGTTATCGAGAACCCGGGTGCCGTGGTTCACGCGCCCGCCTGTCATCCAGCCCGCGGCGTCTGCCCAGCAAGGCCCGTTCTTCGCGATAGCTCGCAGGTCTGTGCGATCTGCGACCCCTTGGGGAAACAACCTGTGCAAAAGCACTTTGATTTCTACCCACGAAATCACCAATCCATCGCAAAGGTGCCCGTGAACGCGGGCCAGATCTCTCAGTGACAGTTGTTTCGGCTGGAGGTTCATCCGCCCCAGGGCACTGTCCGTATCGCGCACCCACAGCGGCTGGTTATAACGAGCCTTGGCTGCCCAGGCAGGATAGAAGTCCTCATCGGCCCGGGCGCCGCTACCTCTCTGATCGCTTCGTGAACCGAGCAAAACCCCCAGGCCAAAAACCAAGAGCAGAACCATCCAGGTCAGGCGACCGGTGAGTGGAAAGTAGCGCAATGACTGCATGGAGGAATAACCTGTCACACGCGCTTTTGCTCCAGGCCGCATTTCCCCCTCCTCGGCTAGCTCCTGTTCATCGCACCAAAGTGAAGATCTTGTAAAGTGTTGTGAGCACAATCAGGACGCCAAAGAGCTGTTTGATTCTTCCGCTGGGCATGTAGAGGCTTGTCATCCTAGCCCCGATGTACGAACCGATTGCGCCGACGACAAGCAGGGCAACGGTCAGGTGCAGGTTGAACTGCGCGGTCGAAAGGTGCGGTATGAGCGCAGAGAAGGATGGGGGAGTAACCGCCAGCGCATTCATCCCCGCAGCATGTTTTGCCTCGAAACCCACCAGGATGAGGGTGGGCATCAGTAAGAACCCCGGGCCCACACCGAGAAAGCCGCTGAGTATGGAAATGGGGATTGAAAGGCCAAGGGCCAGTCTAAAGTTCGGCTTGGCCAAAGCCGTTTTGGCCGGTTTGAATAACCTGTAAGCGAGATAGATGACCGCGAAAAAGTAGATATACCAGATGTGAATCTGCCGGCTGTGCTGTGCCACGTAACCCCCGACCGGGGCGAAGACGGTAGTCAGGGCGGCCAACAGCCCACCCCTCCTCCAGTCAACATACCCACTACGCGAAAACCCTATGGTGGAAAACATGGCCGTCAGCCCATTCAGCAAAAGACTCAGCGGCTGGACTTGGTGAACCAAGTCGAGAAGAAACAGTCCGAGAAAGGGCACTGCGGCAAAGGCGACGCCCAGGCCCAGCATTCCCGAAACGACGGACAGGACGAGCAATCCTATGACGATTATCAAAGTCTGATGCATTCCTTAACCCGCCTCAACTCGCTCCTGAAATTCTTCTGTCGAGGAACATCTCGGCACCGCTCTAGATTCGACAAAGGCCCGGCGGCGCAGCGTGAGGGGTAGGCCGAGAGACTACGCGGCGAGTCGGCGCGCTAACCCCTGAAGCTTGCTTACTGCCGCCTCGTAGGCCTCAGCAAACAGTGTCCGAGCCTCTTCTTCTCGAAGCGGGCGCAGGCTGATCATCTGCTTTAGCTCGGCCGGGCTGCGGCCGCTTTCCAGCGCCAGGTGAGCCGCTCCGGCGACGACTTGAGCGGCCGCGGTCAACGCCTTCTCGGCATCCAGGCCGTGAGAGGCTGCCGCCGAGGCCAGCGCTTCGATGACCGGGAAGATGTACGTTGGCCCGACCGCGCACAGGGCGCACCAAGAGTCTATTTGCTCGTCGGGGACCTCGAACCATTTCCCCAACACATCCAGCAGGTCACGCATGAGCCTCCAGTCCGCTTCTGAGACGCGGCGCCCAAAGACGACGAGGTTCATGGCATCTCCGACTAGCCCGGGTGTGTTCGGCATCACACGCGCCACGGCAGCTTCCCCGGCCTCCTGCTCGAGCTTTGCCAGTGGAACCCCCGCAGCCAGCGAGATAACCAAGTGTCCTGGGCCGAGTGATGGGCGAATCTCACGGAGCACGGGAACAACCTCGCTCGGCGGCGGAGCGAGAACCACCGCACGCGCGAATGCAGCACCTTTGCTGTTGTCTGGATCGGTCTGGACGCCGAGGTTTTGGGCAAGTTCCTGTAACCTCTCGGGCCGCACGTCGCACGCCATGATTTGCTGGGGTTGAATAACCTTCGTAGCCAATAGGCGCTCCATCCAAACGCCAGCAATAATCCCGGAGCCGAGAAAGGCGAATTTCTCCTCGATTCGGGGGAATACCTCTTGCCCTTCACACATGGCCTTGGTCTCCTTCTTTCACATCGGCATTTCCGGGCGCTAGCCCCACGAACGAAGGCATTGGGTACTCAGGGTTTTTCAACGCAGCATCCCTTTCACGACCACGTCGACGGCCTCGTCTTCCATAAGCCCGCGGGCCATCAGCGTTTCAATCTGCTTCTTATCGACGCTTCCGATGGCGGATTCAAGCCTCAGCCTGGCGCGGTCGCCCGCAACCAGGAACCGCGATACCGTCCCTGCGCGTGCGTGGTGCTCTTTGATAATCTCGACACCTCGGGTTGAGTGTCGGCTGGCCAAGGGCGAAGACCGGGGAGACACTGTCTCAACGGACCACCACCTCAGTCTCGGTTACCGAGATGCCGTGCCTATCCAGGAGCGTGTTGCTTGCTCGATCGAGCGCCGTCCTTGCCTTCACATATCCAGCCTGTGCGTCCACTTCAGCCGACCGAGCTTGGGCCAAGTCGCGCTGGTACTGGATTACCAGAAAGGTCGTGGATGCCCCGACAGCCAGCTTATCCTCCTCTGCAGCAAGCGCCTGTTCCTGGAACTCACGTTCACCCTCAACAGCTTCCAGGGTGGCTCGCGCCTGTTCCAGGACAATCAACGCATTTTCAATCTCGACGTGCACCTGCTTGATGAGCTGCTGGAGACGCATTTCCTGCTGTCGCAGCGTGAGCCTGTCCCGAGTGTAGTCTGCGTCAGCGGTCCGGTTCCGAAGGGGAATGGTGAGTTGCAGACCTACGCCGTAATCGGGGAAGTCGCGGTGGACCAACTGGGACAAGGCAGTTCCATAGCCGCCCACAATAATCGGGTCTGGATTGTGCGGGGCCGCGCCGGGCAGGGTGAGAGGATTGACATTCCCGGCCAAGGCGTTGTTCCGCACTGTGGCTACCAGGTCCAACGAGGGCAGCAAGGCGTTCCTGCTTCCTTTCAAGGCCAACCGGGTGCTCTCGATTTGAATGCGGGCTTGCGCGAGGTCTGGCCTACTCTTCGAGGCGTTCTCAGCCAGTTCGGAAGTGGAGGGGATGCGCTCGCTCCGGTCGATACGTAGGGGATCGGTCGGGATGATGCGGACAGCCGCCAACGATGGGTCGGAGACGGTCTTTCGCGTGAGGTAATCTTTGAGGACTGTCTCCTGCTGCCGCACGAGGCCTTCGGCGGCGATCAGATCGCGACGGCTGCGGGCCACTTCGGCCCGAGCGCGAACCTCTTCGATCGGCGCCCGCGCGCCCGCTTCGACCTGGGCCTGATTGTCGGTCAGCAACTTCTCAGCCCGTTCCAGCGCCTGACGGCGCACCTTCACGTCCTCGTTCAGACTCACCAAGTCCCAGTACAGCCGGACCACGGCCGCCACGGTGCTGATCACCTGCTGCTCAAAGATGAGATTGGACTGCGTGCGGCTATTGTTGGCGACGCGAATGAAGCGGGAGTTCAGCGCGCGCCCGAAGCCGCGCAGCAGAGGCTGTTTGAATGTAATCCCGAGCGAGGAGGTACTGAAGGGTGACAGATCATAGCGAGCGTGGTTCAGGGTTTGATGGCTGTTCTCAAAACCGGCGAAGATCTCGCCTCCGGTGAGGAGACCTTTTTGCAAGCCGAAATCTGCCGTCGTGAGATCGTTGACGAGTGCGGTGGTCCCCACGAGGAATGAATTTAGTTGCGGCGCGGTCAGATGGTCCCTGCGGATGTTGCCGGTAAGAATGGGATCGAGAGCGGGCGGCAGGGGCCCACTGCTCAATGGAGTCTGCCCGGCGATGGATAAGTTCGTCTCCGGGCCCGGCCCGAGCAAAGGGGCCAGGACGTCGGCGCCGGCGGCGCTCACACTCTTCGGACCTTCCCGCACCGAAAGGGCAAACCCGCGCGGCAGGGCGCCAGCTCCCGCCCGCTTCACGTCCGCGTCGGCAAAGCGCGGGCCGAGACGCTGCAATGCCACGTCCAGATTGTTTTCGAGCGCGGTGGCAATGGCGTCTTGCAGCGAAAGATAGACATTCCCATTGCGCACTAGCGATGCTAATCGAGGAGAATCGTCGGGAACCTGCGCCCGCATAGCTGCGGCAAGCAGCATGCCGGTTACGAATGCAAGAATCTGAAACCGTCTCATTGGGCGGGTCCTCCCCCCTTCGACGCAGCCGGTTTCGCCGGTGCTACGGGCCGAACCTTGACGCCTTCGCGAACCTCGTCGCTCAGATTGGTGACGACCGTCTGGCCGGGGCGCAAACCCTCGGTCACCTCGATTAAGGCGCCATAGTCGCGGCCAAGTTTTACGGGCACAATGATTATGGTCTCGCCCTCACCGAGGACAGCCACCACCGGGCCCTTTTCGGTGTTCCGAAAGGCTGCCGACGGAATCAACAGCGGCGGTTCTTCCCGGCGCAGTGGGAAGCGCACCGTCGCGTACATGCCCGGTAAAAGCACGCCATGCGGATTCGGCGTCTGAACCTCGGTCAGCAGCGTCCTCGATGCGGCATCCAGCGCGCTCGCTGTCCGGGTGACCCTTCCCGGA
>Ga0315280_10010040_pt1 | contig 11962 bp, 7 predicted proteins | sample YL17G06_40_MG_FD_203697 | JGI IMG/M metagenome (GOLD analysis project Ga0315280, IMG submission 203697) | Sediment microbial communities from Yellowstone Lake, YNP, Wyoming, USA - YL17G06_40 | ecosystem: Environmental > Aquatic > Freshwater > Lake > Sediment | place: USA: Wyoming | collected... | reverse complement strand
TGGCCGAGATAGGTGATGTCGCCCACGCCCGTCAGCCGCGCCAACTCGTCGCGCAACTGGATCGTGGCGTAGTTGCTCAAGTAGAGGTTGTCGCGGCTGCCCTTGGGCGAAAGGAGGTTCACGATCATCAACACGCTGGGCGACTTTTTCTTCACCGTCACCCCTTTGCGGTTGACCAGATCGGGCAGGATCGGCTGGGCCATGGCCACGCGGTTCTGCACCAAGACCTGCGCCATGTTCAGGTCCACGCCCAACTCGAAAGTGATCGTCAGGGTGTAGGTGCCGTCGTTGGTGCACTGCGACGACATGTAGAGCATCCCCTCCACGCCGTTGACCTGCTGCTCGATGGGCGCGGCCACGGTGTCGGCCACCACCCGCGCGTCCGCGCCCGGATAGGAGGCCGAGACTTCGACCGTGGGCGGGGCAATCTCGGGATATTGCGCCAACGGCAGCGTCCACATGGCGATCCCGCCCGCCAGCGTGATGATGATCGACAGCACTGAGGCGAAGATCGGCCGATGAATGAAAAACCGCGAAAACACGGCGCGCCCTCACTTCGGATTATCGGTGTCACCGGGTGGACTGGCCGTGCGCCCTCGCCGCAGCGCGTTCCGTCCCCAGTCTCTCAAGAGCCGCAGTAGCGTCAAGAGGAAACCCAGCGCAAAAACCTCCAACGTGATGAAACGAACCCAGCGCATCGGCCGGGAATCAAACCCCCGCGTCGCCGCCAGCCAGTCAATGACGTTGAAGAACACGGGGGTGAGAACAATACCGAACAATGTGACGCCCAACATGCCGCTGAACACGGCCAGCCCTAGTGTTCGCCGCATCTCCGCACCGGCGCCGCTGGTGACCAGCAGCGGAACCACGCCAAGGATGAAGGCTAGCGAAGTCATCACAATCGGCCGCACTCGCAGGTGGCAGGCCTCCATCGCCGCCGCGCGGCGAGCCATCCCCGCCTGCCGCTGCCGCTTGGCGAACTCCACGATCAGAATCGCGTTCTTGCTGGCCAACCCGACCAGGACCACGAAACCGATCTGCGTGAAGATGTTGATGTCCGACCGGGCGATCATCACCCCTGCAATCGCGCTCAGCAGGCACATCGGCACCACCAGGATCACGGCCAGCGGCAGCGACCAGCTTTCGTACTGGGCGGCCAGCACCAGGAACACCATCACCACGGCCAGGGTGAAGATCCACATGGCCGTATTGCCCGCCTGCAACTCCTGGAACGCCATCTCCGTCCACTCGTAGTGCATCCCCGGAAGCAGTTCCCGGTCGGCCAGGTTTTGCATCAGATCGATGGCTTGGCCGGAGCTTACGCCCGGTCCCGCGTTGCCGGTGATGGCGGCGGCCGGGTACATGTTGTAGCGTGTGAGGATGAACGGCCCGTTCACCTCCCGCACGTCGGCCAGGGCGCCGATGGGTACCATCGTCCCCTGCCGGTTGCGGACCCTCAACAGCTTGACGTCTTCCACCTGGTTGCGGAACTCCGCGTCGGCCTGCACGACGACCTGCCAGGTGCGGCCGAAGCGGTTGAAGTCGTTGACGTAGAGCGATCCCAAGTAGACCCGGAGGGTGTTGAAGGCGTCGGCCAGCGGCACGTCCGTCGTCATACACTGGGCCCGGTTGAGGTCCACGTAGAGCTGCGGTGCGTTCGCCCGGAAGACGCTGAACAGCCCAACCAGCAGCGGGGTGGGCCGGGGTGGCTTGCGCAGCGCGTTTCCTTTCTGCACCAGGTTGTCGGTCTGGGCTTGAAGGGTCTTCACCCCGGCATCCTTGCGGTCCTCGATCATGAACTTGAATCCGCCGGACCGGCCGATGCCGCGGATCGGCGGCGGCGGCAGGACGGAAACCAGCGCCTCCGGCACCTCGGCCGCGCACCTGGCCCGGAACGTGGCGGCAATCTCCGTCCCATAGAGGCCGGGTTTGTCCCGTTCCGTGAAGTCGTCGAGGATCAAGATGATCATGCCAAAATTGGACCCCGACGCGCCAATGCCGAACGCCGATCCCGCAATGGCCATCGTATGCTTGACACCTCGCATCCTCATCGCAATTTGCTGCGCATGGTCCACTGCTGCCCGCGTCCGCTCGATCGAGGCCGCGTCCGGCAACTGCACGGCGGCATACAGGTAGCCCATGTCCTGCGCGGGGATGAAACCCTTGGGGGCGATGGTAAAGCACCGGTAGGTGACCAACAACATCAAGGCATAGACGATCAACACCAGGACGCTGACGCGGAGCAGGCCGCCGACCGCGCGGGTGTAGGCGTTCGTGGCCGACGCGAAGCCGGCGTTGAACCAGCGGAAGCCCTGGCGCAACATCGCGCCGGCGGGCCGGGCGATCCACCACCCGGCGGCCGCCCCCGCAGCCGTCGCCGCCCCGGCGGCAATCCACCAGGTTGCCGGCGCGAGCCGCGCCGCGGCGCCTGCCGCGAGCAACGGCCAACCTCGTTCCAGCCACCGCGCCAGCAGGGGCGCAAGCCACTCGTAGCCCAGCCAGCCGCCGAACGCCGGAAACGCCAGCCGGGGCAATGCCTCATGCGTCTCCCGGTCGCGCGGGCGGAGCAGCACGGCCGACAGCGCCGGGCTGAGCGTCAGCGAGTTGAACGTCGAGATGATCATCGAGGCGGCGATCGTCAGGGCGAACTGGCGGAAGAACTGGCCGGTGATGCCGCCGATGAACGCACAGGGCACGAACACCGCGCTGAGGACCAGCCCCACGGCAATCACGGGAGCGGAGAGTTGGCTCATCGCCTTAATCGTCGCCTCGCGCGGAGCCAACCCTTGTTCGATGTAGCGGTCGACCGCCTCGACGACCACGATCGCATTGTCGACGACGATGCCGATGGCCAGCACCAGGCCGAAGAGCGTGAGGTTGTTGAGGCTGAAGCCCATCGCCGCCATCACGCCGAAGGTGCCGATGACGGCCACCGGCACGGCGACCAGGGGAATGACCGCCGACCGCCAGTTTTGCAGGAACAGCAGCACCACAAACGCCACCAGCAGCACCGCGTCGCGCAGCGCCTTGAAGACCTCGGCGATACACTCGCGGGTGTAGGGCGTGGTGTTGAAATAGGTCTCGTAGGCCAGGTCATCCGGGAAGTCCTTGGACAACTCGTCCATTTTCGCACGCACCCGGTCCGCCACCTCCAGGGCGTTGGCGTCCGGCAATTGGACGACCATGAGCCCCGCCGACGGATAGCCGTCCAGCTTGCAGCTTACGTCTTGGCTTCGCGCCCCCATCTCGACGCGGGCAACGTCCCGCAGCCGCGTCACCCGGCCGTCGGGGGTCGCGCGGAGGATCATCTTGGCGAACTGCTCCGGCTCGTCCAGCCGGCCGAGCGCAGCCAGCGTGATCTGCGTCTCCTGCCCCCGGCGGACCGGCTCCTGCCCGATCCGGCCCGAGGCCACCGCGGCGTTCTGCTCGCGGATGGCGTTGACCACGTCGCCGGCCGTGAGGCTCCGGGCAGCGAGCTTGTCGGGATCGACCCAAATCCTCATGCTATAGTCCCGCTGCCCCATCACGTTGACGTCGCTCACTCCCGGCACGCGGAGGATCTCGTCGTACAGCCGCATCAGCGCGTAATTGCTCAGATAGAGTTGGTCGTAGCGGCCGTGGGGCGAATAGAGGTTGACCGACATGAGCATGTCGGGGGACATTTTGCGGGTGACCACTCCCGTCCGTTTGAGCACGTCCGGCAGCATCGGCAGGGCGAGATTCACCTTATTCTGCACGAGCACCTGGGCCAAGTTCAGGTTCACCCCCTGCCGGAACGTGACCGTGAGATTGTACGAGCCGTCGTTGGCCGACTGCGACTCCATGTAGATCATGTTCTCGACGCCGTTGACCTGCTGCTCGATCGGGGCCGCCACGCTCTGGGCCACGACTTCGGCGCTGGCTCCGGGGTAGGTGCAGCGGACTCGCACCGTCGGCGGCGTCACCGGGGGATACTGGGTCAACGGGAGCCGGTAGTAGGCTACCCCGCCCGCCAGCGCGATCACGACCGACAGCACGGTGGCGAAGATCGGCCGGTCGATGAAGAATCGCGACAACATGGCCAGCCACTTTGTACCCGTCACACTCCGCGTGACGCTGGAGCTCCCCACGCGGAGCGTGAGGATTGCGTCGCGGCTTCGACGTTTTTCGGCTGGACTTTGATTCCCGGCCGGACCCGTTGCAGGCCCTCCAGCACGACCCGGTCTCCCTCAGCCAGTCCGCTCTTGATCACCCGCAACTTGCCGTGAAGCGACCCGACCTGCACCCGCCGGTACCCCACTTCATTCTTTTCGTTGACGACGTAGAGGAACTTCTGCCCCTGGTCGGAGCCCAGGGCCTCCTCGGGAATCAGGATTGCCCGATGCGGCTCGCCAATGGGTACTCGGATCCTCGCGAACATCCCCGGCGAGAGAACCCGCTTGGGATTGGGAAACACGCCGCGGAGTCGCAGCGTGCCGCTCATCTTGTCCAGGCAGTTGTCGGCGAAATCGATCGTCCCTTCGTGCGGATAGCCCTCCTCATCCGCCAGCCTCAACAGGATTGTGACCTTGGCCTCGCGGGCCGACTTCAGTTGGCCCGCCCGCACCAGGCGTCGCAGTTGCAGCAGCGTCCGCTCGTCGATGTCGAAGTAGGCGTAGATCGGGTCCAGCGTGACGATGGTCGTCAGCGGCGTCTGATCCGCCTGGACCATGTTGCCCGGATCGATCAACTGCTTGCTCACGCGGCCGTCGCACGGCGCCCGAACCTTGGTAAACTCGAGGTTCAAGTTCGCCAGCCGCAACGCGGCTTCCGCCGTCTTCACGGCGGCCTCCCCCTCCTTGTGGTCGCCGGCGATCTGGTCATAGTCCCCCTGGGCAATCGAGCGAGTCGGCAGCAGCTCCTGGGCACGCTTGAGGTCCTTGGTTAATCGTTCTAGGCGGGCCTGGCTCTGTGCCACCGCGGCCTCGGCCTTGCCCTTGTCGGCCTCGTAGGTCCGCGGATCGATCTCGAACAGCAACTCCCCTTCCTTGACTTCGGTGCCCTCCTTGTTCGGCCCGCCGTCCCTCAGGGCCTTGACGAGATAGCCGCCGACGCGGGCACGGATCTCGACGCTCATCACGGCCTCGGTGTGGCCGAGGAAATCCTCGTAGTCCGTGATGGTCTCGGCCACGGGCCGCCCCACCAGCACCTCCGAGGCAGCGCCCTTGTCTTCGGCTTGCGGCGGCCCAGCCACGGATGGCCGCCAACAGCCGACGATTACAGTCGGCAGCAGACAAGCAAGCCCCACCCACAGTCCGCGTTTCTGGTACATACGCTGCTCTCGCTGGGGAACCGCCTCGTTGGCTTCAGTTTACACGAAGCATCCGGTGGCAGCAAGTAGCAGGGCATTTCAGGACGAGAGCAGCCGCAGGACGCGACTTCCGCCGCCGAAACGCGGGTCTCTTGCCTGCGTGTTCCGGGGCCGGCGAGACGCCCGCGATCCACTTCTCGACGCTCAAAGAGACCATCAAGGCCGGGGCGCTTCGGCCGGCGGCTTGGGCAGCGGCGCGGGCATCGGGGCGGGTTGGCCGATCGGCGACTCCAGCAGGTTCCGCAGCTTTTGCAGCTCCGCCGCCCCTTCTGGCACAACGCTGGGCGGGACTTCAGGCGGCGGTGGGACTTCCGGCGTAGGCTCCTCACGAATCTCCCATCCGCCCCCCAATGCCCGATAGACCTGGATCAACCCCTGGGCGATTTCGCCCCGCGACTGGGCCAGCAGGTCCTGCTGTACGATCCGGTTCTGCTCGATCAGGGCGAATCGGTTGAAATCGAAGCCGGGCTGACCCAGCGCGGTGGGCAGGAACATGTCCTTGACCGCGGCGCTGGCGGCGGCCACGCTCTTTTCCAAGTGCCGCGTCCGGCGTTGCGCTTGGAGGAACGTGACCAGCCCGTCCTCCGCCTCCTCGGCCGCCTGGAGCACCGTCTGCTGGTAGACCGTCACCAATTCCCGGAACCTGGCGTCCTGGAAGCGGATGTTGTTGGCGATCCGACCGTAGTTGAGGATGTTCCACTGGAACGATGGGCCGACGTCGCCAGCCAACGATTTGCCGGAGAACAGATCGGAAAAGTCCTTCGACTGCCACCCCAGGGTGCCGATGATGGAGACGGCCGGATAGAGTTCGGCCTCGGCGATGCCGATCGCCTCCGACTGTGCGGCGGCCTGGCGTTCGGCCCTCCGCACGTCCGGGCGGCGGCGGAGCAGCTCGGCGGGAATGCCGATGGCCAGTTCCGGCGGAGCGGCGGGAATGAGGTCCTCGCCAAGCATGTTGCGGAGGTCTGACGGCGGCATGCCCATCAGGACGCACAACCGGTTTTCCGCCATCCGAAGGTCCATCTCCAGTTGCGGGATGCCCGAGAGGGTCTGCTCCAGATTGCTCTCGGTCTGGTGAACGTCCAAGGGGAGCGTTTTGAAGCCGACCTTTTCCCGCCGCTCGGTCCACTTCAACACCAGCTCCAGGATGGTCACGTTCTGCCGCAGATAGCGGAGCCGCTCCTGGTCGGTACGGATTTGAACGTAGTTGCTGGCCACGTCGCCAAGCAGCGTGACCAGCACTTGGTCGTAGTCGGCCACGGAGGCGTCAAGCTGGTCGTCCGCCGCGGCGATGGCGCGACGGAGCCGACCCCAAAAATCCAATTCCCACGCTAGGTTGAAGCCGAATGTCCACTGGTCGAAGAAGGGCACGGCTACAGGTCCCTGAGCCGCGTTCGGGCTCACGGCGATGCGCTGGAAACTGCCCGCCGCGTTCTGTGTCTGCGGGAAGATCTCCCCCTTGGTAATCCCCAACAGGGCACGCGCCTGGAGAACGCGGAAGCTGGCCTCGCGCAGCGTCAAGTTCTGCCGATACGCGCACAGGATCAGGCGGTCAAGCGTCGGATCGCGGAAGGCCGTCCACCACCGGCTGAGGTCTTGGCCCTCGGCGGCATGAATGTCGGCTTGGTCGATCCAGTGTTTGGCAACAGGGGCGGGCGGTGGGCAGTAGTTCGGCCCCACCTTGAACCCATTATGGACGTAATCGCGGGGACTCGTACAGCCGGCCACCGAAAAGAAGGCCCCGGCCGACAGTGCTAGCACGGTTCGCCCGAGCATGCGCATCCGAAACATGGCATGGCCTTCCCTGGTTACCCAAGCAAGCGGAGAAATCTGGTCTGCACGCCAGCAAAGCCGGCATAACTGATACTCCTCCTACATCGTCATATTCGGCAAATTCGCTCAGAGCGGTTTGACCAGTTTTTCTTCACCGCAAGAATCCCATGCAGTTGCCCCAGTTTACGCCGTTTGCCCCCATGGACGCTCCCACGCATCCGGGAAATCCTCGCTCATCCTGTCCAATAACAGTGTCCCAGACCAAATCGAGGCATGAAAAAGGCGTTGGCGCTGAGTGAATCGCGGCCGATTGATCGGACTGCGGGAAGCATGTCCGGTGGTCAAAAGGAGCGAGAAAACAGTCCTGCGGATTAAGGAGAGCGTGGGCCACAGACGCTGGAGAGCGACTATTTCGGGCGGCCCACGGGGCATCCCTGGAGAAGGCATCATGGGAGGAACTTGGCCGGATTCGTTCTATCCGCTTGTCGTTCAGGGATTTGTGGAACTCGGGTCGCCCGACTCGCAGTCCTTCAGCCGCACGATCCTGCTGAAGGACGGTTGTCTCGTGGGGCAGCGGTTCGAGTGCGGGAGAATCCGGGCCGTGATGCGGATGGACGGGCATGTGATCGAGTTCTACGGCGAGGATCGGCAGTTGCTCCGGGTGGTTGCTTTGGCCGCCGAGGGGGAGATGACTTGATTCCCACGCCCAGCCTGCTACTTGCACGCCTTCACCACGATGCTGATGATCCTTCCTCGAAGCCGCTCATTCTTCTGGGCCGTCGGGGAAGCACGCTCGCTGACGACCGCAATCCCCTTGAATCCCGCCTTCCCGACTGCCTCCAGGTACTCCTGCTTTTCTGAGGCGACAGCCAGCCATTTGCCCCAAGTCTTGTCCTCAAGAACCTCCGCTGGAAACGTGCCTACGACCACCAGATCAGCGATCACGATCCGCCCTTTGGGCTTCAGGCACCTGCGGATTTCCTTGAAGGCTGCGAGCTTGTCCGGGCAGTGGTTCACGACGCAGTTGCTTATCGCCACATCGATGGAATCGTCTTCCAAGGGCAAGTGCTCGATCTCGCCCACCTTGAACAGGACGTTCTGGCAGTTGCCCTTCCGGGCGCTCTCGGTGGCTTTGGCGACCATCTCGGCGGTCATGTCTACGCCGATCACCTTGCCCTTGGGGCCTACCTTCCGTGCTGCCAGGAATGCGTCGAAGCCTGCCCCAGAGCCCAGGTCCACCACGGTCTCCCCCTCCTTGAGTCCGGCCACGGCAATCGGATTGCCGCATCCCAGACAGATTACCCCTTGCGGCACGCTCTGGATTTCGTCGTCCGAGTATCCGATGGCCTTTGCGTGTTCCACGGGGTCGAATGCCCCGGAACTGCTCGTTTGAGAGGAATCCCGCCGATCTGCGATTGCGGCGTACTGCTGTTTCAGGGATTCCCGTGTGTGCTTCTGAGCGTTCGTCCTGCCGAGAACAAGAAGCAGGACGACCCCGGCGAAAAAGAGCACACAGAGAAGTCCGCCTACGACCGTCAAACGACGAAGGAGCGACCGGAGGCCGTCTGCGACCGGTCGTATGGCCTGTCCCTTGCCGCCTCGTCTCCTCATGATGACGAACGAGACCACCGTCATGCCAAAGCCGGTGACTCCTATGGCAGCCATAATCAAGACAGGCAGGTAGCTCCCGTCCATCTTACGACCTCCCCCGAAACGAAGTAGGATTGGTGCGGAGAGAGAACCTTGAGGGCCAAGCTGCGATGGCCCAGGATTGGCGGACTCCGGCGGAAGGTGCTTTACGCCGCTTGGGCCGGGGCGTGTTCGGCTTCGTATTGGTTGGGTGAACGGCATCCGCGCGTCTGGTGGATGCCAACGGTATTGTAGAAGGTTTCGATGTACTTGAACACGCTCAGCCTTGCGTCTTCGAGGTTGGCGCAGGAGAGGTGGTTGGTCCACTCGTGCTAAAGCGACCAGAAGAAGCGTTCCAGCACCGCGTTATCGTAGCAGCAGCCGGTGCGGCTCATGGAGCACGCGATCCCCAGGGCGCGGAGGGTCTGCTGATAGGCGTCGCTGGTGTACTGAGAGCCGCGATCGGAGTGATGCACGAGTTGGCTGCCTTGAGGGCGACGGGACTCGATGGCCCGACGCAACGCCGCGCGCGCCAACTCCGTAGCCAACGACGCGCTCTAGCGACCAGCCCACCAGCTTGCGACGGAACAAATCGATCACCGCCGCCAGGTACACCCGGCCCGTAGCCGTGGGCAGGCAGGCGATGTCGGTGACCTACTTGCGGTGGGGCGCCTCGGCGGTGAAGTCTCGGTCCCGCTTGTTCTCCTGGCGAAGCTCTTCCACGGCGGCGTCTTCGCCGCAGGGCACCGGCGGGGGCGCAAACCTGGCATGCCAGTCCCGCCGGGCTCTTGGCGATCGCGTCGATGGCTCCGCGGCCGCTGACATGGGCTGCTTGTCCATAGAAAAACTCCTTTCGAGGGGCCATTATCTCGCCCCCGCCGGAGTCCGCCAATCCTGGGCCATCGCCGACTCGACTCGGTAGCCGAGCGTTATTCTGATTGCGACGGCCTGCGTCCGCGCGACGGTCGCAACAGAATACTCCGTGTCAGGTCCAAGCTGGCCTGACCGACTGCCGCTCCAGGCAGGCGGATTCACGGAGGGATGGATGGGGGTGCCGCCGCGGCGAAAACGACGGCGCGAAGGACCGCGAAGAACATGACCGTGACAATCAAGTCCCAGAACCGATTCCTCGACCCAATCCGAACGGCGAAGAAAAGGCCCCTCCGGGCCTTGGCGTGGAGCGTACGCAGGCAATCCGCCAAGTGATCCCAAATAAACTCGCCAGGAGGCCCTTGACTCCCCAGGCTCTTTCAGGGATGGCGCGCCTCCTGCTGGCTCACTTCTTCCCTGGCGCAAAGAGCTGGAACTCCCAGATCGACGGGCCGTCGGTGGTTTCCAGGAGGTTGAGCCGCACGTGCTGCGCGGTGACGGGCGGGAGGCGGGCCTGGAACTCGTCTCCGATCGTCGTGCCGCGGTAGAACGTCTTCCACGAGTCCCCCTCTTTGGCCTGGAGCTCGAAGCGGCGGACGCGGCCATAGGGCTCGCTGATCGCCGCACGGTCGAACGCCTGCGGCCGGCCCAGATCGACCTCCAGCCAGGCCGAGTGCGTGCCCCCGTCGCAGCCCCAGCGGGTGTCGGGATCGTCGTCGACCGCCTTTTCGGGGCTGAACTCGGGGGCGCTTCGGAAGAAATTCGACGCCTTCGCCTTCTTGCCGAAGGTGAGCGAATCGGAGGCCAGGCGGCCCGGCTTCAACTCGCCGGCCGGGCCGTCGAGCTTCAGGACGACGATCGTGTCCAACGGGTGGCGGTGGGCCGGCGGGACGCGGACCTCGATCGCCTCGCCGGTCTGCTTCACCGTGGCCGTCCCCCCGGAGAGCACCAAGCTGGCCACGATCTTCCGTGGAATCGGCGGCAACCGGACCGACTCGCCCGGCCAGTCGAGCACGTGGAGATAGACCGTCTCGGCGCGGTGGGTCGTGCCGCCCCAGGGCCGCGAGCGGAACGGGCCGCCGCGGGTCCCGTAGATGCTCTCCCCGTGCTGCTTCAGCCAGCGGCCGATCTGGCGGAACCGTTCGGCCTGGCGGGGCTCGATCCGCCCGTCGGGCATGGGATTGGTGTTCAGCGCCAGATTGCCCCCGCGGCAGGCACACGAGACGAGCAAATTGACGCACTCCTTGAGCGACTTGATCCGGTCGTCGGGCTTCCACGACCACTGCGTGCCCAAGGTGATGCAGCTTTCCCACGGCCGGCTGAGCTGGAAACCGCCGAGGTGCTGCTCCGGGGTGTCGAAATCGGCCGGCAGCCCGCAGCGGTTGTTGATCAGAAGCCAGGGCTGGATCGAGCGGGCCATTTGGAAGAGGTTTTCCGCGTCCCAGTCCTTGGCCGACCCGCCCAGGCCGTCGAACCACAGCCCGTCGATCCGCCCGTAGTCGGTCAATAACTCGCGGACCTGGGCGTGCAGGTACTTGACGTAGCGGGCGTGGTTGGCGGTGCGATAGTCGGGGTGGTGCCAGTCGGGCTGGGAGTAGTAGAGCAACAGCTTCAGGCCCGCCTCGTGGCAGGCTTCGGCAATGTCCTTCATCACGTCGTGCCGCCAGGCGGCCTCGGGACTGGTGCTCTTGTAGTCGCTGACTTTCGTGTCGTAGAGCGAAAAGCCGTCGTGGTGGCGGACCAAAAAGATCATGTACTTCATCCCCGCGTCCTGGGCGAGCTTGACCCACGCCCGGGCGTCGAACTTCTCGGGCTTCCACTTCTTGTAGAGGTTGTCGTAGACCTCGACGGGCGTGGGCCCGGCGCCCCCTTGGCGCTGATCGGGCCGGGCCTTGCCCCGCGACCAGCCGATCTCCAGGCCGGTCAAACTCACCGGCCCCCAGCAAACGAACATGCCGAGCCGGGCATCCTCCCACCAGGCGATCTGCTCCGGCTGGGCGTGGAGATAGGGCCTGGACGGCTCCTTTCCGGCGGTTTTGTCCGGCTCCGCGGCCGTCGACGATCGTGCCGCAAGGGCCCCTAAAGAACACGTTGCACCGAGGAGCAACCCAACGATCGCGGCAAAGCGGTTCTTCATGACTTTTCTCCTCGAGATGGAACCCCGGGACGTGACTTTCCATAAGATAGGCGGGCAGTGGAGCGCCGGCAATCGAACGGCGGGGGCGCCGGGTCCCCAAGTGCGCAGGAGACTTCCCTGCAAGGCCCGATCGCCCGGTCGATTCAGGACCGTCCTTGACTACCACTATCGGGTGGCCATGGTCCGGCTCCCCGTGTCATTGCTGTAGAAAACAATACTATTGA
>Ga0315280_10010039_pt1 | contig 11962 bp, 9 predicted proteins | sample YL17G06_40_MG_FD_203697 | JGI IMG/M metagenome (GOLD analysis project Ga0315280, IMG submission 203697) | Sediment microbial communities from Yellowstone Lake, YNP, Wyoming, USA - YL17G06_40 | ecosystem: Environmental > Aquatic > Freshwater > Lake > Sediment | place: USA: Wyoming | collected... | reverse complement strand
GCAAATCGGCGACATCCACTCGAAAGGCCGTCCGCCCCTGCACCTGAACTTCCAGACAAAACGACCATGCAAAAACCTACCGGCCTCTTCGCACCCCACTTGACTGTTCATAGTCGGTCTTTGGGCGGCGGGCACAGAGATCGAACGAGCCGAACCCGCCCATCGACAGCCCCGTCACGTACCGCCGCGCCGGGTCGATCGAGTATTCCTTCTCCAGCGCGTCGAGCAGGGCCATGGCCAGCCGCATCGCCTTGCTCGGCCGGTCGGCGGCCTTGAAGTCGGACTTGCGGCCGCGGGGCAGGCCGCCCCAGGTATCTTTCTCGGGACACTGCGGGGCCACCAGAAACGAGGGGTGCTTGGCCGCCACGTCGTCGCTCACCAGGCGGAGCACCCCGGCGTGCTTGAGCTGGGCCTCGTTGTCGTCGCCCCGCTCGCCGGCCCCGTGCAGGAAAAGGATCAGCGGATACTTCTTCGCGGGATCGTAGTTGCGAGGCACGAACAGCCGGTAGGGAAGGGTCTCTCCCTCAGCGTTGCGATAGACGCGCTTCTCGAGCCGGGTCCGCGGGTCCGGGGAATCGGCCCCGAGGGCCAGGTCCCAAGCCCAAAGTGCGACCAGCGCCAGCATCACCACCGTCAGTCTCCCGTGAAATACCATCGGCTCATCTCCTGTGCGAGCAACTCAAGGCCCGCGGCACAAGTGCCGCCGCTAAACGTGGGCCTCTACTCGGTCTTTTTCCATAGATCGATCGGTCTGGCCGCGTCGGTGCGGAAGGGGAGGGGGACCTTGCAGCCGGTGCGGGCCGACTCGTAGGCGGCGAAGATCGCCTCGAGCACCACCCGCCCGTCGTCCCCCGTCTCCATCGGCGGCTTGTCGCCGGCCACGCACTCGACGAAGTGGGCCATCTCCTGCGGGAAGCCGTAGTTCCAGGCCTCCTCGTAGATCGTGAAGCTCCAGCCCTTGGTCGAGCCGGCCTTCTCCACCGCGTAGTCGTAGCCGGCGGCGCTGTAGGTGTGGATCGAATTGCCCCGCAACAGGTCGGCGAAGGCCACGCCCCGCGAGCCGTAGACCTCGGCGCGGTCGTCCATGCCGCCGAGCTTGGTCCAGCTCTCTTCGGCCAGCCCGACGCAGCCCCCCTCGAATTCCACCAGGATCAAGGCGTTGTCGTCCCCCTGGGTCTTCTCCTTGTGGACCAGAGTGCCCATCTGGGCGTAGACCGACTTGATCGGGCGCTTGCCGACCATCCAGCGGAAGAACTCGATGGCGTGGCAGCCCATGTCCATCGCCACGCCGCCGCCCGAACGCCGAACGTCCCAGAAGTGGGGGGCGTGCGGGCCGTCGTGCTTCTCCAGTTGCTTGATCAAGGTCGGCCCGCCCAGGGCCCCGTCGTCCAAGAGCTTCTTCATCCGCACGTACTTGGGGGCAAAGCAGATCTCTTCGGCGTACATCAGCTTGACGCCCGCGCGGCGGCAGGCCTCGATCATCCGGTCGGCTTCCTGGAGGTTCAGGCACAGCGGCTTCTCGCAGACGACGTGCTTGCCGGCCGCCGCGGCCCGAACCACAGACTCGCAGTGCAGGTCGTTGGGCACCCCCAGGACCACCAGCTCGATCTCGTCCATCTCCAAGAGCTTCTGGTAGTCAGTCAAAGCGTGGGGAATGTGGCACTTCTCCGCCAGGGCCTTGGCGTGGCCAGGGGTCGGGGAAGCCACCGCCAGCACCTCGGCCTGGGGGACCCATTTGAACGCCTCGGCGTGGATCGTCGATACGAACTGCGAGCCCACCAGCCCGACACGCACACGTCTTTCCATCGTCAGAACCTCCTACCCAATCCAGCACCTCCCAACGCGGCCTGCGGCCTCAGCCAAACGGCGGGCAAGCCCGCCCGCTACGCGACATACCGAACGCTTCCAAGTCCCTGACGTGATACCAGAAGCGAGCCCGACGTGCAATCGGCCGCACCCTGCGCTTGGCGAACTGGCGAGCGGCGGCGATAATAGACCGATTTGAGGCGGTCACTACAGGGGGGTCGGAATGCCGCTGCCGATGGACAAGGCTGTGATCCTCGCCCGCGGGTTGGGGACCCGCATGAAACGCGCCGATGCCCAGGCACACCTCGATGCCCGCCAGGAGGCCGTGGCCCTGACCGGGGTCAAAGCGTTGATCCCCGTCGGACGGCCCTTTCTGGACTACGTCCTCTCGGCCCTGGCCGGCGCGGGCTATCGCCGGGCGTGCCTCGTGGTGGCCCCGGACCACCATGCGCTGAGGAGCTACTATCAGGACGAGGTGCGGCCGCGGCGCCTTTCCGTCGAATTCGCCGTCCAAGAGCATCCCCGTGGCACGGCCGACGCCGTGGCCGCCGCGGAGTCGTTCGCCGCGGACGATCCCTTCCTGGTCATCAACTCCGACAATTACTACCCGGTCGAGGCCCTCTCCCGGCTCCGCCGCGAGGAGGGCTTTGCCGTGGCCCTGTTCGAGCGGGAGAGCATGCTCTCGGGGAGCAACATCGCGGCCGAGCGGATCCGGGAGTTTGCCGTGGGCAAGATCGACCCCCGGGGATGCCTCCAAGAGATCATCGAGAAGCCGGACCCGGCCACCCTGGCCGCGATGCCGCAGCCGCTCTGGCTGAGCATGAACTGCTGGCGGTTCGGGCCGGCGATTTTCCGGGCCTGCCGCGCGATCCGCCCTTCCCGCCGCGGAGAGCTGGAGCTCCCCGACGCGGTCCAGTATACCATCGATCAGTTGGGGCACCCGTTCCGCGTGGTGGGCGTCCGGGCCCCGGTGCTGGACCTGACCAGCCGGCGGGACGTCGCCGCGGTCGCTCCCAAGCTGGCGGGGATCGAGGTCAAGCTGTGATCGAGCGGATCGACTATTCGGGCGAGCTGACGGATCGAGCCGCGCTGGAGGACCGGCTTTGCGCGGCCGGCCTGGGCCGCGCCGCCGGTGCCCGCCGGGCGGAACTGTTGGCCACGGCGGCCGCCGCCTGGAAGGCCGCCTGCCCGACGCCGTCCGCTCGGCCCAAGGGCTTCTTCGTCCCCGGCCGGATCGAGGTCCTCGGCAAGCACACCGACTACGCCGGCGGCCAGACGATGGTCGTCGCCGCCGAGCGGGGTTTCTCCCTGGTCGTCTCGCCCGCTGCGGACCGCTTAGTGGTCGTCATCGACGCGGTGCGGCGGGAAGCCGTCGGTTTCGAGATCGCTCCCGGGCTCGCGCCCCGATCCGGCCACTGGTCGAATTACCCGGCGACCGTGGCCCGGCGGATCGCCCGCAACTTCCCCGGGGCGTGCCGCGGCGGGACCATCGTCCTGGCCAGCGACCTGCCCCCGGCGGCCGGGATGAGCAGCTCCAGCGCCTTCATCGTGGCCGGCTTCCTTGCCCTGGCCGAGGTGAACGCCCTGGTCCACCGACGGGAGTTCCAGGACAACGTCCACGACCTCACGGACCTGGCCGGCTACCTCGCCACGATAGAGAACGGGCAGACCTTCGGGTCTTTGGAGGGGGATCGAGGCGTAGGCACGTTCGGGGGAAGCGAGGACCACACGGCCATCCTTTGCGGCCGGCCCGGCCAAATCAGCCAGTATGCCTACTGCCCGGTCCGCTTCCAGCGGACGATCCCCGTCCCGCCGGGCTTTTCGTTCGCCGTCGGCGTCAGCGGCGTGGTGGCCGAGAAGACCGGGGCGGCCCGGGAGAAATACAACGCCGCCTCGCACCTGGCGGCAATGCTCGCCGAGCTGTGGCGCCGCGCGACGGGCCGCAGCGATCCCCACCTGGCTGCCATCCTGAGCAGCGGGCCGGACGCGGCCGCGCGACTCCGGCAGGCGGTCCAGTCCGCGGAGGAAGTCGGCTTGGATCGCCGGGCCCTACTGCGGCGGTTGGATCATTTCGTCGTGGAAAACAAGCAGGTCCTGCCGGCGGCCGGCGAGGTCCTGAGCCGGGGCGATCTCGCGGAGTTCGGGGCCCTCGTGGACCGATCCCAGCGGGCCGCCGAAGAGCTCCTGGGCAACCAGGTGCCCGAGACGTCGCACCTGGCGGCCAGCGCCCGGTCGCTCGGGGCTGCGGCGGCCTCGGCCTTCGGGGCCGGCTTCGGCGGCAGCGTCTGGGCCCTGGTCGAGGCGGCCCGGGCGGACGACTTCCTCACCGCATGGGCCGAGTCCTATCGCGGCCGCTTCCCCGCGCACGCGGACCAGTGCGATTTCTTCCTCACCGGCGCCGGCCCGGCAGCATTCCAAGTGGGCTAAGCCGCAAGCGGCCGTCCAAGAATAACTCCCCTCTCCCGTTCGCGGGAGAGAGGCCGGGGGTGAGGGTACGTGCCGTCAAGCCGGTTGCGGCTTAGCAGCTTGATCCCCTGCTGCCCGCCCTGTATACTCCCCGTACTTCCGGCGTCGAGTCCATGGGATTCCCTGCTCGACGCGCCCGGCACAACGCGGGAGGCTTCCTCCGATGACGCTGACGCCCCTCGACTGGATCATCATCGTCGTCTACCTGGTCGGCTGCTCGGCGGCGGGGATTTGGATGCGGCGCTACGTCCGCAACGTCGAGGACTTCGCCGTAGCTGGGCGGGAAATGGACCTGAATCTCGGCGTGGCCTCGCTCGCCGCCACCGAGGTCGGCATCGTCACCGTGATGTACACCGCCCAGATGGGCTTCACCGACGGCCTCGCCGGAGCCACCTTCGGCGTCCTCGGCTGCCTGGCGATGATCCTCATCGGCTGCACCGGGTTCGTGATCGCGCCCTTGCGCAACGCCGGCGTGATCACGATCCCCGAGCTGTTCGAGAAGCGGTTCGGCAAGCACGTCCGCTGGCTGGCCGGTTTGGTGGTGATCCTCGGCGGCGTGCTCAACATGGGGATCTTCCTCAGCGTCGGCGGGAAGTTCCTGATGTTCGTCGCCGGCCTCGATCCGAAGGCCGCCTTCCACGTGCCTTTGCTCGGGCAAGGGCTTACCCTGGGGTATCTGGAGCTGACGATGACGGCCCTGCTGGCCATCGTGCTCATCTACACGGTGCTGGGGGGCATGATCTCGGTGCTCATCACCGACTATCTCCAGTTCATCGTGATGGGAATGGGGATCGTGGTCACGTCGGCGCTGGTCATTTGGACGGTCGGCTGGTCGAACCTGGTGAGCCAACTGCCCGAGGCCCACAAGGTCAAAGTTGCCTACCAGGAGGCGTCGGACGCGGCGGCCGAGGCCCGCGCCGCCGCCGAAAAAGTCGCGCCGCAAGGAAAAGGGGAATCCGGCGGGTCGAAGGAGCCCTCGGCGTCCACCCCGGGGGAAAAGGCCCGGCTGGCCGAGATCGCCCGCAAGTCGATGGTCGCGGCAGGGATCGCTCGGGACGCGGCCAGTGGAGACCCGAAGGAGGCGGAAGCCGCGGCCGCGGTCGCCGCCCGGCGGGCCGCGGAGCTGGATGCGGCCCGCACCGCCGCGGCCAAGGAGGCGATCGCCGTGGCCGCCGACGCGCAACGCGCCACCGAGGCCCTTAACGACGCCGAGAAAGAGGCCGCGGCAGCGGCCAAGAAGGCCCAAGAGTCCGCCCTGGCGGCGCTGCGGGCCGCGCTGCGGGCGGAGGTCGCCGAACAAGCAGCCCAATCGAGCTCCACCCCCTCCTCAAACCCAGCACCCGCTGTCGATCAGAAAACCCTTGCCGCCCGCCAGGACGCGGAACGACTGGAGAGACTGGCCGACGAAGCCCGCCGCGCGGCCAACCAGCAGGCGGAGAAGGTCAAGCAGGCCGCCGGGGAGGCCCGAGCCGCGGCCGACCGGGCCGAGCAGGCCGCCGAACACGTCCAGAGCATCTCGGGTGGGCTGGCGATGGGGCACCCCTTCAACCCCTTCTCCCGCAGCGGCAAGGGCTTCGGCTGGGTCCTCTGGCAGGCCCTGACCGCGATCGCCGTCTCGACCACCTGGCAGACGACGATCGCCCGCGTGCTGGCCGCCCGCGACGCCGCCACCGCCAAACAAATCTACCGCCGCACGAGCTTCTACTACGTCGGCCGCTTCGGCCTGCCCGGCGTGTGGGGCATCGGGGCCTTCCTCTATTTCTGGGCCATCGGCGGGCTCCCCGAGGGGACCGAGAGCCTCACCGCCATGCCCGCCTATCTCCACACCGTCCTCCCCGTGGGCATCCTCGGCCTGGTGATCGCCGCCATGCTCGCCGCCGAGATGTCGACCGACAGCGGCTACCTCTTGACCTGGGCCACGGTGATCTACAACGACCTGATCGGCCCCTGCCTCCGCAAGCCCCTCTCGACCCGCGGCAAGCTCCTCACCGTCCGCACCCTGGTCCTGGCGATCGGGCTGTTCCTGGTCTTCTACGGCCTGTGGTACGAGATTCCCGGCGGGGCCTGGGACTACCTGGTGATTACGGGCAACATCTACTTGGCGAGCCTCTTCAGCCTGCTCGTCGGGGCGCTCTACTGGCGGGGGGCCAACAGTTGGGGCGCCGTCTCGGCGATCCTCCTGGGGGCCATCGGGCCGCTCACCTTCTTGGTGGTCAACGCCGTGGTCGAGAAGGAGCATCAGATCTCGCCGACCGTGGCCGGGCTGTCGGCGTTCGGACTGGCCTTTGCCGGGATGATCGTCGGCTCGACGGTCGGCCGCGTGATGGGGGCCCGCGACGGCTACGACCTCGAACAATCGTCCGGGGAGCAGCAATGATCGACGACGCCTTCAAGTGGTTCTGGACGGCGATGGTTTTCGCCTCGGTCGCCTGGTACGGCTACCTCTTGTTTCACGTGGGCATCCGCGGGGGGTGGGACATCTACCGGATGACGCGGGCCTTGTCCCGCCCGGCCGAAAAGTCCGAGAGCGGCGGGCGGCCGCCGGGGGCGTGACCGCCGGCAGGATGCTAAGCCGCAAGCGGCTTGACAATCCACCCGCGCGCCGCTTGCGGCTTAGCCCGGCCGCTTGCGGCTCAGCCCGCCCCGAGCCAGTGGATCGTTTCGTAGAGCGCCACGACGTTCTCCGTGGGCGTGATCGGCTGGAGGTTGTGGCAGGGGGCGCAGATCCAGCGGGCCGTGCGGTAGATCGCCACGCTCTGTCGGACCTCCTCGACCACGTCCTCTACCGAGCCGAAGGCCAGCGTCTGCTGGTTGTCGATCGAGCCGTGAAAGATCAGCCGGCCGCCGTACTCGGCCACGAGGCCCTCCCGCTCCATGCCCGGACAGCGCCACTGGATGGGGTTGAGGACCTCGATCCGCACCCGCTCGACCAGGTCCGGGAGGAACATCCGCGCCGCCCCGTCGGTGTGATACATCACGTGGACGCCGAAGGACCGGGCCAACTCGGCCATCTTCATCTGGTTGGGGAGCAGGAACCGGCGATAGGTGGCCAGACTCATCAGCGGGCCCGTTTGCGACCCCAGGTCCTCGGCCACCCAGGTCAGGTCGATCCGCCCCCGGCCCGCCGCGAAGACCCGCCGGTGGTGCTCGTAGTGAAACGCGAAGAGGTGCCCCAGGATCGCCTCGGCAATCTCCGGCCGCACCAGTAGGTCTTCAAACGCGGCGGCCAGCCCGCGGAGGTAGCCATAGAGCAGAAACGGCTCGTAGCAACCGGCGTGGATCGGCCAGTAGCGGTCGTCCTGCTCGACGGCTTGGGTGACCGCCTCGTAGTCGAAATCGTCCGGGTCGGGCCAGCGGTGGGCGTGGACCTCCTCGACGCTTTGGGCCCCGGCCAGCGGATGAAAGCACGGCTCGTCGTAGCTCCCCGAGCCGTAGTCCGCCTTGCGGTAGCGCACGCCCCACAGGTCGGCCTGGGGATCGAGAGGGTGATGGGCGAGCGTCCACCGCGGCTCGACGATCCGGCGTTTATCGACCCAGAGCTTCCGCCACAGCGCCGTCTCGTCGGCGCAGTCGAGGTCCTCAAGCAGCCGGGCGGTCACCTCGGGGGTAGCCTGGTAGTCGGTCGGAATGCGGTCCGGCCGGCGGTTCTCCAACAGCGCGAACCAGCGCTCTCGCGGGGTCATGGGTTATCGGCGACCTCCCAACGGGCCTTCGTCCCGGCGCCGTAGCCGGCGAAGGCTTGCGTCAACTGGTCGAGCTCGGCGTCGGCCTTGTGGATCCAGACGCGGTAGTTAAGCCGGATCGCCGTGCCCGGCGCGAACGTCCGCGCCTTCACGCCCGGCCAGCCGACGCAGAGGATGCCGTAGTGGCGGGTGAGCCAGGTGGGGGGGAAGTCGGGGTGGGCGGGGTCGACGAAGATCGCCGCCCCGCTCCGGCCCGCCGCCCCGGCAAACCGCGCGCTCAAGTCGGCCCAGGCCAGCGGCGTGTCGGGGAGGTCCTCCTTGGTGCGGCCGCTGGGCACCGTGATCACCGTCTCCTTTTCCTTCCGCACGGCGTAGCGGAGGTTCAACCCGCCGTAGCTCTTTCCTTCCGCGCCCCGCAGCGTGATTGGCCTATCGACCGGGACCCAGGCGAACTCCAGGTCCAGCGACCGCTCGCCGCCGGCCGCCCGGTAGGCCCGCAGCCACACCCGCTCGATCATCACCTTCTTAGTGCCGACGAACCAGCCGTTTTCGACGCCGAGGACCGCGGCCACCGGCCCGGTCTCGCGGCAGATCCAGCGGACGAACTTCTGCTGGATGTTGTTGTAGACCCAGAGGTCGTACTCCCGGCCGTCGATCCCCACGTGCGGCCAGGACCAGAAGATGCCGTGGTGATGGTAGTGGTCCTTGGGGAAATCGTCGGTGAGGACTTCCCCGTTGAGGCCGTAGAGGGGATGGACGTAGCAGGCCCGGCTGCGGCGGGTGTCCTTCTCCGGGATCTTGGCGTCGGTGATGACGCCGTGGTTGTAGACCAGCACGGGCCGGTCGCCGTCCCACAGGCCGAGCGAGTTCTCGTCGACGTCGCGGAATCGGAAGCCGGCCTTTTCCTTGGCCGTCCCGGCCGGCATCGCTTCGAGCCGAAACCGCCGCACGCCAGCGGCACCTTCCCGCGGCGGGACGTTGGCCGCAAGCCGCGCCCCCTTTTCGTCAACCGTTCCGTCGGCCGCCGTCGCCGGGACCTGTTGGGCGGGAATCTTGACCTCTGGCCGCTCGACCTCGACCTCCGGCCGGTCGACCTCGACCAGCCACCACGCCGCGGACGCGTCGCGCCGGACGCCCCCCGGCAGCGGAACCGCCAGGTGGATCGTGGTCCGCTCGGCCGGCACGCTCAGGACCGCCGGCGGACTTTCGGCAGCCGCCCCCGGCGCGCTCGCAGCCGGGAGATAGCCGGCGACCATCACGATCGTGAGACAAAGAGCGGGCTTCGGGAGAACGAAAGAGGTGCGCGTGGACATAAGGTTGCTCCTCCAGGCAGGAATCCGGGTGCTCAAAAAGTCTTCACGTCCACCGCGGCCCCGCGGCGATCGGCGGACAGGTACGCGCTGTAAATGGTCGAGATGGCGTCGGCCGCCAGGAGGCTGTCGCTCTGGAGCGGCTCGCCGTAGGCGATCGTGCGGTAGAAGGCATCCATTTCCTGGGGATAGCCGGTGAACCAGTCTTCCTCAGGCGAGGTGCAGGCCCAGCCCTGCTTCGTGCCGATCTTCTCCACCACGTAGACGTCGCGGAAGTACTCTTCCTTGGGGTTGTAGGTCTGCATCGCCGTGTTGGGGTTGATGTTGCAGATCGTGCGGTGGTTGTCGGCGCAGATCTCAAGCCAGTTGTGGATCCCGCCCAGCACGACGTCGGAGGCGAACACCGTGGCGATCGTGCCGTCGCTGAACTCGACGTGGGTCATGGAGAAATCGTCGATGTCGTAGTAGTCGCGGCGGAGGTGGCCGGCGTCGCGGAAGGCGGGCAGGCGGGTGATGGCGTGGGTCCGGGCGGAGACGGACCTGGGGCGGATCGGGCGGCCGTCGCGGGCCCGGCCCTCGACCCGCTTCAGATAAAGCGCCGCCGTCAGCGGGTGGCAGCCTTTGCCGATGAGCACGCCGCCGCCGCAGCGGGCGGAATAGGCGTAGTCGACCGAGTGCGAGCCGCTGTGGGCCTCCTCGCCGTGGATCCAGAGGATCTGCCCGCCGGTCTTCTCCAGGATCTCCCGCTCCTTCTGCACCGCCGGGGCGTAGACCCAGTTTTCCGCGTACAAGAGCCGCCCGCGGCTGGCCCGCTCGGCCTCGAGGATCCGCTCGACGCTGGCCAGCGCAGTGCGGAGGGCGAGCTCCTTGTCGGCGCGGTCCCAGTGGAAATCCGCCGAGCCGTCGCCGAAGTAGCCGGTCAGCGGCTTCTCGCAGACGACGAACTTGTCGCACCGCAGCCCCGCCAGGGAGATCGGCTCGTGGGCCACCGGCGGCACGCAGACGTGGATCACGTCGACCTCGTCCAGGAGGCTCTCCAGGCTCGCGAAAGCGTGGATGCCGCGGTTCTCCGCGTAGGCCGCGGCGCCGGTCGCATCCTTGGAGTAAACGCCGACGACCTCCACGTCGGTCCCGTAAACCCGCTCGAGGGCCTCGAAGTGAAACGTCGCGGAAAAGCCACAGCCGACAATGCCGGTGCGGACGGTTTTCTTGGTCACGGAGCGGATCCTTAGGGTCGAGACTTTGACGGTGGGTCAGCGGCCTGAAGGCCTCGACCCACCCTACGACTCAGGATAGCCAGCCGAGGTACTCCAGGAAATTGAAGAGCCAGGGGTGCGTCCACGGGTTCCAGGTGGGATAGCTCGTCGAGAGGGCCGAGACGGCGAGCATCGCCAGGGCGAGCCAGCGGGTCCAGGCCCGCCGGGCCATGGCGTCGGCCCCCGGGAGCATCGCAGCCAGCCACAGCGGGGCCAGCCAGAACACCCAGCGGAGCCCGCTCGTGGCGCCGCCGTAGTTCCGGTCCTGTTGGCCGACGACGCCGAGATAGAACACCAGGCACGCCAGCGACACCGCGGCGATCAGGATCGCCAGCTCCCGCAGGCGGCGATCTCCCGGCACCCCCAGCCAGCGGCCCAGCCCGACGACACTGACGATCCAGAGCGGCGTCAGCGAGAAGATCCCGTGGTGGCCCACCAGCGCGTGCAATGCATACACCGCCCGCGACGGCTCCCCCTGGTCGATCTCGCTCTGCTTCTCCCGGTTCTTCGGGTGCCAGTAGCTGAGCAGGGTGCGGCCGCTCCGCTCGTACTCGAAAACGTACCAGTTGTCGGCCGGGTCGGTCTGGCTGCGATGGGCGTAGGGCGGCCGGAGGCTGTGGTGGGCGATCCAGTTGGTGGCGAAGAATCCGGCGGCCACCACCGCCGCCGCGGGGATGTAGGCGGCCAGGGTCTTGCCGGGAGCCTTCCAAAGCAAGGCCGCGGTCAATGCGGCCAGAAGCGCCAGCGCCGGCAGCTCGTCAGCCGCGGCCAGCGCGGCAAACAAACCCGCCACCGCGAAGTACGGCCAGCGCCGCTCGCCGTCAAACCAGATGCGGACCGCGGCGTAGAGGGCCACGATCGCGCAGACCGCCGCGGTGAGGTGATTGTTGATCACCACGGCGAAGGTCGTGAGGAACGTCCCGAAGCACGCCGCGGCCATCACGAACACGCGGCCCCAGTCGGTCGTCCCCAGCCGCTCCGCCAGCTTCGCCAAGAGCCAGAAGTAAACCAACAGCGGCAGGAGGTTGTTGAGGACCAGCATTGTCCTGCCAATCTCGTAGGGGCGCGTCCCCAGGGTGGCGCCGGAGAGGCGGTGAATCACCCAGTACTGGGCCGCCAGCAGCGTCGGCCAGAGCGCCGGCTTGCTCGAATAGAGGTGGCCGTCGTGCTTGACCTTGTCGATCGTGTCCCAGATCGGCTTCTGGATCACCTTGTCGATCGCATACGGCGCCCCCTCGACCCGCATCTCGCCCTCCACCAGCGCGCGGATCGTGCACCAGCGGCTGCGGTCGTTGGCGCTCAAGAAGGGGCGGCGAAGGTGGACCCAGTCCCAGCGACTGGCCTCCAACTGCTCCACCCGCCGATCGATCTCCGCCGCGGGAAGCCCCTCCGAGGTGAGCTTCTCTCGGGCCGCTTTCACGTCCTGCTGGGTCTTCGCGGC